>Ga0137435_1000178_pt1 | contig 22679 bp, 18 predicted proteins | sample EasRivERMGT100_2_FD_104904 | JGI IMG/M metagenome (GOLD analysis project Ga0137435, IMG submission 104904) | Soil microbial communities from meander-bound floodplain in the East River, Colorado, USA - East River MetaG ERMGT100_2 | ecosystem: Environmental > Terrestrial > Soil > Floodplain ... | reverse complement strand
TCGAGTAAGGTGCCGGCTTCCGCCGGCGAGACGCCGGCCGGCGGTTCGTACTGCACCGCAATGGGGCGGCGGCGCGGATCCCGGCCCAGCCGCCACCAGGTCAGGAACGCGAGCAGGAAGACGGGAATGGGAATGAGCAGCGGCCAGTTGCTGGCGACCGTCGCGGCGGCGCGCGCGGCTGCGGTCGGCGCGGTGACGACGCCCTTATCCCAGCCGACGACCGCCGTGACTCCCTCATGGTAGCCCAGCCCCTGGGGAAGCGCGACGTGCACGACGTTGCCGTCGATCGTGACGCGGGCGTCGCGGGCGGTCGAGCCGTAGACGCCGTTGAACGCGATCGCCCGCACGCCGGGGGGGGGCGTGCCGGGTGGGAGCACGATGTCCGCCGACGCGTCGCGGATCGGCACGTCCCACTCATCGCCGGTGACGTTCCAGTACAGCTCGTCATGCTCGTCAAAGAACCGCAAGCCGTTGGTGGCGCGGTAGCGCAGCACGATGGTGCGCGTCGCGTCGGTGGCACCCGGGATCCAGATCTTGTACTTGATGTAGTGCCGCTCCCGGCTGGTCTCGGCACGCAGATCACGTCCGGCGTCGTCCTCCGCACTCTGGAGCGACACGCCCAGCGTCCAGTTGAGTCCCGATGCGGTGCGGTACTCGACCGGAATCGTGCGATACAGTCCGTTGTACGATCCGTTGAACCGTGCGGTGATCGTTTCGGTGACGTCGATACTGGCGTCACGATTGACGGTGATGCGCGCGGCGAAGCGCTCGATCGAGTAGGAGCGCTGGGCGCTGAGCGAGGTCGCCGCCAGCGCCATGAGCAAGAGGGCGAGCGGCACTTTGGGGACCGCGCGCTCGGCGGGATCGTCCAGGCCAAAGAACTCCCGTGGGCGCAGCCGCATCATCCCCGCGACGATGCCGGCGGGGAATTGCGCGATGGCGGTATTGAAATCGCGTACGACCGCGTTGTAATAGCGGCGCGCGCTCTGGAGATGGTCTTCGACGTCGGTCAACGTCGTCTGCAGCCCGGCGAAGCTGGCCGCCGCCTTGAGCTCGGGGTACGCCTCGGCGACGGCGACGACGCGGTGCAGCGCACCGGCGAGTGGATCTTCCTCGCGCGCGCGCGTCGCGGGCCCGCGATCGGACGCCTGCAGCGCGCGCCCGCGCGCCGCCACCAGGGCCTCGAGCGTGCCGCGCTCGTAGCCGGCGTGGCCCTGCACGACGGCGACGACGTTGGGAATGAGATCGTGCCGCCGCTTCAGCTGCACGTCGATGTCGGACCAGGCGTTGTCGCCCAGCTGCCGCAAGCGGATCAGCCGATTGAACGTGAACACTGCCCACGCGAGGACGGCGACCCCGATGACCAGCACGATCGTCATGGCTGCTACGGTAGCTCGTCGAAGGAACGAATGCGAGCATGCCCTTTCGCATCGACCGGATCGTCCGGCCCGCGCACGCACAGCGCGGTGCGCATCCCGGCCTCGCGCGCCGCGTCGAGCTCGGCGGTGACGTCGGAAACGAACAGCACGTCGCGCGGCGCCTGGTGCAGGGCGGTGGCGATGAGCCAATAGCTCCGCGATTCCCGTTTCGGACCGGTCTTCGTGTCGAAATAGTCGTAGAGAAACGGCGACAGATCGCCGGCGGTCGTGTTGGCGAAGAGATTGCGCTGTGCCTGGACGCTGCCGGAGGAAAAGATCGCGATGATTACCCCGTCCCGGCGCCAGCGCACGAATGCGGGCCGGACGTCGGCATAGACCTCGACCTTCCCCCGCAGCTCACCGCGGCTATATCCCTCGTCCCATATTCTCCCCTGCAGCGACTTCAGCCCGGTCGACTTGCGATCGCGGTCCATCAGCCAATGCACGTACGCTTCGGCGGACGCGAGCTCGCGGGCGGGATTCCAGGAGGGGAGACCGGGGGGGGGCTCGTCCGCGGACTCGGCGGCGTGCTCGTCGCGGAGCGTCGCAACATCCTCGATGACGCCGGGGTCGGTCGCGTGGCGCTCGAGATAGTCGCGCACGCGGGCGCGCGCGTACGGGAACAGCACCTGGTGGACGAACTCGATGGGCGTGCTGGTGCCTTCGATGTCCAGCAGGATGGCGCGAACGTCGCTCAGCTCGGTCGCGACGCCGTCGCTCCGATCGGGATGTAGGTCGGCCCCATGCACAGCGGTTGAAACCCCTTGTCGGTGCCGCTGTTCGTGTACTGCGGCGTCCAGCCGGCTTTGTCCTGGAACAGGCGGATCGCGCGAATGTCCTTGTCGGCGCAGAGATCGAACCAGTGCCAGGTGCCGCGGGGGACCCGAATCAGATCGCCGGCCTCGACTTCGATCGCGATGACCGGGCCGCCGCCCTCACGCGGGTGAATGTGAAACAAGCCACGGCCGCGAATGATGAAACGCACTTCGTCCTCGTCGTGCCAGTGTTCGGTGCTGAACTTGGCGAGCATCGCGTCGAGCCCGGGCGTGGCGGGGGTGACGTCGATGACGTCGGCGGTGACATAGCCGCCGCGCGCCTTGAGGCGCTCGATCTCCGGCGCATACGCCGCGAGTACCGCTTCCGCGGGCGCATTGGCCGCCGCGCGCTGCGCGAGGGCCCAACGCTCGTACTCGATCCCCAGCGTGGCGAGATACTCGGTGACTTCGCGTGCATCGGTCAGCGTCCGCTGCTCGGACGGGATTCTCACTGTTGCCATGTCGTGCCTCGCTTTCGCCCCATCGCTTCGAACAGGAATTCGAGGATCTCGAGCTGGCGCCGGGCCTCGGCGAGATCCTGGCCCCAGGTGTACAGGCCGTGGCGGCGAATCAAGAAACCGTGCACATCGGGATGCTCCCGTAATTTCGTCTCGACGCGTGGTGCTGCGACAGCCCAGTCCTGGGTGTTCTCCACGATCGGCAGCCATTCGCGGTGCTCGTGGGTACGCACGCCGTCCAGACCCTTCAACATCTCGTAGCCTTCGATGGTCAGTCCCGCGGTCCCATCACTCACCGGATCCGAGAGAATCGTGCTCCAAACCGAGTGCGTATGCAACACCGCGCCCGCCCCACGCGCGCGCACGATCGCCAGATGCAAGAGGGATTCGGCCGACGGCTTCCCCTCGCCCCCCCCGGGTACGACGCGGCCGTGCTCGTCGATCACGACGATCTGCTCGGGCTCGAGCAGTCCCTTGTCCACACCGCTCGACGTGATCGCGAGGGTGAGGGGCTGCCGGCTGGCGACGGCGCTGAAATTGCCGCTGGTCCCCAGGGCCCAGCCGCGCGCGTAGCACAGGCGCCCGATCTCGGCGAGCTGGCCGGCCAGCGAGGCGAGCGTGCTAGCGGGGGACAACGGGTCCGGTGACGTCGATCTGCACCGGGAAGCCTTCGAGCTCCCGCGGGATACGGCGGCGGAGCTCGTCGCTCGTGCGCGTCACGAGCACGCGAATGCACGGCGCGCCCTTACAGCGACCCACCGCGGTGCCGACCACGCCGGGTATGGCCATCAGCGAATCGTTGTGCGCAGCGAGCACGGCATCGATCGATTTCGGCACGTTGACCACAGGCGGCGTCCTCTGTGGGCCTCCGGTGTCCGTGACTCCGGCGGTGTCTGTGACTGCTCCGCTGTCGCTGGCGACTTCGTCGCGCGGTTGCGCGCGCCCGCAACCCGCCAGCAGCAGGAGTCCGACCAGCAGCGTGGGTGCCTGCCTATTCATCCCTTGAGAATAATCACCTGGCGCGCGCGCGCGAGCGGGGGGAAACGGGCCGTCGCACACTCACGGGCTGAGCTCCAGACCCGCTCCTCCCAGGTGCGCCGGCCACCGCGGAGTGATCGAGAAGCCCTGGACGGTTTCTTCGAATCCCCGTTCACTGCGCGCGACGGTCGTGATCTCCGAACGCCAGATCTCCGCGTCGGGCTGCACGCGCAGAGCGATGGTGTGCGACACCGACAGCTCCGGCGCGAACACCGCGTGCTCCGGCAGAGCGGACCCGTCCCACTTGTACGAGACCGCGAGACAGCCGGCGGCATCGAATTGGAGCTGCTTGTCGAGTCCCTCGCCCTGCAGCAGCACGGTGAGCCGGTCGGAGGTCTGCGTGACGGTCGCGCGCATCGCGACTGCCGACCACGAACGCAGCGGCTGGTACTGCGCCCGGGCGTACTGGGCCGACGTCACCGCATTGGCGATGAGGCGTTCGACGAGAATCGCGCGGGGCTCCGCGTCCACCGGCGGCAATTCCTTGAGCCGCGCGGCCCGCTCGATGTCATGGATGCTCGCGGTGCCGCCGGCTTTGTCGTCGTGCGACGGTGAGTCTGGTTTGGGCGGCTCGTGATAGGATTCGCGGCGCCGCGTCAGCACGTCGGCGAGGTTCGTGAGATCGCTGAAGCGGGTGAACACCTCGATCGCGCCGCCGCGCCGCGGGCTGATCACCGCCGAGAATTGCGAGGAGTGGACCCACAGCTCCGGGAAGCCGTCGTAGTCCAGATCCAGCTCTTCGCACGCGAGCGCTTCGCCGTGGCGCAGCACTCGTTCCGCGATCGCGAGCTGTCGCCAGATCGCGGTGCGCAGGTGCGGCAAATACAGGCCGCCGAACACGCCGTGCCAGTACGCGTCGTTGCACTGGGCGCGGCCGATCGCGCGGCGCGCCTCGGGCGGATCGCCCCGACTGCGGGAGAGCGCGGAAAGCGCGAGCATCGTCTTATGCATGCGGTTCGACTCGGGATACTTGACCAGGAAATGGTGCCAGTGTCCTCCCCGCACGAACGATGTCGAAGCTGCCAGCTGCTTCGGTCCGAGCTCCTCCTCCAGCCGCGTCAGCTTCTCTTGGGCCGCCGGAGGCAGGGCCCATTTTTCCATTTCGCGGTATGAGGCGGTGCCCAGGTAGGCCAAGCCACCCGACGGCACCTGCCGGAACGCTTCCTGGCCCGTCGACAGTTTGACCTCGCCTGCCGCCGTGAGGCGCTCGATGGTCTTGAGGAAGGTGTCGAGCCAGCCGGATCCGTAGACCCACTCTTTGGTTCCGGGCCACCCACCAAACTTTTCTCCATCGTCCGCCAGCACCGCCAGCTCGTGGCCGTGCCCGCGCAGCTCGCGCAGATACGCGGCGGTCTCTTCCGGCGGCCGGAATGGAATCAGGTAGCGCAGGCGCTCGTCGATCGCGAGCAGGCCGACGCGGCGGCCGTTCGACTCGGTGAGATAGGGGCGGTGCAAGTCCTCGCTGCGGAACCCGCACACCAGAAAGTGGCGATCATCGACGAGCGCGTACTCCACGCCCGCTTCGGCCAAATCCTCGGCGAGCCCCGGATGCCACACGCGCTCGGTAAGCCAGAGTCCCGTCGCCTCGACGCCGAAGCGGCGCTTGAGGTACTCGCGCAGCCGCCCGATTTGCTCGAGCCGGTCGGGCTTGGGCAGTGCGGCGAGAATCGGCTCGTCGAACCCGGCGAGCAGCAGCTCGAGCTTGCTGTCGGCGGCGAGCCGGCCGATCATGTCCAGCCACGCGACTTCGTGCTGCTCGAGCCACTCGAGCAGCGGACCCGACACGTGCAGGGTCAGCGGCAACAATCCGGCGGCGCTCGCCCGCTCGATGATCGGCCGGTAGACGTCGCGCACGTGATCGGCCATGACGTGATCAAAATTCCCCACCGGCTGGTGCAGGTGGACGCCGAAGACGAACCGCAGCGGCCGGTTCACAACGGCGTGGGTTGCAGCAGGTGGCGGAATACATCGGCGGCGCTGCCCGCGGCCGGATCGGTGCTGCGCGCGTCGCCCAACTTCTCGATGAATCCCGCTTCCAGCCGGCCGCTCTCAGACCCCGCCAGGGTAATCGCATGCGCCGCGTACCGGAGCACCTGGCGGCCCTCGAGTCCGGCAATGTCGTCGAAGAACCACCCGCACGAGGTCATCGCGCGCAGCACGCCTCGCTCCATTTCGATCAGGCGCGCCGTAGTGTCGTCTCCCGGCACGGGACCGGCGGCACCCGCGGCGTTCCGAAACGCCCACGGTCCCCCCGGCAGGTCGCGCCCCTCGCGCTCGTAGATCGCGTGAATCTCCTGCGCGAGCCAGTCGATGGCCGCGCGCAGGGGCGCGCGCCACTTCTGCTGCGACGGCCGGTCGTGATGGATACGGCAGCCGCAGGCGGAGCGCCAGCGCTCGATGCCGTGCGCGCAGCTCCACGACGTGCGTTCGACGAGGTCCACCGTCGTGGCGGGAGGGTAAGCGTCGAGGGCCGCGGCGAAATTCGTCACGGTGACCTTGTCCGAGTGCCGTAGCCGTTCCAGGACGGTGGCCAGCGTCTTGTCGGCGCCCTGGTGATGATGGCCGAACGTCTCCCCGTCCACGGCAATGCTCGCGAGTCCCCCTCCTCCCGGCGCGGTGTGCTCCAGCGCCGCGGTGAAGCGGTTCGCGTCGGTCGTGAGTCCGCCGAACGCGACGCCGTGTGACAGCCCGCCGTCGTACACGAAGACGGCGATCGCGCGCCCATGACTCAGCTCGATCGTGGCCGGGAGTCCGCGCTCGGGCGGTGTGGACACTTGATGGGGCGCGAGCACGGTGAACTGCATCCCCGCGGCGGCGAGCACATCGAGCGTTTCACGGTCGACGCCGGTCTCCGGCAGCCAAAAGCCCGTGGGCGCGCGGCCAAAGCGCCGCGTGAAGTCGTCGATGCCCCAGCGGACCTCGGTTTCCTTGTCACGACGGCTCGCGAGCGGAAGGATGATGTGGTGATACGGCGAGGCGAGCGCGTTGCCGTGATCGGCCCGGAGCACCTCCTGGTATACCGCGGGTGCTTCGCGCTCCATCCAATCCAGCAACGTCGGCCCGAAATCAAAGCTCAGCTGCCGGTACAGCGGCACGAGCGGCTGATACGCCTCTCTCGTGATGCGGACGTTCCAGTCGTGGTCCGGCGCAGCCGACGGCTCGGCATCGACCTGTCCGGTCCAGGGATTCTCACGAGGCGGCTGATAGAAATGCCCGTGAATGACGACGAGCCCTTTTTTCTCCGCGCTCATCCGACGACTTCGGCGACGTGCGGCCGGCGGCCGTGATGCAGCACGTACGGCAGGTGACCGTGGAGCGTGAGCACGAAATCCATCTGGTGTCCGGGGATCGGGTGGGACGAGCTAGCGGCGCGCGTTCACACCTCGTCCACCCTTGGCGGTGGAGGAGCGTTTGCGCCGCGGGCGCCCACCGGCTGTGGCCGCGGGCTGCGGAACCGCCCGCGCCGCCAGCGCGCGCCGGTAGACCGCCGCATACGCCTCGGCCGGCTGGCGCCAGGAGAAATCCTTGCGCATGGCCCCTTTCGCCAGCTCGGTGAACCATGGGCGATCTTGATACAACGTCACTGCGCGCCGCACGGCATGATCGAACGCGTCCGGACTATAGGCGTCGTACAGGATGCCGGTGACGCCATCGTCGATCGTATCCGCCAGTCCGCCCACGCGGCGGGCGACGGGGAGCGCGCCGTAGAGCTGCGCGCGCATCTGCGTGAGACCACACGGCTCGTACAGGGACGGCATCATGAGAAAATCCGCCCCCGCGAGCAGCTGATGCTCGAGCGTGTCGGTAAAGGCGTTGATCGCGATGCGCGCCGGATATTGCGCCGCCAGCTCGCGCAGCGCGTTCTCGAGCTGCGCCTCACCCACGCCGAGGAAAATGAACTGGGCGTCGAGCAGCCGCAGCGATTGCGAGGCCACGATTTGGTCGAGCCCCTTCTGTGCCACGAGCCGCGCACTCATCCCGAACACGGGAACGTCGGGGCGTCGCGGCAGTCCCCAGGCGTCCTGGAGCGCGGCCTTGCAACGAACCTTGCCCGACAGATCGTCCGGCGTGAACCGTGCCGGAATGTCCGGATCGTTCGACGGATCCCACTTGTCCACGTCGATGCCGTTGCGAATGCCGACCAGCCGATCACCCAACGCGCGGAAGCTGTGCTGCAGCCCGAAGCCTCCCACATCGGTCAGCAGCTCGACTGCGTGCGTCGGACTGACCGTGGTCACCATGTCGGCGTAGAGCAGCCCGCCCTTCAGAAAATTGAGCCGGCCGTACCACTCCATGAAATCGGGGGACCACATGTCCTGCGGTAGCCCGATCTGGTGTAACACCTCGTATGGGTAGACGCCCTGAAAGCCGCCGTTGTGCACGGTTAATACCGCCGGCAGCCGTTGCAGGTCGGGTTCGTCGCGGTAGACGCGGCGCAAGAAGACAGGAACCAGCGCGGCATGCCAGTCGTGGGCGTGCAAGATCAGATTGCCTTCACCGATGCGCCGCGCGATCTCGATCGACGCCGACGCAAACAGCGCGAACCGGCGGGGATTGTCGGGATAGTCGCCGCCCGAATCGCCGTAGAGGCCGGGGCGATCGAACGACGGATCGTGCTCGAGGAACAGCGTCTTGGGGAACTTGTCGCCGACCTGCCGCCAGACCCGCACCTCCTCGCGGCGCTTTCCGCTCTCCACGGTAAATGGATCGCAAAACGGCTTGAGGCGGCCCGCATGCGCGCGGGCTTCGCGATAAAGGGGGAGCACCACGTGGCTCTCCGTCCCGCTCGCCGCCTGATAGTCCGCGAGACCGGCAACGGCCTGGCCAAGGCCGCCCGTCCGCGCGTACGGCCACAGCTCGGCGGTAAGGTGGAGAACGCGGGTCTTCAACGAATGCCTCCCCACGCTGCTACAGTGGCGGATCGCCGGGGATCGGTTCTCCGGCAGCAGCGGGAACGTAGTACTGCGTGACGTACGCCTGGAGCATCTGTCGCGTGGTGAAGCGCTCGATCGCGACCGCCAGCGCGCCCTTCATCATATGTAGCCACGCCGGGGAGTGCTGGCCAGGGACGCGATCGTAATAGCTCGGTACCACTTCGGTTTCGAGAATGTCAAACAGGTGTTCCGCGTCGGACCGGTCGGCCTCGGCGTCCGAAGCGGGCAAGGGGATCGCCCAGCCGTTCTCGCCCTTCGCATAGCCCTCCGCCCACCAGCCATCGAGCGTGCCCAGCTGCGGGACTCCGTTGAGCGCGGCTTTCATGCCGCTCGTGCCGCAGGCCTCGAGCGGCACGCGCGGCAGATTGATCCAGAGATCCACCCCGGCGACCATGCGGTGGGCCAGATGGAGCTCGTAATCCTCCAGAAAGGCGATGCGGCCCTCGAAGCTGGGATCCTGCGCGGCCTGCACGACGCGTTGCAGCACGCGCTTGCCGGGATCGTCGGCCGGGTGCGCCTTGCCGGAAAAGATGAGCTGCACAGGCCGGCGGGGATCGGTCAACAAGCGCCGCAGCCGCTCCGGGTCGCGGAAGAGGAGGTCCGCGCGCTTGTACGTCGCAAAGCGGCGCGCGAAACCGAGCGTGAGGACGTTGGGTGAGAGCAGCGCACCGGCGCCTGCCAGTCGCGCCGGTTCCTTCCAGACATGCCGCCACCGGTGCCGGGCTTCCTCTCGGACATGATGGAGCAACAAATTGCGCAGGCTTTCATGAGCGGCCCACAACCGCGCATCATCCACCGACCGCACAGCCGCCACGACCGCCGCGGGTTCGGCCTGCGATTCCCACAGCGGACCGAGCGATTCAGCCAACAGATTCCGGATCGGACGCGCCATCCACGTGCTCAGATGGACGCCGTTCGTGACGTACCCGATGGGCACATCGTCGACCGGCTTGTTGCCCCACATCCATCGCCAGATGCGCCGAGACTCTTCGCGATGCCGCGCCGATACGCCGTTCACCCGTGCAGCGAGCCGCAGCGACATTACCGTCATCTCGTAGTGCTGCTCTGTGGGCTTCGGTTGCCCGAACGCCAGAAACTGCTCCCGGGTGATGCCCATGGTATTCCAGAACGGTCCGGTGACCTGCTCGATTTCACTCAACGAGAACACGTCGTGACCTGCCGCAACCGGCGTGTGCGTCGTGAACACGCTGCTGGAGCGGATCTGATCCACCGCCGCTTGCAGCATGACCCCGTTACCGATCAGCTCGCGCAGGCGCTCGAGGTACATGAATGCGGCGTGTCCCTCGTTCGCGTGCCAGATCTCCGGATTGATGCCCAGCGCGCGCAGGATGCGGACGCCGCCGACCCCCAGGACCCACTCCTGGCGCAGGCGCCATTCAGTCGCGCTGGTGTAAAGGCGCGCCGTGAGCCGGCGATCATCGGGATGATTGCGGTCGAGATCGGTGTCGAGCAGGTAAACCGGAATGCGTCCCACCATGACGCGCCACGCGCCGACCTGCACCTCGCGACCGGAAACTGTAAGGGGGACGAGGCAGGGACCGCCGTGGGACCCGGTCACGCGCACGACGGGGTTCACCGTGGGATCGACCGGATCGTCGGAGTCCCGCTGCCAGCCGTCCAACCCGATCAGCTGATCGAAATAGCCGCCGTGGTAGTACAGGCCGACACCGACAAGGGGGACACCGAGGTCGGATGCTTCTTTGCAATGATCGCCTGCCAGCACGCCCAGACCGCCCGAGTAGATCGGCAGCGAGCGGTGCAGAGCGAATTCGGCGGAAAAGTACGCGATCGACTTGTTCACCAGCCGCGGATAGCGGGCGGTGAACCAGGTGCCATTCCGTTCCGTCAGCCCGCCGAAACGGCGCACGACCTGGTCGTACCGCTCCAGGAAAGCAGGATCCTGTGCGTTCGTTGCGAGGCGCTCCGGCGCAACTTGGCGCAGGAACTGCACGGCGTTGTGTCGCGTGCTTTCCCATAGCCGGGAGTCGATCCCGTGGAACAACTCGCGGGCATCGAGCTGCCAGCTCCACCACAGATTCTGGCTGATCTCGGCCAGCAACCGGATGCGCTCCGGCAGCTTGCTCGTGGGACTGGGTGGGACTGTAGCGGTGCTTGGGGCGGTCGGGGCGGTCGGCGTTGGTGGTGTCATCGTTGCGACATATCTAACCAAGGAGATTGTAAGGCTCCAGTCAGAGCCGCAACCTTTTCCCGTGGCCGCGCGTCCAACCTGGTATCCTAGCCCGCGTGAGCGCCATGTCGAGATTCCCCGTCTTTCTCGTCGTGCTGTGTGCTCCCCTTTCATTAGTAGCGCAGAACAATCATCCCACGCCGCCGCCCGAAGTGCGCGCGGTGCCGCTCCAGGGGGTGTTCCGCCTCGATGGAAGGCTGGACGAGCCCATCTGGCAAACGGCGCCCGTGGCCACCGACTTCCTGCAGAATCAGCCACAGCAGGGTGAGCGGGCGACGCAACGCACCGAGGTACGATTCGCGTTCGACGCGGTGGCGATGTACGTCGGGGCCCGCATGTTCGATGACTCGGGCGCTCGCGGCATCCGGACGCAGCTCGTGCGGCGGGACGCCGATTTCAGCTCCGATTACATCCAGGTCATTTTCGACACCTACCACGACCACATCGGCCGGCTGTTTTTCCTCGTGAATCCCTCGGGGGTGAAACAGGATGCGAACGGTCTGGGCGGGGGCGGGGATCCGTCTTGGGACCCGATCTGGGAAGTCCAGACGACCATCGACTCGCTCGGTTGGACCGCTGAGATGCGGATTCCTTTCTCGCAGATGCGTTACCCGTCCACAACCGAAGAACAGACCTGGGGTCTGCAGATCTGGCGCCAGGAGAACCGGCTCAATGAGCTGTCGCAGTGGTCGTACTGGCGTCCCGACGAAGCGGGCGGGCCCCCGCGATTCGGACATCTCGGCGGGCTCGTGATTCACGAGGCGCCGGGACGGGCCGAGCTGCTGCCGTACGTCGTGGGTCGCTCTGCCAACGTGCCCGGGGATCCGGCCGATCCCTTCTTCGATCCGCATGCGATCGACGGCCGGGTCGGCGCGGACGCCATGCTGCGCGTGACGTCGAACCTCACCCTGAACGCCACCGTCAATCCCGATTTCGGTCAGGTCGAAGTCGATCCGGCCGTGGTCAATCTCAGCACATTCGAAACGTTCTTCCCCGAGAAGCGGCCGTTCTTCGTCGAAGGGGCGGGGTACTTCGGGATCGGCGGGTTCAGCTGCTTCTTCTGCTCGAACGTTTCTTCGCTCTCCATGCTCAATACCCGGCGCATCGGACGGGAACCGCAGATGCCAGCCGTCCGCGACAGCGTTGCCTACGCGGATGAGCCGGACAACACCAGAATCATCGGCGCGCTCAAGCTCACCGGGCGAACGTCCACGGGCTGGTCGATCGGGGCGCTGAATTCGGTGACCCGCCGCGAGGAAGCACCGGTCGCACTGGACGACAGCGCGGGCACGCTCAGCACGAGAGTAGTCGAGCCGCTCACCAATTATTTCGCGGGCCGGGTCGCGAAGGATCTGCGGGGCGGCGCCACGGTCATCAAGGTCATGGGGACTTCGGTCTTTCGGCAGTTGGATGACCCTTACATCAGGGAACGGCTGTCCCGCAATTCCGAGGCGCTCGGCGTGTCCACCGAGATGTGGTGGAGCAAGCGGACCTATCGCTTGATGGCGCAGTTCGCGGGGACGCATGTCGCCGGGGATACGGCGGCGATCCGGCGCGTGAAGCAGTCGCAACGCCACTTTTTCCAACGGCCGGACCGTTCCGATACGCTCGACGTGCGGCGGCCGTGGACGTCGATGACCGGAGTGGGCGGATACGCCCGGATCTCCAAGGAATCGGGCGGCCTGCTGTGGGAGGGTACCGTCAACTTTCGCACCCCGAGCTTCGACAACAACGACATCACCATCCTGCCGCAGGGCGATTACGTGTGGATGGGCGCGAACCTGTTCCCGCTCTGGACCAAGCCCACCAGCTGGTACCGGCAGGCGTTTCTCATCGGCGGCGTGCAGCAGCAATACAACTTCGATGGCGATCTCACCCAGCGACAGCTGCACGGTTTCGCGCAGATCCAGACGCTGGGGTATTGGTGGCTGACGGCGTTCTGGATTCACCGGCCAGGGATCCTCGATGATCGGTTGTTGCGCGGCGGACCCGTCGTGGGCCGGCCGAGGTCCGATTTCATCTCTGGCGGGATTCAGAGCGACTTACGCAAGGCGATCTCCGGGAACCTCAACGTCGAGGGGGGCTGTAACGCGGACGGGGATTGCCAGCGCGCGGCATTCCTGTCGCTGCAGCTGCGCCCGCGGTCCAATGTGACGGTGTCGCTGGGGCCGAGCGTGAGCAACTCACATTCCGGCGTGCAGGCTGTCGGCAGTTACGCCGGCGCGAACAGCACGGCCCTGTACGGGACGCACTATGTGTTCGGGCAGCTCGAGCGCAACGAATTGGGGATGGACACTCGGCTGAATGTGACGTTCTCACCGACACTGACGCTGGAGCTGTACATGCAGCCGTTCATTTCGGCGGGCGATTACACGAGCTACAATGAGTTCGCGGCGACCAGAACCACACGGCGACTGACGTACGGGACCGACATGGGAACCATGGTGGTTACGCCCGACTCCGCCGGCGGGCCAAGTACGATTGTGCTGGACAGCGACGGCCCCGGCGGCGACAGCGCATTCACGTTCCAGGATCCGAGCTTTACCATCCGGTCGCTGCGAGGCAATGCGGTGCTGCGCTGGGAATACCGTCCCGGATCCACGATCTTCCTGGTCTGGACGCGCGACGGCGCGACACTCGAGCCGCGCGGGCAGATCGACTGGAGCGCCGATACCCGCGCGCTCTTCCAGGGGCCCTCGCAGAACATCTTCATGGTGAAGGTGAATTACTGGCTGGGATTCTAGCGGGGACTAGGGATGGGGATTAGGGAGTGGGGAACCTGCTAATGTTCTTGTAGAAACCGCTCCCTGAGGGCTTATGTCGATTCGCGCCATCAAATCCATTACCCAGTCGCAGCTCACTCTCGAGGGTGCGGGCGTCAAACTGCGCCGCGCTTTCGGGTTCGGCAAAACCAGCGACTTTGATCCGTTCCTTCTGCTAGATGATTTCCGCAACGAGCATCCCGAGGACTACCTCCCCGGGTTCCCCTGGCACCCACACCGCGGCATCGAGACGATCACCTATGTCTTGAGCGGCAGCGTGCAGCACGGCGACAGCCTGGGCAACAAGGGCACGATGGGCGCCGGTGACGTGCAGTGGATGACGGCCGGCAGCGGCATCCTGCACCAGGAGATGCCGAAGGGCGATGCGCACGGCCGCATGCACGGCTTCCAGCTCTGGGCCAATCTGCCGCGCACCCTGAAGATGACCGATCCTCGCTATCAGGACATCCACGCGCAGGAGATTCCGGAAGTCGTCGACGACGACGGCACGCGCGTGCGCGTCGTGGCGGGCGATTTTTGGGGGAAGCGGGGACCGGTCGAAGGCGTGGCCGCGGATCCCCGCTACCTGGATGTGTGGATTCCGCCGCGCGTTCGCAAGACGATTCCCGTCGAGTCGTCGCGCCAGGCGTTCGCGTACGTGTTCGAAGGGGCCGGCACGTTCCGCGACGCGTCCGCGCCGCAGGGCGTGCGCACCGACCGCGTGTCGGCGGGCGGCCGCGACGCGGGGAGCGAGAGCAAAGAGGAAACAGGCAACCGCTCGCTCGTGTTGTTCGACTCCGGCGACGAGATCACGGTCCAGGCCGGCGAGCAGGGCATGCGGTTCTTGCTAGTATCCGGTCAGCCGCTGCAGGAGCCGGTCGCGTGGCAGGGCCCGATCGTCATGAATACCCGCGAAGAGCTGATCCACGCGTACGACGAGCTGCGCCAGGGGATCTTCATCAAGAAGCGCTAGCGGTCTTTGTTTGGGGGCGGTTATCGTTCACGCCGCCCTATGTGGACCTTTCTCCGTCGCATCAGCCTCACGCAGTGGATTTTGATCGCCATGGTCGTCGGCACGTTCGTCGGATGGGCGTGGCCGGGCTTTGCCGCGTCGCTGCGTCCGCTCTCCACGACGTTCCTGCGCATGATCAAGTCGATCATCGTGCCGATCATCTTCGGCACGCTGGTCGTCGGCATCGCGGGGCATGGCGACGACATGAAGCGCGTCGGCCGGCTCGCGTTCAAAGCGCTCGTGTACTTCGAAATCGTCACGACGTTGGCCCTGTTCATCGGCTTGCTCGCGGTGAACCTGGTCAAGCCGGGCGTCGGGGTGGAGCTGCCGCCGCCCGCCGCCGGTGCACCCGTGCCCGGAAGCGGGCAACCAACCTTCGGGAGTGTCCTCGAGCATATCGTGCCGCAGAGTTTCTTCGAAGCCGCGGTGTCGAATCAGGTGCTCCAGATCGTGTTCTTCTCGGTGATCTTTGCCGTCGGTCTGTCGCAGGTGCGGGGCCGGCCCAAGGAGGCCATGCTCGGCTTTTGCGAGGGCCTGGCCGAGACGATGTTCAAGTTCACGGCCATTGTGATGAAGTTCGCGCCGATCGGCATCGGGGCGGCGATCGCGGTGACCGTGGGCCACAGTGGACTCGATGTGCTGAAGAACCTCGGCCTGCTGGTGCTGACGCTCTACGGGGCGCTCGTCGTGTTTGGGCTCGTCGTCCTCCTGCCGGTCGCCAGGATCGCGCGTGTCCCGTTGCGGCCGTTCCTGAGCGCCGTCAAAGAGCCGGCGCTGATCGCATTCTCGACGACCTCGTCCGAGGCGGCGCTGCCGAAGGCGATGGAGCGGATGGAAGCGATCGGAGTGCCGCGACGGATCGTGGCGTTCGTGATGCCGACCGGCTACTCGTTCAACCTGGACGGCAGCACGCTGTATCTCGCCGTCGCGTCGATCTTCGCGGCCCAAGCCGCCGGTGTGCACCTTTCCGTCGGCCAGCAGCTGCTGATGATGTTCACGCTGATGGTGACGACAAAAGGGGTCGCGGCGGTGCCGCGCGCATCTCTCGTCATTCTGGCGGGCACGCTCGCGTCGTTCCACCTCCCACTCGAGGCGATCGCCGTCATCCTGGGTGTGGACGAGCTGATGGACATGGCGCGCACCACGGTGAACCTGGTCGGCAATTGTCTCGCGACGGTCGTCATGGGTCGGTGGGAAGGGGAATTCGACGACCGCAAGGCGGAAGCGTACATCCAGCAGCAACAGCCGGCGGTTGCGGCGTAGCAACCAAACACTCAGCGACTCGTATATTCTCCGCGTGGCCACCGAAACAACACGGGAAATACCGGCGGAGCTCGAAGCCGCCCTTGCCGACCGCTACACGCTGCGTCGGATCCTCGGGCGCGGCGGAATGGCCACGGTCTATCTGGCCGACGATAAGAAGCACCACCGGGCGGTGGCCATCAAAGTGCTGCTCCCTGGTCTCGCTGCCTTCCTCGGCGTCGAGCGGTTCCTCAAGGAAATCCAGATCGCGGCGCGCCTGACGCACCCGCACATCCTCGCGCTGCACGACTCAGGGGAAGCGGCCGGCTTCCTGTATTACGTCATGCCGTACATCGATGGCGCCTCGCTGCGCCAGCAGCTCGAGGCCGGGTCGCGACGGGCGTTGTCGCAGCAGCAGGCGCTGGCGATCGCCGAGCCCGTGGCGAACGCGCTGTCATACGCCCATCGCATGGGCGTACTCCATCGTGACATCAAGCCGGAGAACATCCTGTTCTCCCAGGGACATCCGATCGTTGCCGATTTCGGCATCGCCAAGGCGGTCAGTACCGCGGGCGGCGCGAACATCACGAGGACGGGATTCCCCGTAGGCACGCCCGGCTACATGAGTCCAGAGCAGGCTGCGGGCGTGACCGAGCTCGACGAGCGTACGGACGTGTACAGCCTGGCCGTCGTGATCTACGAAATGCTCGTCGGTGACGTCCCGGGCCGCTGGCCGACCGAGGATGCGGTGCGCGCCGGTCGTTTTCTCGAGGCGACGCCCTCGCATCGGACCAGGTTGACGAGTGTGGGGGTGCGAATCGAAGGGGCGCTGGTGCGGGGCCTCGCGATCCGCCACGATCAGCGCACCGCGACGCCCGACGTGCTGATCGACGAGCTGACCCGCGGCGCGTCCGGCGCGCGCCGGCGCTACGACAAGGACGAAGTCGAGGAAATCGTCAAGCGTGCAACGGAACTGGAGGCGACGAAGACGGCGTCGGGCGCAATGACGATCGGGGGCGTCGAGGCGTTGGCCGGCGAGGTCGGCGTGGCACCCGAGCTGGTCCGTGCGGCAGCCGACGCGATCCGCCGTCCCGCAACGCCCAATCCTCCGGGGCGGCCAGCGAATGTGCCCAATCCCTGGATCTCGGGACCCACCCGACTGCTGTTCGAGCGGGTCATCGACGGGGAGCTTCCGGAAACCGAGTACGAGACCGTTGTCGATGAGATCCGTCAGCTCCTGCAGGACGCCGGGCAGGTCAGCCAGTTCGGCCGGTCATTTACATGGACCACCGTGCGCAGCGGTCCGAACAGTGGCGTGCGGCGTAATCTGGAGATCACGATCTCGATCCGTGGCGGCCGCACCCGCATCACGGTGCAGGAGAATCTCGCCAACCTGATCGGCGGTGTGTTCGGCGGCATCGGCGGGGGAATGGGCGGGGGCGGGATGGGGCCCATGCTGGGCATCCTGGGCGGCGCGCTGCACATGGGCCCGGCGGTCGTCGTGCTCATTCCGGTCTGGCTCGGCGTGACGTACGCGACCGCGCGGTACGTGTACCGCCGCTCGACCAGAAAGAAGGCCACCGAGCTCGGGGACCTCGCCACTCGACTCGCGGCCCTCATCGAAGAGCTCGTCGTTGTCCCGCACAGACTCAAACCCTAGAACGCGATCCGCCACTCGAGTCGCACTCCGCCGTTCGGCTCCGCCAGCAGTCGCGGCGGGTGACGGTGCACGATAGTCGCGGTCGTGATCCCGACGGTCGCGCCCGCCAGCACGTCCGACAGCCAATGGCGTTCGTCGTTGAGCCGAGACCATGCGGTGCCGGTGGCGAAGGTATAGAGGGCGGCGCTGACCCACCCGTTCTTGATCTCATTCGAGAGCGACGTCGCCAGCGCGAACGCCAGCGTCGCGTGTCCCGACGGGAAAGAATCGTGGCCTGAAAACGGCTTGAAGATGTATTGATTGTCGGTCTCCGCGGGCCGAAAGCGACCCGTGGTGACCTTCACCGCGGTGCTGGTCACTCCCGCGGCCAGTAGCGACAGGAGCACGCGCCCGCCGCTGCGCTGCACGTCCGAGCGCCCGCTGACCAGGCCGACCGCCAGAATGCCCCCACTGATGCCGAAGGTCACCTCGGGCTCACCGCCGTAGCGAAACACACGGGCGATGTCGTCGCTCTGCGGCGTGCGGTGATCCTGGATCCAGTCGTTGACGGAGCGATCGGCGAGGCTCACGGTCGCAATCGCTCCGATCACGAGCACCGGCTGCCACCAGCGGACGCCTTCGCTTTGCGCGCGGGCGCTCCCGGCGACGGCGAGCTGCAGCGTGAGTGCCAGGCAGGCCCGTCTCACAACGCGCTCTAGCGTTCTATGGCCTCGATGTCGATCGTGATTCGCACGTCGTCGCCGACCACCTGCGCCCCTTCCATCAGGCGGTTCAACGTAATCTCGTAGTCCTGGCGCCTGATCGTGGTCGTCGCGGTGAACGCGGTGCGGCGGCCGCGCGCCGTGGTCAACACGCCGCCGACCTCGGCGTCCAGCACCACGGGTCGGGTGACGCCCCGCACCGTCAGCTCACCGCTGATCCGCAACCGCCCCCCCCCGTCTCCGGCGCGCTCGACCTTCCTGCTCGTGAACGTGATCTCCGGAAAACTGTCGGTAGCCAGGTAATTGCTCGAGCGCAGATCGTTATCCCGGCGCTCGTTGTCGGTGTCGACACTTGCCGCTTGAATGCGCGCGACTACACTCGCGGCTTCGGGGTTCGCTGGATCGTAAATCAGATCGATGGCCCACTGCTTGAACGTGCCATTCACCCACGTGATGCCGAGGTGGCGAACGCGGAAGCCGACCGCACTGTGTGCGGGATCGGCGGTCCATTTGTTCGTCGGGGTCGCGGGCTGGGCCGCTTGCAGCAGGGCGAGGAGCAGAAGTGGTTTCATGAGGTTTTAAGATAGCGCGGCGAACGCCGCAATCACGGCAATGACCAGGCCGAGCGCGATCTTGACGGCGGCCGCGGCGGCGCGACCCACGACCGACCCCCAGCCGGCGCGCGTCGCCACGCCGAGCTGGCGCGACGCGCTGTATTCGAACAGTGCCGCTCCGATGAACGAGCCGAGAAACGCGCCGATGACACTGCCGATCACGGGGATCGGCACACCGATGATGGCGCCGACGATGCCACCGATGAGCGCGCCCCAGCCGGATCGACTCGAACCGCCGTAGCGTTTGGCGAAACGAAACCCGAGCCAGCTCTCGATGAGTTCTCCGACGAGCGCCAACGCCAGCACGATGGCGATCAAGGCGACGCTGAGCGACCGGAAATCCGTCAGCCATCCATATGCGAGTAATGCGCCGACCATGACCCACAGGCCGGGCAATCCGAGCGGGACGAGCACCAGCCCCGTCACGAGCCCCAATACCAGAATGACAATCGCAAGCACGTCCATTCCTCAAAGCTACGTGCGCGGTCTTGACGAGGTTCCGTTGCGCTGTCTTATTGAGTAAGCCATCAAACCCTTCGATCCGCACACCCTCGGCGAGCTGCTGAGCCGCCACGCGCGGTGATTCGCCTCCTGCTTCTCCTGCAGCAACTCACCATCCCGCCGCCCATCGGGTACGTGAACGACTTTGCGCGGATCGTGGACTCACAATCCATCCGCCACATGGAAGCGGTCATCACCGAGCTGCGCGAGAAGACGCGCGGTGAGATCGCGGTCGTCACCCTCCCGGACATCGGCGATCACCAGGCGAGTGACGTGGCCCTCCAGATCGGCCGCCAGTGGGGGGTCGGCGCCAGGGCAGAGGCGGGCGATCCGGCTAAGAATCTCGGCGTGGTCGTGCTGCTCGTGCCGATGAGGAATCACGAGCCCGGGACGGGCCAGATCTTCATCGCGACGGGGCGCGGCGCCGAAGGGTTTCTCACCGACGCCACCGTGGGACGCATTCGCGACGCCATGATCCCGCTGCTGGCGCGCGAGGAGTACGGCAAGGCGCTCTCGCTTGGCGTGGACCTCATCGCGCAATCGTTCGCGCGCGAGTTCGGCGTCACGCTCTCGAACCCCGAGTACGTTCTTCCACCTCCGCGCGCGGCGCCACGTCCACAGGCACCGATCGGTGTGGTGATCCTGATCGTCATTCTGATCATCATCGTGAGTAGTCTCAGCCGCCTGGGACGCCGCCGCCGCCGCTGGGGCGGTTGGACCGGCTGGGGCGGTTGGGGAGGCGGAGGTTGGGGCGGTGGGGGCGGGTGGAGAGGCGGTGGCGGTGGCGGCGGCGGTGGGTTTGGTGGATTCGGCGGCGGCGGAGGCTTCTCGGGCGGCGGGGCCGGAGGGAGATTCTGAGCGATGGCACGAATGACGCTTGCAGCATTCGCGGATCAAGTCGCTACCGCGCTCGGGCCGCGGCTCGTGAGCCTGGTGCTCTATGGATCCGCCGCCCGGGAGCACGGAGCGGGGAGCAAGCAGCAGGATGGAATGAACACGCTGCTGATCGTGGATCGCGGCGACGCTGACCTGTTCGCGCGGCTCGTATCACCCGTCCAGGCCTGGATGAGCGCCCAGCACCCGCCGCCGCTCATCCTGACCGAGCGCGAGTGGCGCGATTCCGCGGACGCCTTCCCGATCGAGTATGAGGACATCCGCGCAGGTCACCGCGTGCTGGCGGGACGGGATCCGTGGCAGGGGGTTCGCGTCGAGCGCGAGCACGTGCGGCGCCAGTTGGAGCACGAGCTGATGGGCAAGCTCGTGCACCTGCGCCAGGCCTACGCCGCGGAATGGAACCGCCCCCGGCGTCTGGCCGAGACCGTGGCCGGCACCCGGGCCGGGTTTCTGACGATGCTGCGGGCCGTGCTGCGCCTGGCGGGACAGCCGGTACCGCCGGCACCGGATGCCCTGGTGCGCGAGGCCGGCGGCCTGATAGGATTTTCGACGGAGGGACTGACCGAGCCGGCCGCGTATCTCGACGCGGTGACGCGCACGGCGGAGTACGTGAACCGCATGGAAAGGACCACTACGTGAACACGCATCTACGCCGCAGCCCCGCTGTCTTGCCGCTTGCCCTCGTCGTCGTGGCGGGGTGCGGGTACAACCAGATCCAGACGCTCGACGAGCGCATCAACGCCGCCGAGTCGCAGATCAGAGTGCAGCTCCAGCGGCGCGCCGACCTCATTCCCAACCTGGTCGAGACCGTGAAGGCCTACGCCAAGCAGGAACAGACGATTTTCATCGCCGTGGCGGACGCGCGGGCCAGACTGGCCGGCGCGGTCCAAAGCGGGAACCTCGACTCGATGGCTGCGGCGAACGCCGCCCTCAACGCGCCGCTCGGCCGCCTGCTGGCCATCGCGGAGAATTATCCCCAGCTCAAGTCCAACGAGAACTTCCGCGCGCTGCAGGATCAGCTCGAGGGGACCGAGAACCGCGTTGCCGTCGCGCGGCAGGACTACAACGAGACGGTGAACGCCTACAACGCCTACATCCGGCGGTTCCCGCAAGCGCTGACGGCCAAGATTCTCGGAAAAAAACCGCGGCCGTATTTCGAGCTGCAAACACCGAGTGCGGCCGAGGCCCCGCGGGTCGATTTCTCGAAGTAGCGGTTAGGGCAGTTGCTGGCCGACGACCCACTTCACGAGGCGCCCCGGCTCGAGCGGTGTGTTTTCCTCCACTTGATTGATCAGGGCCAGCGTCGCCGCCGGCGCCGGTGACGGACGCTGCCGCGCGAGCTCGGCAATCGTCGTCCGCCGATCGAGCGTGAAGACGGTAAGGTGCTGCGGCTGCACGTTGAGAATCGCCGGGTCGGTCAGCGGTCCGAAGCTCGTCAGCGACCGCTGCGCGAGCGCTTGATTGTTGGCCCATGTCGCCTCGGGCCCGTACGCGAGCAGCCGGTACACGTGGGTCGCGTACTCGACGAAGACGGCGTTGCCGCGGAGCGTGCCCTGTTCGGTGGCCGCTGCGAAGGGCGCGGACCACGCCGTGAGCCCATTGAGGTTGCCGCGCGTCAGCGTGCCTCCTTGCACTCCCTGCTGCGACAGGAACGCGCGCGCAGCCTGATCGGCGCTCGACCCCTGCGCGAGTGTCAGCTCAATCAGCGCATCCTGCTGCGGACTCTGCGCCCCGACCGTCTGCTTGGTGTTCGCCGTCTGCCAGCCGTTGGGGAACGCCATGCGGAACTTGAGCTCGGGGTGATAGAACTCGGTGCCTTTGAAGAATCCTTCGCGCGGATTCATGCCGAACATCATGCCGTCGAGCCGCCGCTGATACGCGTCGCGATTCACGGTCGCGCTGGCGAAGTCGGTCTGCGTCTGTGACAACAGCGCATTGATGTGCTCGATGCGGTTGCCGGGATTCGGATGCGTGGCGAGCCACTCGGGCAGCTTGCCGCCGCTGCGCGTGTCGAGGCGGTCGAGCATTTGCATGACGGTGACCATCTGGCGTGAGTCGTACTTGGCGCGGCTCGAGTAGCGCACGCCCAGCATGTCGGCCTGGTTCTCGTTATCGCGCGAGAATTTCAGGAACAGAACGCCGAGCGCCTGACTCGCCAGGCCGGCGTATTGGGCGATCTCGGAGCTCGCGATGCTGCCGATGGCGAGGCCCAGCCCCGCGAGCTGTTGCTCCGACATTTGATGTGCCGTGTGGCGGGCCGTGATGTGACCGACCTCGTGACCCATCACCGTCGCGAGCTCCGCTTCGCTCGTCATGTGCGCCAGGATACCGCGCGTCACGTAGACGTGCCCGCCCGGGATCGCGAACGCGTTGACGGCGGGGTCATCGACGACGCGGAACGTCCAGGGCAGGTTCGGCCGC
>Ga0137435_1000177_pt1 | contig 22715 bp, 25 predicted proteins | sample EasRivERMGT100_2_FD_104904 | JGI IMG/M metagenome (GOLD analysis project Ga0137435, IMG submission 104904) | Soil microbial communities from meander-bound floodplain in the East River, Colorado, USA - East River MetaG ERMGT100_2 | ecosystem: Environmental > Terrestrial > Soil > Floodplain ... | reverse complement strand
GGACATGGCCGGCCTGCCGCCGGCCGCTCGATTGACCGACCGTACACGGCCGCCCCGCGGCCAAGTCCGCTACAATGCGCCCGGCTTTCCTCACCTTGCGCGGAGGTCTCCATGTTCGCACGCCTGATGCCGCACGAAGGCCGGTTCTTCAGCTACTTCACCGAGCACGCCGCGCTTATCCTCCAGGGAGCGGTCGAGCTGAAAGCGATGATGGACAACCTCGGCGAAAGCGAAAGCCGCGCCCGCAACATCAAGATCATCGAGACCAAGGCAGACACGGTCACACACGACACGATCCAGCTCCTTCATAAGACCTTCATCACGCCGATCGACCGCGATGAGATCCACCAGCTCATTACCCGCATGGACGACATCCTCGACTTGATGGAGGACGTTTCGCAAAGCGTGTTCCTCTACGACATGCGCAAGATTCCCGAAGAGGCCAGGCGCCTGGCTGATATCTGCGTCGCCTGCGCCGAGAAAGTGAAGGCCGCGGTCGATCTGCTCGACAACATGAAGAACGCAGAGACAATTATGAAAATCTGCGCCGAAATCGATCGGCTGGAGACCGACGCCGACAAGGTGCTGCGCGCGGCAATGGCGAAACTTTTCCGCCACGAGCCCGACACCCGCGAGTTGATCAAGCTGAAGGAAATCTACGAGCACCTAGAAACCGTCACCGACAAGTGCGAGGACGTGGCCAACATCATCGAGGGCATCGTCATCGAGAATTCCTGACCCGAGGCTTCGGCCCGCATGACTATCAGCTTCGAAATTGTTCTGTTCCTGATCCTCGTTGCGCTCGCGTTCGACTTTCTGAACGGCTTTCACGACGCCGCAAATTCGATCGCGACCATCGTCTCGACCGGGGCCATGAGCCCTCACTGGGCGGTCGCCTGGGCCGCTTTCTTCAACTTCATCGCGTTTCTCGTTTTCGGGGTGGCGGTTGCCACGACCATCGGAAAGGGAATCATCGATCTGGATATCGTGGATCACTACGTCGTATTCGGGGCGCTGGTGGGGGCCATCACCTGGAACCTCATCACCTGGTATTTCGGTATTCCTTCGAGCTCCTCGCATGCCCTGGTCGGCGGACTCATCGGGGCGGGAGTCGCCAAGGGCGGAGTCGCCAAGCTGGTGGTGGCGGGAGTGCTCAAGACCGCCGCGGCAATCGTGCTCTCGCCTGTGCTCGGCTTTGCGCTCGCCATCATTCTGATGATCGCAGTGTCGTGGATTTTCGTGCGCTCAACGCCGACGCGCGTGGACAGGTGGTTTCAGCGCCTGCAGTTCGTTTCCGCGGCGCTTTACAGTCTCGGCCACGGCGGCAACGACGCGCAAAAGACCATGGGCATCATCTGGATGCTGCTCATCGCTTCGGGGCTCTCCGCGGCATCCGAGCCGCTGCCGTTCTGGGTAGTGCTCGCCTGCCAGGCTGCGATGGGCCTGGGCACGCTCTTCGGAGGCTGGCGCATCGTCAAGACCATGGGAATGAGAATCACCAAGCTCAGACCGGTCGGTGGGTTCTGCGCTTCCGCGAGCGGCGCCACGATGCTGTTTGTTGCAACAGGACTGGGCATCCCGGTGTCGACCACGCATACCATCACCGGCTCGATCATCGGGGTAGGCTCGGCGCAAAAATTCTCCGCGGTGCGCTGGGGCGTGGCGGGCAACATTGTCTGGGCCTGGATCTTCACCATTCCCTGCTCCGCCTTCGTCGCCGGCCTCGCCTGGTGGCTGGCAACGCACTACTTTTAGTACCGTGTCCAACAGGCTGCGGGCGATCGAGGCCGACATCACGCGGCTCGCTGTGGACGCCATCGTCAACGCGGCAAACACGACCTTGCTCGGCGGTGGCGGGGTGGACGGCGCGATCCATCGCGCCGCGGGGCCCGAGCTGCTCGCCGAGTGCCGAGCCCTCGGCGGCTGCGCCACGGGCGACGCAAAGATCACGCGCGGATACCGGCTGCCGGCGAAGCTCGTCATTCACACCGTGGGTCCGATCTGGAACGGCGGCAAAAGCGGCGAGCCGGAGCTGCTCGCCTCCTGCTACCGCAAGAGCCTCGAAACCGCGCTCGCGCACGGGATCCGCACCATAGCTTTTCCCGCGATCAGCTGCGGCGTGTACGGCTACCCGATGGACAAGGCCGCGGCAATCGCGGTGCGCGAATGCTTTCAGTTCGCACGGGCTCATGTCGCGATCGAGGACATTACGTTCGCGCTGTTCGGCGCCGAAGCGCTCGCCGTCTATGAGGCCGAGATCGCGCGACTGTGACAGAATCGGCTGCCATGTCCCATGAGCGGCCTTCACCGCTGGCGCGCTACCTGTTCGTCGCCTATGCGCTTCTGGTCGTGTATGCGAGCCTGCACCCGTTCTCGGGCTGGCGCGATCAGGGCTTGCCGCCGTTTGCATTTCTGACGGCGCGGTTTCCACACCCGTTCCATCCATTCGACATGGTCGCGAACTTTGTCGGCTACGTGCCTCTTGGCTTCTTCGCGGTGCTCGCCTTGCACCCCCTGTTGCGGAGCCGCACCGCCGTCCTCCTTGTCGCGTTGTTTGCTCTGCTGTCGAGCTTTGCGCTGGAGTCGCTGCAGCTCTACCTCCCCGCCCGAGCTTCCTCGAACCTCGATTTGCTCGCCAACGCCGCCGGCGGGGTGTTTGGCGCGCTCGCAGCAGCCGCGAGCCGGCAGTTGCTGCGTCACCAGGGACTGCATGCCTTTCGCGACCGTCTCTTTCTCCCGGGCGGCAGGGTTGACCTCGGCTTGGTGCTGCTCGGGCTGTGGCTGCTCACGCAGCTCAACCCGAGCACGCTGCTCTTCGGCACCGGCGATCTGCGCGAGTGGTTCCGGCCACCGCCCGGGAAGCTCTACCCCGCGGAACTCTTTGTGCGCGTGGAAGCCGGGGTCGCAGGCGCCAACGCACTCGCCGTCGGGTTGATGGCTTCCTGCCTCATCGCCCCCAGGCAGCCAAAGCGCCTGGCGGTGATCGCCCTCGTGGGAGCCGGACTTTGCGTGCACAGCTTCGCTTTCGGACTGCTCGTCAGCTCGCAGGACATCCTGTCCTGGCTCACACCGGGTGCGCTCTTCGGCGTTGCAACCGCGCTCGCGCTGCTGCTGATCGCGGCGGGCCTGCCGCGCACCGTGCAGCTCGCGCTTTCGGGGTTGACGCTCCTGGCGGCAACTGCGCTGGTGAATCTCGCTCCCGCGAATCCGTATATGACCGCGACCCTTTCCCTCTGGCAGCAGGGGCAATACTTCAATTTCAACGGCGCGACGCGCATCGTTTCGGCGATTTGGCCGTTCGCGGCGATGTTCTACGTCGTGCTGCTCGCGGCCGAGCGTGGAGACGCGAGGCATTAGAAGGGCGGGAGCGCACGAACGCGCAGTATAATTATCGCCAAGTTCATTCGAGCGGCGCGGGATCCATGGTATCGAAAGCATCAGCCCTGGTCCTGGCGCCGCTCAATTCACTTTCAGCCTGGACATGAGCTACTACGAGAGACACGTCTTCTTTTGTTGCAACCAGCGCCACAACGGCGAAGCCTGCTGCAACGACAAGGGCGCGAGCGGCATGCGCGATTACGCGAAGAAGCGCGTCAAGGAACTGGGCCTCGCCGGCCCGGGCAAGGTCCGGATCAATCAGGCCGGGTGCCTGGACCGCTGCGAGGAAGGGCCGTGCATGGTGGTGTACCCGGAGGCCGTCTGGTACACCTATGTGGTCGAGGCCGATATCGACGAAATCATAGAGGAGCACCTCAAAGGCGGCCGGGTGGTCCAGCGCCTGCGCATATGAGCCGGGCGCTCGAGCGCATCTTCATCGAAGGCGGCGTGGGCAGGATCGAGACGGTCGTGGACCGGCCCCCGGATGCGCCGCGCGGGGTCGCGCTGGTCGCTCATCCGCACCCTCTGTACGGCGGGACGCTCGACAACAAGGTCGTGCAGGCCCTCGCGAAGATTTTTGTAGAGCTAGGCTACGTGTCCCTGCGCCCCAATTTCCGGGGCGTCGGTGCTTCCGAAGGCGAGCACGACGAAGGCCGGGGGGAAACCGAAGATCTGCTCCGCGTTACCGCGCACGCCCGGGAAAGTTTCGGCGAGCTGCCGCTCGTGCTGGCGGGCTTTTCATTTGGTGCCGCAGTTCAAACGCAGGTCGCGCAGCGCACGAGCCCGTATCGGGTGGTGCTCGTGGGCATTGCGGTCGGACGCTTTCCTTCGGAGACCGTGCCGATCGATTCGATCGTGATCCACGGTGAGCGAGACGAAACCGTGCCGCTCGCGAAAGTGCTCGACTGGGCCCGACCACAGGAATTACCGGTCGTGGTCGTCCCGGGCGCCGACCATTTCTTTCACCTGCGCCTGCACGTCATCCGCAATATCGTCAGGGACTCATGGCGGAGCTAGCCACGGAAATCGGCGAAGACGCGGCCGTGCCGAGGGTAGAACGCATGGTCAGCGTTCTTGCGGCAAAAGACCTGCGCAAGTCCTACGATGGCGAAGAAGTGGTCGCGGGCATCTCCTTCGGCATCGCGCCCGGCGAGTGCTTCGGGCTGCTCGGCCCGAACGGCGCCGGCAAGACCACGACCTTGAGGCTGTGCCTCGGCCTCACCGAGCCTGACGGCGGCTCGATCGAGTTGATGCAGCGACCCGTGCCGGGGGAAGCACGGTCCGCCCGGGTTCGCGTCGGCGTGGTTCCCCAGATGGACAACCTCGATCCGGATTTCACGGTCGAAGAAAACCTGGTCGTGTACGGCCGCTACTTCGGTCTTCCCGAGCGCGCCATCCGGGAACGCATCCCCCGGCTGCTTGATTTTGCCGGTCTCGCCGCCCGGGCTGCGTCGCGGATCCAGACGCTCTCCGGCGGAATGAAGCGGCGCCTGACCCTGGCGCGCGCGCTCATCAACGATCCCGACCTGATTTTCATGGATGAGCCCACCACCGGGCTCGATCCGCAGGCGCGCCACCTGATCTGGGAGCGCCTGAAGCAGCTCCTCGCGCAGGGGAAAACGATCGTGCTCACGACCCACTTCATGGAGGAGGCCGAGCGCCTGTGCGCTCGGCTCGCCATCATGGACCGCGGGCGCTTCATCACCGAGGGGAGCCCGCGCGAGCTCATCGTGCGCCACATCGAGCCCCACGTCGTCGAAGTGCACGGCGACGGCGTCATGAGATGGGCCGATCAGGAGGCCGCAGCCGTCGCCTCGCGCCTGGAGAAAAGCGGCGACACCGTGTTCTGCTACGCCGCCGATCCAGCGCCGCTTCTCGCAAGCTTGTCGAGCCGGCAGGAGCTGCGCTACCTGCATCGTCCGGCCAACCTGGAAGACGTGTTCCTGAAGCTTACCGGCAGGGAGCTGCGCGACTGATGCAGGTCTTCGCACCGCCTTCGATGAGCCTGCGTTTCGTGCCGGTGTGGCGCAGGAACCTGCTCGTGTGGCGCAAGCTTGCGGTTCCTTCCATTCTGGGCAATCTCGCCGATCCCATGATCTACGTATTCGGGCTCGGCTATGGCCTGGGCTCGATGCTGCCTGAGGTCGGCGGGGTGCCCTACATCGCATTTCTCGCGGCCGGCATGGTGTGCTCGAGCACGATGAACAGCGCCACCTTCGAGGCGATGTACTCGGCCTTTTCCCGCATGCACGTGCAGCGCACCTGGGACGCGATCATGAACGCCCCGGTCGATCTGGATGACGTCGTTCTCGCCGAGCTCGTCTGGGCGGCATCGAAGAGCGTGCTTTCGGGCGCGGCAATTCTCGCCGTCGTCTGGCTGCTCGGCCTGTCGAATTCGGTCCTGTCGCTCTGGGTTCTTGCGCTTGTCCCGCTCGTCGGCCTCTGCTTCGGCGCGCTCGCTCTGGCGGTGACGGCGATGGCGCGAAGCTACGACTTTTTTATGTACTACTTCACGCTGGTCATCACGCCGATGAGCCTCCTCTGCGGGGTGTTCTTTCCCGTTGAGCAGCTGCCGGAGCTTTTCCAGACAATCGCGGCGTTTCTGCCGCTCACGCACGCGGTGGCGATCGCGCGGCCGCTTCTCCTTGGCCAGGTTCCAGCTGACGTGACCTTGCACGTTCTGGTGTTGCTTGCCTACGCCGCAGCCGGGTTCTATGCTGCGGCGATATTGTTCCGCCGACGGCTGCTCAAATAGCGATGCTCTGGATCAAGGCGCTGCACATCATTTTCCTCGTCGCCTGGTTTGCGGGGTTGTTCTACCTGCCGCGCCTCTTTGTCTATCACGCGATGACAGAGGATGCGGTGGGCAAGGAGCGTTTCAAGGTGATGGAGCGCAAGCTCTACTGGGGCATCATGGCCCCCGGCGCCGCGCTGACCGTCATCTTCGGCGTCTGGCTGTGGCTCGGCTACGGCTTCACGGGCGCCTGGCTTCACGCAAAGCTCGCGATCGTCGCCCTTCTCATCGCCTATCACCTCTACTGCGGCAAGCTCCTCGCCGATTTCGCGCGAGACCGCAATACGAAATCGCATGTCTGGTACCGATGGTTCAACGAGGTGCCGACGGTGCTTCTTGTCGCCGCGGTGATTTTGACGGTGGTCAAGCCCTTCTAGCGGCAGTGGGCTATTTCGCTTGAGCGACTTGCGCGGCGACACGCTCCGGTATCTAAACTGCGGGGCGGCCGCGCGACTACCGCTTCAATGGAAACGCAAGCGGCCGGGTACCCGTAGCGTGTCGCTTGCCGCGACAGGAGCGAAGGCGAATTAGCCTGCTACCGCCGCACTGCGTCGGCTACCCACGCACTTGCCAGCTCGCCAAAATCTTGGCATGCTCGGTGCAATCGGATTTCCAGAAGATGAACGCGAAAAACATCACATTGAGACCCGGACGGCCCGCCGACGCCGTCAGGATCGCTGCGATGTCGCGCGACCTGATCGAGACGGGCCTCGGCTGGTCATGGGGACCCGAGCGCGTTGCGCGCGCGATCGCAAACAAGGACACGTTCACGCTGCTCGCCTGCGATCGCGACCGCGTCGTCGCTTTTGCCATCATGTTTTTCGGTGACGAGCATGCCCACTTGAACCTTCTGGCGGTGCGCCCCTCCCATCAGCGACTGGGTATCGGGCGGCGCATGGTCGAGTGGCTCACCGAATCGGCCCACGTCGCCGGGATCGCTTCGATTCACCTCGAGCTGCGCGCGGCCAACACCAGCGCGCGCGGCTTCTACAAGTCGCTCGGCTTCGACGAGTCGGCTTACATCCCGGGGTACTATCGCGGGCGCGAAATGGCGCTGCGCATGATGCGCGTGCTGCGCAAGCCGGGAGCACCGCTTCCGGCCTGGCCCGCGCCAAAGCTGCCGAAACGCTGACCCCATAGCGGGGAAGCAGGCGCGCGCAAAAGGATCGCCGACATGCGCGGCGCGGCGCTCGCTCTGACCCTCGGCATCATGGGGAACACCGCTTTGGCGATCCCGGGACTCGAGCCGGGCGTATCGCGCGAGCTCGCGCGGTGGCGTGCACAGCACTACCGAGACGTTCGATACGCGCTGGCGGTCAACATTCCAAAAGGCGCGCGGAAGCTCGACGGAAGAGCGACCATGGAAGTTACCCTGCCCGCCAGCCGGCCCGACCTCGTTCTGGACTGGCGGCCTTCGCAGGGCGCGCGCCTGCGGCAACTGCGGGTCAACGGCAAGCCTGCGCAGACACGCATCCAGCAGGAGCACCTGATCGTTCCGGCGCGGTTTCTTCGCGCGGGAAAGAACCGCGTGACTTTCGCCTTCGAGGCGCCGATCGCTCCGTCGGGCAGCGCGGTGACACGCTACCTCGACCGCGAGGACGGCTCCGAATACGTCTATACGCTGTTCGTTCCTTCGGATGCGAGCAGTGTTTTTCCCTGCTTCGACCAGCCCGATTTGAAGGCGCGCTTCACGCTCGCTCTGACGCTGCCGCGCGCCTGGACCGCCGTCGGCAACGCCCCTGTGGCGGCGGTCGAGGACGCGCCGAACGACGCGCGCCGGTTCAGGTTCATCGAGACCCTACCGATCAGTACCTATCTTTTCGCCTTCGCCGCAGGACCATTCGCGGAAATTCGGGATACCGCTTCGCCGCCTGCCTCTATCCGGGAGCGTGCGCGAGGACGGCAAGCGGGAAAGGGGCCCTCAATTTCCACCGCCAAGACCGAGAGCGTCGAAACCAAGCTGTTCGTGCGCAAATCCCGGCTCGAGCGCGCCCGGCATGAAGTGCCCGAGGTGCTGCGGCTCAATCGCGAGGCGCTGCGCTGGTTCGCGAGCTACTTCGATTTCCGTTTTCCATTTCCCAAGTACGACCTCGTGCTCATACCGGAACTCGCCTACGGCGGCATGGAGCACGCCGGAGCGACCTTCCTTCGCGAGGAAGCGGTGCTGTTTCCGTCCGTGCCGAACGAAACGGACATCCTCTCGCGCGCGCAGCTCCTCCTGCACGAGGCCTCGCATCAGTGGTTCGGGGATCTGGTCACGATGCGCTGGTTCGACGACTTGTGGCTGAAGGAGGGTTTCGCCAATTTCATGGCCGCCAAGGCGGCCGAGGCGCTGATGCCCGGGCAGCCGGTATGGAACGCGTTTCACGCGCTCAAGACCGCCGCTTATCGGACCGACGTCACGCAGGGAACCACGCCGATCTTTCGGCCGCTTGCAAATCTCTCTGGGGTGAAATCCGCCTACGGCAATGTCGTGTACGGCAAGGCGCCGGCGGTGCTGCGCCAGGCCGAGTTCCACATCGGCGAAGCCGCGTTCCGGCGAGCGGTCCGGCAGTTCGTCAAGAAACACGCCTACTCCACCGCCGATTGGAGCGATCTCATCGTCGCACTCGAGCGCACGTCCAAGCGAAATTTGAAGCCTTGGGCGCAAGCGTGGGTCACGCGCCGCGGCATGCCCGAGGTGCGCCTGTCCTGGGACACCGACCGCGACGACCGGCCAAGAAACGTGGTCCTGGAGCAGCACGACGTGCTCGGGGAAGGAGGAACCTGGCCGATGAAGGTGAGGGTACTCGCCATGCCCGAGACGGGACTCCCTCGTTCGACCGACGTTCTCATGCGCGGCGAGCGCACCCCCATCCCAAAGATGAACGGCATGCCGGAGATCGAATTCGCTTTTGCCAACTTCGGCGACTACGGCTACGGGCGCTTCCCGCTCGATCCCCGGAGCCGGGAAGCGGTGCTCACGCGTCCGGAGCTCGTACAGGGGAGCTTGCTGCGCGCGCTCGTCTTCGACTCGTTGTGGGAGTCGGCGCGGGACGCGGATCTTGCGCCGCTCGCCTACATCGACTTCGTCGTCCGGGTCGCCCCGGTGGAGCGGGACCCCGTGACGCTCGCGAACCTGCTCGGGCGCGCGCAGCTCGCTTTTCTGCACCATTTGTCGGACACGCAGCGCGAAGCCACGACGGCGCGTTTCGAGCAACTTCTCGTTGATGGAATGCTGCGGGCGGACACTCCAAGCCGCCGCATAACGTTCTTGAGGGCGTTTGCGGCAAGCGCCTCGTCGGAGGCCGGGCGTGCGCGACTGAAAGCGCTGCTCGCAAACACTCTGGAGATCCCCGCTGTGAAGCTCAGCTCCCGCGATCGTTTCAGGATCATCGCGCGACTTCTTGCGCTCGGCGACCCGGATGCGGATCTGCTGCTTGCTCTCCAGAGCGCGGCCGATTCCAGCGATGACGGCCGCCGTTACGCCTTTGCCGCGGCTGCAGCCGAACGCAGCGCCGAAGCGAAGCGCGCCTACTTCGAGCGTTTTCTCTCCGACCAAGAGCTCGCAGAAGGCTGGGTCGACGCGGCTCTCCTTCCTTTCAACTCGGTGGAGCACGTTGAGCTGACCCAGCCGTTTCTCGATCTGGCGCTCGCGGCCCTGCCCGAGCTCAGGCGCACGCGCAAGATCTTCTTCGTCAACAACTGGCTCGCGGCGTTCATCGGCGGTCAGTTGCACGCCGCGGCGCTCGAGCAGATCGAGAGTTACGCTCGCCAGCCGAGCCTCGACCCTGACCTGAAGCTCCAACTGCTCGAAGCGATGGATGGACTCGCGCGGACCGTGAAAATTCGCGCCCGCTTCGCGCGCCTATAGTGGGTTGACCATGAGCGTCCGAACGTTCTTCGCCTCCTGCCCGCGGGGCCTGGAAGCGCTTCTCGCAGAAGAGCTGCTCGGCCTCGGCGCGCGCAGCGCCGAGCGCGTGCCAGGCGGAGTCGCATTCGAGGGCGACTTGCGCGTCTGCTATCGGGCCAACCTCGAGTCGCGGCTCGCCACGCGCGTGCTCGCGCGGCTTGCCCACGCGCCTTACCGTAATGAAAAGGACGTATACGAAGTCGCGCTCGCGCTGCGCTGGCCCGAATGGTTCAGCGAAAAGCACAGCATTCGCGTCGACGTCAATGCGATCCGCTCCCCGTTGAAAAGCCTCGAATTCGTCACCTTGCGCATCAAGGATGCGGTATGCGACCGGTTTCGCGCCGACCGCGGGATCCGCCCGGACGTGGACACGCGTTCGCCGGGAGTGCGCATTCAGGGCTTCCTCGACAGGGAGAACGTGACGCTGTATCTCGACACCTCGGGCGAGCCTCTCCACAAGCGCGGCTACCGCAAGGAGGCGGGCGAGGCGCCTCTCAAGGAAAACCTCGCCGCCGGGATCGTTCGCCTTACCGGCTGGGACGGCAGCGAGCCGCTCCTCGATCCCATGTGCGGCAGCGGAACGCTCGCTATAGAGGCAGCGATGATGGCGCTCGCTATCCCTCCGGGACACGCGCGCGGGTTCGGTTTCGAGCGCTTGGCGGGATTCGATGCACGCCTCTGGAAGGATGTGCGCGAGCAGGCGCTTGCCCACAGCTTGGCGCCGCGCAGGCTCGCGATTTTCGCCCGCGATCGCTATGGCGAGGAGCTGAAAAGAACCCGAGCCAACCTCGAAGCGGCGGGCCTTGCCGATTGCGTCGAGCTCAAGCAGGCGGAGATTCTCGATAGCAGCGCGCCGGCGCTCGCCGGGGTGCTCATCGCCAATCCTCCGTACGGCGCCCGCCTGGGCGAGGACGCAGCGCTCGCGGAGTTCTACCCGAAGCTCGGCGATACGCTGAAAAAATACTACGCCGGCTGGCGCTGCTATTTGTTCTCAGGCGACGCGCGCCTTCCCAAGCTGATTCACCTCACCGCTTCCAAGCGCACCCCTCTTTACAACGGGCCTCTGGAATGCCGGCTGTATGAGTACCGAATCGTCACCGGCAGCATGCGAAAGCCGCGCACTGCTTAGGGCATCCGACTGCGCGCGCTCGCAACCGCAAGATAGATCTCGCGCAGGAACACCATCAGGGCGAGGATGAAGGCGAGCATCGCGCCTATGAAAAGCAGCCCGATGAACTTCGACAGATCCAGCGTGACAAACGCGTCGACGAAAGCGACGGCGATCAGGAGCCCGACAAAGAGTGCGCACACAACCGCAAGGGTGATCGACGCATAGACCAGGCGCACGCGTCGGCCGAGGATGTTCAACTCCTCGCGTGCCGTCTTCTGTCCCTCCGGAGCAAGCTGGCGCAGCCGCTCCTCGAGCGCACGGCTGCGGTCCACGACCCGGCCGAGACGGTTGGAAAGCACGCCAATGATCGTCCCCACCGCAGTGAGCAGAAACACGGGCGCCACGGCGAGCTGGATGAGCCGCGTGACGTCGATTGCGTTGTCCGGGTTCATTGTCGGGTGCCGTCCGGTCGCCAGGCCCTACACCATCGCCTTGCGCAACTGGTGCTTGAAATGATGGATATGATTGAGCGCGACCTTGAGTTTCTTGCGGTCCTTGGCCGAGAGCGCTTCGTCTCGCTTTTTCTGCCATTCGTGGATCTTGGTTTTGATCGCGGGCTTGTCGATGCCCTTCACTTCGTGATGCACGTGCATGTCGATGTTGAGCGCCTTGCATAGCGCCGCAAGCAGATGGTCCTTGTTGAGCTGCGTGTAGCCCTTGACGGCCTCGTGTTCGATTCCGGCCGCGATCTCGCGCAGCTCGGCGAGGGGCTTTGCTTTTAGCTCAGGAAACGTATGGGCCATGCTTTCTCCTACCGGTCATCATAAACCATTCACGCGGCATCGAGCAGCGCCGGAAGCTTTCCGGCAAATCTTACACCGTCGGCCGCTCGCCCGTTCGCTCGAGATGAGCGACGTCTCCTGGTTGACCGCCGATGATCCTGCCCATACTGTAGAGCGCCGTCGGTGGCCAAACAGGTGACTTCTTTCGCTTTGCCGCAACTTCGCCTCGGCGCAGCGGCCTGCGCAGCCGCGGGCCTGCTTGTCGCATCGTGCGTGACGCTGCGACCCGATGAGCGCGTCCGCGCCGATCCGCTCGCCGCGCGCATCCAGGCCGTGCTCGCGCGCCGGGGCCTCGGCCCGGACGCCTTGTCGGTAATCGAGAACATCCTGCAACACGAAGCTCAGGCTGCGCCGCTCGGCTCTCCCCCGCTGGTACGAGAGCTGCTCGCGCGGCCGCCCGACGCTGCGGACGCAGCGACACTGTTCTACCGCGCGGTGCCCGGGGCGCTGCGGCGCCTGGTCGGCGAAGCGTCCCAGGAGGAGCCCGGCCGCTCCGGCGTGCCCGTGGCGATTCGCGAGCTGCTCGATGTCTATCTCGGCGAGCTTGCCGAGGCTCAAGCGTTGTTGCGATCGACACCGCGCGGCTCTCGGATCGACGCCCAGGCGATGATCCGGGAGCTCGGCAGCCAGCTGCCTTCGCGCGGCGCGCTCAGCGACATCGCCGCGGGCACCGACCAGGCCGCGCTCGGCCGCGCAGTCAGCATGTTCCTGAACGCCACCGGTCGCTTCACGCGCGCTTTGCGCGCGTCCGCCGAGCATATCCGTTTTCCGGAGAAGGCAGTTCGTTTCGACTCTGCGGTCGGCGTCGTATCCATCGGCACGCGCGGCGACGACGTTCACGGGCCCGACGCCGCGGTGATCGTCGATCCCGGAGGCAACGACGTCTACCAGCGCTCGCCCGCCACCGGCGGCTCGATTTCCGTGATCGTGGACCTTGGCGGCGACGACCAATACCGGGGGTCCGATGTCGTCGTGCACGGACTTTCGGCGATCATCGATTTTGCCGGAAACGACCGCTACGCGATGGCAGGTCCGGGATTGGGCGCGGCGATCGCCGGAGCTGCGGTGATCGTCGATTTCGCGGGCGACGATTCCTACGAGGCGGAGCTTTTCGGCCAGGGAGCCGCGGCGTTCGGGCTCGGTGCGATCGTCGATCTTCGCGGCGACGACACCTATGCCTTGCGTGCGGGCGGCCAGGGCCTCGGCTTCGCGGGTGGCGTCGGCCTTCTGTGGGATCGCGGCGGGAACGATACCTATACGGCACGCGGGCTCTCCGACATTTTCGACCGCGGCGGAGGCGTGAGCGCAGCGCAAGGAGCGGCGTTCGGTTTCCGGACGATGCTCGGAGGCGGAATCGGCATCCTGAGAGACGAATCCGGCAACGACGTCTATCAAGCCGAAATGTTCGCCCAGGGCATGGGCTTTTACTATGGCATCGGCCTCTTGTGGGACGGCGCGGGCGAGGACCGCTACCGCGCCGTGCGCTACGCACAGGGGAACGGCGTGCACGAGGCGGTGGGCGTCCTGCGCGACGAGTCCGGCGGCGACCACTACGAGCTCACTGTGGGCGTCGGCCAGGGAATGGGCCTGGATCTTGCGCTCGGCCTGCTGTGGGATGGGGCAGGGGACGATAGCTACCGGGCGCAGTCCCATGCTCAAGGCAACGCGACCGCAAACGGATTGGGAATCCTGAGCGACAGCGGCGGCGCCGACCATTGGCACATGAGTTCCGACCCGCGCTCGTGGGGCCGGGCCGAGTGGCTGCGCGGCTTGCCGAGCGTCGGGCTCCTTCTATACGACCCGGCTCAAGCGGCCTTCGCGCGCGACGCAAAGGCGCTCTTGCCGCCGGGCCGCAGCGCCGAACTCGGGGGGCCGCTCGGTGATTCGCCGATCGCGCACGAGCCTGCGGGCAAGCCTCATTGTTCGACGGCAGCGGCGGGTGAGCCCGCGGCAAAGGACGACGCACTGCCGCTCGCGGAGGCTCTGCGCAGCATCGTGCCGGGTTTTACGGGCGGCTCGGTCGATCCGCGAGTCTATGCCGATGTGCAGCAACGTCTGACAACGGAGTTACGCGCGAGTATCAGCGTGCTGCCGCCCGATGATTTCAACGTGACCTACTCGCTCGGCGAGGCGCTGCGCTGCGCGCTCGCCGCAGCGTCGGCCGAAGCCGCTGCGGAAATGTGGACCGAAATGGAGCACGTCCTCGCCAGGGAACCGGCGACGGCGTTCGCGGGAACGATCACGGGCGCGCTACGCGAGCGTCCGGCCGGCACAGCACAGATGCTGCGCATCCTGCGGGTGCTCGACGAACATCCGCGTTGCAGCGTGCGCGCCACGGCGTTGTCGCTCCGGTCCGCCCTCACCGCCGACGATGCGCCGCGCGCGACGATCGCGCCACATGCGCAAGCGGCGCTGCGCTCGCCCTGCTGGCGAATGCAGGCCGCGGCGCTCACCGCACTGGGGGGTCTCGGCGCCCCACCGGATGCAGGCGCCGCTCTTCCGTCGTTTCTGCGACCTTCCAGGGCGGATTGATCGGCACGCCGCCCAGGGTCAGACGATGTTCAGATGCTCGATGCCTTGCGTGATGTCCCTGTTCTTCGCTTCCTTGGAGTGGAGCTTGATCTGCAGGCGCAGGTCATTGACGCTGTCGGCGTTCCTGAGCGCGTCCTCGTAGCTGATTTTTCCCGACTCGAACAGGTCGAACAGCGCCTGGTCGAAGGTCTGCATGCCCAGTTCGCGCGATTTCTTCATGATCTCCTTGATCTCGTGCACCTCGCCCTTGAAGATCAAATCGGAGATGAGGGGCGAGTTGAGCATGATCTCGACCGCCGCGCAGCGGCCTTTGCCTTCCTTCATCGGGATCAGGCGCTGCGAGATCAGGCCCTTGAGGTTCAACGACAGGTCCATGAGAAGCTGCGCGCGCCGCTCCTCGGGAAAGAAATTGATGATGCGGTCCAACGCCTGGTTGGCACTGTTCGCGTGCAGCGTCGCCAGGCACAGGTGGCCGGTCTCGGCAAACGCGACCGCGTGCTCCATGGTCTCGCGCTCGCGGACCTCGCCGATCAGGATCACGTCGGGCGCCTGACGCAGCGTGTTCTTGAGCGCGCTTTCCCAGGTCAGGGTGTCCACGCCGACTTCGCGCTGGGTGATGAGGCAGCCTTTGTGCGGGTGCGTGAATTCGACCGGGTCCTCGATGGTGATGATGTGGCCCTGGCTGTTCTCGTTGCGGAAACCGACCATCGCCGCAAGCGTCGTGGATTTGCCCGAGCCGGTGGCGCCCACCATGATCACCAGGCCGCGCTTGGTCATGATGACGTCCTTGAGCACGTTCGGCAGGCCGAGGTCCTCGATCTTGGGGATGAGGGTGGTGATCGTCCGCAGCACCACGCCGACGTTGGCCTGCTGGACGAATGCGTTGACGCGAAACCGGCCTATGCCTGCAGGATTGATGGCGAAGTTGCACTCCTTGTTCGCCTCGAACTCGGCGGCCTGCCTGTCGTTCATGATCGCGCGGGCGAGGTCCACCGTGTGCGCCGGCGTGAGCGCCTGGTTCGACACCGGGGTCATCTTGCCGTCGATCTTGATCGCCGGCGGAAAACCCACTGAGATGAAGAGGTCCGAGCCCTTCTTCGCCACCATCAGCCGAAGCAGGTCGTACATGAATTTGGTTGCCTGTTCGCGTTCCATTCGCTACCTCGCTAGCTCAGGCCCGGTCCGTCAGCCCGGGAAGTTGTCCTTGTTCGCGGCCTTGCCGCGCGCTTCGGCGGACGAAATGACGTTGCGCTTGACCAGTTCCGTCAGGTTCTGGTCCAGGGTCTGCATGCCGAAGGTCTGGCCGGTCTGGATCGCCGAGTACATTTGCGCGATCTTGTTCTCGCGGATGAGGTTGCGAATCGCAGGCGTGCCGATCATGATCTCGTGCGAGGCGACGCGGCCCCCGCCGTCCTTGGTCTTGCACAGGGTCTGCGAGATGACGGCGCGCAGACTTTCCGAGATCATCGCGCGCACCATTTCCTTTTCTGCGGCGGGAAATACGTCGACGATGCGGTCGATCGTTTTCGCCGCCGAGCTCGTGTGCAGCGTGCCGAACACCAGGTGCCCGGTCTCCGCGCCGGTGAGCGCGAGGCGGATCGTCTCCAGGTCGCGCATCTCGCCCACCAGGATCACGTCCGGGTCCTCGCGTAGCGCGCTGCGCAGCGCGTTGGAGAACGACAAGGTGTGCGGACCGACTTCGCGCTGGTTGATCAAGCATTTCTTGGACTCGTGCACGAACTCGATCGGGTCCTCGATCGTGAGGATGTGCCCTTGCTCGTTTTCGTTGATGTGGTTGACCATGCCCGCGAGAGTCGTGGACTTGCCCGACCCAGTGGGGCCGGTCACGAGCACGATGCCGCGCGGCTGATCGGCGATCTCGGCGAATATTTTCGGCGCTTTCAGGTCCTCGAGCGACAGGATCTTCGAGGGTATCGTCCGCATCACCGCCGACGCCCCGCGGTTCTGCACGAAAGCGTTGACGCGAAAGCGTGCGAGGCCCGGTATCGCAAAAGAAAAATCGCACTCGAGATTTTCTTCGTAGTGCTTGCGCTGCCCGTCGTTCATGATGTCGTAGATCATGCCGTGCACGTCTTTGTGTTCCATGGCCGGCAGATTGATGCGGCGGATGTCGCCGTGCACGCGGATCATCGGCGGCAGCCCGGAGGACAGATGCAGGTCCGAGGCCTTGTTCTTCACGACAAAGGCTAGGAGTTCCGAGATATCCACTATAATTCCCCTTAAGTACGAGGCTCCGGGCGCGCCGGAAGGATGGAGACTCCCCTGCATCAGGGCTGTTTCAGGACATTCGGAAACAGCCTCTAAACAAATGATGAAGCGGAGTTTTTCAGGCTCGCCGCGCTTGCATCGCCGCGCTGATTATGTCCTCAATACCCTTGAACTTGCAAGCCGTGAGGCAGCGCATCGAGGTCGCAACCCGGGCGGCGGGCAGGCCCGCGCAATCGGTGCTGTTGGTCGCCGTGAGCAAGTCGTTTTCGTCTGCGGCGGTGCGCGAAGCCGCAAGCGCCGGGCAGCGCGATTTTGGGGAGAACTACCTGCAGGAGGGCCTGGGAAAAGTCCGCGAGCTTGGCGCGCTCGGGCTCACCTGGCATTACATCGGCCCGATACAGAGCAACAAGACTCGCGCGATAGCCGAACACTTCGACTGGGTGCACACGATCGAGCGCGGAAAAATCGCCGAGCGGCTTTCGCAAGCCCGCGGTACGGGACAGACCGAGCTGCAGGCCTGCATCCAGGTCAACGTTTCGGGCGAGGCGTCGAAGAGCGGCGTCGCGCCCGGGGAAGTGGCGGGGCTCGCACGACAGGTGGCGGGGATGGCGCGTCTCAAGCTGCGCGGGCTGATGGCGATTCCCGAGCCGGCGCGCGATGAACGACTGCGGCGCGCGCCCTTCGCGCAACTGCGCGAGCTGCGCGACCGGCTGAACCGCGAGGGCTTGGTCATGGACACGCTTTCGATGGGCATGTCGGCGGACCTCGAAGCAGCGATCGCCGAAGGGGCGACGATGGTACGCGTGGGCACGGCGATATTTGGAGAAAGAACGGCGACATGAGGATTACATTCATAGGCGGCGGCAGCATGGCCGACGCGCTGATCGGCGGGCTCCTGCGCAAGGATTTTCCGCTGCAGGACCTGCGCGTGGTCGAGATCAGCGCCGATGCGCGCCGTAAGCTCGTCGACAAGTACGGCGTGACCTGCTTTGACAAGCCCAAGGACGCGCTGCGCGCGGAGGACGTGGTCGTGTTCGCGGTCAAGCCCCAGCACTTGCGTGAAGCGGCGGCAAAATCGGGGATCGCGGACAACGCCAACCTCGTCATCAGCATCGCGGCGGGGGTGCGCCTCGCCAACCTTTCGAAGTGGCTCAAAGGTCACACGCGCCTGGTGCGCGCGATGCCCAACACACCGGCCCTGATCGGCGAGGGCGTCGCGGGGCTATACCCTTTCTCCAAAGCGGTGACGCGCGCCGATCGCGAGGAGGTCGAGACCGTGCTGGGCGCGGTCGGGGACACCGTGTGGATCACCGACGAGTCGCAGATGGACGCGGTCACAGCGATCTCGGGCAGCGGCCCGGCTTACGTGTTCTATTTCATCGAAGCGGTCGAGGAAGCGGCGGCGGAGCTGGGGTTGTCCATGCCGATCGCGCACCGTCTGGTCCTCGATACCTTTACGGGGGCGGCCAAGCTCGCCGCGACCAGCCCCGACCCGGTAGCGGTGCTGCGCGAGCGCGTCACCTCCAAGGGCGGCACCACCGAGCGGGCGCTGGCCAGCATGGCCAAGGACGAGGTAAAGGCTGCGATCATTCGCGCCATTCATGCCGCTAACGAGCGCGGCAAGGAGCTGGGCGAGGAATTGGGGAAAGAATGAGCAAGGACGATGCTTAGCCAAGTTGCCGACCTGCTGATCCGGACCGCGTTCGGTTTCCTCGTCTACGCGCTGCTCCTGCGCTTCTATATGCAGTGGCTGAGGGCTCCGTTCCGTAACCCGGTGGGGCAGTTTGTGACGGCGCTCACCGACTGGGCGGTGCGGCCGGCGCGGCGCGTGGTCCCAGGGCTGTTCGGGGTGGACCTCGCGAGCATCCTGATCGCCTGGTTCGCCGAGGCGCTGATGCTCGTTCTGCTCTACTGGCTGAAGGGGTTTTCCTTTGCCGGCGCGCCCGGCATCGCGGCGGGGCTCCTGTTCACGATCGCCGCGATAGAGCTCGTGCGGGCCTCGCTCTACCTGCTGATCGGCGTGGTGATCGTGCAAGTGATCATCAGCTGGGTCAACCCTTATGCGCCGCTTGCGCCCGTGTTCGAAGCGCTGACCCGGCCGTTCTACGCGGTTTTCCGCCGTTTCGTCCCACCGATCGGCAACGTGGATCTCTCGCCGCTCTTTCTGCTGTTTCTCGTGCAGGTAGTCCTGATCCTGCTCGAGCCGCTCACGCGGCTGATTCAGGCGCCAATGTGAGCGACGGGCTCGGCTGGGCGCGACGCGTTCCGGACGGTTGGCTGCTCTCGGTCCACGCCCGGCCCGGCGCCAAGCGCACCGAGGTCGCAGGGCTGCACGGCGATGCGCTCAAGCTGCACATCGCGGCACCGCCGCTCGAGGGCCGCGCCAACGAAGAACTGGCCGCCTTTGTCGCCAAGACCCTTAACGTCCCGAAAGACAAGGTGCGTGTGGTGAAAGGCGGGGCGTCACGGCGCAAGACGGTGCTTGTCGCGGCGCGAGAAGCCGATCCAGCGCGATTGCTGCGGCCTTCTGACTAGGCCGGGGACCGGGCGCTCAAGCCTCGTACACGACCTGTCCGCCGACCAGGGTGTAACGCACCCGCCCGGGCAGCTCGTAGCCGATGAAGGGCGTGTTCTTGCCCTGGCTCTTCAGGAAATCTGCGGTGATCCTGACGTGCGCGTTCGGATCGAACACGCACAGATCCGCATCTTTTCCGAGGCTCAGATCCCCCGCTTGCACGCCCAGGATCTCCGCCGGTCTGGAGGTCACGCAGGCAAGCGCTTCCGGTAGCGCGACGCGCATCTCCCCGGCCCACTTGAGCGCGAGCGGCAAGAGGAGCTCCAGGCCCGTCGCCCCTGGCTCGGATTCTGCGAAAGGCAACTGCTTTGCGTCCTCGTCCACCGGAGCGTGATCCGAGCACAGCGCATCGATCGTCGCGTCGGCGAGTCCCGCCCGCAGCGCATCGCGGTCGCGAAGGCTGCGGAACGGCGGAATCACGTGGCAGTGAGAGTCGAAGTAGCCGAGGTCTATTTCCGAGAGGTGCGCGTGATGCGCGCTCACGTCGCAGCTCACGGGTAGCCCCTCTTTTTTCGCCGCCCTCACCATCTCCACACCTTCCGCAGTCGAGAGGCGGCACAGGTGCACGCGCGTGTGCGTGGCGCGTACCAGCTGCAGTATGGTCGAGAGCGCAATGGTCTCGGCGAACGACGGGATCCCTGGCAGGCCCAGGCGCGTCGCGACCTCCCCGTCGTGAGCGACGCCGCCGCGCGCGAGGAACCCGTCCTGCGGCCGCAACCATACCGCGATGCCGAAAGTCGAGGCGTATTGCAGCGCGCGCCACAGCACCTGGGTATCGGGAAGCGGCGTGTCGGCGTGCGAAAAGGCAATGCAGCCCGCGTCGCGCAACACCACCATCTCGGTAAGGCGCTCGCCGCCGAGCTTCCAGGTGAGCGCCCCCAGCGGATATACGTGCGCGAGGTTGAGGCCCCTCGCACGGTGCTTGAGCATCTCGACCAGGCCCGGCTCGTCGAGCGGCGGGTCGGTGTCGGGCGGGCAGGCGAGGCTCGTTACGCCGCCCGCGACCGCAGCCTGCATCTCCGATTCGAGCGTCGCCTTGTACTCGAAGCCGGGCTCTCTCAGGCGCGCCGAAAGGTCGATCAGGCCGGGGCAGACGACCAGGTTCGACGCATCGATTTCGCGCTCGGCGCGGAATCCGGCGGGAGATTTCCCCAGCGCGGCGATCTTGCCGGCCGCGATGAACAAGTCCTGCTTTGCGTCAACGCCGTTCTTCGGATCGACAATCCGGCCATTTCTGATGTGAATCTTGGTCACTTGAAAGGGCTGCCGTCCTTGTGCGTGAATACCCATTTGCCTTCGATCATGCGCGCCGCCATATCGACGTCGCTGTAGTTGGCGCCGTCCTCGGGCGTGCGGTCGCCGATCTCGAGATACAGTACCGGCTTGTCGGTCTCGTTCAGGAGCTGATGGCCGTCGGGCTTGCCTGCCGGAAATCCGGCAGCCATGCCGGGGGAAAGTCTCTGCCTTCCCGCGTTGGTGAGGAGCGTCACCTCGCCCTCGAGCACGTAGATGAACTCGTCCTGCCTGGCGTGCCAGTGGCGCATCGAGGATTCCGAGCCCGGGTCGAGGCGCGTAAGGTTGACCCCGAAGTTCTTGAGGCCGGCGTGATCGCCGAGGCGCCGCCTGTGGCGCCCGGCGACTCGGGGCTTGTACGGCTCCGGGTAGCCCGTGGTCGATTGCTCGGGCAGATCCTTCGGATCGAAGGCGGGAGCTTTGAGCTTGCTCATGTCAGTTCCCTGCGAGGATGCTCATCACCGCCATGCGCACGGCGATGCCGAAAGTCACCTGCGGCAAGATCACCGAGTGCGGTCCGTCGGCGACCGAGGAATCGATCTCGACGCCGCGGTTCATCGGTCCCGGGTGCATGACGATGGCGTCGGGCTTGGCGAGCGCGAGCTTTTGCGGCGTCAAACCGTACGACTTGAAGAACTCCTGCGCCGAGGGCAGGAGGGGTCCCTTCATGCGTTCGTTCTGCAGGCGCAGCATCATCACCACGTCGCAGCCTGCCAGGCCCTCGCGCATGTCGTGATGCACCGAGACGCCGAGTTGCTCCACGCCCGCCGGCATCAGCGTCCTCGGTCCGATGACGCGCACGTCCGGCGTCCCGAGCGTCGTCAAGGCATGAATGAGCGAGCGCGCCACGCGCGAGTGCAGCACGTCGCCGACGATGGCGATCGAGAGGTTTGCGAAGTCCTTCTTGTAGTGGCGGATGGTGTAGGTGTCGAGCAGGCCCTGGGTCGGGTGTGCGTGGCGCCCGTCACCGGCGTTGATCACGTGCACGTGCGGAGCCACGTGGCTCGCAATGAGATGGGCGGCGCCGCTCGATGAGTGCCGCACCACGAACATGTCGGCGTGCATCGCGCAGAGATTGTCCACCGTGTCGAGCAGAGTTTCGCCCTTTGTGGACGAGGACACGGCGATATTGAGATTGATGACGTCGGCTGAGAGGCGTTTCGCGGCGATCTCGAAGGTCGTGCGGGTGCGCGTGGAGGGCTCGAAGAACAGGTTGAAGATGGACTTTCCGCGAAGCAGCGGCACTTTCTTCACCTCGCGTTCGGTCACGCCGATGAAGGAGGCCGCCGTGTCGAGGATACGCGTGAGGATTTCGCGCGGCAGTCCTTCAATCGTAAGCAGGTGCTGAAGCCCCCCTTCGGCGCTAAGCTGCGGGTTTCGCATCCGGGCGCCTCGCGTCTGATAGTCTCAAGGAGAACTTGCCCTGCTCGTCGCGCGCAAGGCGCAGAAGCTTGCCCGAGGGAACCGAGAGCGTGGCGCCGACGTACTGCGCCGCGATCGGCAACTGCCGCTCGCCGCGATCGACCAGGATCGCGAGCTCTATCTTTCCCGGACGCCCGTAGTCGAACAGCTCGTTCATCGCCGCGCGCACCGTGCGCCCGGTGTAGAGCACGTCGTCGACCACGACGATGTGGGCGCCGTTGACGTCGAAAGGTATTTGCGAGGGCTTCACCTGGCGGTGCAGGCCCGCCGTGTCGAAATCATCGCGGTAGAACGAAATGTCGAGCACGCCCAGGGGCGTCGCAAGCCCGAGCTCCCGGTGCAGCCGCTCGGCAAGCCAGGCGCCGCCGGTGCGAATGCCGACGAGGCCCGTGGAATCGGTGACGCCGGACCGTAGCCCGCGCGCGAGCTCCTGGCACAGGACTTCAGCGTCGGGGAGATTCATCGAAATAGCTTTGCAGGATGATTTTCGCCGCGAGCGCGTGAGCCAGATACTTGTGCCTGCGCCCGCCGCGGCCGGTTTCGCGCAGCGTCGTTTCTGCCGCGGCCGAGGAGAAGCGCTCGTCGGCAAGCTCGACCGGGAGCCGGAAGCGCGACTCGAGCTGCCGTGCGAAGCGCCGCGCGCGCCG
>Ga0137435_1000176_pt1 | contig 22866 bp, 18 predicted proteins | sample EasRivERMGT100_2_FD_104904 | JGI IMG/M metagenome (GOLD analysis project Ga0137435, IMG submission 104904) | Soil microbial communities from meander-bound floodplain in the East River, Colorado, USA - East River MetaG ERMGT100_2 | ecosystem: Environmental > Terrestrial > Soil > Floodplain ... | reverse complement strand
GAGGGCATCGGAATCGACGCGACGTGCTCGCTGTAGCCCTGCTTGAACACCCCGTTGCTGCGGTTGCTGATCGTCTGGGCCGTCGACACCGGACCCCAGAAGGTCGGCTTCGGACTACCGCTGGCGAGCGTGATCACGTCGTTGCTGTGCACCGGACCGAACAGCTGGTCGCCGGCGGCGAACATGATGCCGCCCTCTTGCGTGGTGAAGTAGGCGTACTTCGCGAAGCTCTCCTGATAGATGTCGCCCCGGTGCACGATGCGGTTGCCCTGCGCGTCTTCGGTCACGGCCACGACGCTGCCGAACATGCCGTACTGGCCGCTGGTCACGCCGCTCGGGCCGAGATACAGCCAGCGGCGGATGTTGGGGATGACGGTTCCGTCCGCGGCGTAGATCGCGGCCCCGCTTTCGATCGTGACGTACCCGGTATCCGGATAAATCGTCTTGTTGGCGTTGACAGCGGAGCGCACCTCGTCGATCCCGGCGTCCGCCGCCGCTTCGAGCACGGTCATCCGGCTGTGGTACTTGTTGATCGCACCCGTGTTCGCCCCGATGACCGCTGCGGCGGCCACCATGGCCGCGACGCCCACCAGGATGAGGAGCACCACCACGAGGGCGGCACCGTGCTCGTTCTTGCGCATGTGACTCCAGACCATCTGAGACTCCGGTTCAGGGTACATTGACTTGGGGACTCGAGACCGCGTTGGACGTGCGAGGTGTGCAGTCCTGCGCGGCCAGGGCATAGACGTAGCTCGTTCCCCGCTCGACGTCGGCGTCGGTATAGATGTAGCTGGGGCTGCCGGCGGGGATGCTGAGATAGGGCTCGCCCCAGTCGATATCCGCCGCGAGGCGGCGCCAGATCACGTAACTCACCACGTCTTTCTCGCCGGAGTTTTCGTCCGTCGCCGGGAGCCACGTCAGGTTCACGGCCGGCTCACCGGCCGGCAGCGCCACGTAGACCGCGTTGAAGACGACGCTCCCCACCAGCGGCTCGTCACCACAGATCTTCTTGTTGCGCAAGCCGGCGTTGGGCAACCGGATCAGGCGCTGCACCGTCCGCTTGCGCTCCGCGGTCCCCGTCATGCCGTTGGTGACGGCGAAGCTCACCTGGACCGCGCGGATGCTGTCGATGCGGGCGGCAACGCTCGTATCCGCCAGCGAAAGGTGGACCTTTGCGCTGTGCATCAGCGGCACCTGCGCGCCGGGGATTTGCAGGAGCACGACCGGCCCCCCGGAATTGTCGGTGCGGTAATAGCGGAAGAACGGCACCCCGGTGACCGCCAACACGTTCCGCCCGAGTACTTCGCGGGGCGAGGCGTTCACCTGCCGGTACAGGACATAGTCGTCCGTGCGCGTGGTCTCGCTGTCGGGGGCGAAGTAAAAGATGATCGTCTCCGACGGGCTGTTCATCGTCCGGGCCGGATCCATCCAGTACGATGTGTCCGGGTACATGAAGCTCGTCCCGGGGATCACGATCCGGTCGGCCTGCTGGAGCGCGGCGACGGTTCCCGTCGGCGCGTCGGGGTTGTAATACACCGCGAACACGTCGCCATCGACGTTCGTGAGATAGTTGCCGTTGAAGGCGACCACACTGTTGCCCGCGTAGATCAGCGGGGCCTGCTCGTCGGGGTTCGCCGCCCCGGCCGTGCGCAGGTCCTTCTCCAGGGAGTTGACCCCGAAGCGCATGTTCTGGATCATGCCGAAGCGCTCGTTGCCCAGCGTGAACGCGCGGCTCTGGCGCCGGAGGAACGACAGCGCCCCCGCGAGCACCACGGAGAAGACCACCAGCGCGAGCAGCAGCTCGACCAGCGTCAGGCCGCGCTCACCCAGGTTGCGCGCGCTCATGGCCGTGCCACCGTGATCGAGCGGGCAACCGGTTGGCTCAGCCCCGGACCAGTGATGGTCACCGTCACCTTGGTGTAGTCGTTGTTCGCGGTGGTCACACGGTTCATCAGCGTGCTGCGCTGCACCCCCGGGAGCGTGGGGAAGTTGGTCTCCACGCCGCCGTAGATGCTGTCGAGCTCCAAGTACCGCGGGTCGGAGCGCACGAAATCGAGCTTGTCCTGCGCCAGCTGGATCGCCGCTTCCTCGCGGTCGCTCACGGTAGTGACGTGAACCGTCCGCGTCGTCATGCTGGCCATGCCAAGCAGGACGATCGTGAGGATGGTCAGCGCAATCATGACCTCGATGAGCGTAAAGCCGTTGGCTGCTCGCATCTCAGAACACCTTTTTCCAGTTGGGTGGTAAATACCGGAACCACAACGCGCGTCCCGTGGCGCGCTCGAGCTCGATTGCGCGCGTGTCCTTGGCGTGCGTTCCTGTCGCATACGTGAGGTAAAACCCGCCCGCCTCGCTGGCGCTGCCATCGCGGTGAAACACCACCGCCGGCAGGCCGCGGACGATCTTGGTGAAGTTGATCGGCGAGCTGCCCATGGGCCGCGCCGCCGCCCCGCCGAGCCCGTACATGACATGCTCGCCCAGCGACACGCCCCGCACGCGCTCGCCCGCATCCAGCAACCCGTCGTTGTTGCGATCCTCGTGGATGCGCATCAGCTGTTGGGTCGCGTCGAACTGGACGATAATGTCGTGCTGCTGCGTGATCGCTTGCCGCTGCACCGCCAGCAGCGTGGCGCCCACGGCCTGACCCGCCGCGTTCAGACGCATGCCGGCGACGTCGATCTTGGGCGCGACGATCAACACCAGCAGCCCGACGATCGTAACGACCATGATCAGTTCGATGACGGTAAAACCTTTGCGATCTCGCATGAGTCCGGTTGAAAGAGTCGCCCGTGTATTGGCAGCTTCTATGCCGCCCCCTAACTCATTGTCAGAACAGACGATCTGCGTTTCCTACGGATCCGGACTCGGTGCAAAACGCCGCACTTCTGCAAGGACTTGCATCTCGAGAGGTCCCCAAAAAAACAGGCCCCGGGCTGCCCGGGGCCTGGCCATGCACAATTCAGTCGTTATTGCGGCGACATCACGAAGTCGACGAACTCGAGCACCTCATTTTCGGCGACCATGAAGGTGTAGCCTACCCCGCTCGGACACGGCGCCGAGCTCTGCGGCATCTGCGTCACAAAACCAGGCTGCTCGAGAATGCAGATCGTGTAGTTGCCGGGCGCTAGCCCTGACACGGCGTAGTGACCGTTTGCGTCCGAGAACGCGGACGAGGATCCCGATTCACCGATCACCTGGATCTCCCAACCCGACAGGTTGCGGCCGTTGATGTCAGAGACCGTCCCATCGATCACCGCACCCGAAGGCGGCGGCGGCGGCGGGGGGGGCGGCGGCGGCGGCGGCGGCGGCGGAGGCGGAGGCGGTGCCGGCGGCGGAGGCGGCGGCGGCGGATTGCAGTTGTCACGGTCGCCGTCGTGACCACGCCCGTTACGATCCCGGCGTTGACTACGCACCCAACGGACGAAGCGCTGGAACCAGCTGAGGTGCTGATCCTCGCGAGCATTGGGACGGCCGCGGCCATTGTCGTCGTCGCGGGCACGATCCGCTTTGCACTTGTCGTCGTTCCGCTTCCCGTGGGAGTCCCGATTCCCATGGGCGTTCCGACTCCCGTGGGCGTTCCGATTCCCGTGGGCCCGCGCCGCGTGTTCAGAGCGGTGTTGCTGCTGCGTGCTGGCACTAGCCAGCGGCAGCGCAACGAAGGCCAACAGCACAAAGAGGACGCGCATAGTACCCTTCCCGCGATTTGTTAACAGACAGACTGCACCGCCGGCCGAAAACGCAAAGCACATGCCCGACGCGGGTGCAGTGCGTCTTACCGATTGATTCACAATGAGTTAGGTGCTGGTCCGCTACCAAGCACGACGTGGCGGGGGTCACAAATTGCTGGTGCCGCATTATGCATTGATTAGTGCATAATGCGTCCCTACAGAGAGATTCCGAGCCGCTCCAGCTTGTAGAACAGCGTGCGGAGGCTGATCCCCAGCCGTTGCGCCGCCAGCCGGCGGTTGCCGTCGGCCGCGCGCAGCGCGGCACTAATCGTGTCGCGCTCGATGCGCTCGACCGCCGCGCGCAACGTTCCGTCGTCCCCGCTCTCAGCGGCCGGCGCGGCGGGCGGCGCGCCACGCGGGCGCTCGCGAAAATGCTCGGGTTCCAGCACGTCGGCGTCCGTCAGCACCGCCGCCCGCTCGATCGCGTGCGCCAGCTCGCGCACGTTGCCCGGCCAGGGCTGCGCTTCGAGCCACGCCACGGTCGCCGCCGATAACGTGAGCTTGCGACCGAGCCGATCCGACAGGAGCGCGGCGAAATGGTGGGCCAGCGGCGCGACATCCTGCGGACGTTCGGCGAGGGGCGGTAGATAGACGGTTACCACATTCAGACGGTAGAACAGGTCTTCCCGAAACCGCCCGGCCTTCGCTTCGCGTTCGAGATCCCTGGCGGTGGCGCCAAGCACGCGCACGTCGACGTGGCGGTTCTTGTCGTCCCCCACGCGCCGGAACTCGCCCTCCTGCAGCACGCGCAGCAGCTTTGCTTGCAGGCCCAGGGGCAGCTCGCCGATTTCGTCCAGGAACAGCGTGCCGCCGTCCGCCTGCTCGAACAACCCCGGCTTGTCGGCTGTCGCGCCGGTGAAGGCGCCGCGGCGGTGGCCGAACAGCTCGGACTCGAGCAGGTTTTCGGGGATGGCCGCGCAATTGATCGCCACGAAGGCTTCGCGCGCCCGGGGGCTGGCATGGTGGATCGCGCGGGCGATCACCTCCTTGCCGGTGCCACTCTCGCCGGTGATCAGCACAGTCGTCCGATGCTCCGCCACGCGCGCGACCAGCTCCAACGCGTCCCGCATCGCGGGGCTTGCCGCCACGACGGCGCGCTCCCTGGGCGCACTCGCCAGCTGCGCCCGGAGGCCCGCGACCTCGCGGCGCAGCCGTTCACGCTCTTCTGCCTTGCGCAGCGTGAGCACGACCTCATCGGGGCGGAACGGCTTGGGGATGTAGTCGTAGGCGCCTTCCTGCATCGCCGCCAGCGCGGCGTCCTCCCCGCCGTAGGCACTCATCACGATGACCAGGCTCTGCCCGCCCTGTTGCCGGAACGCGCGCAGAAACGCGAGACCATCCATCTCCGGCATACGGACGTCGCACAACACCAGGTCAAACGGCTCGGCCAGCGCACGCGCGAGGCCGCGCTTGCCGTCGCTCTCGGCCACGATCGCGTACCCCGCGTCCGAGAGCAGCAGCCCCAGCGACTGCCGCAGGCCGGGCTCATCGTCGATCACGAGCACGCGCTTCAGACGTCACCCCCAGCAGCTCTCCCGCCGCTGTGACGGGGAGCGCCATAGAGAGGAGGGACAATGGGGAAAAACAGCTTGAAGGCCGCGCCCCCTTCCCGTGCGCCATCCACCCACACCACCCCGCCCATGTCGTGGACGGAGCGCGCGACGATCGCGAGGCCGAGCCCCGTCCCGCGACCGGGGTCTTTGGTCGTGTAAAACGGCTCGAAGATCTTGGCCCGGTCCTCCGGCGCGACGCCCGGGCCCGAATCCGCCACGAACACCAGGGCCCCAGGCTGCCCGTCCGCGAACTCGATGCGCGCCGGCCGGCGCTCCGCGGCGCGGGGGAAGGCGGCGGTACTGGCATCGCTGGCGCGCCGGTTGATGGCGGGCACGGGTTCATACGCCCACCGCCGGGCCCCGATGATGATGGTGCCGTCGGGCGGCGCGGCGTCGATGGCATTGAGCAGGAGATTCACCAGTGTCTGCTCCAGCACGTGCGCGCGCCCGAGGATCTCGGGCACATGGGGAGCCACATCCAGGTCCGCGCGCAGGCTGCGAAACGCGCCCTGCGCGCGCAGCAGCTCAAAGGCCCCGCGGACGACGCGTGCGGTATCCACCGGGACGAGCGGGTCCTCCTGGGGACGCGCATAGTCGAGCAGGCTGCGGACGATCCGGTCCACGCGATCGAGCTCGCGGCCGATCCCGGCGGTGAGCTCCGCGTCTCCTCCCCGGCGCCGCAGCACCTCCACGTACGTCCCGATGGCCCCCAATGGGTTGCCCACCTCATGCGCGACGCCGGCGGCCAGGCGGCCGATGCTCGCCAGTTTCTCCGTGCGTACGAGCTGGCTCTGCGCGTCCAGGAGCCGGTCGGTCATGCGATTCAGCCGCTCGGCGAGCGTTGCGAAGTCGCGTGTATCGGCCTCGGGGGCGCGAGCCGCGAGGTCGCCGTCCGCCACGGCGTCGGCGGTGGTGATCACGCGCTCGAGCGGTCGCAAGACGAGGCGACTCACGAGGGAGCGCCCATAGAGGACGAACGTGGCAACTTCGAGCACCACGAGCAGCACGATCAACGCGACGGCGCTTTCCGGGGCGACTCCGAGGACGAAGAACGAGGTCCCCACCCCCACCAGGAGCGCGAAGGCGACCAGAAAGGAGAGGTAGAACAGCAGCTCTGTTCGGAGCGCCGGTCTGGGCTTCGAGGGGGGCAACGGGGGCACGTCGTGTGGGACGGTCACGGGTGCAACAATATGCACTGTCGAGATCGCCGCGTGGTACTCAAAAAAAAGAGCGGCGGGGTCTCCCCCGCCGCCCTGATGCGTCAGGCCAGAGGCCTCACGCGCACTTCGGCTCGCCCTCTTTGTTAGCCGGGGCCAGCGCCGTCGATCCAACGTAGATCGCGCAGGTCTTGGTGGTCGTGGTGTGGGACACCGTCGCAGTGAAACCATCAGCCGTCACCGTAATGGTGGGGCCAACCACGCCGCTGGTCGTATTGTATGCCGTACCGAGGTTGCTCGTATACTTCACCGAGTCGGCGAAATACGCCTCTTCGGCGGTGATCAGGTTACGCAGATCCGACTTCATCGAAGCCAGATAGGCCTTCTCCTTCGTGTTGGCGAACTTCGGAATCGCGATCGCGGCCAAAATGCCGATGATCACGACCACGATCAGCAGCTCGATCAATGTGAAACCCTTGCGGTTCATCTGGACGACCTCCTCCCCGTAGGGATTGAACGCCATGGTTCCGTACTAGGGTCTCGGGCGTCGGACCCAACATTGGACGTTGTATGACCGCAGGGGGGTGTCCGGCGTCACACCGCGGAACGTATTGCACGGAAAAAAAGCGGCGGGGATCGCTCCCCGCCGCCCTAATCGCGTCAGGCCAGAGGCCTTACGCGCACTTCGGCTCGCCCTCTTTGTTAGCCGGGGCCAGCGCCGTCGAACCCACGTACACCGCGCACGTCTTGGTGGTCGTGGTGTGCGACACGGTCGCGGTGAAGCCGTCAGCCGTCACCGTGATGGTGGGGCCAACAACGCCGCTCGTGGTGTTATACGCCGTGCCGAGGTTGCTCGTGTACTTCACCGAGTCGGCGAAATACGCCTCTTCGGCGGTGATCAGGTTACGAAGGTCCGACTTCATCGAAGCCAGATACGCCTTCTCCTTCGTGTTGGCGAACTTCGGAATCGCGATCGCGGCCAAAATGCCGATGATCACGACCACGATCAGAAGCTCGATCAGAGTGAAACCCTTGCGATTCATCTGGACAACCTCCCCTGTGATGTTCTAAGACATGGGCGACACGTTTATTCCGCTGCGATCACAAGCACGAATCATGCCTCATACGGCTCAAATCCTCGCAAACAATGTCGGCGTAAGAACTTATCTAGGCCAGTCGGCGTTCGCCGACCCCCCAAAAAGGCTCGGAAACTCGGGCTTTTTGCAAGTTGCCACGCCGGACGCAAGTCCTCCGTAACTCGTTACCGATACTGAAGATACCAGCTTGCCTCCCGTGGGTACCGAATCTGGGCGGAGTCGGCCAACTGCGCCGCTCGCGCGCGGTTCCCACGGGTCAACTCGAGCAGAAACTCCGCGCGGCGCGTCATGCGCGTGCCGACTCCCGTGCCTCTCGCCCGTTCGATAAGTGGGACCGCGCTCGCCGTGTCCCCAATGCTCAACAGGAAAATCGCGTGCGCAACGTCGAGGTATGGATCCGCGGCGTAGAGCGAGTCCGCGATCCGATACTCGCGTCGAGCACCAGCCGTGTCGCCGATGCCGGCCAGTACGGCCGCAGCCGAGCCGTGGGCTCGATACGACTCCGGATGCTCGGCGAGCAACGTGAGCAGTTGCGACCGGTTGTCCTTCCACGCGGGGAGCCGCACGAACGACAGGAGTGCGCACGCTACGGCGACCGATGCACACAGAGCCGCAGTCATCGTGCGTCGTGCGTCGTGCGTGGTGCGTGGTTGCACGAACTTGGCGATCGCTGTTCCTAGAAGCGCCGCCGGAAGCACCACCGCGAGATAGAGATTCCGCTCGGCAAGCACGACCCCCGAGGGAAAGAAGAGGTTCGCGGTGGGCAGGTAGGAGAGCGCCGCCAGGCCGGCCGCGAAGGCAATCGCAGGAGCGCGGCGCCGGCACCAGACCGCGAGCGCCGGCACGCCGATGACCACGCCGAGCCCCAACACGGCGGCGAGCGAGAACCCAGAGCGCACCGGCAATACCTGTGGCCCGTAGTCGGCCGACAGCGAAACCGGCCAGACCAGGAGCCACAGAGCCCGGAACGCGGCCGGTAGCGCGATCGCCAGTCGAGCGAACATGCCTCTTCCATAAAAAACGGCCGCCGCGTCGTTCTCTCCGACCCAGCCGATCGCCATCCAGGCAGCGACAAACCCCACCGTGACGATCACCAGCCCGATCCAGAAGCCGGCGGGATACGGCTTCTCCCCGGGAGGCTGCAGCCACCTATCGAGCAGTACCACGACACCAGCAATGACACCATGCTCTTTGCTGAGCATCGCAAGAGCGGCGAGCAAGACAGCCCCAGCCCACCACCCTCGCCGCGCTGCGAGGACAGCGCCGAGGATCCCGACCGCCACCAGCAGCTCGGCACGCCCCACCAGGCTGGCGACTGCTTCGACGTGGACGGGATGCCACGCGAACACGAGACCCGCCGCGGCTGCAGCGATCGCCGGCAACCAGCGTGCGAGCACCGCCACGAGCAGCACAGTCGCGAGTCCGTGCCACAGCGCGTTCATAAGGTGCAGCCAGCCCGATCGGCCACCCGATAGGGTCCAATCGAGCGAGAAGCTCAGAATCGTCAGGGGCCGGTAGAGCCCCGCGGCGATTTCGCGCGGCCAGTAGGGATCGTCAAATGCCGCCAGCGCCGCGCCCACCGAATGCGCCGCGGGGTTCGACACGATGATGGCGCGGTCGTCCTGAACGAATCCGTAGCGCGCGGCCGGCAGGTACAGCGCCGTGCCGGCGACGAATACGAACAGCAGCTCGAGTTTCATTTCAGGCGCGCCAGCAGCGAATCGGCGACGGCGGAATCGCCGCGCGAGCGAGCGGCGAGCGCCTGAGTCCGCAGATACCCGGGGCAGCGGAAGCAGAGGTGGTCGGCTTGCGCGAGCAGCGTGTCGGCGAGCCGGGGCCGGCCCAGCGTGATCGCCGCGTCGGCGGCCGCGATGAACACCGTGGGATCGCGATCGTAGATTCGCGCTGCCTCGCGCAGCGCCCCCAGCGCCTGGGTGGGCTGGCGATGGCTCTGATAGATCATCGCCATGCGCGCCGGGCCGCGATATGAGTCCGGTGAATCTTCGAGGATGCTTTGAGTCACGGCAAAGTCGTCTCGCCAGACGGGCACACGCAGCGCCGAGCGGATGCCGCCGGTCAGGACGAGAAGCAGGATGATGAGACGGAGCCGGGAGTTAGGAAGTCGGGCGAGCGCCACGCCCGCAGCCAGCGCCAACCCGACGGACGGCAGATACAGCGTGCGTTCCGCGAGCAGCACCCCCGTCGAGAACAGGAGGTTGGAGACCGGCAGAAAGGCGATTCCGACCCAGCCCAAGCCGAAGGCTTCGATGCGGCGCCCTTTCCGCCACGCCAGCACCAGGAGCCCCGCCCAAACGAGCAAGCAGAGCAGCCCGAGCGCAAAGCGGCCGTCCAGCAGCGATCGCACGATCGTGCGCTCGGCGGGTGAGTAGTCCACCCGCAGCGTCACCGGGAAGACCAGCAGTCGAACGACGTCCGCAAGCGCGGCGACCGCGGTCAGTCGTCCCGCGAGCGCGCTCTCACCGAGGAAAACCGGCGCAATGGCGTGCAGCCGGGCATAGGGATGGAGCACGATCCCACGAACGGCGAGATACGCTCCGGCGATCACCACCCAGCTCGCCGCGAACTCGAGCATGCGCCGCCGCGATGGCCGGGAGAGTCCCACGATCCATGCCCAGGCGATCAGGCCCGGCGCGACGACCGCGTTTTCCTTGCTGAGGAGGCCCAGCAGCAGGCCGAGGCCGCTCAGGAGTACACTTTGGCGCGCGACGGCGGCGTACACCGCGAGACAGACGCCCGCCGCGGCCATGAGCTCGCCCAGGCCGATGACGTTCGCAATCGCCTCGACGTGCACTGGATGGACCGCGAAGACTAAGCCGGCGGCCAGCGCCGCAGTCCAGCTTTCCAGCCGCCGCGCAGCCACCGTGACGACGATCGTGACACCGGCATGCCACAGCAGGTTCATCGCATGGAATAGCATCGGATGATCGCCCACCATGGCCCAGGTCAGCGCAAGGCTCGCGAGCGGCAGGGGTCGGTACATCTGACCACCCAAATCGGGCGGCCAGTACGGGCCGGTGAACGCCCCGAACACGCCACCGATCGAATGCACCAACGGGTTCCAGACGATGATGTACAGGTCGTCCATCGCGAACCGGTTCCACAGCGCCGGCACATGTGGCACCAGGGCGCAGATCGCGACCGCGAGGTACAACCGGCGGTCGTTACGGTCCACGATTCACGACGAACAGCCAACGGCCGTCCGACCAGCGATACAGCCCGGCCAGCCACTGCGGATAGGCACCGATCAGCCCGCGCAGCTCGATCGCGGACGGCGATGTCGCGCTGGCCAGCAGGATGTGCGTGACGCCCATGCGCTCGAGGTAGGCGCGGTGCTCACCCGGCGTCGGTCTGACCACTTCGGAGCCATGGAAACTCTCGAGGTACAGGGGCACCGCCTGGCGGCGCGTGTAGAGCCACACGAGTGCCTCGTCATCGGTCGCGACGACGGCGTTGGCCGGAAGATTGGCGACCACCGGGAGCAGCTCGGCGAAATTGGCGGAGATCGCCCGAGCCTGTGCGTCCCACCAGCGCCCGCTGAATCCGCGGACCTCGTAGTGGAGGTAACCACCCACGACCAGGCAGCCAAGCAACGCTGCCGGAACGCGCAGGCGCGGCCGGCTTCGCACCAGCTCGAGCAGCCCGGCGGCCCAGGCGAGGGCCAGCCACGGAAGCACCGCCCAGAGGAACCGGTCGGGTGGATGGGGCCAAACCGCCAGGATGAGAAAGTAGAAGATGAGAGAGAATCCGATGGCGGACCGCCGCGTCAGCAGCGCGAGGCCGTAGAGCCCGATCCCCAGCGCCAGCAACGAGAGGACTACGTAGGCCCAGCGCACGCCGATCCACCCAAAGACAAGCCCCTCGAGTGGTCGCGACATATCCGGGACGTTCCGGGCAATCGCGGAGAGGCCGGCCTGGCTGATGTGAGCGAAATAGGTCCCGTAACCCAGCGCCAGCTCCGGATCGATTTGGCTGCGGTGTGTGGCGACCCAGAGTCCCCAGGCAACGGCGGCAATAGCCGGGGGGAGCACGACGGGAAGCAGCGCGCGCACCGGGGGGGGGACCCGTCGTACGAGCATGAAACAGACGACGCCGGCAACCACCGCAATGCCGATCGAACGCGTGAGTAGCGCCAGCGCACCCGCGGCGCCCACCAGCCAGGGAGACATCTGGCGATCCGTAGCGATCACCGCGAGCGCGAGCAACACGGCGAACAGCGGCTCCGCGAACAGAACCGTCTGCGTTGCGAGCACCGGCATTGCCACCGCCGCCGCGAACACGAGGGCGGCGGGAATCCAACGCCGCAGTTTCTCCGGCAGTCCAAGCAGATCGGCGCGCGTCGCCTGCCACGCGATCATCCCGGCGGCCGCAGCGCCGAGCAGCGCGTTGAGCACTTTCGCCGCGATCGCAGCGCCGTTGACCGGTAGCAGCCCGAACAATGGGGTCAGGAGCGCGGGATAGAGGGGTGGGTAATGCACCGCCCCCGGCAGCCCGGGGAGATTGGGATGCACGTACCCGAGCCCGCTCCCAAGGGCGGTGGCGAGCCCGGCGTACAGGCCATCGTCGTAGAAGACGCCGACGAGCGCGTTGTTGAGCGTGAGAAGTCCGACGGCCAGGGTTGCGGCCGCCGTGGCGAGACCCGCTCTTATGGGTTGCGTGGGACGAAGAGGTTGTAGCGCACGATGTGAAAGAGCGCGGCCACGCCATCACGCCAGGTGATTTTTTTTCCCTCGGCGTAGGTGCGGCCGCTGTAGGAGATCGGGATCTCCCAGATGCGCGCGCGTGCCTGGGCCAGCCGGGCCGTGATCTCGACCTCGAATCCAAAGCGGTTCGACGTGAGCGGCAGCTTCTTGATGAGCTCGGTGCGGACGAGTTTGTAGCACGTTTCGAGGTCGGTGAGGTTCAGGTTCGTGAACATGTTGGACAACAGCGTCAGGACTCTGTTGCCGACGTAGTGCCAGAAGTACAGCACGCGATGCGGGCCGCCCTGAAAGCGCGAGCCGTAGACGGCGTCCGCCTCGCGCGACCGGATCGGCAGCAGCAGCGCCGGCAGATCCTGAGGATCGTACTCGAGGTCCGCATCCTGCACGACGACCGCGTCTCCGGTCGCCGCCGCGATGCCGCTCCGAATCGCGGCCCCTTTCCCCCGATTCTTGTCGTGATGGATCACGCGATCGACCAGCCTCTTTTCCAGCAGCTGCTCGAGGATGTCCCGCGTGCCGTCGGTCGATGAGTCGTTGACGACGATGATTTCCAGCCGCAGCGGCACCTCGCGCAGGCGGCGCAGCGCGACCTCGACCGTCGCCGCTTCATTGTACGCCGGCACGATCACCGTGAGCAGCAGGTTGGGGGAGCGGCGCTCCTCACGCATCAGGCGGCCCCCCCCTCTCCGATCGCGATCAACGATTGGCCGAGGCGCCATGGGATGAACCGTTCGAGCCTGAACAGCGGCACCAGTGTGTCATACAGCTTGAGCGAGCCGCCGGGAATCGTGTCGCGGCGCAGCACCCGCCCCGCCCACCACCAGCCCGGGATGCCCGCGAGGTTGAAGTACTCGATGTGCGCCAGTGTGTAGCCCGTCGCCCGCAGCAGGTCGGCCAGACCGGCGCGCGTGTAGCGACGGTGATGCCCGAGCGCGCGATCGATCGTCCCGTACAGCGCGGGCAGCGCGGGCACGAGCAGCACGAGCCGGCCCGCGGGCGCGAGCAGCCGCCGAATGGCAACGAGCGACGAGAGATCGTCATCTACGTGCTCGAGGACGTTGAGGCAGATGATCGTGTCGAAGCGCTGGCGGGCGACCGCGCTGTCGTCGTTGGGGAGGTACAGCCGTGCGACCGCGATGTTGGTGCGCCCCGCGAACCGCTGCCGCAGCCGGCTCAGGTATTCCTCCCGCGTATCCGTGAGCACCAGCTGCTCGCGGTCCACCAGGAACGTCGAGAGGTTGCCGATGCCGGAGCCGATCTCCAGGACCCGGCGCCCGATCCAGCGGCGCAGGCGGTCGAACATCCAGCGGTTGTAGCGCACGGCACCGGAGAGCTGCTCCAGCGTCGTCGCGCCAACCGGATCACTCTTGTCCAGGGCCTGGGGCCTGGGAGCTCGGGGGGGGGACTGGAGCTTCGTAGCGACTGAGTTTCCTATAGAGAGTCGACGGATCAATACCGAGCACTTCAGCCGCCCGCGTCTTGTTGCCGCCTTCGGCCTGGAGCACCCAGGTGATGTATGCCTGCTCGATCACATCGAGCGGCGGGTTCAGGTGCGTCCGGTCCGCGACGAGCGGCTCCGCTTTGCGCTCGCTGATCTTGTCGGGAATGGCGGAGCGCGGGATCGTATCGTCCCGGGTGAGCGTGACGGCGCGCTCGAGGGCGTTTTCGAGCTCCCGCACGTTGCCCGGCCAGTCGTAGGCCATGATCACTTCTTCCGCCTCCGGGGACAGCACCTTGGGCGTTTCCCCCCGTTCGGCCGCGATGTGCACGAGGAATTCCTTCACGAAGATCGGAATATCGTCGCGCCGGTCGCGCAGTGGCGGCAGATGGATGTTGATCACGTTCAAGCGATAGTAGAGATCGGTGCGGAACCGGCCGCGTTTGATGTCTTCTTCCAGATCGCGATTGGTGGCGGCCACGACCCGGACATCGACGGGAATCGCCTCGGTCCCGCCGACCGGAATCGCCTCCCGCTCCTGGAGCACGCGCAACAGCTTGACCTGCGTTGCCGGCGACATCTCACCGATTTCGTCCAGGAAGAACGTCCCGCCGCGCGCCGCGGCAAACAGACCCTGTTTGTCGCGCACCGCCCCGGTGAACGATCCTTTGACGTGTCCAAACAGCTCCGACTCGAGCAGGCTTTCCGGCAGCGCGCCGCAGTTGATCGACAGGAACGGTCCCTCGACCCGCGTGGACAACTCGTGCAGGTAGCGGGCGATCACTTCTTTCCCGGTTCCGGACTCGCCCTGGATCAGCACGGTGCTTTCGGTGGGAGCGACCTGCTCGGCCAAACGCAACACGTCGCTGAAGAGGCGTGACTTGCCGAGCGGCTTGACTTTGCCGGACCCCTCGCGGCGCCGGATTTCCTGTTTCAGCTGCTTGTTTTCGGCTCGGAGCCGGCGGTGCTCGGCGGCGCGGCGGCAGATCGCCACCATGTCGTCGTTGGAGAACGGCTTCTGGATATAGTAGAAGGCGCCCTCGTTGACGGCCTGAATCGCCGTTTGGAGCGACGCCTGCGCGGTCATCAGGATCACCGGCGTCTCGGGGTCCTGGCCGCGCACCGCCGACAGAATCTCGATGCCCGTGACGCCGGGCATCTTGAGGTCGGTGAGCACGATGTCCGGCGCCGAGTTCTTCAACTGCTCGAGACCGGCTTTGCCACCCTGTGCGGTGGTGACGTCGAACCCTTCATTCTTCAGCAGGATTCGGAGCGTCTCCAGAATCCCCTGTTCGTCGTCGATGACGAGGATCGACGGGGCGGTTGCCATTATGCCGCTTCCTCCTTTTTCCGACGAGCGGCCGGGAAGTAGATGGTGAACGTCGTCCCTCCGCCCGTTTTGGTGTCAACGAGGACCAGACCGCGGTGCGCTTCAACGGCGCGCTGTACGATGGCCAGGCCCAGACCCGTGCCGCCGACACGCCCGGTCGAAAACGGCTCGAACAAGCGTTGCTTCAGGTCGTCCGGAATGCCGGGCCCGTTGTCGCTCACGCGCAGCGACACCGGATTCTCGATGCCGGCGCCGCCGGGCAGCTCGCCGGGCGCGGCGCGCGCGGTGCGGACCAGCACGGACGCGTTGGGACCGGCCGCCTGGACGGCATTGAGCACGAGGTTCGAAACGACTCGGTGCAGCAGGTCCTCATCCCCTTCCATCGGCGTCGCGGTCCCTGCGAGTTCGATTTTGACGGCGGGCCCGCAATCGGGGTGCTGGCGCACCAGGCGAATGGCGGCCTCGGCGACGCCGTGGAGATCCATCGGGCGGCATTCGGTGACCCGCACGCGTGAGAAGTCGAGAAACTCCGACAGCAGCCGCGACAGCCGGTCGCTCTCCCGCACGATCAGGCTGGCCAGGAACTTCTCGTCCGGATTGGCCCGGGAGGAGCGGCCCAGCTGCTCCACCGAGCTCCGGATGGACGCCAGCGGGTTCTTGATCTCGTGCGCCAAGCTCGACGACAGCTCCGCTACCGCCTCCAGCCGCTCGGCGCGGAGGTGCAGCTCCTCGAGTCGCTTCGAATCGGAGATGTCGGTGAAGATGGCGGACACGCGCGGCCGCGCGCCGACGGATCCGTCAAGTGTCGTCGTCGTGACGCCAATGGGAAAGGTGCGGTCCGGCCGGTGCACCGTCGCCTCGACGCGCATCAGGCGTACGCCGCGGCGCGCGGTGGAGGTCACGGCGGCCCAGAACTCGGGCGCCAACCGGGCGAACTCCGGCATCACCACCTTGCCAAGCCAATCTTTCCCGCGAAAGCCGAGGATCTCTTCGGATGCCGGATTGGCATACAGCAGGCGGCCGTCGGCATCGACGGTCAAGACACCCGTGCGGATGTTGCGCAGCACGTCGTCCGCCTCGAGCCGGACCTGGCGTACTTCGGCCGCCAACGCTTCGCGCTCGGCGCCCATGACGTTGACTCGGCTCGCCACGTACGCCGTGACCAGAGCGACGAGCACGAACACGCCCAGCTGAGTCCAGACGCCGGCGGACACACCGGCCGTGTGACCCCAAAAGACATCCGCGAAGTAGACGAGGCCGGTGAACAGCGTGACGAGGCCCGCCTTGACCGGCGCCATGAGCAGCGCGGTGACCGCGATGAGGACGACGTAGAGGCTGGCGAGGTCGCTCTCGGCACCGCCCGTCATGTGCACGACGGTGGTAATCAGGAGGACGTCGAAGACCGCCTGGAGATAGAGGAACGTCGACCCGGGCAGCCGGCGCCGGAAATGGGTGTGCCAGTAGGACGCGAGCGTGACAGCGGCCGCCGTCACCAGGGTCAGGGAGGTGACGAGGATATCGAGCGGCGCGGCAACAGCGACCTTGAGGGCGGCGGTGACGTAAATGGCGACGGCCAGGCACATCCGCCCCAGGTAGACCAGGCGGAGGAGCTGGAGCTGGGTCGGTATGACAGACGGCGTGGAGACGCCAAGCCAGCGCATGGGGGGTCAGTATTGGACGGACTGTCGCAAAATGCAAGAGCGGGGAGCTCAAAAGAACGGCTAGGCGGTTAGACGGTTAGGCAGTTAGAAAGAAAACGACCCTCCATGTCACGAGGGTCGTTTCCTAACCGCCTAACCGTCTGGCCGTCTAGTCTACTGCACCGCATTCACCATGTCGAAGATCGGCAGATACATGGCGACGACCATGCCGCCAACGATCACGCCCAGCACCACGATCATGATCGGCTCGAGCAGCGAGAGCAGGGCGCTGACCGCGGCATCGACCTCGTCGTCGTAGAAGTCCGCAATCTTGGTGAGCATTTCGTCCAGGCCGCCCGTTTGCTCACCGACCGCGATCATCGAGATGACCATCGGCGGGAACACTTTCGACTTCTGGAGCGGCGAAGCGATCGTCTCACCGCCGGCGATCGAGGCGCGCGATTCCATCACCGCGTTGTGGATCACCATGTTGCCCGCGGTGCGGGCCGTGATCTCGAGGCCGTCGAGAATCGACACCCCGGACGAGATCAGCGTGCCGAGCGTGCGGGTGAACCGCGAGACGGCGGACTTGCGCAGCAGGTCGCCGAGCACGGGGAGGCTGAGCAGCAGCCTGTCGATCTGCAGCTTGCCCGGCTGGGTTTTGTAATAGCGATTCAGCGCGAACACGCCAAAGCCGAGGATCCCGAACATCGCCCACCAGAAGTTCTTCAGCAGGTTGCTGGCGCCGATTACGATGCGCGTGGGCAGGGGCAGCTGGAGGCTGACCGACGCAAACATGGTCTGGAACGTCGGAATCACGAAGATCAGGAGCACGGCGATCGCGATCCCGGCGACCGCGAAGATGACCGCCGGGTAGATCATCGCGCCCTTGACCTTGCGCACGATCGCGTCGTTTTTCTCGAGAAAGACGGCCAGCCGTAGCAGGATCGTATCGAGAATACCGCCGGCTTCGCCCGCCGCCACCATGTTCACATACAGGTCGGTGAACGCCTTGGGATGCTTGCGCAGCGCGTCGGCGAGGGTGTGCCCGCTCTCGACGTCGTAGACGACCTGGCGCGTCACGTCGGCGAGCACCTTGTTTTCGGTCTGCTGCGACAGAATGTCGAGCGCCTGGACCAGGGGCAGGCCGGCGTTGATCATGGTGGCGAACTGCCGCGTGAAGACCACGATGTCGCGCGTCTTGACGCCGGGTTTGAAGAACGCGGCCAGGCCACCGCCGCTCTTGGCTTCCCGGACCTGGACGACGATCATGCGATTCTTGCGCAGATGGGCGATGACATCGTCGCGCGACGCCAGATCGATCTTGTCGCGGACCAGACCGCCCTTCAAGTTGCGCGCTGTGTATTCGAACACCGGCATATCAGGCTCCCTTGGCCGTGCCTACCGCCGCACGGCGACTTTGGGTGGACCAGCCTGCGCGGGGGCGGCCGACGCCGCTGGGCCGTCGTCCGGAGGCGTTTCACCGATCGAGCGTAAGAAGTCATTCGGCTTCGACGTCACGCGCAGGCACTCGTCTTTCGTCACTTCGCGGCCCATGTACAGCTGATACAGGGCATCGTTCAACGTCTGCATCCCGTACTTCTTGCCCGCCTGCATCGACGACTCGATCTGGTGCACCTTGTCGTCGCGGATCAGCGCGCGGATGGCGGGCGTGCAGATCATGATCTCCGCCGCCATCACGCGGCCGCGTCCCTTGGCGCGCTGCAGCAGGGTCTGCGTCAGCACGCCTTCGAGGACGAACGCGAGCTGCGCCCGCACCTGGGACTGCTGGTGCGAGGGGAAGACGTCGATGATACGGTTGATCGACTCGGCGGCGGAGTTGGTGTGCAGCGTGGCGAACGCCAGGTGCCCCGTTTCGGCGATGGTCAGCGCGGCTTGGATCGTCTCGAGGTCGCGCATTTCGCCGACCAGCACGACGTCCGGGTCCTGGCGCAGCGCGTACTTGAGGGCGGCCTGGAAGCTGTTGGTGTCGGTCCCAACCTCGCGCTGGTTGACGATGCACGACTGATGGCGGTGAATGAACTCGATCGGGTCTTCCACCGTGATGATGTGACCCTTGAGCTCCTTGTTGATCTTGTCGACCATCGCCGCGAGCGTGGTGCTCTTGCCCGAGCCGGTCGGTCCCGTCACCAGGACGAGGCCGCGCGGCCGGTCCGCGAGCTGCGCGACGACATGCGGGAGCCCCAACTCCTGGAACGTCTTGACGTTGAACGGAATCTGCCTGATGACGACCGACACGCAGCCGCGCTGTTTGAAGACGTTGCCGCGGAAGCGGGCGAGGTTCTGAATGCCGAACGAGAAGTCGAGCTCGTTTTCGGTCTCGAAGCGCTTTTTCTGATTCTCGGTCAGCACGGAGTAGGCGAGCGACAGCGTGTCCTTGGGGGTGAGGACTTCGTCGCTGGACGCATTCACGATGTCGCCGTCCACGCGGATTTTTGGGCGCTCGCCCGCCACCAGGTGGAGGTCGGACGCATCCTTCTCGATCATTTCCTCGAGCAGCGCTCGGAGGTTGATTGGCATACGCCCTTCTCCTTATCCGGCGGCGGTTTCCTTGACGACTTCCTCGAGCGTGGTGATGCCCTTCTTGACCTTTATCATGCCGTCCATGCGCAGCGTCAGCATGCCTTCCCGCACGGCGAGGTCGCGCAGCTCTTCGGTCGAGGCACCCTTGAGGATCTCGCGGCGCAGCGGGCTCGTCAGCGCCATCACCTCGTAGAGGCCCTGGCGCCCGCGGTATCCCGTGCCGGCGCAGGTGTCGCATCCGGCGCCCTTGGAGAACGGGCCTTCCTTCTTGTCGATGGCGAACGCGTGCATCTCTTCGGGCGTGTACTCGTGCTGCTGCTTGCACTCCTTGCAGATACGCCGCACCAGCCGCTGCGCCACGATCAGGTTGACGGCGCTCGCCACGTTGAACGGCTCGATACCCATGTCGACCATACGCGTGATGGTCGAGGGCGCGTCGTTGGTGTGCAGGGTCGACAGCACGAGGTGGCCCGTGAGCGCCGCTTTGATCGCGATCGAGCCCGTCTCGAGATCGCGGATCTCGCCCACCATGATGATGTTCGGGTCCTGGCGCAGGAATGCCTTCAGCGCGGCCGCGAACGTCATCCCCACTTCATTGCGCACCAGCACCTGATTGATGCCAAGCAGGTTGTACTCGACCGGATCCTCGGCGGTCATGATGTTGACGTCGATCTGGTTGATCCGCGAGAGCGCCGAGTATAACGTCGTCGTCTTGCCTGATCCTGTGGGCCCCGTCACCAGCACCATCCCGTACGGATTGAGAATGGCCTTCAGGAGATCGGCTTCCGACCTGGGCTCGAAGCCGAACGTCTTGAGGTCGAGCGTCAGGTTGCCCTTGTCGAGAATACGCAGCACGATCTTCTCCCCGAACAGCACGGGCAGCGTCGAGACGCGGAAATCGATCACGCGTGACCCCATCTTGAGCTTGATGCGGCCGTCCTGCGGCACGCGGCGCTCGGCGATGTTGAGCTGTGCCATGATCTTCACGCGCGACGTGAGCGCCGCCCGCATCTTGATGGGCGGCTTCATCACTTCCTGCAGCGCGCCGTCCACGCGGTAGCGCACCCGCATCTCGTGCTCGAACGGCTCGATATGGACGTCCGAAGCGCCGCGCTTGACCGCGTCGGTGAGCAGGCCGTTGATCAGCTTCACGACCGGCGCGTCGTCGGCGAGGTCCTGCGCCTTCACGTCCTCGTCTTCCTGATCCTCGACGACCTCCAAATCCTCTTCCTGCTCCACGCTCTTGAGCAGGCTCTGCAGCTGCGCGTCGGACTGCTGGTAATAGCGATCGATGGCGTTGCGCAGGGTGTACTCGCCCGCGATCACGGGGAACACGTCGCAGCGCGTGATGAACTTGATGTCCTCGATGGCCGCGACGTTGTTCGGGTCGGCGATGGCGACCGTGAGCGTGCGCCCCTCCCGCTTCAGGGGCAGGACGGTGTGCTTGGTGGCGATCTCGGGGGGGATGAGCTTCAGGATCTTCGCGTCGACCTCAAAGCGCGACAAATCCACCGCCGGCATGCGGTACTGCCGGGCCAGCATCTTGCTGACCTCGGTTTCCTCGATAAAGCCCAGCTTGACCAGCGTATAACCCAGGCGCATCCCGGAGTTTTTCTGCTCCAAGAGCGCCTTCCTGAGCTGTTCATGGGTGATCAGACCCTCGCGGACGAGGATCTCACCGAGCTTGTCCTGGGTTAGTGCGACGCTCGCCGTATGCAACTCGTTGAATTTGAGGGGACTAACATGTGAGTCGGCCCCAGCAAATTCAAGGTTTTGGGGCCGGAATGCCTGAAAAAGACACAAATGGTTGGATTGCTTTGAGTAGCGCGGGCCCCACACCCGAAACGCTATCGAGGCGGCTGAGACTCCCGAACGCCCCATGCGCGTCGCGCCATGCGACGATTCGCTGCGCCAGGGCGGGACCAACCCGCGGGAGCCGTGTGATTTCGCTCACGTCGGCTCTATCCAGGTCGATGCGATCACCCGGCAGCAATGGACGGGAAAGTTGCACCGCGCGGCGTGCAGTCTCCCGTAGGCCACCTGGCGGGACTACGGTCGTCGATTGGAGTCGCACATCACCAGGTGGTTGGCCTGGTGAGGGCAAAAAAACGAAACGCACGCCAGCGCCCGCGAGAGCCAGGCAGGCCAGCATGAGCGCGGCGCGCTTGTCATCCACGAACGTGCGTCGTACGTCGTGCGTCGTGCGTGAAAAGGCCGTGCGTCGTCCGTCGTGCGTCGTGCGTGGGTGCAGCTGGTGGGTTTCTGAGTAGTCGCCTCAGCATCTGCATCGCTCTGCCGAACAGAGCTTCCAACTCCGCAGAAACATTGTGAGGGAGGTAACCGAGCTCGTCCGCTACGCGGACTAGGCACTCAGCTTCGGCCGCCGAACCGAAGGCAATTCGCAGGTGTCGGCCACAGAGGCCAGAAGTCCCTAACGCATAACCCTCAACAATGTTCGCTTCAACGGAAAGGGCGGCACGTCGTAACTGATCAAGGATTGAGCGCGACTTACCCTGATACGCCTTGTCGCACGACCGATATGTCAAGCAAGATGCTTCATGGGCAACCTTCCAAGCATCGAGAGAACGGTAGCTGTCCATCAGAGAGGATATCCATATGGAAGCGCCCACTTATCACCGAAAGAATGCGGTCGTCACCGATCTTACGCACGACGAACGACGCACGACGTACGGTTGTTGTTTCGCACGACGAACGACGCACGACGCACGTCATTGTCGAATCAGTCCGATCGCTACGTTACCAACGATTTGCAGGGATTCAGCACTCACCTTATCGATCGTGTCTTCCGTCGTATGGTGGAAGGGGAAATCGAAATCGATGACGTCGATGGCGCGGATCCCCGCCTGCTGCAGAGGGACGTGGTCGTCGGTGAGCGCTTGCGTGACGCGCTTCACGAAGACATTGCCGTAGCCCAGTCGATCAGCCGTCTGCCAGACACGCTGGACGACCTCGGGGGCATTCTGGACGGAGTAGCCTTCCTGCAGAATCTGCAAATCCTTGTCCCCCACCATGTCGAAGAGCACCGCGAACAACGTCGTGTAGCCTGGGGGCAGGTGCTTGGCGAAGTAGCGGGATCCGATGAGGGTCTCGGTCGAGTCCGCGAAGTCGCCGTAGTCTTCCCCGTCGACGAACAACAGGTCAACGCCGATCGCCGGCGGCTTGGCCTTCAGCGCGTCGGCGACCCCGAGCAGCACCGCCACGCCGGATGCGCCGTCATTCGCGCCGGGCACCGGCAGGCGCTGCTGCCCGAGATTCGCGCTTTTGTCGGCGAACGGCCGGGTATCCCAGTGGGCCACCAGCAGGATTCGGTCAGTTACCTGCGGGCGGAACCGCGCCAAGAAGTTGCGCAGCCTCAGCGTCTGGCCCTTGCTGGTGCGGTTGTGAAAGTCCTGGACCACCACCGTGTCCGCTCGGGCGCGCAGCTCGCTGAGGAGCCAGTCGCCGGTCTGTTTGTGAGCGGGTGTGTTGGGCACGCGCGGTCCGAACGCCAGCTGCTGCTCGACGTACTTGAGCGCGCGCGGGCCGTTGAACTCGACTGCGTTCGACGATCCGCCCCCCCCCCCCCCTGGCCGGGCCGACCGCCCATGGGCGGCCGGCGGGCAGCGCCACCGGGCGGACGAGGACGCCCGCGGGCTCG
>Ga0137435_1000174_pt1 | contig 23148 bp, 22 predicted proteins | sample EasRivERMGT100_2_FD_104904 | JGI IMG/M metagenome (GOLD analysis project Ga0137435, IMG submission 104904) | Soil microbial communities from meander-bound floodplain in the East River, Colorado, USA - East River MetaG ERMGT100_2 | ecosystem: Environmental > Terrestrial > Soil > Floodplain ... | reverse complement strand
CGCGGCGTCGTGCCGGCGGGGAGTCGTCATCCCTTCCGCCTCATGAAATCGACGAACACGCGCGCGATCTCCTCCTCGTAGGGCGCCCACCCTTCGAACGGGATCAGGGCGACGTCCTGGTCCTCGATCGGCAGCTCGTGCATTTCGGCGCCCGGGATGAGGCGTGCCGCGGCGCGGCCGCTCTCCGTGGAATGCGTCTTGTCGTTGCCCGGAATGACGACGGTCGGGATCCCGATCGAGCGCAGCTCGGCCTCGCTTACGCCCATCACGGGAAGGTGTGCGCCTTTCACGAAGAGGTCGCGCCAGCGCGACATGACCTCGATGTAGCGCTTCGCATCCATCTTCATCAGCCGCTCGCGGTTCCCCGGGTTGGCCGCGATGCGTTCGCGGTACTGCTCGGTCGCACACACCGCCGCCATGCCGCCCGTTTCGGCCGCGCGGATGAACTGGCCGTAGTAGTTCTCGGGAAGGCGCTGCGCGGCGAAAGCGCCGCCGGTCACCCGGAAGAGGAGCAGCCCGCGTGCCGCCTTCGGATGGCGCAGGGCGAACAGGATGGACGTGCGCGCACCCGACGATGAGCCGCCGACGAACGCGGGCAGGGCGTCGAGCCGCGACAGCAGCTCGTGCAGGTCGTCCGCCCAGATCGCCTCTTCGACCTCGTCGCCTTCGATGAGGATGTCCGATGCCCCGGTATTGCGGCGATCGTGCAGCAGCACGCGATGGCCGGCAGCGGCGATCTTGCGGGCGAGCGGCACGAACTCCTGGTGACCGCGCCGGCCACCCGTGGTGAGTGCAACCCACGGGCCCGTGTCGCCGATGACCTGGTAATGGAGTTCGAGCCCGCGGATTCCTGCGGTGGGCATGCGTGCCTGTTCTTCTACTTGTGCGCCGGAAGTCTATCCATTCCGGGCCGGGGCCGCGCGCGGCCGGATGAGGCGGCTTGCGCGCGCTTGCCCGCGGGGCCTCCCTCCGGGACAGCGGACTTCCTGCACTCGGTCGCTACCGCCTCGCGGATGATCTCGGCCAGACGTAGCGTCGCAGGGCCGGCGTGCTCGCGGTCGGCGAAGATCAGGTAAAGCTCGGCGAAGCGTTCGCCGCCTTCGCGCAGGGGAAGGGCCTTAAGCGTGCCTGCCTTGAGCTCCTCACGGATCCGCTCTTCCGGCAGCCACGCGAAACCGTGGCCCGAGCGCGCGGCCTCGATGGAGGTGGCCAGGCTGCCGACGGTCCAGCGCTGCGTCGCCTCCATCGTCAGCGGTGTCGCGCGCCGCGGGCTCGACTCGCGCACCACGAGCTGGCGATGCGCGCGCAGGTCCTGAATCGAGAGCTTGCGCTGGAGTTTGTGAAGCGGATGATCCGGGTGCGCCGCGAGAATGAAGCGCATGCGCATCAGCGCCTCGCCCAGGAACCCTTGGGGCACGGTCCCGAATATCGCGAGCTCCGCCTGCCTCTGAAGCAGCGCGTCGTCACTCCCGCCGAGCACCGTCTCGATCAATTCGACTCGCGTGTGCGGGCTCTCCGCCCCGAGGCGCGCAAGGCAGCCGAGCAGCAGCCAGGTCGGGAAGATGCTCTCCACGGCGAGGTGGATCTCCGCCTCCCAGCCCGCCGAGAGCTTCTTCGCTGCCTGCTCCAGCCCGGTCGCCTCCTCGAGCAGGTAGCGGGCGCGGCGGTAAAGGAGCGCGCCCGTGGGCGTGAGGCCCGCCTTGCGCCCCTCGATCTTGAAGGCCTTCACCCCGAGCTGGGATTCCAGTTTCTGCACGGCGTAGGTCACCGAGGACTGGCTCTTGTGCAGGGCTTTCGCCGCCTGGGCGTAGCCGCCTTCGTCCACCACCGCGAGCAGCGCGCGCCATTGGTCGAGGGAGATGCGAGGTGCAGCCATCGTAAGAGAATGAGCGAATAATTCGATTGATCTCAGCGAATTTTTGCGCTTTTTTATCTATTTGTCCAATGATTAAATGGCCCACGTCGGGATTCCCGAATAGACGAGGTAAACATGAAAACGCTGCTTCAGATCCAGTCCAGCATCTTTTCGAACGGCGGTCAGTCGAGCCAGCTCGCCGAGCGCTTCATCGCCGCGTGGCGCGAGTCGAATCCCGGCGGCAAGGTGATCGTGCGCGACCTCTCCTCACAGCCCGTGCCGCATCTGGACGCCGCGCGATTCGGCGCGTTTCTCGCGAAACCGGGGGAGCGCACCCCCGCGCAACAGGCGGTCGTGGATTATTCGGATACGCTGATCGAGGAGTTGAAGCGCGCCGACGTCGTCGCCCTCGGGCTGCCGATGTACAACTTCGGGCTGCCCTCGACGCTCAAGGCCTATTTCGACCACATCGGGCGCGCCGGCGTGACGTTCAAGTACACCGAGAAAGGCCCCGTGGGCCTGTTGACCGGCAAGAAGGTGTACGTCTTCGCCGCGCGCGGTGGCCTTTACGCGGGAACGCCGAACGACACCCAGACGCCGTTCATCCGTACTTTTCTCTCCTTCATCGGGATGGACGACATCGAGTTCGTGTACGCCGAAGGACTGGCGATCAGCGAAGCGAGCAAGCAGCAGGGACTCGACCGCGCGCGCGCCCGCATCGATGCTCTGGCGGAGCCGGCGCAGCTTGAGTCCGAGCTGGCCGCAGCCTGAGGCCGTCGGTCAAAGGCGCTCGCGCAAGCCCTCGCACCATCGCTCGATCGCCTCGCGCATCTGCTGCGGCTGCTCGGTGGGAATCCAGTGCAGCGCCGCGATGCGCTCCAGCGTCACGCGCGGCAGCGCGCGCAGCGCGCGCTCGGCTAAGGCCGGGTCGGTGAAGTGCCTGCCCGAGGAGGGGAGCGCGAGCACCGGCACGGCTATCGTCTCCAGCTCAACGGGGCGCCACAGCTCCACGAGATCCTGCAGGTAGGCGGCGCTCGGCATGTAGCGCAGGTCGAAGAGCGGCGAAGCGTACAGCCGGGAAATCGCCTGCGGGTCCTGCCGCACCGCCTCCCGCGAGGCCTTGTCGAGCGCTTCGAGGTCGAGAATGGGCAGCTGTCTGCGGCGCAGGCCGAGCGCGTTCAGCACGCGGATGCTCCCCGCTGCGAGACGCAACAGCGGCGCGAGCCAGCGCAGCTTGCGAAGCAGCCCCGTGTGCGCCTCGGGCGGCATGGGCTCGATGAGTGCCAAACCCACGCTCCGCGCCGGATAACGATGCGCGAAGTGCACCGCGAAGTTCGCGCCGAGACAATTCCCGCCGACCACGGCGCGCCCGTAGCCCTCCTTGTCGAGGATAGCCGCGAGGTCGTCGCACCAGATTTCCATCCCGACCCGTCCGCGCCAGATGGATCGTCCGTGGCCGCGCATGTCGAAACGCAGGAGATCCCACGAGGCCTTGAGGGTGGTCTCCCTGAAGAACTCCGACCAGCGAGTCATGTTGCTGCCCATGCCGTGCGCGAGCACGAGCAGCGGGCGCTGCGCCTCGCCGCGGATGACGCCGTACCCGATGCGCGCGCCGTCGGGACGCTCGAGGGCGCGGGTTTGCTCGTTCAAGAGTCCGCCGCGCTCATACGCGTAGGGGTTCTTCTTCCATCAGCGCGATCTGCTCCTTCAGTTCCAGGACTCGATCCTGCCAATAGCGCTGCGTATTGAACCACGGGAAAGCGGCGGGAAAGGCGGGATCGTCCCAGCGCCGCGCCAGCCACGCCGAGTAGTGGATGAGGCGCAGCGTGCGCAGAGCCTCCAGGAGGTTCAGCTCGCGGGGGTCGAAATCGTGGAAGTCTTCGTAGCCCGCGAGCACGTCGGCGAGCTGCTGCGTCATCGTCGCGCGGTCGCCCGAGAGCAGCATCCACAGGTCCTGCATCGCGGGACCGGTGCGGCAGTCGTCGAAGTCGACGAAGTGCGGGCCGTCGTCGGTCCACAGCACGTTGCCCGCGTGGCAGTCGCCGTGAAGGCGCAGGCTGCGGACGTCGCCCGCGCGCCCGAAGCAGTGCGCGACGCCGGCGAGCGCGAGATCGACCGCGCTCTTCCACGCGTCGAGCAGATCCGCGGGGATGAAATCGTGCGCAAGCAGCCACGCGCGCGGCTCGTGTCCGAAGCTCTCGATGTCGAGCGTGGGCCGCTCGGTGAAAGGGCGAGTCGCGCCCACGGCGTGAATGCGCGCGATGAAGCGCCCCATCCATTCGAGGGTGTCGCGGTCTTCGAGTTCCGGAGTGCGCCCGCCCCTGCGCGGATAGACTGCGAAGCGAAAACCGCCGAATTCATGCAGTGTCCTGCCCCCCGCCAGCTCGAGCGGCGCAACCACGGGAATTTCCCTTTCGGCAAGCTCGCCCGCGAAGGCGTGCTCCTCGAGAATCTGCCCGTCGGTCCAGCGCCCGGGGCGGTAGAACTTGGCTACCACCGAAGCCGCGTGCGGCTCCGCCGGGGCTTCGAGCCACGCCTGATAGACGCGGTTCTCGTAGCTGTTGAGCCCGAGCAGCCGCCCGTCGCCGGTGAAGCCCACGGCGGCGAGCGCGTCAAGAACGGTGTCGGGTGTGAGCCCGGAGTAGGGTGGCTCGGCAGGCATCGCAGCATTGTACGGTGCATGCTTCGACGGTCGGGGCCGGAGAAATCCGCCGGACAGCGAACCTTGCCGAGGGCTACGAGCTCGCGGACCTTGACGCGCCCAGCGACTCGAGGCGGATGCGCGAAAACATTTCCTTCGCGCCGCTGAGCCAGAGGCTCCACGTGTGTCCGCCCTCGAGTTCCAGGAAATGGGCTTCGGGGAGCTCAGTCGCCAGCAGCCGCACGTCGTCTATCAGGTGATCGCTCCTGCCGCAGGCGAGCCACACACGGCGCGCGAGCTCCGGTCGGTCCGCCCAGCCCTTGACCATCTTCCATATCTGGCGCTGATAATTATCGGCGTTCATCTCGGCGGGCAGGGGCCCCGGATTCCAGTTTCGCGGGCTGCCGGCGGCGCGGATTTCGTTCAGCAGTTCGCCGCTGCCGAGGAACGGCGCGAATAACACGATCCCGGTGAGCTCGCCCGGGTGCTCGCGTTCGTAGAGCAGCGCCCCCATGCCGCCCAGGGACGCGCCCGCCAGCCAGATTCGGGCGTAGCCGTTGCGACGCGCCGGCTGCACGATCTCCTCATGCAGGCGCGGCACGAGCTTGCCGTCGCGATAGTAGGCGAAGGTGGCGCTCGCGAGCAGCAGGTCCGCTTCCGGCCACGATTGGTGGATCGCTTCGGCAATGCCGTGATCCTTCATATCCGCTGCATCGTCGCCGAAGCCCGGAAGGATGATGAGCAGCGTGCGCTCGGCAGAGGGCCGCGGCGCGGCCACAGAGAGCGTACCGATCGGGACCTTCGAGTCGCCGATTGCGAAGCAGCCCGCGAGGCCGGCGGCGGCCAGGCAGATTCCGAGCGACACGACGCGATTCATGCGGGCTCTCCCATTTACGGCGAACGCTCGTGCACGAAAGGCGGCATAATTCTCCGGCATCAGCCCAGATCGGGGGAGGGGAGATGAATACTATTACCTACGACCCGTTCCTAGTCGCGTTGTCGTACGCGATATCGGTGTTCGGTTCTTACACGGCGCTGCAGTTGGCCATCGCGATCCCGCAGGCGAGAACGTGGGCGGAAGTGATCGGTTCGGTGACCGCCGCCGCGGTGGCACTGGGCGGCGGCGCGATCTGGTCGATGCATTTCATCGGAATGAACGCGGCCGAAACCGGCATTCCGGTGGCCTATGATGCACTCCTCACCATTGCCTCGCTGCTCCTGGGAATCGTCGCGTCGGCCATCGGTTTGTTCGTTGTGGGACGCAGCGACGGCGGACCGTTCAATTTGCCCGTGGGCGGGCTGGTCACCGGGCTGGGTATCGCGTGGATGCAATACACGGGAATGGCGGCGATGATCATGCCGGCCAAAATCAGCTACGACGACACCTTGTACTACGCGTCCGTCGCAATCGCAGTGCTGGCCGCAACCATGGCGTTGTGGTTCGCATTCAATCTGCGGGGCACCTGGCAGCGCTTCGGCAGCGCAATCGTCATGGGGATTGCGGCGTGCGGCGTGCACTATACGAGCATGTTTGCCCTGAAAATTGAACGCACGAAAGGAGCCGCCGCTAACCCGGATGCGTTCTTGTCTCCATCGGACCTGGCCTACTCGGTGTTCGCAATTACCGCGATACTCCTCACGCTTCTCTTGATCTATAGCGCAAGGTCCCAACGCGCGCTCGAAAGCAGTAGATAGAGCGGGCAAGCCTAGGCGGAGAGGGGACCCTGCCGCCCCGATACGCCGGCGCCGCGGAAATCCGCGGCGCTAGGCTTTTCCGGTCTTGGGAATGAACCTCAGGGCCACGCCGTTGTTGCAGTAGCGCAAGCCGGTGGGCTCCGGCCCGTCGTCGAATACGTGGCCGTGATGGCCGCCGCAGCGCACGCAGTGGTACTCGGTGCGCTCCATGAAGAGCTTGCGATCCTTTGTGATTCCAAATACTCCGGGGATGGTCGTAAAAAAGCTCGGCCAGCCGGTGCCGCTGTCGAATTTCATCGCCGAGCTGAAAAGCGGGAGGCTGCAGCCCGCGCACACGAATACGCCCGGGCGTTTCTCGCGGTCAAGCGGGCTGGTGCCGGCTCGCTCGGTGCCTTCATGGCGCAGCACGTCATAGGCCGCGGGCGACAGGCGTTTCTTCCATTCGGCGTCCGGGAGCTTGAGCGGTTCCGGGCCCGCCGCCACGTCGGCTCCTTCGGCAAGCAGGGTCTTCCAGTTCTTTTGCAGTTCTTCCACTTTCACGGCTCCTTTCGCGGCCTTCTGTCCCCATCCCGGTGCAACGAAACCCGCCAGGGACAGCGCCGTCAGACCTCTCAACCAGTGGCGACGATTCATTTTTCCCACCTCCATCGTAGTCGTGCAGTATAGACCGTTGGCCCGGCCCGGAATTCCGCTGTTCGGACTGGCGTTGGTCGTGCGAGCCCGGCGCGCCTTACAGCAAGGTTCAGTAGCGGGCCACGTCGCCCTAGCTCCTGGTGCGGCCACCGACACGCTACGGGTACCCGGCCGCTTGCGCCCCCAATGAAACGGTCGGCGCGCGGCCACCCGTAACGCGTGTCGCCGCACAAGTCGCTCGGGCGAAATGGCCCACTACTGATAACTCGCGAAGATGGCCTCGGCTACAATCGACCGACACCACAGACGCCCGATCACCCAGTGAGCGCCGACTCCCCCGATCTCTGGCTTGCCGCAGGCTTGCGTACGCCGTTTGCGCGAGTCGACGGCCCGCTTGCGCAACTCGGTGCGGTGGAACTCTCGGCGCAGGTCATGCGCGCGATGGCGGGGCTGGAGCCCTCGTCCTCGGGCCCTGGAGCACGCGAGAGAGGGAGAGGCAATGGCGCCGGAATCAGGCCGGACCTTTTCGTCTGGGGAACGGTGATTCCCAACCTCGACTATTCGAACATCGCGCGCGAGATTCAGATCGAGGCAGGCTTGGACCAGACCGTTCCGGCATTTTCTACCGTGCTCGCCTGCGCGACGAGCATGGTGGCGGCGTTCGAGGCGGCGGCTATGCTGCGACGCGGCGGCAAGGAGCTCGCGCTGGTCGGCGGCGTGGAGAACATGAGCCGGGTGCAACTCGGGTTATCTCAGAACCTTTCCGACTGGCTGCGGCGATTCTTCCAGGCGCGCTCGCTCGCGCAGCGGCTTGCCTCGTTGAAAGACCTTAGGGCGCGCGACGTCCGGCTGCACGTTCTTGCCGTCAAGAACCGGGCGACCGGGAAGAGCATGGGCGAGCACTGCGAGGAGATGGCGAAAGCCTGGAGCATCACGCGCGATGCCCAGGACAAGCTCGCGCTCGCAAGTCATGAAAAGGCGCTCGCCGGGCGCGGGTTTTTCGACGACCTGATCGTGCCGGTCGCGGGGATGGTGCGCGACGGTTTCCCCCGCGCCGACACGAGTCTCGATCGACTCGCGAAGCTGCAACCGGCCTTCGACCGGTCGAGCGGGAAGGGTACGATCACGGCCGGGAATGCGTCGCCGCTGACCGACGGCGCGGCGGGACTGTGGGTGGCGACCGGCGCGGGGCTCAAGCGCCTGCCCGGGCGCTTGCCGCGCGCACGGCTCCTCGATTGGGAGATCACCGCCGTGAACGTCTTCACCGAGGGGCTGCTCATGGCGCCGGCGTACGCGATTCCGCGCATGCTCGCGCGCAACGGCCTCGGCTATGGAGACATCGCGCTGTGGGAAATCCACGAGGCGTTCGCGGCGCAGGTGCTGTGCAACATCGCCGCGCTGGAAAGCGGGGATTTCCGGAACCGGAACGCGGGTGTGGACGTGGACCTCGGCAAGTTCCCGATGGAGCGGCTCAATCCGAACGGCGGCTCGATCGCGCTCGGTCATCCGTTCGGCGCGACCGGCGCGCGCATCCTCTCGCAGGCGGTGAAGGAACTGGCGGCGATGCCCAGGGGCAGCCGCGCGGTGGTGAGCATTTGCGCGGACGGCGGCCTCGGGACCGTGGCTCTGCTTCAGATCGAATAGCAAGCCGTGCTAGATTAGCGTTCCCATGAATTCCTCGGCTGAAAATCTCGTCGAAATCTCGGGCGTCGAGTTCGCCTACGGCCCGCGAAAGCTGCTGAAGGGCCTGAGCCTCAAGATTGAGCGCGGCAAACTCGTCGCGATTCTGGGCGCGAGCGGTTCCGGGAAATCGACGCTGCTTCGCTTGATCGGCGGCCAGGCGAAACCCGACCGCGGAACCGTCAAGGTGGCAGGCCAGACGGTCCACGAGCTCGACACGCGCGCCCTGTACGCGTTGCGCCGCAAGATGGGAATGATGTTCCAGGCGGGCGGGCTCTTCACCGACATCTCGGTGTACGAGAACATCGCCTTCCCGATGCGCGAGCACACCCGGCTTCCCGAAAGCGTGCTGCGCAGAATCGTGCTGATGAAGCTGCACGCGGTCGGCCTGCGCGGCACGCACGCTCTTGCGCCGAGCGAACTTTCCGGAGGCATGGCGCGCCGCGTGGCGCTCGCACGGGCGATCGCGGTCGATCCGATGCTCGCGATGTACGACGAACCATTCGGCGGGCTCGATCCGATCTCGATCAACGTGATCGCAAATCTGATCCGGCGGCTCAACGACGCACTCGGCGCGACTTCGATCGTGGTGAGCTACGACGTGAGCGAAGCGGTGAAGCTGGTCGACTACGTCTATTTGATCGCCGACGGCATGGTCGCAGGCGAGGGGACGCCCGACGAAATGCTTTCCTCGAAGGACCCCTACGTGTACCAGTTCATGCACGCCCGGCCCGACGGCCCGATCGCGTTTCACTATCCCGGCAGGCCGATCGGCGAGGAGTTCGGCGCCCGGCGGCCGGCGCGATAGTCCGGGATCCGGGGTCGGCGCAATCGCCGTTCGTTCGGGCAATCCGTTCAGAGCAATCGAACGGCGACCTGCTTTGTGAAAAAGCTGAAGCAAAGATACTCGTAGCTCCAGCCGTAGCGGGCGACCGCCTCCTGGAACGCCCTGAATTCGTCATCGCGCCACTGCTGGTATCCGATGTACTCGTCGAAAACGATCACCGTTCCCGGGACAATGCGCCCGGCAAGCAGGTCGAGGACGGTCCTGGTCGAGCTGTAGATGTCGCAGTCGACGTTCATGAAACGCACCGGGCCGGCGTTGTTCTCGAGGAACCCGGGAAGGCTGTCTTCGAACCAGCCGACGTGGAGGATCGCGTTTTCGGGGACCGCGGGAACGACCCCTTTGGTCGTGTAGCTCCCGCGCGGCTCGTGATGCCAGGTCTCGGGCAGCCCTTCGAAGCTGTCGAATCCGTGCACCTCCTGATTTGCCAGGGCGGCGATTTGACGGATCGACGTTCCGAATCTGACGCCGAACTCCAGCACCAGCCCGCTCGGGCGGGCCGCGGCAAGACCGAGCTGAAAGGCCTGAATCGGACTCCCGATCATGAGAGGGACTTTCTTGCCCGCTGATTTGATGTGCCGCCAGGCATCGAGTTTCGCCCGATGCAATTCGGGCCCTCGGGAGATCCGGTCGAAATAATCGGCGGCGCCCTCCGAATCACCGGAATAGTCGAGGAGCATTCCCAGGAAAAACTTGAACTCGTCGCTATCCGGCTTCAAGGCAACGGCTTTCTTCAGGCACTCGATGGATGGACCAAGGTCGTCGAGGTCGAGCAGCAGAGAGTGAAGGTTGAAATGCGCCTCGAAGTAATCGGGCTTCAGCTTCAATGCCGTTTGGATGCTCTCGACGGCTTCATCCAGCCTGCCCATGTCCTGGAGCACGGTGCCCAGATTGTTGTGCGCCTCCGCAAATGCCGGCTTGAGTTTCAGCGCCGTCCGAAAACTCTCGGCTGCCTCATCCATCTTGCCCAGCTGCTTGAGGGTATCGCCCAGATCGTTGTGCGCCTCGGCCAAATCCGGCCTGAGCGCGAGGGCCCGCTCGTAGCAACCGACGGCTTCGTCCAGCTTGTTCAGGATGACGAGGGTATTGCCGAGATTGTTGTAGGCCTCGACGTACTTCGGATCGATCGCGAGCGCTCTCCGATAGCAGGCGACGGCCTCGTCCGGCTTGCCTTGATTGATCAACGCACCGGCCATGTTGTAATGCGCGGCGGCCTTGTCCGGCGCGATGGCGATTGCCCTGCGGTAGCAGGCGACGGCTTCGTCGGCTCGGCCCTCGAGGACGAGGGCGTTCCCCAGGTTGCAGTGCGAGTCGAAATGATCGGGCGCAATCGCGAGCGCGGCTCGAAAGCAGGCGGCGGCTTCTTGCGTCCTGCCCAGCATCAGGAGGGCGATCCCGAGATTGTTGTGTACGACGAGGTGATTCGGCGTCTTTGCGAGCGCCTTGCGGAGACGGGCTACGGCTTCGTCAGGCTTGCCCTGGCGCATCAGGGCGATTCCCAGCTCCTCATCGCTTGCAGAGCGGGTTTCCGCCCGGCCGGTCTCGCGCAGCAGGCAGCAGTGCTTGTATTTCTTGCCGCTACCGCACGGGCATGGATCGTTGCGGCCGAGTTTTTTCGGATGTTCCACCTCAGTCGATTCTGATGTTCTTCTCCCGGATGATCTTGCCCCACTTGGCCGATTCCGACCTGATCAGCTCGCCGAACTGCTCCGGGGTGCTGGCGACGATGTCCGCGGCCTGAACGTCGAACTTTTCCTTCACGTCCTGCGTGGCGAGGATGAGCACGAGGGCGCCATGCAGTTTCTGGATGACGGGGCGCGGCGTGCCTGCGGGCGCGATGAGCCCGACCCACGAGGTCGTCTCGAAGCCGGGATAGAACTCGCCGATGGTCGGCAGGTCAGGGTACTTCGGCGTGCGCTCCCGCCCGCTCGTCGCGAGGCCCACGAGCTTCCCCGCCCTGACGTTGGTCCCTATTGCACCGCCCGCCTGGATCAGCATGACCTGCACCGTGCCCGCGACCAGATCGTTGATCGCGGGGCCGCCGCCCTTGTAGTGGATCGGGTCCATCTGGATTCCGGCAACCTCCTTGAAAAGCTCATAGGCAAGGCGGCTCGAAGACGCCGGGCCGGCCGAGCCGAAATTCATCTTCGCCCCGTTCGCTTTCGCGTAAGCCACGAACTCGGGGACCGTCCTCACCTTCAGACTCGGATGCACGACCAGGATCTGCGGATAGCGCGCGACGAGCATGATGGGAGCAAAGTCCTTCACCACGTCATAGGTGAGGTCCTTGTACATGTGCGGATTGGTGGCGAAGGTGTCGAAGGTCAACATGACCGTGTGGCCGTCGGGCGCCGAGCGCGCGAGCTGCGCGGTCGCCACGATCCCGCCCGAGGTGACGCGGTTCTCCACCACGAATGGCTGGCCCAGCGCCTCGCCGAGCTTCGGCGCGAGCAGCCGCGCGGCGATGTCGGAGGCGCCGCCCGGACTGGCGGGAATGAAAACATGCACCGGCTTTGCGGGATAATCCTGTGCCGCGAGGGGCGAGACGATCAACGCGGCGAGGGCGGCAAACGCGATTCGAAATGACATGGGACGGCCTCCTGTGCCAAGACTGGAGATTCTATGTATCTTTGCCGGATTCGCAAAACTGTTCAAGGAGCAACAATGAGGACGGTGCTTCGCTCGGCGCGGATGTTCGCATCCCTGGCCGCAATCGGGCTCGGAGCGGCCGGTGTGACCGCCCAGGCCGCCGAACCGGCCGACACCATCCTGCTCAACGGCAAGATCGCCACGGTCAATGACCGATTTGCGATCGTGCAGGCGGTCGCGATCCGGGGCCAGCGCGTCGTCGCAGTCGGCAGCAACGCAGACGTGCTCGAGCATCAGGGACGCGCCACGAAAATGTTCGACCTGAAAAAACGGACCGTCATTCCCGGGTTGATCGACAACCACTCGCACTGGATACGCGCGGCCGAGCACGACGAGCTGCGTCTGGACGGCATCGCATCGCGAAAAGCTGCGCTCGCGCTGCTTGCCGAGCGCGTGCGCACCGCGCGCCTGGGCGAATGGATCGTGACCCTCGGCGGCTGGTCCGAAGAGCAGTTCAGCGACGACCCGCGCGGCTTTGCGCTCGATGAGCTCGACCGCATCGCCCCGGACCATCCAGTGGTGCTGCAGGCGATCTACAACCAGAGCTATCTCAACACCGCCGCGCTCAAGGCGGCGGGCATCGATGAGAGCACGCCCAATCCGCGCGGCGGCACGATCGAGAAGGATGCGGGCGGCAAGCCGAGCGGGGTGGTGCGCGGGGCGGGCGGCGTTGCCTTCGTCGCTGCGAAGATCCCGCTGCCGGATGCGGCGGGGTGGATCGTCAACGCCCGCAGGCTCGTCGCCGAGCTGAACGCGATGGGAATCACCGCCTGGTACGACGCCGGCGGGCGCGGCGTCAACGAAAAGCACTATGCGCCGTATCGGCAGCTCGCCGAGCAGGGCGAACTGGACGTGCGCGTGTTCTGGAGCACGATCCGGCAGCCGACGACGCCCGAGCAGGTGGACAAGGCGCTCGTCGAGATCGCGCAGCTCAGGCCTTTCCAGGGGAACGACTACTACGACCACATCGGCTGGGGCGAGACGCTCTATGCGCCGGTGACCACGCAGTCGCTGCGCGCGGGCAGCAACACCAAACCCGAGGACATGGCGCAGATGCGGCGTGTCGCCGAGGCGCTCGCGGCGCGCGGCCTCTACGCCAACGCGCACGTGGAGATGACCGAGGCAATCGACGCGTTCCTGGACCAGTACGAGTCGATCAACAAGGTCCATCCGATCAAGGGGCTGCGCTGGAGCTTCTCGCATCTCGATCAGGTGAGCGAAGTGCAGCTTGCGCGCATGAAGCGCCTGGGCATGTACGCGGGGCTGCACAGCCGGCCGCTCATCCAGGGCGCGCTCATGCACAAGGTGCACGGCGAGCGCGCCTGGGACATGCCGCCTTTTCGCCGCGTGCAGGACAGCGGCATCGTCTGGGGGCTCGGTTCGGATGCGACCGCGGTGACGACCTCGAACCCGTTCTACACGCTTGGGTTCGCGGTCACGGGGCGAATGGTCGGCGGACGCAAGGTGAACCGCCAGACGATCACGCGCCAGGAGGCGCTCATCGCGCACACGCGCAACAACACCTGGTTCGTCTTTCAGGAGAGCAACCTCGGCTCGATCCAGCCGGGCAAGTACGCCGACCTCGTCGTGCTCGACCGCGACTACTTCACGATTCCCGCCGACCGGATCAAGGACATCAAGCCGCTGATGACGATGGTGGGCGGGAAGATCGTGTATCGGGCGAAGGGCATGTAGGGGCGCCGCCGAAGGGTTCGTTCAGACCGCGCGGTGGAACCAGATCAGCGAGAGCAAGGCCGCGACGAACGCGAACAGGGCCGCGGCGCTGCTGAACAGCGCGCTCACTTCCGTCTCCTTCATCTCCAGCGCAAGCTTCGAACTCAGATTCTGATAGACCTTGCGCAGGTCCGCCGCCGTGCCGGCGTAGAAATACTCGGCGTGGGTGATGCCCGCTACCGCTCTCAGCGCCTCCTCGTCGAGGCGCGCGTAGAAAGACCAGCCCCCCGATTCGATGGTCGCGCCTTCGCGGGTGCCGAATCCCACGGTATAGACTCGCACGCCGCGGTCGGCCGCCATTTTGGCCGCCTGCACCGGGTCGGGCCCCGTCGTGCGCCGCCCGTCGCTCATCATGACGATCACGCCCGAGGCATACGAGCCGGGGGCCACCGGCGCAAGCTCCTTCTTCCCCGACTTCTCCGCCTTGCGGGCCCGGTCGATCGGAGCGGCCCCGCCTCCCCACCGCGAGAACGCGCTGTCGAACACGATGGACTCCAGGTCGATCCCGGAATCGGGTAGCAGCAAAGCCAGCGACACGAGGAGGCCGCTGCCGGTCGCGGTCCCGCGTTGAAGCTGAAAGCGGTCGATCGCGGTCAGCAGATCGTCGCGGCTCTCGGTGGGCGTCTGCACCACGGCTGCGGTTCCCGCAAACGAGACGACTCCCACGCGGATATTCTTGGGCAGCTCCTCGACGAAGGACTTGGCGGCGGCCTGCGCGGCGGTGATGCGGTTGGGCTCGACGTCGGTGGCCTGCATGCTGCGCGAGACGTCGATCGCAAGCACGATGGTCTGCTGCTGCGACGGCAGCACGAACACGGCGGTCGGCCGGGCCATCGCCACGACGGCGAGCAGCAGAGCGGAGAGGAGGAGCAGAGGCGGCACATGGCGCCGCCAGCTGGCCCGGCCGAGCGCGTCCCTGACGAGTCGGAGACTGGCGTACTGAACCGCGGGCCGCTTCCGCTTCAGGGCGTAGAGGTACGCCGCGACCAGTGCCGGCGCGCCGAGCAACAGCCACAGCAAATCGGGCCACAGAAACTGCATCAATGCCCCCGGAACACGGTACTTTAGCACCCGAAAGGGCGGACGTCCGCCGTTTCGGCTTGCGGAACGCGTGCGCCGGTGCTCTGCGATCGTGCTACCGTTGGCATTGAGGCAAGACCATGAAGAAAGCGGCGATCTACAGCAGCGCGAGCCGGTCGCGCGGGGTTGCACGGGACGCGGCGCGGCACGCTGCTCGCGAAGCGCGGCTGTCGCCCGTATCGGCCGTCGCGTTTGCGCGTCGTTTCCGCGCTTTCCTCCAGCGCCATCGGTCCCTCTCGATCTTCGCGGCGGGAGGGCTTTTCGCGCTGGTCGTCGCGCTGATTGTCGGCGCGATGCGCGAGGCGCCGTACGAATACACCCAGGAAGACATCGACGCGGCGGTGCTGCACACACTCGAGAGCAACACGCTGCCGTCGCGTGCCGCCAAGGCGGCGGAGCTGGTGCGGCACGCGGTGGTGCGCGTGCGCGGGTTTACAAACGACGAGAGTGGCAATGAAGTGGAGCGCGACGTAGGCTCCGGGGTGGTGATCGTCGAAGACGGCCTGATCCTCACGAACCTGCACGTGGTCGCGGGCGCGGAGCGGGTAGCCGTCACGTTCCACGATGGCCTCGAGTCGGAAGCGGAGCTGGTGGGCCTCAAACCCGAAACCGATCTCGCCGTGATCCGCGCAAAACGGATACCCGACGACCAGGCCCCGGCCACCCTCGGGTCCACCGCGCGGCTGCAACCCGGAGACGAGGTCGTCGCGGTCGGATTTCCCTTCGGTATCGGACCTTCGGTGTCGGCCGGCGTGATCTCGGGGCTGAATCGCGAGTTCCGTTCGCGCGAAGGCGAGCGCGTGCTCACGCGGCTGATCCAGTTCGATGCCGCGGCGAATCCGGGCAACTCCGGCGGGCCGCTGGTGACGATGGACGGCACGGTAGTCGGCATCGTCACCGCCATCCTCAACCCCACCGAGGCGCGCACCTTCATCGGCATCGGATTCGCGGTGACCATCGAGGCCGCGGGCAGCGCCGTCGGCATCCCCCCTTTCTGATCGCAAACGAGGAGCAGCTTATCCATGGACGACAGGGCCATGAACGACAGGACAACGGGCCACGGCGAGATCGCCTCGCTGATGCAGCGCATCCTCTACGAGGTGAAGCGCGTCGTGGTGGGGCAGGACCATTTCCTCGAGCGCGTGCTTGTTGCGATGCTGGCGCAGGGACACCTCTTGGTGGAAGGCGTCCCCGGGCTCGCGAAAACGCTCACGGTCAGGACGCTCGCGCGGACGATTCACGGTTCGTTCAAACGCATCCAGTTCACGCCGGATCTGCTCCCTGCGGACCTCGTCGGCACGCGCATGTACAACCAGAGAGCGGGCGATTTCAGCACGGTGCTCGGCCCGGTCTTTACGAATCTCCTGCTCGCGGACGAAATCAATCGCGCGCCGGCCAAAGTGCAGAGCGCGCTGCTCGAAGTGATGCAGGAGCGGCAGGTCACGATCGCGGGGGAGAGCCACAAGGTTCCCGAGCCGTTCCTCGTGATGGCGACGCAGAATCCCATTGAGACCGAGGGCACCTATCCCCTGCCCGAGGCGCAGGTGGACCGGTTCATGATGAAGGTGCTGGTCGGCTATCCGAGCGAGCAGGAGGAGTTCGTGATCGTCGAGCGCGTCACCGGGCCCGCCGCGGAAGTCGCCGCCGTGGCCTCAACCGAGGAATTGAGCGCTCTGCAAGGCGAATGCCGGAAGGTCTATGTCGATCCGGGACTCATCCAGTACGCGGTCAAGCTCGTCGCCGCGACGCGCGACCCCGAGCGCTGCGGCGCGGCGGACCTCGCGCCCTACATCACGTTCGGCGCGAGCCCGCGCGCAACCATCCATCTGATCGAGGGGGCGCGGGCGCTTGCGTTCCTGCGCGGCCGGGAGTACGCGCTCCCCGAGGACGTCACCGACCTCGCGCTCGATGTCCTGCGGCATCGCCTGGTGCTGTCCTACGAGGCGCTGTCCGAGGCGCGCACCGCGGATGAGGTCGTGACGCGGATCATGCGGGCCGTCCCCGCACCGGAGAAGCCTCTCGAGACCCATGTCAGAGTCGCGGCGGGATCGTAGCCGCCTGAAGGCCGTCGCTTCCTCCGGCGGCGTGGCCCGGACGCGGCCCGACCCGGAGGGCCTGCTGCGGCGTCTGGAATGGACGGTGATCCGGCGCCTCGACGGCCTGCTGCAGGGAGACTACCGGACGCTGTTTCGCGCATTCGGGCTCGATCTCGCCGACTTGCGCGAGTACCAGTTCCACGACGACGTGCGCCATATCGACTGGAACGTCACGGCGCGGTTGCAGGTACCCCATGTCCGCGAGTACTACGCGGACCGCGAAGTGACGGCGTGGTTCCTGCTCGACCTCTCCGGCTCGCTCGATTTCGGCTCGGGCGCGGTGCGCAAGCGCACGCTGTCTGCGGAGCTGGTCGCTCTGCTCGGGCGGCTGCTGACGCGGCACGGCAATCGCGTCGGCGCGGTGCTCTATTCCGACGAAGTGGATGCCGTGATTCCGGCGCGCGCAGGCCGGCGCCACCTGCTGCACCTGCTCGACCGGATGCTGGATCCTTTGCGGACCGGCGGCGGCAGGGAGACGAACCTCAACGTGCTGCTGGAAAAGGCGCACAAACTCATCAAGCGCCGCTCGGTCATCTTCATCGTTTCCGATTTCATCAGCACCCCGGGCTGGGAGAGGGCGATCGCCCTGCTTGCCCGGCGGCACGAGGTTGTCGCAGTGCGGCTCTATGACCCGCTGGAGCTCGAACTCCCCGATCTGGGCCTGATTACCATGCAGGACGCCGAAACCGGCGAGCAGCTGCTCGTGGACACGCGCGACCCAGGGTTTCGCCGGCGCTTCGCGCAGGCTGCCGAGCACCGGGAAGCGGTGGTGCGCAAGGCGCTCGCCGAGGCCGGCGTGGACTGCCTCGAGCTCGCGACCGACGAAGAGCTGCTCGCCGCGCTTCTGCGCTTCGTTGGCTTGCGCAAGCGGCGCAGCCAGCTCGCCGCCGGAGGCGTGCCCGCGCGGGCTTCGGCTGCAGGACCATGATCGACTTCACCAGCATGACTTTCCTGTGGCCGGAGATGCTCTGGCTGCTGGTGCTCATTCCGGGATCCGTCGCGCTCTACGCGAGCCTGCTCGCGCGCAGGAAGCGGGCAGCGCTGCGTTACGCGAGCCTAGGGATGGTGGGCGAGGCAAGCGCCGCCGCGGGCAGGATCCGGCGCCACGTGCCGCCCGTTCTTCTTCTCCTCGGTCTCACCGCGATGCTGTTCGCCGTGGCGCGGCCCCACGCGGTTACCCTGCTGCCCGCCCACCAGGAAACCATCATCCTTGCCATGGACGCATCCGGGAGCATGAGGGCGACGGATGCGAAGCCGAACCGGCTTGCGGTCGCGCAGGAAGCCGCGAAAGCCTTCGTTGCAGGACTGCCGCGCAACGTCCGGGTCGGCGTCGTGGAGATCGCAGCGGCGGCAGCGGTGGTGCAATCGCCGACCCACAACCGCGAGGACGTCTTCCAGGCGATAGACCGCTTTCAGCTGCAGCGCGGCAGCGCGATCGGCAGCGGCTTGATCATTTCCCTCGCGACCTTGCTGCCCGAGGCGGGCATCGACATCGAGTACCTCCTCCACGGCCGTTCCTCGCGCTTATGGCTGGATTCCCCTCGCAAGGAAGAGAAGACGGTCGCGCCCGGCTCGAACGGCTCCGTTGCGATCGTGCTGCTCTCAGACGGCCAGGCGAACATCGGGGCGGACCCCATGGAAGCGGCGAAACTCGCCGCGAAGCACGGCGTTCGCGTCCACACAGTAGGCATAGGCACGGTCGCGGGCACCACCCTCGGTTTCGAGGGCTGGTCGATGCGCGTGCGCCTTGACGAGGAGACACTGAAGAAGATCGCGACTGTGACCCGGGGCGAGTATTTCCAGGCGCGCAGCGCCGCCGATCTCAAGAAGGTGCATGGGCAGCTCAGCACGCGGTTCGCGCTGGAAAAAAGGCGTTCCAGCGAAGTCACCGCCATCTTCGTTGCGATCGGCGCGGCGCTGGCGATGCTCGGGGCGATTCTCTCGATGTTCTGGTTCGGCCGGGTTCTCTAGGCCGCCCTATCGAACGGCGCGAATCGCGACGCGCAGTTTTTCGATCATCGTTTCGATCTCGGCTTGCGTCGAGATGAACGGAGGCGCCATGGCGATGGTGTCGCCGGTGAAACGGAACAGCATCCCTTCCTCCATCCCGCGCTCGAACACGCGCAAGGCGCGCACGCCCGGCTGGGCGGGGTTTGGCTCGAGTTCGACCGCGGCGGCGAGGCCGATGCTGCGGATGTCCGCGACTCCCGGCTCGCCTTTCAGGGAATGCACGGCCTGCTCGAGAACCGGCGCAAGCTCCTGCGCGCGCCTGATGAGATCTTCCTGCTGCATGACATCGAGCACGGCGTGCGCCGCCGCGGCGGCGACCGGGTGGCCCGAGTAGGTGTAGCCGTGAAAGAGCTCGACCGCCGTCTCCGGCCCCGTCATGAAGGCGTCGTGGATCGCGCCTTTCACGATGACACCGCCCATCGGGACGACGCCGTTGGTGACGATTTTGGCGAAGCAGATCATGTCGGGCGTGACGCCGAAGCGCTGCGCGCCGAAGGGCTCGCCCAGCCGCCCGAACCCCGTGATCACCTCGTCGAAAATGAGCAGAATTCCGTGTCTGTCGCAGATGCTGCGCAGCTTTTCCAGATATCCGGCAGGCGGCACGATCACGCCGCCCGAGCCTTGCATCGGCTCGACGATGACAGCGGCGATGGTCGAGGCATCGTGCAGGGCGACCATGCGCTCCAGTTCCTCGGCGAGGTGCGCGCCCCATTTCGGCTGGCCGCGCGAGAAGGCCATTTCCGCGGCGTTGTGAGTGTGGGGAAGGTGATCGACCCCCGGCAACAGGAGCGGCGCGAACATCTTGCGGTTCGGCGCAATGCCGCCGACCGAGATTCCTCCGATGCCCACGCCGTGGTAGCCGCGCTCGCGGCCGATCAGGCGCGTGCGCGAGGCCTCGCCCTTCATACGGTGGTACGCGACCGCGATCTTGAGCGCGGTGTCCACCGCCTCCGAGCCCGAGTTGCAGAAGAAAACCTCGCCCATGCCCTCGGGCGCCATTGCGACGATGCGCTCGGCGAGCGAAAAGACCTTCGGATGCCCCATCTGGAAGGCTGGGCTGTAGTCGAGCTCCTTGACCTGATTGGCGACGGCCTCGGCGATCTTCGGATGGCCATGGCCCAGGGGGCAGCACCACAGGCCCGAGAGGCAGTCGAACAGGCGCCTGCCTTCTATCGTCGTGTAGTACGCGCCCTCGGCGCGTGCAAGGATTCTGGATCTGGGGCTCTTCTTGAGATAGCGGTTGTGGGTAAAGGGCATCCAGTAGGCCTCGGTACGGAGGCCCGCGGCCTGCTCCAGGGCTGCGGCTTCGCGTTTCATGAGCATCGCTCCTTCGCGAGTCGAGCCGCAGACGAGCGGCTCTTATACAATTGCGCCGACAGAGAGCTTACACTGGCGCTGGAAGATCATGCCGCTATCGCACATCGAGCACTATCTCATCGCCGCCGACGACATGGACGGCACGCGCGACTGGTACCGCGACGTGCTCGGCATGGAGGAGGGCTGGCACCCGGACTTCGGCTTCCCCGTGTACTGGATGTACCTCGGGGGTGTGGACGTCGTGCATATTGGCCGCAGTGCCAGGCACGCGAGCGAAAACCAGAGGACCTATCTCGGACGCCTCGGCGGGGACTCGGGTACGGGCACCGGCGCGATCGACCACATCGCCTTCCGCGCGAAGGGGCTGAAGCAGACCATGGCGCACCTGCGCCGCAACAAGATCGAATTTAACGAACGGCGCGCCAACGGCCAGGCGCTCTATCAGCTTTTCATGTACGACCCGAACGGCATCAAGGTGGAGCTCAACTTCGATGCCGCCGAGGCGGAGGGGTTGGAGCCTGCGATCACCGCGGAGAAGCTCGCCGCGGGGAAGTGACGCAGGGGTAGCAGGTCCGGCGCAATTAGGAACGCTTTGCCAGGTCAGCTCAGTGGGTAGAGCAGCATTTGTAATGATGCGACGCTACAACAATAAAATTGGCCATATCCTTTTCAATGAGGGGGAGCGCAGCGATTTCGTTTACCGCTTGGTATCCGGGCAAGTAGAAATCACCCGGGGCGTGCCGGGCGGATCGACGGTCGTGGGGCAAATCGAACCGGAAGAGTTCGTCGGTGAGATGGGAGTGCTTGTCGCGTGCCCGCGGAGCGGAACGGCGCGGCTCGCGGCCGATTCGGAAGTCGAGCAGTTTACGCGTACCGAGTTTCTCGACTTCATTTCGAAGGACGCCGCGATGAGCGCGCGCCTTCTGGATGCGCTGAGCTTGAGAACGCGGTCGCAGGTAGAGCTGCTCAAGCAATTGCCTGACCTACGCAAGGTGCCGAAGGGTTTCGGCCCGGTGTTTCGCCATCGCTTGACGCTTTTTGTCGATTGGCTGGATGAGGTATTGAGAGCCCGCTTGAAGTCTGTTCCGTTTGCTCGCGGGGCTCGTTCTGTGGCCATCAAGCCTGGGCTGCCCGAGCGTGTCTTCAAGAAAGGCAGCCATCTGTTCGAGGAAGGCGATTCTTCGGATCAGCTGTTCTGGATCCGGTCGGGCCGCGTCCATCTCGTGAAACGAATGGAGGGCACTGTAGACCGGCAGATCGGCGTTGCGAGCAAGAACGAGTTTATCGGCGAGATGGGGATCCTGGAGTCGCTGCCTCGCAGTGCGAGCGCCTTGGCGGTGACTGATGTGGCGGTAACGGTCATTTCCCAGCCCGATTTTCTTGAATTGATGCAGACCTCGCCTTCCGCGTATTTCATCGTGATCGATTCCCTGTGCGAGCGCGCCAATCGGCTGCGTCGGGTGATCCGACGTCTCAGCGCCGTACACGGGATTTCCGAAGATGCCGACGAGAGTATTTTCGAGATCGTGCGATCCGTGGACAGCGTGGCTCAGCTGGCACAGCAACGTCTCGTGGACGAGACATTGAAAGTGCGGCGGTTCTTCCATCTGCAGTTGGAGAACGGGAAGTACATGAGAAATGTCTACCAAAAATCCTTGAGGAGAGAGGCTTCCAAAGAGGAATTGGAAAGAGCCAATGCGTATTTTCGCGACTACCTCAAGATGGCCGGGATCGGGACTCTGCTCCTCCTTCCGGGCGCACCCCTTACCATCCCCCTCGCGGTCAAGATAGGGAAGGCGATGGGCGTAGATATTCTGCCGGGAGAAACGGCCGATCCGAAGAAGCACTGGGCTGCGACGGGGAAGCGGCCCTCCGTATAGATATCGATACGGGCGCGTCGTGCTTTCCGGGAGATGCTGCAACGCTCGCCTGGCAGCGCCCGGATCACGGGAGTATGATCCCCGGGCAAGGTATGGCGCAGGAGGAATCCCATGCAAGTGAGCGAAATCCTCAAGGTCAAGGGCAGCGCGCTGTTCACGATTGCGCCCGAAGGCAAGCTGACCGAGGCCGTTTCGGTGATGGCCAAGCACAACATGGGGTCGCTGGTCGTGATCGAAAAAGGCCGCATGGTCGGCATCCTCACCTTCAAGGAAATTCTCCTGGCGATCGACAAGGGCCGCGGCGCGCTCGGCGACGCAAGGGTCGGCGACGTCATGGAGCACGATCCGGTGACGGCGAGCCCGGCCATGGACGTGAACGACCTGCGGCGCGCGATGATCGACTCGGGCGCGCGTTATCTTCCTGTCATGGATCGCGACAAGCTGATCGGCGTGATTTCCTTTCGCGACGTCGCGAAGGCGGTGCTGGAAGAGCAGGACTTCGAGAACCGGATGCTCAAGGGCTACATCAAGAACTGGCCCGAGTAGAAGTCGCCGGACTTGCTCCCAGAAGCGACGCAGTCACCGAAGCGCACGAGACTCCGCATCGAGCTCGCCGTCCTAGCCGCCCTCGTCGCGTTCATCGCCTTCGCGGTCTGGTTCGTGACCGCGATGCCCGGCGAGCGGCACCGCGGTCCGCTCCCGCCCCTCGGCACCGAGGATCGGAGGCTTGCCGAAAATCTGAAGGCGCATGTCGTCGCCGTGGCGAGCGAGGAGCACAACGTCAGGCGTCCGGAGGCGCTCGAGCGTTCGGCACGCTATATCGAGGCGACGCTGGCTGATTTCGGCTACGCAGTTGGGCGTCAGGAGTTCGAGACGGCGGGCGTCAAGGTGCGCAATCTGGAGGTCGCGCGTGCCGGGGGCGACGGCAAACGCCTCGTCGTCATCGGCGCGCACTACGACTCGGCGCAGGGCGCGGTGGGGGCGGACGACAACGGCTCGGGCGTCGCCGCGCTGATCGAGCTCGCGCGCGCTTT
>Ga0137435_1000173_pt1 | contig 23181 bp, 13 predicted proteins | sample EasRivERMGT100_2_FD_104904 | JGI IMG/M metagenome (GOLD analysis project Ga0137435, IMG submission 104904) | Soil microbial communities from meander-bound floodplain in the East River, Colorado, USA - East River MetaG ERMGT100_2 | ecosystem: Environmental > Terrestrial > Soil > Floodplain ... | reverse complement strand
AGGGCGACCCGATCGATTTCCAGAAGGGCGACTTCATCCTCGAACGCCAGGACGTGCGCATCCCGGGCCGCATGACGATCGATGTGACGTTCACGTACCGCTCCCGGAGCACGTTCAACGGCCCGTTCGGCTACGGCTGGGACATGTCCTACAACCGCCGCATCCGAAAGCTCGCCGACAACAACGTCGTCGCCGTTCTCGGGAACGGCGAGCGGGAGACGTGGACCTACGACGGCAGCGCGTACACGCCCGGTGACGGTGTCTTCGGGACGCTCGTCAAGAACGGTGACGGCACGTGGTCCCGCACCTCGCCCCACGCGCTCGTCGAGTCCTACGACGCCAACGGCAACCTGACGCGCATCCAGGACCGCAACGGAGCGTGGCTGAGCTTCAGCTACGACCACGCGGGGCGCCTGCCGGTCATCGGAGCGTCCGACTACTTCGTGACGCAGGCGAGCGGGGTCATCCTCCGCGATCATCGCATGTCCCAGATCACGGACTCCGTGGGCCGCACCGTCGATCTCGGCTACGACGGGAACGGACGTCTCTCCTCGCTATCGTGGGCCGGCCGGACGATTTCCTACAACTACGGCACGAACGGAGATCTGTCGACGGTTCGCCTTCCGGCGACACCGGACGTGCCCGCCGGCGCCGTGACGACGTACGGCTACACGGCCCACAACCTGACGTCCATCACCGATCCCAAGGGACAGGCGTACCTGGCAAACAGCTACGACGAGTTCGACTGCGTCTACCAGCAGACCTACGGTGGCTTCCCTTCAAGCTTCACCTACAAGAACTCGCTCCACTGTCCCGAGACCCGGTCGTCGGGTACGACCGGTTTCCAGCTCACGGTGAAGCCGCTCATGCTCCAGCCGGGTCAGCCGGTTCGCGTGAGCTGGGCGGCGCCGACCGGCGTGTCAGGGGACACGATTCAGTTCTTCCCGGCGGGGGGAGGCACCTCCGTCTGGACCGCGATCTCGACCAGCGCCTCGGCATCCGGCGCGGCGGCGTTCACGGTCCCTGCAGGCGCCACGGCAGGGCTCTACGAGGCGAGGTTCGTCCGCAGCGGCGCGACTCAGCGCGTGAGCAACGGCTTTCGTGTCGCACCCACGGCGCCTGCTGCCGAAACCGTGGTGACCGACGCTCGCGGATTCGTGAGCAAGTTCCAGTTCGACGCCGCGGGGCACATCACGAGTTTCACGCAGCTCACCGATGGCAACCCGGTCGGGGAGCCGACGTCCTACGTCACGACGACCGCATACAACAGCTGGGGACTTCCCACACGCATCCAGTACCCGCGCGGGAACGCGACCGAATTCAGATACGACGCGATCGGCAACCTCACCCAGGTGCGGCGCAAAGTCATCGGTGCGCCGCCGGGGACGGATCTCGCCACCGATCTTGTGACGGCCTTTACCTACGAGCCGACCTACAACCTCGTGAAGACCATCACCGATCCCAGGGGTAATGCGACGAGCCTGACGTATGACTACGAGCTGGGAGAGACCTCACGCGGCAACGTCCGCAGAGTGACCTTCCCACCTGGGGGGCCAACAGCTCCGGAAGTCGTGACGACGTACCTCGCCACCGGTCAGATCGACACCGTCACCGAGCCGATGGGCGGCGTCATGAAAGTTCAGTACGACCCCGTCACGGGCTTGCCGAACCGAGTGACTCAGGGGTTCGGGACGCCCGACGCATCGACGATTCAGGTGGCCTACGACACGCTCGGCAACGCCACGTCGGTGACCGATCCGCTTGGAAACTCGGTCACGCTCAGCTACAACGCGCGGAATCAGGTGGCCTATGCGACGGCACCGCCTCCCTTCGGCTGGATCACCAACGTTCGCTACGATGCCAACGGCAATATCGCTCAGATCGATCGACAGGCGTTGAGCTACGCCAGCAGCCTTCCGGCCCTCGGTACGACGGTTCCAGGCGACTCCTGGCAGTCGACCGTGTTCACGTACGACATGCTCGACCGTGCACAAACGATCAAGGACGACCTCGGGCACGTCACCACCCTGACCCGAGACCCGAGCGGTAACCTCGCCTCGGCGACCGACGGAAACAACCATCAGACGCGCTGGGAATACGACGAGCGTGACCTCGTCACCAAGACGATTGATGCAGCGCTCGGCGAAACGCGATTCCTGCTCGATGCGAATGGCAACGTGACCGAGGTGCGGGACGCGCGCGACAACCCGACCGCGTATGCCTACGACGACTTCGACCGCGTCAGTCAGGTGATCTTTGCGAACGGTACCGATCAGCTTTACGCCTACGATCGTGCGTCCAACGTCATCCAGTACACGGATCCCGCCGATCGCGTGATCGGTTTCGACTACGACTTGCTGAACCGCCTCTGGCGCAAGAGATACCCCGACACCACGACCGCGACGTTCGCGTATGACAAGGCCAGCCGCTTGACGTCCGCACAGAACGTGGTGTCGACGATCTCCGTGCCGCAATACGACGCGATCGGCCGCCCGCGCCGCCTCGACACGACGTTCGAGGGGCGAACGTGGACCAACACGTACGAGTACGATGCGGCGGGCAACAGGACCCGACTGACGGATCCCGCGCTCTCCCAGACGACTTACTCGTACGACACGATGAACCGGCCTACGGGCATTCAAAAAAACGGCGCCGCCGTCGTCGACTATTTCTACGACACGCTGTCGCGGAGGAGTGAGAGGCGCATCCACGGTACGTGGCTGGAACGAACGCAGTACACGTATGACGACGCGAGTCGGATGACCCAGGTGTGGAACTTCCTCGACACGAGCATGCCCGGTGGGGGGCCCGGTTCCGGGCCCGGTGGAGGCGGAACGCTCGTCGGACAAGACGAGGCGCCAAGCCGACCACAGGAGCCCAGTGAGGTCATTCCGATCGAGGAGTGTGGAGAGTCGTGCGGCGGAGGTGGAGGCGGAACGACGACCCTCGACGCCCGGTACACCTACGGGTACGACAACACGCGCAATCGGACGACCCAAACACGCTATCGCAATGGAATCGCGACGTCCTTCACGTACGCTTATGACGCGCTCGACGAGCTCAAGACCACGACCGGTGGCCCGGCGCACTCGTTCGACTACGACGCGACACAGAACCGCACGCTCGCCGATGGTGTGTCCTACACCCGCAACTCGCTCAATCAGTACACGTCGGTCAACGGGGTGACCCACACCTACGATGCGAACGGCAATCTCACCAGCGACGGCACGCGAACCTACGGCTACAACGTCGAAAACAAGCTCACGAGCGTCACGGGGCCCGGGGTCAATGCCACGTACACCTACGACGCGCTCGGGCGTCGCATCAAAAAGACCGGAGCCGCCACGGTCGTATACCGGTACGACGGACCCAACGTCGTTCAAGAGACTGACGGTTCCGGGAACGTTCAGGCGTCCTACGTCGACGGTCCCTGGCCCGACGAGGTCGTCACGATGACCCGAGGCGGCGCGACGTACGGTCTCTTCTACGACGGGACGAACAGCGTGTCCGACGTCACCAGCACGGGTGGGGCCCTTCTCGACCACTACGAGTACGACCCCTACGGCCGGCCCTGGACCACGTCGTCGGTAGGGAACCCGTATCTGTTCGCGGGGCGGGAGTACGAAAGCGACACGTCGCTCTACTTCAACCGCAATAGGCATTACAGCCCCGGGCTCGGGCGATTCCTGCAGCGCGATCCGCTCGGATACGCGACCGGCATGAACCTGTACTCGTACGTGGGGAACAATCCTCTGAACTGGATCGATCCGCTCGGGCTCGCTGGGACCGACTGGGGCGCCTTCTGGAGCGGATTCGGGAGCGGATTGTTCTGGGGCGGGATTTCGGGATTCACGATGGCGCTGCTCTGGGGGACTCCGCTGGGGTGGGCCTTGGGAGCCATCCTCCTCGCAGGGAGCATCGTCCCGACGTACGAGTGGTTTACCCACAGACACCCGGACGGAAGCAAGCTGACGCAGAGCGAGATCGATTCGTTGAACGGAGGCATGCTCGGAGGCGCGCTCGGTGGGCTCGTGGGGGGCGGCGTCGGCGCATGGGCCCGAGGGCCCAAACCTGCTCCCAACTTCCCGGGCAACGATCCCGCTTGGGGACCCAAGGGTACGGAGTGGCGCGGTCCGGTAGAGGGCAGTTGGTACAATCCAGAAACGGGGGAGGTGTTCCGACCCGATCTCGAGCACCCGCTTCCCGAGGGACCTCACTGGGACTACAAGGACCCCCAGGGCAAGTGGTGGCGCATCAAGCCCTGCGGATCCGTCGAGCCGAAATGACGGGTGCAATGAAAAGGCCTGCCCCGGACGACTGGCGACGTCAGGGGCAAGAGGAATACCTGCTCGGAGTGCGACTCACGCACAAGGCCTACACACCCTACAGGCCCGGCTGGGAGCACGATCACTGCGAGTTTTGCGGCAACAAGTTCTCGCTGAGGGAAGGCGATCTCAAGCGAGGGTACGCGACCGACGATAACTATCGTTGGGTTTGCGAGCCCTGTTTCGAGGACTTCCGGGAAGAGTTCCGGTGGGTAACCTCGTAGTCGCCTGAGCTGCGCCCGCCCCGCGCGATCCCAACCGCCAGTCAGGAACGGTGCGCCTGCGTCCCGAGCCTCCGTCCTGGGGAACCACGGGGATCCAACCCTAGCCCAATAAAAGAAAGACCAGAAACGCCCTGTTGGGCTCGCCGCCGACGTCTGCGACGCCGGCCGCCGGCTCCGAGCCCTCGTGCGAGGCGTGGTCCTCCACGACGATCTCTCGATCGTGGTTCGCGCAGGACTGTGTTCCATCATGGCGATCGACGCGATAAGGCTCGAGCCGCCCGAGCTCTTCGCTGGGCGCGCCGCGCACCTCCGGGCTCGGGCGATCCGCACCTGATCGGCACGACGAGACGAGGATCGAAAGTCCGGCGACAAGCAACCATCGGGGGGGCATGCGAGGAGTGATACGGACAAAGCCTGGTTCGGTTACCCAGGTGAGGATCTCGGCAGCTAGGGCCCGCGGGTCCCGACTGAGGCGCACCGGCCGGCGCCGCGCCAGGATGCAGCGCCGGCCGGCACGCCCGCGCGGGCTCAGCGACTACCGCTCGACGGGGGCGTGTCGCCGTGGGGAGCGACGGGTTCGGCGGCTGCCGAGTCCACGCGAATCGAATCCGCGCTGTTCCGGAACCGGATCTCGGTGAGCTCGCTCGATACCGAGCTCGGGTGGCGGTAGACCAGCGCTTCGTGGGGGTGCGGGCGGTCGGCGCTGACCCAGACGCCCTTGCCGGAGGCAAAGACCTTCTTCCCGTGCGTCACCTCCAGCTTGACCGTCTCGGAGCCGGGTTCGCGGGTCCAGCGCACCTCGTACGCGCCCGGGGGGACGGTCGTACCGAGGACCTCGGTCGCCTCGCTGAGCTTGACGGGGCGGCGGCCATCGTTGCGCGTCCCCGCCGGGGAGGCGAACAGGGCCAGGAAGGAAGTGAGGATGGATGCGGCGATGAGGGTGCTTCGGGGGATGGGGCGCATCGTGGGGGTCTCCTTTCGTCCGCCCCCATTACTACGCCGGCCGCGTGTAAAGGTAACCAGCCGCGACGTAAAGAGAGGTCAAAGTTGTAAACGACTACGCAGGCTTCGCGGCGGTCGTCAAGCGCAAGACCTCGCGCACCCGGCGGAAGCCGGGGATCGCACCGATCGGCGAGCCGAGCACGCTGGCGCGCGCGTTCTCGCGGCGCTCGATCTCACGCACGAGTGGGGCGAGCGCGGCGCCGTGCGAGGCCCAGATCGACACGAACCCGTCCTCGCGCGTGTACAGGGCGCTCGCCTCGATCCGCTCGGTGGAGATCAGGGCGAGGCCGCGCAAGCGCTCGCGACGCTTCTCGATCGCCGCCGCCGAGCACTCCCAGGCCGGCTGGGTGTCCGGCCTCGGAATGGCCTCCGGGACGTCGTCGATCGTCACGGGCGTGAACGCGCCGTAGGGCGGCGACGGCCCGCCGGCGTCATCCCCCAGAACGAGGTCGAAGTACGCCCGGTCGTGCGCCCAACCGCACGCCTCGAACAGCGCGCGGGCAGGGACGTTGGTCGCGGGAACCTCGGCGAGGAGGCGCGGCGGGCCGAGGATGGCGAGCTTGGCGGACAGCGAGCTGAGCAGGTGCCGCCCGTGACCCTTGCGGAGGTGGCGGGAGTGGACTCCCACGCTCCGGACGAGCGTGTCGGGCGGACGCTTGCAGCCGATGACGACCGCCACGGGGTCGTCCCCCTCGAAACCGACCATGCACGACGAGCACCACAAGTCGAGCTCGCGGATCTCCTGCTTGAACTGCGCCACGGTCATCGGCGACGATCCGGGGTCGTGCGAGAGGCAGCACCGGTTCCAGGCGTCCACGAGGAGCGCGATGTCGTCGGTGCGGCAGAAGCGGTAAGAGCTCATGGGCGCGCGATTCTAGGTCGAATGCGGGACGCGTGGCGTTACAGCCCGGAAAGGTCCACCTCGACCAAGAGCGGCCGGTGATCGCTGAGCTTCGACCAGTCGTCATAGCCACCGACGTGCACGTTCGCCAACCGGTTTCGCCACGCGTCGGGGATGAAGACGTAGTCGATATGGTACGGCTTCGGCTCTTGCCACGTGTGATAGTACGTCGGGGTGGACTCCGACCCGTGTGCCTCGCCGAAGTGAGCGTGATACGCGCTCACCAGGCCGAGCTCGTCGCGCATCCACGTCACGAAGCGCGAATGGTCCATCGGGGCGCGCGGCTTGTCCCAGATCGTGTTGCTGTTGAAGTCGCCGGCAATCAAGGTGGGGCGGCGCCTGACGACGTGCCTCAGCTCGACCACCCGCGCATGGACCCCGCGCACGTATCGCGATTGCTGCCGCCCCCATACCGCCAGGAGGTTGAACCTTCGAGGGCCGCTCACGACGATCGGGACGACGGGATCGAGGGGCGCCAGCCGCGACCGGTGCCGGCGCAGGGTGTATCCGTTCCCGGCAATGACGGCGACGCCGTGTCTCGGATCGTCGCCGACCCAGATCCTCGTCGGCAGGTTCTTGCCTTCGGGACGAGCGATCTCCTGAAGGAGCGCGATGTCGTAATCCAGGGAGTCGAGCGCGCGGACCTTGGACTCGAAGCGTCCGCGGCAGCAATTCCAGGTGACGAGACGCACGTCAGGGGCAAGAGGCCAGAGCCTGCACGCGGCAGGCCGAAGGGGAGACGGGCCGCTCGACGCCCGAGGCGCCGAAGCCGTACGACCCCTCGCCCGCGCCGTTGGACGGCACGACGAGGTAGTACCGATTCCCTGCGGACGGGGCGAGCGTCCACGTGACCGCTCCGCCGGTCGTGCAGACGACCGGCACATGGCTCGTGAAGCTCCCGCCGACGGCTCCTTCGTAGATCTCGGAGTCGACGTCGGTGGCGACGCACCCGCCGCTCCAATCGAGCTTCAGATTGGCCCCCGACTTTGCGATCTTGAGCTGCGACTCCGACGGGAGGTCGCCGGGAACCCGGCCCGACGGCAGCGGGACGATCTTCAGCTCGACCGACGTCGGCTTGTAGAGGACGTTCCAGAACTGGCCTGGGCCGAGCGACGGAAGCGTCGTCGATGCGAAGGTCCCCGAGCGCGTTCCCGCCGTGAGGATCGTGAAGGTGTCGCCGGTGACCGGGGCGTATCCGCCCACGAACGTCGCCGTCAGCGTGCCGTCGATCGACGCCGTTCCGCTGACGTCGAAGCGGTCGTGCTGTGCGCCGGGAGCCGTGCCGCCGAGCTCGACGGCGAGCGTCCCCGCGGACGATTGCGACCAGCTCCCGGTGGTACCGAGGATCCCGGGGGAGAGCCCCGGCGACGTCGTCCCCGCCGAAGTCAGGCCGACGAGGGTCGCGCCGATTCCGCGAAACGTTCCGCCCTGGATCGAAAGCGGTGCGGCGGCCGTCACCGTCCCGCCGTTCAGAGTGAGCGCGCCGGCGGTCTGCGTGAAGCCGGAGAGGAACTCGATCTTGTTCGAGAGCGCCTCGACGTTCCCCGCGCTGGTGAACGGAACCGAGATCGACGTGGTTCCGGCCCCTCCCGTCTTCCGAAAAACTCCGTCGTTCACGAAGGTCCCCGAGCCGGGCAGCGCCGTCATCGACCCGTCGCCCGACGCCGCCCAGGTTCCCGTGTTCCGGATCTGCGACCCGCCGCCCAGCCGGATCCCGCCGGTCCCCGCCCACGTCGCGGTCGCCGCGTTCTGGAGGACGCGCGGGTTCAGGTCCTTGAAGCCGCCGCTCATCGCAATCCCGCCGTTCGCCGTCGTCGCCCCTCCCCCAGTCATGGCACCGCCCGACCACGTGACGAGGCCGGACACCGTCACGGTGTCGGAGCCGGTCAGCTCGCCCCCCGAGATCGTCAGCGTCGCCGGGGCGATGGTCTCGCCGCTGGAGAAATTGGCGCTCCCGGAAGTGATCGAAAGCGCGGGGCCGACCGACGTGACGTTCGCCTCGGAGGTGAACGTCACGTTCCCGCCGCCGACCTGCGTCGCGGCGGACGCCGCGTAGCTGCCCGCCACGCTGATCGTCCCCGAGTCGAACCGCGTCGTGGCCACGTTGACGCTCGAGGTCCACTCGAGCGACATCGTCCCCCCAGCGAACCGCAGCGCCGCGCCCGCGCTCCCCGTGAACGCGCCCGACGCGCTCCCGCCCAAGTTGAAGCTCAGCGTCCCGGACTGGACGTCGACAGAGCCCGCGCTCGAAAGCGAAGCGGCGATCGTCGTCGTCCCGACACCGGCCGACTTCCGCAGCGTGCCGTTGTTGATGAACGCCCCACCCCCGGAGAGATTGGAGAGGGTCGCGTCTCCCTGCGCGTCCCACGTCCCGTCGTTCTGGATGGTCGATCCGCCCCCGATGCGGAACCCTCCGGTTACCCAGCTCACCGTCCCGGTGTTGTGAAGGGTACGCGGGTTCAGGTCCTTGAACGTGCCCCCCGCGTCGATCCCACCGTTCGCGTGCGTCGTCCCTCCGCCTCCGAGCGTGCCGCCGGACCACGTGAACGGCCCCGCGATCGTCACGTCGCCCGCGCCGTTCCACGTCCCGCCGATCATCGTCGCGTCGCCGCCGATCGACGACGGCGCGGCGATCGTCAGCGTCCCGGCCGTCATGTGGAAGGACGCGGTCGCGGCGGTCGTCAGCGACCGGATGCTGTTCGTGCCCGAATTGATCGTGACCCCGAGCCCTGCAGGGATGCAGACGTCGTCGGTCGCGTTCGGCAGCCGGTCGAGGTCCCAGTTGGTCGCCGTGGTCCAGATCCCGGTGCCTGCCGTGTTGTCGAAATTGATCGTCCCTGGGCACCCCGCGGCACGCGGCGTCGCGGGCCCGGGCTCGGTCGAAAGGAACGCGCTGTCGCCCGTCTCGAGCGGAATGACGATCGTGGCGCCCGGCAACCGCCGCTCCGCGGTGACACCGGCGATGACGGTGCCTCCGGTGGGGGAGGGGAGGACGGCGTCGACGCGGGAGGCGGAGCCGAACCGGGATGGGACCACAGGCGACGCCGAGTCGGGCTCGATCTCGAGCCCGCGCTCGAGCGAGACCGAGCTGCCATCGGGAGCGAGTGCGGCACGCCAGCCCTCGCGCTCGTCCGCGCCCAAGACGGCGACGCTTCCGTCGTCGAGAGGCTCGATCGCTCGCACGTGGTCGTCGGGCGCGACGGGAAAACGGCTCACCCAGACGAGCGTCGCATCGTCCGGCGCCATCTTCGCGACGAACGCGGAGTAACCGCCGCGACCGAATGAGCGCCCCGCGAGGAATCGCGCTCCATCGGCGCCGATCGCGAGGCGCACGCGATCGGCATCGGGAGGCCGATGCCGCCAGGGAGCGATCTCGATCCTCGCGCTCCGCGCAACACTCCCCATGAAGCTCAACTCGGCCGAACCGTCCGGACGCCGCACCAGCGACCCGCCGCGCACGATGATCGCCACGTCGTCGTGCTTCAGACCTTTGACGACCCACCCGATCGGGCCCGCGTAAGCGCCCGGTGGTGCTGCGAGGCTCAGCTCCAGCCCCGCGTCGGTCGCGTGAACATCGAGATCGATACCCGCCCGGACGCCGGCGTACCGAACCCCCGCGAACAGCGGCCGATCCGCTCGATCCGGATCGTGCACCCGCCCGGCGAGCGCCTCGATTCCGGCCACACCGGGTGCCGGAATCGCGGTCCCGAGCTCGATCGCGAGCGTCTTGCCATCCCCGAACGCAACAGCGATCGAAGAGTCTGAAATGATCGCTTCGTAGCCCGGCCCGTGGTGGACGAAGCTCCCGTCTCCCGCGTCCTCGAACGACCGTGCCAGGTCGGCGACCTTCGCGGGCGCCTCCGGCGCCTCGGCCGAAAGCGACCCCGCGAGCCCCGCGCACACCCAGGCCAGGAGCGGTAGGCGGGCGGCGACTGTCCTGAAGCGGCGCATGGCGTGCTCTTACTACGCCGAGCGCGGCAGCGAGGCAAGCGGTCCTAGCGCGCCACCGTCTTCACGAACTCCGCGACCGCCTTGTCCACCTCGCTTGCCTTGTCGTCCATGACGAGGATCCCCGCGCCGTCCAACGCCACGATCCGCCCCTTGAGAGAGCCCTTCCACGGCTGCTCGAAGAAGCTAGCGAGGTACGACTTCTGCGGGTCGGCGCGGAGGGCTTCTGTGAAGCGTGGCTCCACGAGCAAGAGGGGCACCGTCGACTTCGCGATCGCGGGCGCGACGTCGGAGGCGTGGTACTCGCACAGGTAGCGGATCAACACGGGCAGGGGAGGGGCGTTGGCGCGATCGGCGAACGCTGCGCCGCGGGCGGCGTCCACGGAGTAGTCGGCGGCCTTGAAGTTGTTGGCGACCCACGTGTCGCGCGTGACGGTCTTGAACCACCGCGGGGCGAGGCCGCGATCGACCATCGCCACCTTCTTGTCGACGGTCAGTCCGGCCGGCCAGAACTCGGACGGCTCGACGGGCTCGAACCGCGAGGAGCCGGCGAGAAGCACGAGGCCGCGGACGAGCTCGGGGTGCTCGGTCGCGACGATGGCGGCGACCTGCGTGCCGTTCAGCGAGTGGCCGACGACGAGCGGACGGCGAAGCTTCCGGTCCTGGATCAGCTTGACGACGGCCTCCGCCGCAGCGCGCGTCCAGGTCTGGTCGCCATAGCTCGTGCCGGCGGGGGGCATCGACGGGGCCGCGGTTCCCTCGAAGCCGGGGAGGGTGACGGCGAGCATGTGGTAGCGCTTCGCGTTCCGCTGCGCGAACCCGTCGAACGCGGAAGCGCCGAGACCGAACCCCGAGATCAGGATGACGTCGGTCGATCCCTTGCCGCGCTCGACGACGGCGCCGAGCGTGCCGGGCTCTGCGGTCTTGTACCCGGGATCGTGGACGAGGTTGTCGAGGCTCGGGTCCAGGGCGAGTGCCACGACCGAACCCAGCGTGAGGGCACGTTTCCACATACCCGCTGATACGCGGACGCCGGCCGGAAGTTCGCAAAAAACTTCCGCTCAAGATCGGACACCCCGTAAACTCGGACTAGACCTTCAGCGGGGTGGGTGGCCCTGGCGCAGCGGGGTGCCGTCGTGTCCAAAACCGAGTTCGAGGTGACCCAAGAGGTCCGATTCGCCGTCGTCATCTACGGCGGGGTGTCGCTGGCGATCTACATCAACGGAGTCGTGCAGGAGCTCTTGCGGCTTGTGCGCGCCACCGCCCCGGGCATCGAGACCCTGACGGAGACCGAAGCCGTCTACCGGAAGCTCGGACAAGCACTTGGAGATCCGGATCGCGACCCGGAGGCGCCGATCGCGGAGCCTGCCGCCGACGCGAAGGTGCGCACGCGCTTCGTCATCGACGTCATCTCGGGAACGTCCGCCGGCGGGATCAACGGCGTGTTCCTCGGGAAGGCGCTGGCCAACGGCCAGTCGCTCGAGGCGATCAAGAACCTCTGGTACAACGAAGGCGATATCTCCCTCCTGCTCAACGACGGCGGCTCGCGCGACGCGCGCGTGCGGCCGCAGTCGCGCCCTACGTCCGTCCTCAACAGCGCGAGGATGTACGACCGCCTCTTCGCCGCGCTGCAGGGGATGAACCGGCCGGGTGAGCTCCCGACTCCCTTGGTCGGCGAGCTGGACCTTTTCGTGACGGCGACCGACATCGAGGGGCTCAGCTTGCCGATCTCGCTTCTCGACGGCGTCGTTCAGGAACGGCGGCACCGCTCCGTCCTCCGATTCAATCTCGGCGACTACAATCCCGAGAAGCAAGAGATTCAGAACGACTTCACCGCGAGCTACGATCCCCTTCTCGCGTTCGCGGCGCGGTGCACGTCCTCCTTTCCCGTCGCGTTCGAGCCGATGCTCCTCGCCGACATCGACGAGGTCCTGCAACGTCGAGGGATCGCGGCCCCGGAGATGCTCTCCCGGTCGGTCGAGTACGCGAAGTTCTTCCAGGATTACGCGGACGGACCGGGCGGCCAGACGCCCCACCGAGCGAGGGCGTTTGGTGACGGCGGGTACCTCGACAACAAGCCGTTCTCCTACGCGATCGACCAGCTCAAGCATCGGCGGGCCGACGTTCCCGTGAGCCGAATGCTCGTCTATCTCGAGCCGAGTCCCGATCTCAGAGGACCAACGGTCGGCAGCGTGCGGCCGGACGCGATCGAAAACGCCCTGGCGGCGCTGACGAACCTGCCGCGGTACGAGACGATCCGCGAAGACTTGCAACGCATCATCCACCGGAATGCCGAGATCTCGCGGCGGCGGGCGGTCGTGAAGGAGCTCGAGCGATTCGTGCCGACGGCGGTAGAGCCCGAGAGCGCGCCGCCCGCTCAGGGCCAGTTCCGCTACATCCGCGTCGACGGCTCGACGTGGGGCCGGCAGACCGTGCGGGAGGTCGAGCGCGACCTGGGCCCAGCCTACGCCGCCTACCAAAGGCTCAAGATCTCGAGCGTGCTGGACGACTTGCTCGAGCAGGCGCGAGAGGCGATCCAGATCGAGGAGCATTCCGCCCTCCATCGGGCGGCGCGTGCGCTCTTCGAGGCGTGGCGCCGGGCCGAATACGACGAGATCGCTGGGCACACCGAAGCTCAGTTCCTGCTCGACTTCGACATGCCTTACCGGCTTCGACGACTGGAATTCGTCCTCTCGCGGGCCGATCAGCTCGCCCGGCTGCGCCGGGACCAGATCGGGCCAAACGGTGCCGCGAGCCTGGACAGCGACTGGTTGAAGGCCGCGGCGGCCAAGATCGGTGACTTGGACGCCTACCGCGTGGCGCTCTTCAAGCTGAGGAAGCAGCTCGTGGTCCCGCTCCGCGAGCTGCTCGAGGCTCGGGCGAGGGTCAAGCGATTCTTCACGGGTCTCATCGAATCCGACGTCCTCTGGCGGATCCTCTGCGTGCCCGAGGAAAACCGGAGACAACGAGGGCTCGCTCTGGCGCAGGTCGAGCTCAGCCAGGACGGGATCCGGGCGCGGGCCCGTGAAGTGTACGAGGATCCGCTCCTCCGCGAAGCGATCAGGGGGGCGGCCGAGCGGGTCGCCGCCGAGTACAGGAAGACGTTCGAGGCGCAGCACGACGCGATGGAGGAGCTCTGGAAGCCCCGCAACTCGCCCGAGGAGGTGGAGCGCGCACGCCGTCACCTCGCCGCGCAGCACCACGCGTTCGACGGCTACGACTCCCTCCTCTTCCCGATCACCTACAACACCGACGTGGGCGAGGGGGAGGAGGTCGCCATCGTTCGGATCAGTCCGGCGGACGCTCTCACCCGGAGCGGTCCCATCAACGATCTGACCGACAAGCTCCGAGGGACGGTCTTCGCCTCCTTCGGCGCGTTCTTCGACCGGCGGTGGCGCGAGAATGACCTCCTGTGGGGGCGGCTCGACGGGGCGGAGCGCCTCATCACCGCGCTGCTTCCCGGCACGAAGCACCAGTCTCTGCGCACGAAGCTGATCGAGGAGGCCCATACCGCGATCCTGGAGGCCGAGCTGCGCAAGCTGATGCCGAACCTCTCCGACCGATTGAGCGCGTTCGAAAACCACGAGGTCTACCGCCGGAGCATTCCCAAGCGCATTCCCCCGGAGACGGCAGTGCGCACCGCGGGGCGCGCGTCCCGGATCGTCGGCGATCTCCTGGACGAGTTGGCGGATCAGCGCAACGTCTTGCGAGGCCAGAGCGCTTTCGTGGTCCGAGTCAGTCGCGTTCTCTGGGGGCTCGCGGAGGTGTCGATTCCCAGGAGCGCCGGGGAATTGATCTTTCGTTATGCGGCCTTGTTGGCGCTCGCGGTGCAAGTCGTCCTGTTGATCCTGTGCCTCCTCATTCCGCCGCTGCGCGTGGCGCTGCCGCTGCTCGTGCGCGCCATCACGTGGACTGCCGCCGTCGTGCTCTGCTGGCTCGTCGTTCGCGAGTATGCCGGCGGGAACAAGCGGTGGTTCGTCGCGCTCCTCGCGACCCTGGGCGCGGTCGTCGCCGGCCTGGCCATCGTCGGAGTCGGGGCGGCCGTCGCCGATGCCGGGCAGGTCGCCTCGTGGTTGAGCTCGGGCTGGGCGGCGGTTCAAGCGGCGAAGTGGACCCCCATGAGCCAGGTCTGGCTGGCGGCCTCCTTCCTTCTGGCGCTGTGGAGCATGGCGAGGATGGGTTATCGGACGTCCTACCTCCGGAAGGCGACCTCCCCGCTCGAGCCTCTCGAGACCGAGGACCTCGTCCACGCGAAGCACGGTGGGGAGCTTTTCGGTCTCATCGGAGACCTGGAGCATCCCAATCGAGAGCTGATTCGATCGATCGTGAAGACCGACTTCGTGTTCCTGGCATCGCATGCCCTCGTCCTGCTGTGGTGCGCGGACCACGACGTCGTCGTGGCGCCGCTCGCGCTCCCCCTCGGTCTCGCCGCCGTCTTCGCCGCGTTCATGGATGTCGTGGAGAACCTCGAGCTCCTGGCGCTGAACGACCTGAGCACGGTATCGGGGTTCGCCTACTCAACGATCCCGCGCATCGTCACCAGCCTCAAGTTCCTGCTGACGGGAGTGGCCGCGGCCTTGCTCGGGGTCGGCGTGATTCTCCGCCCCGGCGTCGAGGGAGTGGGAGTGTGGGCCGAACTTGCGGCGTTCGCCGCGATCCTCGCCGGCGCCGGTTTCGCGGCGGACGCCTTGGCGGTCTGGCGCAGCGCGTCGTGGCGACGTCGCGTGCTTCCGTTGGCCGGGACGGTCTACCTCGTCGCACTTCTGGCGATCGTCATCCTCGCCGTGTTGGGAAAGTCATGAGCACGACACTCCGCGAGTTCATCCAATGGATGGCGACCCCGATCGGATGGGACCACGTGTTCGAGTGGCCACCGGACGTGTTCGCGGTGACTTCGGCGTTCCTCAAGAGGACCGGGGCGTACCGGTACGTCGTCTCGCCCCCCGGGGATCAGGAGTGGCCGCCCCCGTGCGCCGACACGGGCATGGTCTCCGACTGGCTGGGATGCGCCGAGGACCGGGCGGTCGAGTGGCTCAAGGCCCTCGGCGCTCCCGCGCTTCCCGACGAGCTCGACGCGCTCAAGACGCGCGTTGAAGCAGCGTGGGAGACGCCCATGGACGACTTCTACGAGCTCGATCGCGCGAAGGACAGTCTCACCGCTTGGGGGGCCACGGAAGCGATCCTGCAGCTGCACGCGATCGCGGACCAGGCGTGCGCCGGCTTCGGAACCCCGATGTCCCCGCGGAGCAGGTCCGAGATCCAATTCCGCGCGGACAATCTGCTCGCGCTCGGCGGAAGCCTCTCGCGCCTTCCCCGGATCAAGGGGCTCGTGCTTCCCAAGATGCGGACGCCCCAGTCCGGACTGACGCTTCGCGCGAACTCGCTTTATGCGACGTGGCACGAGACCGAGGTCGACGTCCAGTGGCGCAGCGTGCCCTGGGTCAATCCGGAGGAGAACACCCTGAACGTCCTCGTCCTCCCCTTGCCGGCGGACGTCGAGCCGATCGACTTCGTGTCGGAGCCGCATCCCGCCGGACAGCGCACGGGGGGGAAAGAGCGGTTCTTCAGCGTTCACCCAGCTCGCGACGCGTTCGACGCGGACGCGATCGTCGACGCCCTCGACGCATGCCACGACAAGGTCAGCCGCGTGCATATCATTGCCATGCCGGAGATCGCGCTGAGCTCGGCCCAGCTGCGGATGCTGAAAGAGACGCTGGCCCGGCGCGTGAGCCACGACCGCATCCCGATGATCGTCTGCGGCGTGCGCGACGGGGACGGAGAGGGCGTGTGGTGCAATGCCGTCGTGCTGTCGGTGTTCTTCGCGGAACGCTGGTACATGCTCCGGCAGGACAAGCATCACCGCTGGAAGCTCGATCAACGCCAGGTCCGCCAGTACCGGCTCGGCGGCACGCTGGCGAGCGACTGCAATTGGTGGGAGCACATGAGGATCCGGCGGCGGAAGCTGAGCATCCTCGCGCCGACCGGCTGGCTCGCTCTGTGCCCCCTCATCTGCGAGGACATGGCGCAGCTCGAGCCTGTCGCGGAGGTCATCCGCGGGATCGGGCCGACGCTCGTGATCGGCCTCCTGATGGATGGGCCGCAGCTCCCGCACCGGTGGGCCGCGCGCTACGCGAGCGTCCTGGCGGACGACCCGGGATCGTCCGTGCTCACCCTCACCGCGCTCGGCATGTGCCGGCGTTCGTTGGCAGGTGACAAGGTGAACGAGTCCCCTCCCGAGGCGAAGGAGCACGTCGTTGCGGCTTGGAGGGACTGCCGCGACAGCTTCCGGACGCTCGCGCTCGAGGAGGGGAATGCGGGACTGCTGCTTACGTTGTCCGCTCAGTGGCGGCAGGAGTTCACGGTGGACGGCCGGCACGACGACACGAACGCCGCGGCATTCACGCTCTCCGGCGTCCATCAGATCAAGCCGCCACCGTTCCAACGCCGCAACAACTACCCCGTGGCAGACGAAAGGGTTCTGTTTGGCGAAGACGAGGACCTCATCCAGCTCACCACCGCCAGCCAGATCGTTGACGCGGTCGTCGATGCGAGCTCCGGAGCCGCCGCGAAGATCTTCCGCCGCGCGGTGGAAAGCACGCCCGGAGAAAAGCCGGACGCGGACTACCGCTACGCGCTGAGCTATGTCGAGGACATCATCGCGCGCCTCAACCAGGACGAGCCGGAGACCGATCGCTGGACGCGCGATCAACTGATCGGCCGCTGGTCGCGTCTTGTCGAGCTGGTCCGCCGGGAGATGGACGGGGCCTTCCTGCAATCCGCCGCGACGGCAGGGTTGGCGGCCGAGCTGAGCGACCCGCTCATCCGGAAGCGGTCGGACTACGCCGTCGGCCAGGCCCTGCTTTGGGCGGTCCAGAACCGGCTGCAGCAGCTGCGTCGGAACGGATCGTTGACCAAGCGAGGCGCGGACCTCCAGACGGAGGTCCTCCAGATCGTCCGACGCGACCCGCCGGACCTCACACGGCCCGCGGGTACGACGTAGGGCCGTCTACTTCCGGAGCTTCGCGAAGTACTTCTCGGCCGGGGCGCCTACGAGGTCCGCGCGACCTCGTACTCGCTCTGGACCAGCCCGCTCGGGTACTGCCGCGTGGCGACGTGGCGGAGCTTCACGTCGTGCGGGAGCGCTCCGAAGAGCGGGATGCCGTCGCCGATGAGCACGGGGACGCGCGTGACGATCAAGCGGTCGACGAGGCCCGCGCGCAGGAATCGCTGGATCGTGATCCCGCCGTCGAGATAGGCGTGGGCGGCCCCGGTCGCGGCGAGCCGGGCGGCGATCTCTTCGGGCTTGCCGCTCATCGCCTCGACGTTTCTTCCGCGCAGCTTCGAGAGCTCGACGGGCCGGCTGCTCAGGACGACGACGCGCTTGTCGCCGTACGGCCAGTCCGGAAACGCGAGCACGATCTCGAACGTGTTGCGGCCGATCACCAGCGTGTCCACGCTGGCGAAGAACTCGTCGTACCCGTGCGGCTCGGGCTCCTCGGGGAGGAAGTCGAGCGTGCCGTCCCGGCGCGCGATGAAACCGTCTACGCTCGTGCCGCAGAAGACGGAGATCCTCACCGCTCGAACACCTCCGCCGCCCAGATCCACGTCCCGCCCGACCACCGCCGCTTCATGCCGTGCTCCTCGAGGGCGGCGGCCATCTCGTCGGGCGGGTGGACGTACGCCTGGAACCCTTTCATGAATGTGCGCGAGATCCAGTTGCCGACGGCGATGAAGGCGCGGGTGGCAGGGCGCGGGCGTGGGTAGGTGAAGGCGACGAGACGGCGCGCCCGGTCGGCGGCGCCGCCCAGCATCGTGCGAAAGTCGGGGTCGCAACAGACGACGCGGTCCAAGGTGACGACGTCGGCCACGGGGGCTTCTCTGACGAGCTCGTGGAAGTCGCCGTGGTGGAAGGAGACGCGGTCGGCGTGGCCCAGGCGCTGCGTTTCGTCCTTGCTGGCCTCCAGGTAGGCCATCGCCGCGTCGATGTGCGTGGCGCGCGAAAACCCCTTCTCGAGGAGCACATGGTGGATCGCGCCGATCCCGCCGCCGATGTCGAGCAGCGTCGGGGACTCGGGAAGGGAAGCTTGCTCGATCCCGGCGAGGAGCGCCCGCGTCTGCTTCGCGGGGCCGCGCTTGCGGAACCGCTTCAAGTCCCGCCGCGCCGTCCTCGCGTTGAACATGTGATCGATCGCGGTGCAGTCGCAGAAGGGCATGAGGCCGTTAGTGGACCTTCCCCTTCGCGATCAGCGCGGAGAAGGTCCCGACGTCGTTGAGCCCGCCCTGGCGCTGCGCGGCTTCCTGGGCCGCGATCGCCTCCTCCATGAGCTTCTTGCCGACCTCGATCCCCTCCTCGACGAGGGGAAGGTCGATCGTCGGGAGCTTGCGATCCGAGGCGAGCGCCTCGATGCGCTCCTGCGTCTTGTTGCGCATGAACCCCGCGGGGACGCGGAGCAGGCGCGCCGCGGCGTCGGCCGCGTAGTCGAGGGTCGACACGAGCGGCACGTTCTTCTCGTCGCGCGCGATCAGCTTCTTCTCGGTGTCCGACGAAATGGGGTCCGACCCCAATTTCAGAGGGGCGCCGGTCTCTTCCTCGACGATGCGCCTGGCGAACTCGAGCGTCACGACGTCGAGCTTCTTCATGCGGGCGTTCTTCTCGACGCGCGCCTTCGTGCGGCGGCGCTGGTAGGCGTCCTTCATCGTCCAGAGCGCCTTCTTGGCTTCCTCGGTCCAGCGCAGCTTGCGGCCGTCGTAGGTCGTCTCTTCCTGCAGCGCGCCCTCGACCGCGGCGATGCGCTCGATCATCTCGCGGGAGATCGTCTCGAAGCTCGTGCCCCCGCACACGCCGCACTTGACGGGGCTCGCCTCGCTCGCCGTGATCCCGCAGCCGGTGCACATCGAGATCGGGCCGTTCTTGGCGCGCTCGAGCGCGACCGCCTCGGCGAGCGCGGTCGTCGCGGTCGCCGTCTTCGGCATGAAGCGGTCCATCGCCTCGTCGATCACCATGTTCGTGATGACGCTGTGCCCCTTCTCGATCGCCAGGCGCAGGATCCCGGTGCGCGCGATCCCCTTGACCATCGAGGGGACGCGCTTCATCCGCTCCTCCGCCTCGGGGGTCCACTTGATGCTCTCCTCGGCCTTGAGGTCGAGCTGCGGCACGACGAGCTTCGTCGTCAGGAGCACGTCGCACGGGCAGGCGCGCAAGAGGTTCTCCGCGTTCGATCCGAGGCCGGTCTCGTCCTTGTGCGAGTGGACGCCGATCCGCCCGATCGCGACGAGCCAGGGATTTGTCTTGCGGATGTGGTCGAGGATCTTCTGGAACGCCTTCCCGTCGAGGAGAGTCTTCACGACCTCGACGCCCTCGTCCTTCGCCATCTGCTCGGCGACCTCGAGGTGCGACTGGTAGATCTGCGCGAGGCCGGTGTCGATGATCTCCTCGTGGAGCTGGTTCTGCTCCTCGAAGCGGAACACCTTGGCCGCCTTCTCGGTGAGCACGCCGACGATTCCGTTGAAGACCGAGTAGTGGAGGTAGGGGTCGTAGACCGAGATGATCTCGACTTTCTTCCCGAAGCGCTTGGCGAGGTCGATCGAGGTGATGAGGGCGCCGAAGGATTGCGGGGAGCCGTCGATGCCCACGAGGATCGTGTCGCGGGTGTCCGCCTCCCCGTTCGGAAGATGCTTGACGATCCAGATGTCGCGGTGCACGGTGCGGGTGACGCGCTCGCAGACGGAGCCGATCTGGCTGTCGCGCACGCGCCCGATCCCCAGCGCCCCGAGGACGACCAGATCGTAGTCCGACGACGAGATGTCCTTGATGAGCTCGGCGTGGTGCTTGCCGTCCATCATCCGGGGCTCGAACTCGAGCTGCTCCGCCTCGCAGCGCTTCGCCATCGCTTCGAGGTAGCTCTCCGAGATCAGCTTCAGCCCCATCGTGATGAGCGAGTCGTGGATCTTGCGCTGCCGCTCGAGCTCGGTCTCCTCGAGGTACTCGTCGGGGAGCGTGTACTCCATCTGCTTGAAGCGGTAGTCGTGCAGGCTGGCGGCATAGACGTGGCAGCCGGTCATCTTCGCGCCGAAAGCCTTCCCGAGCGACAGCGCGGCGTCGACCGCACGGTTGGAGAAGTCGGAGTTGTCGACGGGGACGTAGATACGCTGATACATGGAATGCTCCCTACGAGGAGGCGGAGCCGAGCGCCGCGCCGGACGACACGCGGGACGATCGGCTCTTCCGCCTCACCAAGAAGATGACGAGGATCTCGAGCCCGAGGACGAGCAGGCCCACGCGCATCGCGGGGCCCCACGGCGAGACGACGAGCTGGGGCTCGACGTAGAGGGACGCCCACTGCGTGAGCCCGCGCTTGTTGCCGCGCTCGTGGCTCCCGCCGTCCCAGATGGAAAACGCGATCGGAACGAACTGGCCCTGGGCGAAGCTCACCCCGTTCGTGGAGGCCAAGGGGCGCTTGAGGATCACCGACCACTCGCCCCGGTCGTACGTCGCGACCGAGGTGACCTCGGAAGCGTCGTTGGGGGTGATCGCAGCGCTGCTCTTCGCCGTGTACTGGTCGGCGGAGCCGCGCGCGAGGTCGGCGAACCACAGGTCCACGCCGTTGGCCTGGTCGCCGAGCAGGAAGTACGGCTTGCGCGGGCCCGTCGGCACCGTCAGCGGGAGCTGAATCGCGACCGCGTCGGAGAAGGTCTCGGCGGGGGCGGCGGCCGCGGCGCCTGCTTCGGCCGCGACCGGCTCGCCCCACTCGTCCACCGCACCGCCGGCGGCGGCCTTCGGGGGCGGGGCGTCCTCTTCCTCGACGGGGACGACGATCGTCGGCGCGTTCGTGCCGGTCTTCTCGGCGCTCATGTCGTTCCAGCGGAGCAGGAACGCCATGTCGGTGGCGTCGTAGACCGCCTGGACCCGCACGGAGATCGCGGCGGGATGGAAGTTGCGTCCCGGCTCCATGATCTGTCCGACGATCGGCACGCGCGAGACCCTCGCCCCCTCGAACGAGGCGGCGCCCTTGGCAAGGTCGATCGCGTCGTCCACGTGCCTTGCCATGATCAGCATCGCGTAGGGCGCGTGGTCGGCCTCGCCGAGCGAGTACATGTAGTCGGTGATCGCCCAGCGCTGCTCGGGGGTGAGCGCGTCCCCGAACGCGGGCATCGGCGTGCCGTTCAGCCCCGTCGTCATCGTGCGGAAGATGTCCTCGCGGGTCGGCCCGCCCCGGAACGTCCAGCGCTGGGTGAAATCGGCCGGGCGCAGCGGGAAGCCGAGGTCGTCCACGAGCGTCCGTGCCGAGGGGCCGTCGCCGCGGCCGAGGTCGCCGTGGCACTTGATGCACCCGGTCTCCTCGTAGACCTTGCGCCCGGCCTCCGCCGACTCCTTCGTGTACTTCGGCGCCTTCGGGAGCTCGAGACGGGCCGCGTTGAACTCCGGGTTGGCGAAGTCCGCCGAGAACGACTTCACGTAGTAGGCCAAGCTCTTGAGCTGGTCGTCGGTGAAATCCGGCCACGGGGGCATCGACGTGTAGGGCATCCCCGCCTTGATGATGTGCACGAGGTCCGCGGTCGTCGGGAGCGTGCCGTTGGGCGTCGTCCGGATCTTGTACTTGCCGGCGGCGAAGTTGCGCGGCCGCGGGTTGAGGTGGCCGGCGGCGACGCCGTTGCCGTCCCCTCCCTCGCCGTGGCACTGCGAGCAGTACTTCTCGTAGAGCGTCTTCCCCGCGGCGCGATCGGCGTCCGAGCCGAGGTCGGGCGGGGCCGCGGCGAGCGAGGGCGCCGCGGCGAGGAGAGCGAAGGCGAGCGTAGCGCGCCTCATTCGTGCTCTTCCTTGGCGCGCGGCTTGCGGCCCGTGGAGTCGTACAGGAACAAGATCGTGTTCCAGATGTCGTCCTCGGTGAGGAACTTCTCCCACACCGGCATCGCGGACTCCCAGGGTCCGCCCTCGTCGGGAAGGCCCGGGCCGCCCTTGGAGATCCGCCAGAACAGGAACGACTCGGTCAGGTTCGGAATCGTCCCCACGTCGGCGAAGTTCGTCGGGATCGGGTCGAGGCCGTGCACGAACATCCCGTTCCCGGCGAGGTTGTCGCCGTGACAGAAGTGGCAGTTCCGGTAGTAGACCTCGCGCCCGGCGGCGACGTGCTGCTTGAACGCCTCCGGATCGGTCTTCTCCAGGATCCGGTACGGGTTGTCGGCGCGGTCGAGGTCGATCTTCTTGTCGTGGACCGTGATCTCGGCCGGGGACGCAGGATGGACGGTCCGCGCGAAGAACGGCGCCTCGACCGGCTGCGACATGCGGAAGTAGACGGCGGCCGCGGCGAGGCTCGGCAGCAGCAGGACGACGGCCGCAAGCGCCAGCCGCCGCGACGGGTCCGTGATCAGGCGCACGATCGGCCCGGAGACCTCCGCGCGCCGCTCGGCGCTCGAGGTGACGTACGCGGCGATCGCGAGCGTCGCGATCCCCATGTAGATGAAGACGACCGACGACGGGATCGGCACCGTGAAGCCCCAGCGCAGCGCGACGAAGAAGCCGATCCACCACGCGAGCGCCCAGGCGAGGAGCCCCGCCTTCCGCCAGCGTAGGAGGGCGAAGGCCGCGAGGATGGCGAGGACGATCAGGATCTTCATGGCGCGGCCTGCGCGACGGGCGCCGTCTCCCCGCCGTTGTACCGGTGCTTGGTGGCGAGGGTGACGTTGGGCGTCCCTCCGAGCGACTGGAGATACGCGATCACGCACAGGATCTCTTGCTCGGTGAGGCCGATCGGCGGCTTGTTGATCGTCGGCATTCCGGGGT
>Ga0137435_1000172_pt1 | contig 23269 bp, 18 predicted proteins | sample EasRivERMGT100_2_FD_104904 | JGI IMG/M metagenome (GOLD analysis project Ga0137435, IMG submission 104904) | Soil microbial communities from meander-bound floodplain in the East River, Colorado, USA - East River MetaG ERMGT100_2 | ecosystem: Environmental > Terrestrial > Soil > Floodplain ... | reverse complement strand
CCGATCGGCTTGCCGTTCTCGACGATGTTGGAGAGCGTCATCACCTCCGGAATTCCCGGTTCCTGGTAGGCGTTGGCGACGTTGATCTCGAGCTTGCCGAAGCGCTCGCTGAAGTCGGCGAGCTGCCGGGAGCTCAGTTGCTGCCGCGGAAAGCGCACGACGCCGCGCTCGCCCAGCGTGCGCAGCACCGCGTCGAACTCCTCCTGCGAGAGCGGCTTCGCGAGATCGAGTCCCTCGATCGTCGCGCCCAGGGTCTCGCGCGTGTTGACGACTTCCATCCGATCCTCAGTCTATCTTGAGCCCGGTGTCCTTGATGATCTTCGCGTAGCGGGCGACGTCGGCGCGCACCATCGCGGCGAATTCCTCCGGCGTGCGGGTCAGCGTGCCGTCGGCGCCGGTCTCGGCGAGCCGCGTGCGCACCTCGGGCGACTGCATCGCCTTCATGGTTTCCGCGTGCAGGCGGTTGACGATCGCGGGCGGCGTTCCGCCCGGCGCGAACATGCCGTACCAGGTCGTCACCTCGTAGCCCGGCACGCCGGCTTCCGCGACGGTGGGCACGTCGGGGAATTCCGGCACGCGCTTGGCGCTCGAGACCCCGAGCACGCGCATCCTCCCCGAGCGCACGTTGCCCGCCGAAGCGGGTGCGGTGTCGAACGCGACCTGGTGCTGGCCGGCGAGCAGGTCCGCCATCGACTGGCCGGTGCCCTTGTAGGGAACGTGCACGATGTTCAAGCCGGTCATGCTCTTGAAGATCTCGCCCGCGAGATGCGGCGTGCTGCCGTTGCCCGCGGAGGGAAAACTCAGCTTTCCCGGCCGCGCTTTCGCGTACTCGATGAACTCCTGGATCGATTTCGCGGGCACGGATGGGTGCACGACGACGAAGTGCGGCACCGAGGCGGCGAGTGTGATCGGAGCGAAGTCCTTGATCACGTCGTACTGCAGGCTCGGGAAGAGGCTCGGCGCGATCGCGTTCACCGACACGTGGCCCATCATGATGGTGTAGCCGTCGGCCGGAGATTTTGCGACCGCCGCCGCGGCTACCGTGCCGGTCGCGCCGGGCCGGTTCTCGATCACCACCGGCTGTCCGAGGTTCTCCGAGAGCTTCGGCGAAATGATGCGCGCGACCACGTCGGTGCCGCCTCCGGGCGGGAAACCGACGACCATGCGGATCGGGCGATTCGGATAGGCCTGCGAGAGCGCCGTTTCGCAGGCCAGGACAAGCATGGCCGAGAAAGCGACAAGAATTTTTTTCATATCCCCTCCTCCTTGGCTTCGCCTTTGAGGCGAGCATTGTACGACGTCCGCACCGCGATGCCGTGGCCGGGCGGCATACAATAGCGCACTCTGGAGAGGCCCATGTCCGCACGAGAAATCGCCCGCAACAACGTCAAGGAGAAGCTCGCGCGCGGCGAAGTGGTCGCCTCGATGACCGTGCGCCTTTCGCGCTCGGTCGAGATCGCCCGCATCGCCAAGACGGCGGGGTTCGACTCGATCTACGTGGACGTCGAGCACTCGAGCCTGTCGCTCGAAACCACGAGCCAGATCTGCATCGCGGCCCTGGAGATCGGCATCGCGCCCTTCGTGCGCGTGCCGAGCACGCGTCCCGAGCACGTGTCTCGCGCACTCGACGGCGGGGCGCTCGGCGTGATCGCGCCACACATCGAGTCCGCCGCGCAGGCGCGCGAAGTCGTAGCGGCGGCGAAGTTTCCACCTCTGGGCGAGCGCTCTGCGGCGGGCGCGCTTCCGCACCTGCACTACCGCTCCTTTCCTGCGGCCGAGACCAACGCCGCGATGAACGAAGCGACCATGGTCGTCGTGCAGTTCGAGACCGCCGGCGCAATCGAAAGGGCGGACGAGATCGCCGCGGTCGAAGGCGTGGACATGGTGCTCATGGGCACCAACGACCTCCTCGCCGACATGGGCCTTCCCGGGCAGTACGAGCACGAGCGCGTGCGCGAGGCCTACGCGCGTGCTCTCGCCGCCTGCCGCAAGCACGGCAAGCACCTCGGCGTGGGCGGCCTCGCGACGCGCCCCAAGCTCACCGCCGAATTCGTGAAAATGGGCGCGCGCTACGTTTCGACCGGCACCGACCTCGCTTTTCTGCTCGCCGCGGCCACCGAGCGCGCGAAGCAGGTGCACGAGATTTCGCTGAGATGAGTGGTGAGGAAATGAACGACGCAATGAAAGTCGACGGCTACGAGATCGACGTCCTCCTCCAGGGCTTCCCCGGCAGGATGGTGTGCCACGGGGGCCTGGGCTGGAGTACCGTCGCGCTCATCCGCGGCCACGGGCAGGTCGCGCTGGTGGACGTCGGCAGCTTCAGCATGCGAAAGGGCCTGATCGAGCAGTTGGAAAAGCGGGGCCTCGAGCCCGCCGACGTCACACACGTCGTCCTCACGCACTCGCACTACGACCATTCGCTGAACTGGATCCTGTTTCGCCACGCGCGCATCGTCATCGGCGCCCGGGAGCTGGCGTGGTCGTTGAATGAGCCCTGGGGACTAGGGCCGGTACCCGAGCTGTACATGCGCGAGCTGGAGAACTGGCCCTCGCTGCACCCGGTCGCAGCGGAACAGGAAATCATCCCGGGACTCCGCGCGCACGCCGCGCCAGGCCATACGCCGGGCCATCTCGTTTTCGTCCTCGAGGGAAAGGAGCGCGACGCGATCTTCACCGGCGACGCGGCCAAGAATCGCGCGGAGCTCTTGTCGCGCAAGGGCGAAGCCAGCTATGACGCCGCCTTAAGCAGCGCGTCGATCGAGAGAATCTGGAAATTGTGGAACAAGCGCCCGGGCAGTATTCTCATACCCGGCCACGACCTGCCGATGACGCAAAAGGACGGGCACATCGAATACATAGGCAGCCGCAAAGCCGCGCTCAAGGCATGGTTCGGCGAGGACATCGAAACCTCGACGCTGATCGACTTGAAAGTGTGAGATTCGCCGCGGCGCGGCTCGGGCGTTCGGCGTTTCAGCGGAGCACGTCTTCCAGAGGTCGGCGCGGCGTGGGTTTCGCCGGCGGATCGGCGTAGCCCAGCCTGAATGCCACCATGGGAACGCCGCCCGCGCGGAACAGCTTCGCGAACCTCCTGCTGACCTTGTCGACCTCGAGCAGCTGGCTGATCGGCTGAAGGCTCAGACCTTCGGAGGCTGCGGTGAGATAAAGACGCTCGAGCAATTGCCCGGCCTTGATCTGCTCCGCCTCTGCGCCGTTGGCGCCGCTGATCAGGCCGAACACGGGCGAGGTAGCGAGCGCCTTGTGATCGCCCCTCGCATCCGCCGCTTTCATTCCGAGCTGAGCGATCGCGAACTGCTGCGCGACCGACAGCAGCCACGGGCCGCCGAAATCCCCGCTGCCGATGGAGTCGGCGAGCTCCTCGCGGTACTTCGGATTCGAGAGTCCGAGCGCCTCGCCTCTCAGCATCAGCCTCTGCGCCGTCTGCTTGATCGCGGTGTTATCGGTGAGCAGCAGGGTCATGTCCCGGTCCGCATTGCACTCCCCGAGCTTGCGAAGCGCGGCCTGCGAGACCGACCGGTTCCGGTACCGCCCGTGGTTGGTGCGGCGCCGGACGATGGCCTCGAACAGGCGCGCAGGGCGGAAAGGGGAGGCGGCCGGCCTGTCGAGGATCGCAATCTGCGCGGCGATGGATCTGTCGAGGGCGCCTGGAGCGAGGGTCAGGAAATGCCCGAAATCGAAATGCTCCAGCGCGACGAGGAGGTTCTCCAGCGCGCAGCCGAGGCTGATGTGCAGCTCCCGCGCGTGCGGGTCCGAGACCCTCTGCCAGCGCGAGAGTTCCGAGTGGAGGCTGATCTGGTCCCGGCCGACCGTGAAGCTCCACGGCTGCGTGTTGCGATTGGACGGGGCGAGGATCGCGTAGCGCAGCAGGAATTTCAGTTTCTCGAGGCGGGAACCGCGCGTAGGGTAGTCCGCCTCGCGAAGCGCCCAGGGATCGGCAGGTGAACGAGTCGCCGCGCGCTCGCTAGCTCCGGAATCTCTTCTGATAGACTTCAAAGTCTCGCCAGTTCGGATTGAAACACAAGCAACCGCGACCGAAAGGAACCGCGTAGGGGCAATTGCCGGGATGCTGCGCCATGCAATCCGCGAACCCACTGATGCCCCAGATGGCGCGAGTCTCGCAGTTTCGTTCGCGCGATGGCGGAATTGCCGCGCTCACAGACTGTATATGAGAATCCATTGCTCCTCTCCACCCTCTGGACAAAGCCTATGACTTGCTCGGCCTGCAGCTTTGACCTGGATCAATCCCGGAGCGGATCGAGCCGAACGCCCACCGAATAGGAGGAAAAATGCCACGACTGAAGACACTCAGGTACGCGACCCTTGGCCTGCTGCTCGTGCTGCCCGCCGCTGCGCTGTATACAACGCATGCAGGGGCGCAGGCCTACCCCAGCAGGCCGGTGCGGCTCATCATCCCGTTCCCTCCGGGCGGGAGCAACGATGTGGTCGGGCGCATGATCGCGATCCAGCTCTCCGAGCGGCTGGGAAGGGGAGTCGTCGCCGACAACCAGGGCGGCGCGGGCGGGATCATCGGCACCGAAGCGGCGGCGAGATCGACGCCCGACGGCTATACGCTGCTCCTGATCTCGGTCGCCCACGCCTTCGGCAGCTCGATGTACAAGCTGCCATACGACCCGATCGGCGCCTTCGCGCCGGTGGCGATGCTCGGCACCGGGCCGGTCGTGCTCTGCGTCAATCCCAAGCTGCCCGTGAATTCGCTGAAGGAGCTGATCGCGCTCGCGCAGCAGAAGCCAGGGACGCTGAACTACGCAACAGCCGGAGTCGGCAGCTTCCAGCACCTGTCCAGCGCGCTGTTCAAGCTGCAGTCGGGACTGGACATCGTGCACATCCCGTTCAAGGGCGGCGGGCCGGCGATGATGGACGTGGTCGCCGGCAACACCCAGATCACGATCGGCTCGCTGATCCAGATGCTGCCGCAGATCAAGAGCGGGCGGCTGCGCGCGCTCGGCGTCGGAAGCGCCAAGCGCGTGCCGGCGCTCCCCGACCTGCCGACCATCTCGGAGGCGGGCGTCCCGGGCTACGAGGCGACCAACTGGTGGGGCATCGTCGCGCCTGCCGGAACGCCGCGTCCGGTCATCGAGCGGCTGCACAAGGAGCTGTCCGTCATCCTCGCCACCGCGGAAACGAAGAAGCGCTTCGAATCCGAGGGCGGCGAGGCGGTGCAGACGAGCCCCGAGGAGTTCGGCCGGTTCATCGTGTCGGAGACGGCGAAATGGGCGAAGGTGGTGAAGGAAGCGGGGATCAAGCCGGAGTAGATATCCTCAGAACGAGCGCCCGACCCGCAGATAGCCGACTTTTCCTCCGGGCGCCTCGAACCCCTTTGCGAAGCCCAGGCGGAACTGCGCGCCGAACAGATAGCCCACGCGCAGTTCCGACAGCAACTCGACACCCGCGCTCTTGTAGTAGTGCTGCGAAGCGCCGCTCTCCCAGGCCGCGCCGATGTCGAAAAAGACGCTCATCGAGAGCCGGTTCAGGCCCGCGGGCGGCACCATGAAGTGCCGGTCGACATCGGCGATCGTAGCGCGCCACTCGACCGTCCCGAGCCGGGAGTGGTGTCCCGTCAGCACGGACTCGCCGCTCAGGTATCCCCGCAGCGGGAACTCGCGCTGGTTGAGCACCGGCAGCGCAAATGTCTCCTCGGAGAAGCTGCCCCCCAGCTGAATCGGCTCGGCTTCGGGCTGCGCATGCGCCTCGTTCCAGCGCAACGCAACCACAGTCTTGCCTGCGGGTAGATGCATGCGCCAGTCCGCGCGATAGAAATTGCCCGAGTAGGCGCCGCGCAGGCGGTTCGAGGTTTCGGCGTAGAGCTGCAACTGCTGTCCCTGGCTCGGGCCTTCGGACAGCAACTGCTGCCTGCGCGTGTCCACTCCGGCGAGGAGCCCGAACACGCGCTCGTCGTGCGCCGCCGTCGCAGCCAGCGTCAAGTCGTGCTGCGTTTCCTGGTCGAGCGCGGCGCCCAGCCCCCAGTAGTAACGGGTGTCGAACGACAGATTGCGCCACAGCGACACCCATTGCGCCGTCTCGTTGACCGTGTAGGCCTTGATTTCCTCGCCCGCAAACTTCTGGTCGTCGGTGACCTTCGCATTGACCGTCATGAACCGGTTGAAAAGCAGTCCGTGCCGGTTGTCGTACACGTACGCGGCGCTCCCCAGCACCTCGCCCTGCGTGAATTCGTACAGGGGAGCGAGCATGTACTGGTGCAAACCCAGCGCATCCTGCCCGAAAGTCTGCACCCCCAACGCGAAAGCGCCGTCGGCGATGTAGCCCGTCGGGAACCACGAGCGCGGCAGGAGCGAGGACCACGGCGCGTAGTCCCGGTCGGGGAGCGACCGCTCGGCAGCCGGTGCGGGGGCCGCGAATTCCACCGCCGCCGCTTCGCGGCTCTCGAGCGGCGCGACCGGCAAGCGATGCAGCCGCAGCACGTCGCCGTCGGCCTCGATCGTGGTGAGCAGCATTTCACCGGCAACCGGCGCGCTGATCTCGCGAACGCCGTTCAGCGCCCCCGACCAGCGCGCGAGCCGCCGCTCGCCGCGCCGCCAGGACCAGACGTTCGAGACCTTGCCGTAGTCGGCGACGAAGTAGATGTCCTCCGAAGCATCGCCGAACCTCGGCGAGTGCTTGATTGCCTCGTCGGAAAGCAGAAGCGACGCCTTGCCGTCGGCGATCTCAATCAGCGACCAGCGCCCGTCGCGCAAGCTCGTCACGACCGTCCTTGCGCCGCGCGCCGCAATCCCGGTGAGCGCTTCGCGCGGCGCGGTGCGATAGAGCGAGCGTTCCACCGAGCCCTCGCGATTCACGATCACGACTTCCGCCTCGCCGTTGACGACCCGTATCGCCGCGATGCGGCCGTCTTCGAGCGGCGCGGCAAAGCGGAACCGCCCGCAATCGCTGACCCTGTCCAGACCGCCGCCGGCGTCGAGCCGGTACAGGTCGTAGTAATAGCTGTAGTTTCCGCAGATCTCGAGTTTCGAAAGCAGCAGCTCGCCCCGCGGGGAAGCCGAGAGCCGGGTTTGGATCTCGACCTCGCGGACCGATCGAGCCTCGCGGCCCTTCTCCTGCCGCATGAGTTTCAGCCGCGTATAGCCGTCCCCCTGCACGTACCAGCGCTCCCCGTTGGGCGCGAGCAAAGGACTGGTAATCGAATACGCGCGGGCGAGGACTAGTCCACCCTGATCCGGCGGCGAGCCGGTTTCGGGCGCTCTGGCGGCGAAGCGCGTGCGCAGCCAGCCCTCGTACTCGAGCCACAACAGGTCCTGATGCTTGCGCGTGATCGGCACCGGGTTGCTGTCCACGCGAAACGGAAAGAAGTCGTCACTGAAGTTCTCGACGTAATCGACGATTGCCCTCGGGCCGTAGCGCTCGCCGAGGAACAGGAAAAAATAGCTGCCGTAGAGATAATCGCGGTTGTGCGGAAAGCCGCGCCCGTCGGCGTTGATCTCGCGGAGCGAAATCGGCCCCCGGCCGACTTCCGCGCGCATCATGCCCTCGAAGCCGCTCTGGCCCAGGCGTCCCCAGCCCTTGCTCGAGTCGGATTCGGCATAGACCGCGAGACCTTCCTTCACCCACCCAGGCCCCCACACATTGGGCAGCGTGTTGGGGAAAAACAGATAGAACCATGGGGGCGAGCGGCCGAAGATGCGGCGCATGGCGAGCGGAGCGCCCCTCGCCTTGTCCAGGTGCACGACGTGGGCAAACTCGTGGGTCAGGACCAGATCCAGCCATTCCCGGTTTTGCAGCAGCTCGCCCGAGTCCGGCGGCGACAGCACGATGCCCATGTAGTTGAACGGCAGGGGCGAAGCGAGCCCGTTGGCGAGATCGAGCGAGTCCACCACCACGATATGCGTTCGCGTCTCGGGCTTCCATTTGAGCCAGTCGGTAATCCGCGGATACACGTCCTCCGCGACCTCGGCGACGGTACGAGCCTGCGCACGATAGGGTTCCGCGAAATGCACCGAGAAATTGGGCGTGTCCAATGTTCGCCAGCGTAGCGAAGGATCGACGTACTGCGCCTGCGCGGCGAACCCGAAAAGAAGCGGCGCGACCGCCAGGACGCGCAAGCAGGACCTTGTAGTAGGCCATTCCGCCCTCCGCGGTCGCGGTTGCCGCACAAGTCGCTCGAGCGAAATGCCCACTAACCCAGCCAGCGTCCGCGCAGCGTCCGGATGCCCTCGAGAATGTGCTGCCCCAGAGAGGATGCACGCATCTCTTCGGCGGACTCGACGCGGTGCGCCTCGACGAGTTCGGGCGCTTGCTTGTAGCCAAGGTAGCGCTGCAGCGCGGCGTGCACGTGCTTCTTCAGCAGCCTCACGCTCACCGGCTTGTTGAGGAAGCGGAAGATCTGCGCCTCGTTGATGAGCTCGATCACGTGCTCGGAGTCCGATGCGGCGGTCACGACGATGGTCAGGATCTGCGGATTCTCCTGTTTCAGCAGTTTCAGCATCGCGGTCAGCTGGTCGCGCCCGGTTTCGACGTCGGTGACGACCACGGCGATTTCCTGCGCCTGCATGGCCTCCAGCGCCGCCTCCAGATGACTCGCATAAACGACCGGGCACAGCTTCCCGACCAGCTCGCGAGTAACGCGGAAGATCTCCTCGTCCTTGTCGACCACCAGGATGCCGGATTCCATTCTCTGCGGCAGTTCGACCTCGGCGGTCTTGGCGTCGGCGAGCTCCAGCGCAATGGTCGCGGCTTCGGCGACTATCGTGGGCAGTTCCTTGTTGTCCCACGGCTTGCTGATGAAACGGTAGATCTCCCCATCGTTGATCGAACCGACGATGGACGCGAGGTCCGAATACCCGGTGAGCAATATGCGCACGCTGTGCGGCGAAATGTCGCGCGATTGGCGCAGCAGCTCGACGCCGGTCATCACCGGCATGCGCTGGTCGCTGACGATCACGTGCATGTGGTGCCTCCGGATGAAATCGAGCGCCTTGATGCCGTCGGTCGTCGTAAACACGTGGTAACGGTCCCGGAACAGCGATTTCAGTCCGGTCAGGATGCGTTCTTCGTCGTCGATCAGGAGCAGGCGCGCCCGCTTGACGCTGGTATCTAGACCGATCGCGCCCTCGCTGGAAAGCACCGGCGGCTGGGTCCGGGTGAGATCCGGCGTGGGCGCGGGCCTGAGCAGGCGCGCGGCGTCAAGAAGCGCGGAGCCGTCGGGAACATTGAGCCTGATCGTGGGCTCGGCATAGTCGCGGTTGAGCGTGGCGTCGAGCGCTTCCTTGAACGCTTCGGCGAATTCCTGTGCGCTCTGGAATCTTTCCTCGCTTTTCTTGGCGAGCGCCTTCTGAAGCACCCGGTCCATCAGCGGCGAGAGTCTGGGGTTCAGTCGCGACGGATCCGCAGGTCTCTCGTTGAGCACCTGCTGCATCACCGCAGCGGTGGTCCCCATGAAGGGCTTCCTGCCCGCCAGCAGCTCGTACGCAATGACTCCGATCGAGAACAGATCGGCGGGCTTGTCTATCCCGGACCCCAGAAATTGTTCGGGCGCCATGTAGTGCGGCGTACCGAGGACCTCGCCCACCTGCGTGAGATCGGAGGAATCGAGGCGCGCGATGCCGAAATCGCTGATCTTGATGCGGCCGTCGTTGTTGATCATGATGTTCGACGGTTTGATGTCCCGGTGCACGACGCCCTGGACGTGCGCGTAGCCGATGCCGTCGAGCACCTGGCGGATGATTTCGCCGACTTCGCGAATTTCGTAGCGGGCCTCCTGCGCCAGGTGCTGATGCAGGGTCTTGCCGTTGACCAGCTCCATCACGATGTACGCGACCTGCTCGTCCTCGCCGTAGTCGTAGATCTGCACGATGCGCGGATGCACCAGGCGGCCGACAGCCTGCGCTTCGTGGCGGAAGCGGTCGATCACGTGCTTCAGCTCGCCCGCGTCGAGCGAATCCCGGGTGATCGCCTTGATCGCGACGCTGCGCGCGATCGACGGGTCGAAGGCCTTGTAGACGATGCCCACGCCGCCTTTGCCGAGCACCTCCTGGATTTCGTACTTTCCGACTTTTTCCGGCATCAGCATGGCTTGACCCTACGCGGCGAGGTCCGCCTCGGCCGGAGGCTTGAGCGGCAGCCAAACCGTGAACTTGGTACCGACGCCGACGTGAGATTCCACGTCGATGCGGCCGCCGTGCTGCTCGACGATCTTGTAGGAAATCGACAGGCCGAGTCCTGTGCCCTTGCCGATCTCCTTGGTGCTGAAAAACGGATCGAAAATCTTCGGCAGCACTTCCGGCGCAATGCCTTTGCCGTCGTCCGCGACCTCGACCGCCACGCCGCCTTCCGCGCCGCGAGTGGTCAGCGTAATCGTTCCGCGCTCGTTCGCCATCGCCTGCGCCGCATTGGTAACGAGGTTCAGGAATACCTGGTTGACTTGCGAGGGCGAACAGACGATGGACGGAATATCCCCGAACTGGCGCTTGACGAGGACTGATTTCAAGAGATGCTTGGCGAGCAGCAGCGTGCTCGCAAGGCCTTCGTTCAAGTTGAAGCTGGTGACCTTGCTGCGATCCAGGCGGCTGAAGTCCTTGAGATTGCCGACGATCTCCGCCATCTGACCGGTACCGTGCAGACCGTCTTTCACCAGCCCACCCAATTCCTGCACCACGTTTTGCTGTCTGAGTTTCGCGACGCGCGCGGTGACCAAAGCGAACTGGCGCGAAAGCTCCTCGGCGTTGGCGTTGGCCCCGGCCTGCAAGAGCGCCAGCAGCGTTTCGCATTGCTCGACCGCATCGCCCAGGTCGGGCAGCTTGTCGGCAACGGCGCCGAGGCTGTTCTTGACGTAGGCGAGCGGCGTGTTGATTTCATGCGCGACGCCCGCCACCATCTGGCCGAGAGACGACATTTTTTCCGACTGAATCAGCTGCGCCTCGGATTCCTTGAGGTGTTTCAAGGCTTCCGACAGCTCGCGCGTCCGTTCCTGGACGCGGTGTTCCAGGCTGATGTTGGCGGCCCTGATCTTGGCTCCAAACCAGGCGAGCAGTATCAGGAGGGCCCCCGCGTAGGCGATGAGATAGACGCGGAAACGTTCCTTCTCCAGCAGCATCCCCTCGAGCTCGCGGTTGTACGAGAACGTCATGGCGTCCAGACGTGGACCGGGTGTCAAAGACGCCAGCTTCGCGAGCAGATCCTGCTCGGCCGGCTTGTGCCTGAGCAGCGCCTCTCCGGCGCGAAGCAGCTGCGCCAGCGCAGCGCGCCCCGCCTCGGGCACAGCCGCGCCCTGCAGCTGGCCGACCGCCGTTTCCAGTTCCTTGCGCTGCGCGGCCAGGGCCAGCCAGTAGTATTGGGAAGCGCCGGCGGCGAAGCGGCTCGCCGCCGCTTCCACCTCGGGCCTGCGCGGTTTCGACTCGAGGACGTGCGTGCGGAGTTCGGCGGCAGCGCTCAGCGTCGCCCGCACTGCGGTCTTGGCGCCGGTGTTCTCGGTTTTGAATCGCTCGACCAGTTGGGCTTTTTCCCGGACCGCTTTGACCAGCTCGGGCAGGCCGGCGGCGAGCGTCGGGCTCTTCGTGCGTACCGCCGCGTCGTCGAGCGCCTGCAGGGCACTCTCGGCAGCGGCCGTGCGGTTGATCGCCGACGGGTCGACGGCGCCGAACTCAAGACGCGCGCGCAGCACATCGAGGTCCCAGCGATCGTCGATCTCCCTCAGTTCGCGCAGCGGGCCGAGAATCTCGTTTTGCCCGCGAAGGTCGAGCGCCTGGGTCTTGTCGTAGAGAAAGCCCAGAACCGACACGAATACCAACGCGGCAAGGCCCAGCAATAGGTTTTGCAGCACTTCAGATTTATTCATCCTTTGTTCTCATTCACCCGGACACGGCCGACAAGCGGGACCTGGATTGTCGCCTGCCACGCTATGTTACGCCCAGCCAAACCCACAGTTGGCCGAGCGGAAACGGAACGTGCAGGACCCGGACGAACACGATCTCGACGAACGCCGCCGTGGCGGCCGTCATGGCGAGCGAAACCGGCCAGCGCTCGCCGCTGCCGGCCTTGAGCGACAGAAAAATACACAGCGCGCCGCCGAGCGTGAACCCCAACAGCCAGATCGCGACGAGGTAGCCGACGATCCAACCCAGGATGACCGCGGTCCGGCGCGCGGCTTCGGACTCCGGAATGCCGGGTTCCGGTCCCACCAAACCCACTGCCGGCTGCAACTCCCTTCCGGTGAATTGAAGGACGAGCAGGAGCGAAGCGAGCGCGAGCACCGGGACGCCGATCGCCCAGGGGAAGAGTCCCGGCCTGAACCCGAAGTTTCTGCTGTGCCATAAGGCGGCGGCGAGGATCACGACGATCGCAACGGTGAATGCGACGCCCGGGTTCGATCGCGGAGCTCTCACCGCGGCGCGAGTTTCCTCCGTCCTGCGCGACCTTGCCCTCCACAGAGGATAAAGCGCGCCCGCGAGCGTGAGCGCGATCAGCACCATCACCCACGGACGCAGCAGCCACTCGGCGCCGTAGTTGTCGGTGGCGAGGAACAGACGGTTCTCCGCGAGCGGCCCCAGCACCAGCCCCAGGATGAGCGGCGCGCGCGGCCAGTGAAGTTTCTCCATGACCCAGCCCAACACGCCGAAGAAAAGAACCAGATAAAGGTCCTCGAAAGCGTTTTTCTCCGCGAAGGCTCCGAGGTAGATCAGCAGAAGGACGGGGGGAATGAGAAGGCTCCCCCGAATCAGCGTCACTTTCGCGAGCTGCTTCAGGAAGAGGAAACACACGGCCACGGTGACGATGTTGGCGATGACGATGGTCCAGACGAAGGAAAACGTCAGCGCGAGGTGGCCTCCCTTGCTTTCCGGCGTGAGCATGCTCGGGCCCGGCACGAGCCCATGGATGATGAAGGCGCCGAGCAGGATCGCCATGGTGACGCCGCTCGGAACGCCGAAGGCGATGGTCGGGATCAGATGGCCTCCCAGCGTCGAGTTGTTGGCGGCGCCCGGACCGAGCACGCCTTCGACGGCCCCCTTGCCGAAGCGCTCCCTTCCCGGGGAGCTCTGCACGGCGTGCGCATAGGCGAGCCACTGGGTCACGCTGCCGCCCATCCCGGGGATGATGCCGACGTAGGCGCCGATGGCACTGCAGCGAAGGACCAGCCACCGGTGGCGAAAGGTGTCCTTGACGCCTTCCATCACGCCGCCGAGCTTCGCGATCTTCTCGCGGGCGATCGCAGTCCTCTGCACCGCAAGGTCGATGATCTCGGGAATCGCGAAGAAACCGATGGTGATCGGCACGAGCCCGATCCCGTCCCACAGAAACAGTTGGCCGAAGGTGTAGCGCTGCGTTCCGGAAATCTGGTCGAGCCCGATGGTCGCGAGCATAAGCCCGAGGCCCGCGGCGACCAGCCCCTTCAAGAGGCTGTCGCCGGCGAGCGAGGCGACAAAAGTGATGCCCAGCACGGCGAGCATGAAGTACTCGGGCGATCCGAAGGCGAGGACCAGCGGGCGCACCACGGGAATGGCCAAAGCAAGGGCGAACGCGCCGAACACAGCGCCTACGAGCGAGCTCATCAGAGCGGCGCCCAGCGCCCTCCCCGCTTCGCCCTTCTTCGCCATCGGGTGGCCGTCCATGATGGTGGAGGCGGTTGTCGGTTCTCCGGGCACGCCGAACAGGATTGACGTGATGTCACCCGTGGTGGCGGTGACCGCCGCCATGCCGAGAAGGAAGGCAAAGGCCTCCACCGCCTGCATGGTGAAGATGAAAGGCAGCATCAAGGCCAGCGTGGTTGGACCGCCCAGCCCCGGCAGGATGCCGACGGCGAATCCGAGCGCGATGCCTACGAGCATCAGCCCCAGAGTCGTGGGCGTCAGGACCTGGTAGAGGCCGGAGGCAAGCGCCCCGGCCATTTCAGCGAGCAATGCTCCTCCTCCCGGGAATTCTCCGGACCTTCTCCGGTGAACTCCTGAGCCTCAATCGGTACTTTCTGTCGCAGCAGGCTTGCCTGCTGCGCGCTACGGGTAGAGCGCTTCTTTGAGCTTGCCGACCGTCGCGGCGTCCAGCGCGAAGACCTCCGCGACCAGTTTGCTCATCTCCTCCCCGGTCACGGGATCGATCGAGAGGTTCGCCTTCTGCGCTTCCGCGAGGAAAGCCGGATCCTTCAACACGGCGTGAAAGGCCGTGTGCAGAGTCTGCACCCGGTCCTTGGGCGTGCCGGGCGGCAGCGCGAACGGACGCGCAAAAGCGCTGCTGTTCTGCACACCGACCAGGATGAGCCGGCGCGCTTCATCGGTCTTGGCGAGGTCGATCGCGAGCGGAACCTTGGGCAAGTCCGCAAACGCCTTCGGCACGATTTGCACCACCGGGAGCGCGTCGCCCGTTTCCAGCGACTTGCGCCAGGTCACCCTCATCGACTCCCACGAGAAACAGGCGCCTGCGATTTCGCCGCTCTCGGCGGCCAGGCGAATCTGCGACGTTCCCTTGTATCCCGAGACCACCTGCACCGGCAGCCCGAGCGCAGCCTTCAGGATTCGCGCCGAGTTGTCCGGGGTTTGTCCAGGGGCAACGCCTCCGAGCTTGACCGGCGTCTTGGAAGCCCTCCATTTTTCGATGCTGGTGATGCCGCTCGCCTTGGTCAGCGAACACACCACGTCTTCCTTGACCGCGGCCCCCAGGTACTCGTATTTCCTGGCGTCGAACTCTATCCCCTGCTGGCCGAGAACCTGGCCGAGGATGACGGCGCCGTTGAAATGCCCTACGGTCAGTCCGTCGGGCTTCGCCACCTTGTACAGGTGATTCATCATGACGATACCGCCGGCCCCGGTCATGTTGTCCACGATGACGGTCGGATTGCCGGGGATGTGCTTGCCGATGTGCCGCCCGATGACCCGCGCGTAGGTATCGAAGCCGCCGCCCGCCGCGAGCCCCACGACGAGGCGCACGACCTTGCCTTCGTAGTAGGACTGGGCCTGCGCGCCGCCACAGAAGGAAGCGAGCACGGTCGCCGCCGACACAAGAGCTGCAAATTGCTTTTTCATTGTGACTCCTCCAAAGTAACAGCGAATCATGCAGTCGTCGGGCGCGCCAGGTCAAGCATTCAGCCGCCTCGCTTCTCGCGCAGCGCGGGCGCGATCATGACGGCGAGGATCAGCACCGAGCCGAGCACGAACGCGAGGCTCATCGGGCGCGTGAAGAACACGCTCGGATCGCCGCGCGAGAGCAGCATCGCGCGCCGCAGGTACTCCTCCATGAGCGGCCCGAGAACGAAGCCGAGAATCAGGGGCGCCGGCTCGCATTCGAGCCTGACGAGGATGTAGCCGATCGCGCCGACGAGCGCGCACAGGTAGACGTCCACCGCGTTGTTGTTCACGGCGTAGTTGCCGACGCAGCAGAACATGATGATCGAGGGAAACAGCCACCGGTACGGGACGCGCAGCAGGCTCGCCCAGACTCCGACGAGCGGCAGGTTGAGGACCACCAGCAGCAGGTTCCCGATCCACATGCTGGCGATGATTCCCCAGAAGAGCTCGGGGTTGGAGGTCATCACCTGCGGCCCCGGGCTGATGCCGTGCACGATCATCGCACCCATCATCAGCGCCATGATGGCGCTCGAGGGAATGCCGAGCGTGAGCATCGGAATGAAATTGGTCTGCGCCGCGGCGTTGTTGGCCGCCTCCGGCGCCGCCACGCCCTCGATCGCTCCCTTGCCGAAGCGCGATGGGTCCTTGGCGATCTTCTTCTCGAGCATGTAGGTCACGAAGGACGACAGCGCCGGCCCCGTCCCCGGCAGCACCCCGAACACCGAGCCGACCGCGGTTCCGCGCACCGTCGGCCAGCACGAGTCGCGGATGTCCTGGCGGGTCGGCAGGAGATTGGAGATCTTGCGCGTGAACACCTCGCGTGGCTCGCGGGACGCGAGGTTGCTCACGACTTCGGAGATCGCGAAGAGGCCCACGACGATCACCGTAAAGCCGATGCCGTCGTAGAGCTCCATGACGCCGAAGGTGTAGCGTGGCATGCCCGAATTCACGTCGGTGCCGACCAGGCCGAGCAGGAGGCCCACCACGACCATGCAGAATCCCTTGACCATGTCGCCGGAGGTGAGCACGGCCGCCGCGACCAGCGCCATCAGCATCAGCGAAAAATATTCGGCCGCACCGAACATCAGCGCCATTTCCGCGAGCGGCGGACCCGCGAGCGCGATCAGCAGCGTCCCCACGCAGCCGGCGAAGAACGAGGCGAGCGCCGCCACCGCGAGCGCCGGCCCCGCGCGTCCCCGGCGCGCCATCTGGTAGCCGTCGAGGCAGGTGACCGCGGAGGCCGTCTCGCCGGGGAGATTCACGAGGATCGAAGTGGTCGAGCCTCCGTACTGCGCCCCATAGTAGATTCCCGCGAGCATGATGAGCGCCGCGACCGGCGGCAGCGTGAAAGTGAGCGGAAACAGCATCCCGATCGCAACCAGCGGGCCGATGCCCGGCAACACGCCGATCAGCGTGCCGAGCAGCACACCCGCGAAGCAATAGCCGAGATTCTGCAGCGAAAACGCGACGCCGAAACCGAAGGCGAGGTTGCTCAGGATATCCACAGGACTCCCGCGATCAGCGGATAGGGCATCTTGAGCACGTAAAGGAGCACGACGACCGCGAAAGCGCTCATCAGCGCGGTGAGGACGAGCACTTCCTTCAGGCGAAACTCGCGCCCGCCCGCCGCGCTCACCAGAAACACCGCGACCAGCGCCGGAACGAGACCGAACCGGGACATGAGAAAGCCGAACAGCACGATGGCGAGCGCGACCAGGAGAAGCGGCTTCCAGCCCCACTCGCCCTTCAGCTTCTCGCCCGCGCGGATGCCGCGCGCGGCGACCCAGACGCCGAGCAGGATGAGAATGCCGCCGAGGACCGTGGGGAAGTAGGCCGGGCCCATGCGCATCGCGTTGCCCATCGGATAGTCGCGCGCGGCGACGACCACGGCGATCACGCCGATCGCGATGAACAGCAGTCCGGCGAGAAAATCCTTGTTGTTGCGCAGATCGAAATTCATTCTATCGGCCGAAAAAAAAGCTCAAGCCCACAAAGAGCCCGTGGCTGGAAAGGTTTATCTTTCTCCCTTCGTCGTCCGCAATGCGGGCCCAAAGGCCCAGGTATTCCATCCGCAGGCCGACCCTTTCCGTGCGCAGCTGCATGCCCACGACTCCCTGATAACCGGTTCCCTCGGCGCTGTGGAGCGGACCCGAGTAGTCGAACGCCTGCACCACCCCGAACCCAGCGCCCGCGTAGGGCTGCCACGCGCTCCCCGGCATGAAGTAGTACTTCGATTTGGCGAAAAACGCCCGCGTGTACATCGTCCCGGCGAAAGCGCCTGGCGCGCTTGCCAGCCTGAAGCGGTTGTTGTAACGAAGGACCTCGCCGCCGAGGGAGAGATTCTCGGCTCCGCGTCCGAGCCTCGTCTCGCCTTCGATCGCCGCGATATCGGTCGCAGACCGCTCGAAAAACCAGTCGTTCCCGCCAATCGTCTGCGAATCGTCCGCGAGCTTCACGTCGCCGGTCTTGATCGTCAGGACAAAAGCGTTGGGCTGCGCGTTCCGCTCCTTCGGCGACGGCGACTGGCCCATGGCCGGCAGCGCCATTCCCACGAGCAATAAGACGAAATACCAGCGGCTCATGCCCAAATCATGCGCACGCGACCCTCCGCTGGTCAAGCTGAGAGGGGTCCAATGCCGTCCCGGTTCAGCCGAGTTCCAGGGCTAGCAGCCACTGATGAGCAAGTCTAGAATGGCATGCGTTATTGGCGAGGTCGGGGATTCCGACACCGAGTCCCGCCCGGTTGAGCGGAGTGCGGTCAAATTGACTCAAGGAGAAGAGGATGAGAGGACTGACTACGGCACTGTGCGTTTTGATGCTGGCCGTGTCGCCGCTGGCGTTGGCGCAGGACAAGACGGCGAAAAAGGAGCCCAGCGAGGCGCAGAAGAAGCAGCAGGAGCGCATGAAGTCGTGCAACGCGAGAGCGGGGGACAAGAAGCTCGAAGGCGATGCGCGCAAGCAATTCATGAGCTCGTGCCTCAAGGGCGATGATTCCGGCCCCAGCGCCAAGCAGAAAGCGCAGCAGCAGCGGATGACGGACTGCAACAAGCAGGCCGGCAGCAAGAAGCTCGAAGGCGATGCGCGCAAGAAATTCATGAGCACCTGCCTGAAAGGGTGACGCTCGGCCGTTGCACGGCCGGGATCCTGCGGGGCATACTGGGAAACCGGTATGCCTCATGTTTTTTTGAGCTTGCCTCACATGGAAGCGCTGCAATGACGCGTTCTCTGGCTGCTGCAGGCTTCCTCGCCTGCGCGGTCGTCTGCACTTCGCCTGCGTTTGCGCAAGCCAAGACCGTGCTGCGCATATCCACCCCCGCGGTGCCCGACGACTGGCACGTGAAGATGCTCTACGTCTTCAAAGACGAGCTCGCAAAGGCCGCCCCCGGCCGCTTTGACGTTCAGGTGCACCACTCGGGCACGCTTTTCCGGCAGGGGGCCGAGCCGGTGGCGATGCAGCGCGGCAATCTCGAGATGGCGCTCCTGTCGATGCAGGACATCGCGCGGCAGATTCCCGAGTACTCGATCTTCACCGCGGGCTATCTCATCCGCGACCCCGATCACCTCGCGAAAGTCTATGGCGGGCCGATCGGCGAGGAGGTCAGCCGCAGGATCGCCGAGGCGATGGGAATCCAGTTGCTGCAGGCGATTTACCTCGGCACCCGGCAGGTGAGCTTGACCCGGCCGAGAAAGGTCAGGATCCCGGCCGATCTCGCGGGAGTGAAGCTGCGCATGCCCGGATCGAAGGAATGGCTTTTCCTCGGACAGGCTCTGGGCGCGAGCGCGACGCCGATGCCTTTCACCGAGGTGTACCTCGGACTCAAGACCGGCACCATCGACGGCCAGGACAACCCGCTGCCGACGGTGAAGTCGGCGAAGTTCAACGAAGTCACGCGCCAGATCGTGCTGACCGGCCATCTCGTTGACGTGCTGCAACTTGCCATCGCCGCAAAGACCTGGAACGCCTTCTCTCCCGCGGACAAGGCGGAGGTGAAGAAGGCGGCGGCGAAAGCGGCGAAGTTCAACGACGAAAACCGCGCGCGTGAGGAAAAAGAGCTGATCGAGTCGTTCCGCTCGCAGGGCATAGCGATCACGACGCCGGACGTGGAAACCTTCCGCAAGACGGTGCAGGCGGCGTACCTGAAATCGGAGCACGCAGAGAAGTGGCCGCGAGGGCTGCTCGATCGCATCAATGCGGTCAAATAGGAGCACTCGCCTCGCCGAACGCCTCGCCCGCTGGGCCGATCTCGTCGGCGCCGGCATCTTCGCCGTCCTGTTCCTGAGTCTCGTCGTACAGGTGGTGCGGCGCTTCGTGTTCGGCGCGCCTGCCGCCTGGACCGAAGAGCTCGCCGCGATCGCCTTCGTCTGGGTGATTTTCTGGGGGACGGCGTTCACCGTGCCCCTCCACGTCCACGTGGCGGTGGACTTCGTCGTACCGCGCTTCGCGCCTTTCGCGCGGCGCGTGCTCTACGCGCTCGGCCTTGCCGTGCTGGCCGGCTGCTTTCTCTGGGCGCTCCCTGGAATCGCCGACTACCTGCGCTTCATGGGCCGCGAGCGGACGCCGGTGCTCGAGCTGCCTTACAGCATCGCATACAGCGTCTTTTTCGCAGCCGCGATCATGGTGGTCCTGCGCTGCGCAGCAGCGATAGCGTTCCCGCCTGATCCGGCGCGTTCCGGCGAGTCCGAGAAAGCATGAGCGCGGCGTTCGGGCTGATGCTCGCCGTATTCGTCGGTATCGCGCTGCTGCGCGGCCCGATCGGCCTTGCGATGATCGCGGGCGGCATCGCCTACCTCGCCGTCACCGGACAGGACATGGGCCTCGCTGCCGAGCAGATCCTCAACAGTCTCTTCGGCAGCTTCGTGCTGATCGCCGTGCCGATGTTCATCTTCGCCGCGAACGTGATGAACGCAGGCACTTTGAGCGAGCGCATCTACGCGCTCGCCCACGCGTTCATGGGGCGGTTTCGCGGCGGGCTCGCGCAGGTGAACGTGCTCGCGAGCGTGATCTTCTCCGGCATGAGCGGCAGCGCGATCGCCGACGCCGTCGGCCCCGGGATGGTCGAGATCGAGATGATGAGCAAGGACGGGCGTTACCCCAGGGCCTTCGCGGTCGCGGTGAGCGCGGCGTCCGCCACCATCGGTCCGATCATCCCTCCGTCGATCCCGATGGTGCTCTACGCGCTCGTCTCGGGAGCGTCGGTCGGCGCACTTTTCCTCGGCGGCGTCGTTCCCGGCCTGCTGATGGCCGCCGCCATGATGCTCGTCATCGTCTGGACCGCGCGGCGGCGCAACTTCCCGATGGAGGCACCGGTGCCGTGGGCGGAGATCCCGGGAATATTCATTCGCACGCTGCTGCCGCTGCTCATGCCGGTCGTGCTCCTCGGCGGCATCTACTCGGGCGTGTTCACCCCGACCGAGGCGGCGGCGGTCGCGGCGCTGTACGCGCTCGTGCTCGCGCTTTTCGTCTACCGCGCTCTCGACTGGAAGGGGCTCGTGTCGGTGCTGGCCGATAGCGCGCGGTCGACGGCGGTAGTGGGGATCATCATCTGCGGCGCGTTCATCTTCAACTACGTGCTCGCGACCGAGCAGATTCCTGCGCGCATCGCCGATGGGTTCGCCTCGCTCGACCTGGGGCCCCTCGCCTTTCTCCTCGTCGTGAACCTGCTGTTCCTCGTGCTCGGCTGCCTCCTCGACACCACGACGCTGCTGCTCGTGATGGTGCCGCTTCTCCTACCGGTCGCCAAGGCGCTGGGTGTGGACCTGGTGCACTTCGGCGTCGTTATCGTCGTCAACATGATGATCGGCCTGCTCACCCCGCCTTACGGGGTGCTGTTGTTCGTCCTCTCCGGCCTCGCCGGGGTACCGGTAAAAGACATCGTGCGCGAGCTGCTGCCGTTCATCGCAGCGCTCATCGCGGTGCTCTTCCTCATTACGTTCGTGCCTTCGCTCGTTCTCGCGCTGCCCGAGCTGGCCGGCTATTTCCGTCCCTAGTAGTTCGCGTTTCCCGGCGTTCTCGGAAACGGGATCGCGTCGCGCACGTTCGAGAGCCCGGTGACATAGGCGACGGTACGCTCGAAGCCCAGGCCGAAGCCCGCGTGCGGCACCGTGCCGTAGCGGCGCAGGTCGCGATACCAGCCGTAGTGCTCGCGGTCGAGCCCGGCTTCGGCCAAGCGCTCGTCGAGGACGTCGAGCCGCTCCTCGCGCTGGCTGCCGCCGATGATCTCGCCCATACCTGGCGCGAGGACGTCCATGGCGGCGACGGTCTTGCCGTCGTCGTTCGCGCGCATGTAAAAGGCCTTGATGCCCCTCGGGTAGTTCATGACGATGACCGGTTTCCTCGCGTGACGCTCGGTGAGAAAGCGCTCGTGCTCCGATTGCAGATCGATGCCCCACTTCACCGGAAATTCGAACTTCTCCTTCGAGCGCTCGAGGACCGCGATCGCCTCGGCGTAGTCCATGCGCACGAACTCCGAGTCGACGATCCCCTGCAGCTTGGCGATCACGCCTTTCTCGATGCGCTCCTCGAAGAACGCCATGTCGTCAGGGCGTTCGGCAAGCACAGTCTTGAAGATGTGTTTCAGCAACGCCTCGGCGAGAGTCGCGTCGTCGGCGAGGTCGGCAAAGGCGATCTCGGGCTCGATCATCCAGAACTCGGCGAGGTGCCGGCTGGTGTTCGAGTTCTCGGCGCGAAAGGTCGGGCCGAACGTATACACCTTGGAGAGCGCGAGGCAGTAGCTCTCGACGTTGAGCTGCCCGGAAACGGTGAGGAAAGTTTCGCGCCCGAAGAAGTCCTGTGCGAAGTCGATCTTGCCGCCTTGCGTGCGCGGCAGGTTCGCGAAATCGAGCGTGGACACCCGAAAGAGCGACCCGGCGCCCTCGGCGTCCGACGAGGTGATGATGGGCGTGTTGACCCAGAAGAAACCGCTGTCGTGAAAGAAGCCATGGATGGCCTGCGCGATGGTGTGGCGCACGCGCGTTGCCGCGCCGATAACGTTCGTGCGCGGGCGCAGATGCGCCACCTCGCGCAGGAACTCGAGCGTATGCGGCTTCGGCTGGATCGGGTAGGCGTCCGGGTCCTCCACCCAGCCGACCACCCTGATCGCGCTCGCCTGCATCTCGTAGGGCTGTCCCTTGGCCGGCGAGGGCACGATGGTGCCGGTGGCTTCCACCGCGCAGCCGGCGGTAAGGCGCAGAACTTCATCCGCATAATTCGGCAGCGCGCTCGGCGCGACCACCTGGACGGGGTGAAAGGAGGAGCCGTCGGAGACGTTGACGAACGAGATGCCCGCCTTCGAATCGCGCCGCGTGCGCACCCAACCCCTGACGGTGACGTGGACATCCTTCGGCGCCCGTCCGGCGAGGACATCGGCGCAGGAGATCGCGGTCATGCTCAGCGCCCGAAGTGACGCGGGCGCCTCAGGCTGCCCGCGAGGCGCGTTTTCTTTCGTGCTCGAGAAGAAGCCGCTTGCGGATGCGGATCGACTTGGGCGTGATCTCCACGAGCTCGTCGTCGGCGATGAACTCGACCGCCGATTCCAGGGTATGCCTGATCGGCGGGGTGAGCAGGATCGCCTCGTCCTTGCCCGCTGCTCGAATGTTGGTGAGCTGCTTCGTCCTGACCGGGTTGACGACGAGATCGTTGTCGCGGCTGTGCAGGCCCACCACCATGCCCTCGTAGAGCGGATCGCCGGGATCGACCAGCATGCGGCCGCGTTCCTGCAGCTTCCACAGCGCATAGGCGACCGCCTCGCCGTCTTCGGATGAGACCAGCGCGCCGTTCCTGCTTTCGGCGATCTCGGGCTTCATCGGACCGTAGTCATCGAACACGTGGCTCATGACACCGGTGCCGCGCGTCAGCGTCATGAAATCTGACTGGAAGCCGATCAGCCCGCGCGCGGGCACGCGGTAGTCCAGCCGGACGCGGCCCTTGCCATCGGGCTGCATGTCCATCAGGTCGCCGCGTCGCGCCCCGAGCGCTTCCATCACCGCACCCTGGTGCACCTCCTCGACGTCCATCGCGAGCATCTCGAAGGGCTCGTGCCTCGCGCCGGCGATTTCCTTGATGAGCGCACGCGGGCGGGAAACCGCGAGCTCGTAGCCTTCGCGGCGCATGGTTTCCAGCAGGATGGTCAGGTGCAGTTCGCCGCGGCCCGAGACCTCGAAGATGCCGTCCTCGTCGGTATCGCGCACGCGCATCGCCACGTTGCTCTGCAGCTCGCGCTCGAGCCGGT
>Ga0137435_1000171_pt1 | contig 23293 bp, 21 predicted proteins | sample EasRivERMGT100_2_FD_104904 | JGI IMG/M metagenome (GOLD analysis project Ga0137435, IMG submission 104904) | Soil microbial communities from meander-bound floodplain in the East River, Colorado, USA - East River MetaG ERMGT100_2 | ecosystem: Environmental > Terrestrial > Soil > Floodplain ... | reverse complement strand
TCGGCGGCGTCGCGATCATCAAGGTCGGTGCGGCCACCGAGACCGAGATGAAGGAGAAGAAGGCGCGCGTCGAGGACGCGATGCACGCGACGAAGGCGGCCGTGGAAGAAGGCATCGTGCCGGGCGGCGGCGTTGCGCTTCTCCGCGCCAGCAAGGCGCTCGACGGCTTGAAGCTCACGGGCGACCAGCTCGTCGGCCTCAACATCGTCAAGCGCGCCATCGAGGAACCGATGCGCCACATCGCGAGCAACGCCGGCGCAGAAGGCTCGATCGTCGTGTCGAAGGTCAAGGAGATGAAGCAGGACGAAGGCTTCAACGCCGCGACCGAGGTGTACGAGGATCTGGTGAAGGCAGGCGTCATCGACCCGGCGAAGGTGGTCCGCAGCGCACTGCAGAACGCCTCGTCCATCGCGTCGCTCCTGCTGACGACCGAGGCGCTGGTCTCCGAGATTCCCGAGGAGAAGAAGGATGCCCCCCAGATGCCGCACGGGGGCGGCATGGGCGGGATGTACTAAGTTCGAAGTTCGAACGTCAAAGTTCGAAGTAAGTTGGAAGTGGAGGCCGGGTCCGTTGGGACCCGGCCCTTTTTTTGTACCGCGGCGTACAGTTTTGTACTGCCGCGAACAGTTACGTCGGCGGCTCGCTTTCCTCGTGTCCTCAAACTCGGCCAACCTGTCGGTGACGCGGAGACGAAAAGTCGCCTCTGGAGTCCCTTGTCACGCCAGGCGGGCGCAGGTCGGTCCGCGGAATGCGCAATTTGCTCAGCGTTCCTAAGACCGCGCTCGTTCATGCCTTGGCATTCATGTTGCCCCCATACTTGTTGCGAAGCGGTCTCACTGATTGCCGCGGGCGCCGTCATGCCTCAGGCCTTCACCGACTCGCGGTCACTAGGAGGTGTCATGGGCCCGTTCCAGGAACTGCTTGCGACCGACCATCGACGCGTCCTGGAGTTTTTCGTCATGGGCCTTCGCGACGTTTCCGAGCCCGACGTCGATCAGCAAGAGCTGTTTTACAACGCCAGCGTGCTGGCGCACTACGCCCAGATATCCACACAGGCCGGCGTCGAGTGGCCGGCTCCCGCGAATCTCAGCGAGGTCTTCGATCATTTTGTGTCGGACTCCACCCTGCTGCGCGACAGCCAGATGATGGAAGTGGCAGGCACGCAGTGCCTCTTATTGGCAGGGTTCTTCCAGGATCAGATGCGCGAGCGTCACAACATCCGCTGGTACGCGCAGTTGGGCTCGAGTTTCTTCCGCCAGGCGGCCGTCCACGAACCGTCCTCGCGCAAAGCCCGGCTCCTCGACTCGATTGCCAGGCGCTTCGAACCGTGGCGTCAGCGGCACGCGCGGCTGAGCCGCGAGCTGCGTGACCAGCCCTATCTGCTCAACCCATCCTAACCGCTCCGCCTGCCGCGCGCGGAAGGCCGCCCTTGGATGCAATATCGTCATCCTTTCGCGAGTCAGGGACTCGTGCCCGCTCGCGTCGAGCATGAGCGAGACGCCTTCATGGAAGGCGCGAACGGGAGCACAATGAGGGCGGAGCTACTATGAGGAACACCGCCCCTATTGCCGTCGCGATCGCCATATTGAGCGGGCCGCTGGCCGCGCAGGACACGAAGCCTGTGCCGAAAGACTCGGTTCGCGGGTCTATTCCCGGTTGTGCGAAGGGTAACGTCTTCACCGCCGGCCCCCGGACCTCAGATCAGGTGGCAAGGCTCGACGTTCCTGAAGGCATGCATCTGCGCATGAACGGGCAAAAGAAGCTGATGGCGGAGATCAAGGCGCATGAAGGTTCGATGATCGAGATCACCGGTCTCATGAAGAAGGGGCAGTACAACCAGACGGGTATAAACGTGGGTGGCGGCGTGCGAATTACGCCTGGTTCGTCTGCCGCCGGCCGCCCGGCGCCCTACGTTGCCAGCCCGAGCTACATCGACGTCGAGAGCTGGCATCAAGTCGAGGGTAACTGCCCGTCGCGATAGCGGCACGACGCTGGGCCACGTCTCTCATTGACACTTTTCCGACACGGCGGGTTATATTCGCCTCTCCCCAGCATCCCGACGTTTGCTATCGCCGGAGGAAACCATAATGCGCGTGATTCCATGGATTGCAGCCGTTCTCACTCTGGCGCTCGTGACGCCTGCTTTCGCCCAGGAGGAATGGGACAATTTCAAGTTCCCCGAAGACGGGTTCGAGGTGAACTTTCCAGGAAAGCCCCTGGTGCAGACCACGACCTATACCTCCCAGTACAGGTACCAGCTGCCCGCCAAGGTCTATACCGCCTCACACGGACGCGAGCGGTATTCCGTGACCGTGGTCGACTACCGCCCCGCCGAAGCGCAGGGAGTCGCCCGCGCCAGGCTGTGCCCGGCCGGCGCTGAGACCTGTGTCGGCACGCAGGACGGCCGCCAGGGTACGATCATCGGCCTCGGCTACTGGAAAATGGACGTGCGTGGCGCGATGAGTTTTGCGGCCCTCAAGTACATGCAGCGGGACGCGAAGGTCACTGATTTCAACCTGCAGTTCCAGCAGGTGGTCGAAGGCTACTTCATGCAGCTGACGAATCGAGACGAGTCGCGCTCGTTCGTCTACATCACGATGCACGAGAACCGGCTCTACATCTTCGAGGGGACGACGCCAAAGGGAGCTCCGGAGCCGGGACTGTTTCAGGGATCCGTCGGGATCGTCGACGCCAAGGGCGGCAGCATCCGGTACACCGACTACTACTCGAATGCGGTGCACGGCCTGCGCGAAAATGAGCCGCCGCCGTTTCGCGTGGACGGCGGGCCGCCACAGACGTGGCCAACCGGCGGTTACACCGGGTCCGGCCGGCCCGCGCCGGGGGCCGAGCCCTATGTTCCACCGGCCGGTCGAGGCGGCGCAGCAGCCGCTCCCGGCGCACCCGCTCCCGGCAGGAACTGAGAACAAACTGGTTTCTTTGTTACCAGAAGCACTCATGCTGGAAACACCTTCCACGATTTCCACGATGCTGGACCTCGGTACCGCGGCACAATGTCCGCCCAACTCACCTTCAGGAGCTTAAAGATGCGCAGCTACATCGCTCTAGCCCTATCTGCTTTCCTTACACTTTCGACCGCCGCATGCTCGCAGCAGACGCCGCTCGAAAAAGCGGCGGCCACGGTGGGCGCCGCACAGACCAAGACCTTGCAGGTCGTCGGTTCCGGCGCGAACTTCTCGGTGGGACAGAACTACACAGCCACCGACGCGTGGCCGCGCGTCACCGTCAAGAACTACACGGCCCTGATCAACTACGACACCGGCAGCATGCGCGTCGAACTGCTGCGGGAAATGGGCGCGGTCATGCCGCGCGGCGGAGGTGCGCCGTTCTTCGGCGAGCAGCGCCAGGTCCAGGTCGTCAGCGGCGATAAGGCGTGGAACGTGCCGGCGGCCGCCGACCAACCGGCCGCGCCAAACCCGGGTGCCGCGCCCGAGCGCATGCTGGCGCTTTGGGCCACGCCGATCGGCTTCGTGAAGGCCGCGATGATGAACAACGCCACCACGACGCCCTCGGGCACCAGCACCGACGTCTCGTTCACCGTCGGCGGCAAGTACAAGATGGAAGGGACGATCAACGCGGAAGGTCAGGTCGAAAAGGTCCGCACGTGGTTCGATCAGCCGATTGTCGGCGACATGCTGGTCGAGACGACGTACTCCGAGTACAAGGACTTCGGCGGCGGCGTGATGCTGCCAGCCCACGTGGTGCAGACGCAGGATGGATTTCCGTCGCTCGATTTGATGATTTCGGCCGTCACGGTCAACCCGGCTGTTGACATCACCGTCCCCGACAACGTGAACGCGTTCCAGCCGCCGCCCGTGAACGTCACGTCGGAAAAGTTGGCCGACGGCGTCTTCTACTTAAAGGGCGCGACGCACCACAGCCTCGCAATCGAGATGAACGACCACATCGTGGTAGCCGACACTCCGAACGACCAGGCACGGGCGGAGGCTGTGCTGGCGAAGGCGAAGGAAGTGATTCCGAACAAGCCGATTCGCTTCGTGATCACCTCGCACCACCACTGGGATCACCTTGGTGGCATCCGCGCCGCAATCGACGAAGGCGCGACGATCGTGACGCACGAATCGAACAAGGCGTTCCTCGAGCGCGTGGCCACGACACCCCACACGATCAAGCCAGACCGGCAGTCCGAGTCGAAGAAGGCGGTGCAGGTCCAGACGGTTGGTGACGATGGACAGCTGACCGACGGCACCCGCGTGATCGAGCTTCATCGATTGCAGGGCTACGAGCACACGGGCGATATGCTGGTGGTCTACCTGCCGAAGGAAGGGATCCTCGGCGAGCCGGATGCGTACACGCCGCCGGCGCAGGCCGGCACGGCGCTGATCGCGCCGGCCGTTCCGAGTGCGAAGGCGCTCAGCGACAACATCAAACGGCTGAAGCTCAACGTGAAGACGATCGCCCCGTTCCACGGAAACCGGATGACGAACGTGGCGGAGCTGGACAAAGCCGCTACGCCCACGAGGGCCACCAACTAGGCGAGTTTCGCTCCGACGTAGCCGCGGAGACACGAACCGTGCCTCCGTGGCTCGTTGAAGTGAAAAATGGTCCAGGCTCGGAGAACTGGTGATGAAATCTTTTCTAGGAACGAGCGTCACGGCGCTTGCCGTGCTCGCGCTTCTCCCGATCGCTGCGCTGCCAGCTGCAGCGCAGCAGTCACCCGTTAGACCCGCACCGAATGCGAACGCCGATGACCCCGCCGCCAAGCCGACACCGCGGCTCGCCGATGGCCATCCGGACCTCAATGGCTTCTGGGCGATCGGGCGTGGACCTGACACCCCGGTGGGTAGCGGGTTCGGTCAACGTAACCCGAATATCAAACGGGGCGACGCCCGGAACGCGGCGGCGCAATACGCGGATCCGAATCAACCTCCTTACAAGCCAGAGTTGATGGCGAAGGTCCTGGACCTAGCGAAGAATGAGAGCAAGGTGGACACCGCGTTCTACTGCAAGCCTGGCGGCGTTCCGCGCATAGGCCCACCACATTCGATCGTCCAGGCGCCCGGCATGCCGATCGTGTTTCTGTACCAAATGAACTCAGGGAACACGTTTCGCCTCGTGCCGACCGCGCGCACCACTCATGATCCGGACGCCGTCGAGTTTTACTACGGCGACTCCATTGGACGCTGGGAGAGAGACACGCTGGTTGTAGACACGACCGGTTTCAACGAAGAAACATGGCTCGGCATCTATGGCTGGTTTCACAGTTCGATGCTGCACGTGGTCGAACGTATTTCGCGCGTCGGGGATACGCTTCGCTATCAGGCCACGGTCGAAGATCCGGAAGTCTTCACGCGTCCATGGACGATGAATCCCTGGGTTTCCGTGAGGACCACCAAGGAAATGCTCGTCGAAAATCCTCCATGCGTTGAACTGGATATCGAGCACGTCACAAGTTTCGACGAGAAGACGAAGCGGTAAACATCCGCGAATCGGGACGTCGAACGTCAGCCTGACTCGACCGGCGCGGGTGGTCGCTGCTCCTGCTGCTGCCGGCGCTGCACCGCCAGGACGAGCACGATGCCGAGTACGCCGATGAGCGCGGAGTACGAAAAAAACACGACGTAGCCAACACCCAGAGCCGCGGGCGTGACTCCAGACCGCTCGAGGGCGGTCGCAAATTTGTCCGGCGACTGGCCCACAAACAAACTCTTCAGACCTGAGAACACGCCACCCGCATCGGCAAGTCGCGCGGCACCCTCGACGATACGGCCCGATTGCGTCCCGAGCAGGCGGGCGGGCACCGCATAGATGGAAGAAAAAAGCGCGTACTGCGTCGCGGTGAACGCGGCCGACGTCAAGCTCGACATATAGGCAATCAGGCACGTGCCCGCGAAGCCGCCGGCGACGTTGTCGAGGCCGATGGCGGCGAAGAGCGCAATCAGACTGTGCTCTTGCATCGCGAGCCAGATGAACAGGAGATTGCTCAACGGCCCCGCGAACGCGCCAATCACCATCGCGCGCATCAGACCGTAACGCGCCACCGCCACGCCACCGGCGAAGACACCGAACAGCGTCATCCCGACACCGAAAATCTTCCGGACCTCGGCGATCTCAACCAGGCTATAACCGCTGTCGAGATAGAACGGATTCATGATGGTCAACATGAAGTCCGGGATCCGGTACGCGCAGATGAGCGCGAGAATCAGCCCCCCCGCAGAGCGGTGGCGTGCGAAGAAATCGCGCAGCGGATCGGCGAGCGCCGATGAGAGATAGACACCGGGCCGAGTACGCGCACCGGGAAGCGGGAGCGCGGCAAGAACGATCAGTCCGAACCCCAACACCACGGCGGCCAGTTGGACCCAGACACCCGCGGCCGATGCCCAGGCTGATAGAACAGCGTCTCGAGCGCTCGTTGCGCCCACGGCGCCGACCACGCCCGCCAGCACGCCAGCATTGGCGGCGAGACCCGAGCCCAGAACGAGCGCGCCTGCCGCGAGGAGCGCGAGACGGGCGACCCATTCCACCGACTCACGTGCAGGGGCCGGTTGAATGTCCGCGGTCTGTATCGAGCGGATGGCGTGGCGTTCCTCGCGCGGCGCCGCCAGTACGGCGAGGACACCCACGGTCATCAGCGCCGCCATCACGGCATAGGCGAAATTCCAGCCGTAGCCTTCGGCGAGCAGCAGCGGCGCGGCGCCGGCGACGATGATCGCCACCCTGTAGCCCCATGAATATGCTGCTGCGAGGGCGCCCTGCTTGGAAATTTCCGCCGCTTCGATGCGCCAGGCGTCGATCGCGATGTCCTGAGTGGCTGACGAGAAACCGACGAGGAACGCAAAGACCGCGATCCTTCCGAGACTGCTGGCAGGATCAGAACCCGCCAGAAGTGCCAGTCCAACCATGATCAAGCCCTGGCACACCAGCATCCACGACCGGCGATGCCCCAGCCAGCCAGTGAGCACGGGTACGGGAGCCCGGTCAATGAACGGCGCCCAGAGGAATTTGAAGGTCGAGACCAGCGTGACCAGGCTGAAGATGCCAATGACTTCGAGAGACAGGCCGGACGCGCGCAACCAGGCCGACAGCGTGTCGAAGATAAGGTAATAGGGCAGGCCCGCCGAAAATCCCAGCGCCACCATGACCAGCGTGCGGCGCTCGGCGTACACGCCGAGCGCCGAGAGGACCGTGGGCCTGCCTGGAGATGACTCGATTTCGCTGCTCACGCGGCCGTCGGCGCGCACTCGTTGATGTCGCCGACTGCAACCTCCGAGTGACCGCTCACTTTGCCAGCGGATCGGGGCGAAGCTGGAACCTGACGATCTTGCTCGTCGTCCCTTTGCCCGTTTCCATGTGGAACGGCGCCCGGGTGCTGACCGTCGACCAGATTCCTTTACCCTTCCACCCGGCATTCGGATCGTCGATCCGGCCGTCCATCCATTTCGTGTAGTACCCCGTTGGATACGGCACGCGGAGGACGACAAATTTTCCGTCTTTCAACGCCAGCAGCCCTTCGGCGGCGTTTCCGGTATTGATCGGCACGTTTCTGCCAAGACCGAGCGTATCGAACTGATCCACCCAGGTGAAGTAGCTGCCCTCAACGCTGCCGGAATCCGTCACGCCCTTGAACTGCGGCACCGGTTCCTGATAAAGCGCCCAGCCCTCGGGGCAATGCTGACCCGTCGCTGCCGGTCCATTGAGCGGACCCTTGCATTTGCGTCGATCGAAGCTCGCCAGGTGTCCGCTGGCGAGCGCCAGCCAGGCAACGCCGTTGCGATCGACATCAAACCCGCGCGGCGAGAATCCCTGGACCGACGCCTTCGGGTTGTTGAATGGCGGCTCGTAGACTTCTGCCAGCGCGGTCTCCGGCGGATTCGATCCGGGATTCAGCCGCACGACGGCGCCGGGCATGCCCACCACCGATCCCCAGACCGAGCCGTCCGGTGCGGGAGAGACGCCGTAGAAGGCGCCGCCGAACCGCTTGTCCTTGGCCGGATCGAGCGGCTGGTCGGGCTCCACATACGCGTCGCGCTTGCCATTGCCGTTGGTGTCGATGATGAGCGCGGTCCAGCCCTGCGACTTCGCTTCGTCGCCCGTCTCCTCGAACATCTTCCTGTTCAGCCATCCAACGACCTGGCCGCCGCCGCTCGTCCAGAGCGTCTGGTTGGCGTCCTCGGCGAACATCAGGTGGTGAGTGCCGAAGCACGTACTGATGTGCGTGAGCTTCTGGGTCTTCGGGTCGTACATGGCGAGATGGCGGCCCGCGTTGGCAATCGGGAACAGCTTGGCCGAGGGATGGCTCGAGCCCGCTTTGCAATAGTCCGGGTTAGCCGGCGGACGCACGGCGGACGTGATCCAGACACGGCCCTTCTCGTCCATCATCGGATTGTGCACGTTGTTCTTGCTGGTCCAGATGGCTTCTTCGCCCCAATATGGCGAGGGCTGCGACATCACCGCCGACGTCGGCGGGGTGTTCGGATCGCGGACGGTCAGTTTCACCTGGCTCGCGGTGTGCCGTACCGGATCCAGCACGGGCAGGTAATCGGCGCTGAGCTCGAGTGATCCGTACATCGGGCCGTTACCGTTCACCCTTGGATTCCGTCTGTCGGTTGAAACCACATCATGGAGATACGCCTTCGGGTCGGCCCAGTCCCACTGGGTGATGACGACGTTGCGCTCGAGGCCTTGCGGCCGGGGAGGCGCAGGCGGCACCTCACCTGCGGCGATTCGATCGGTCCAGTCGGCAAACATCGCCAGCGCCCGCCGCCGGCCCATCTGGGTGATGCCGTTGCTCATCTGCCCGCCCGCCTGTCCCGACTGTACTCGGCGGTCCCACGCGGCGACCGAGGAGTCAAACGTACCGAGCGCCCGCGGAATCTCCCGCGTTCCCTTCGTACCTATTTGATGGCACGTCGTGCATGCGCCCGTCTTCATCATCCGAACCCAATCGGCTTGGGTTTTCATGGTTGGCGAGATGCCGTTGCCCTCGGGCCCGGTGCCCGGAAACTCGCTTTTGTCCGGCACTCGAGCCAGGGAATACCAGTAAGCGGCCGGGTAATAGTCCGCTGCCGCGCGCGCGTTGGGCGCCACGACCGCGGTCAGGTTCAGAATCTTTCCGGGAGCCGCCGGAACTTTCTGTGAATCCACGAGCCCATAGCCGCGCACCCACACGTTGTAATTCGCTTTCGGAAGGTCGGGCACGACATAGCGCCCCTGGTCATCGGTGACCACGGTCCTGTTGAACTTTGTCGGCAGATCGGTCGTTTCGGCGATGACCCAGACGCCGGCCTCGGGCCCGCGCGGGCTGGTGACGACACCCCCGATGTCGTCATTGTCAACGGCGACAGGTCCGGTCGCGACCTGACCGCGCAGCCCGGTCAGCGACGCCGACACGAATACGGCGATCGCGATCGCAACGATTGGGACGTACAAGCCTTTTCTGCTCATCTGTAGCCTCCATCGAAGAACCCTGACGAGGCACCATCCGCGACTCATCACTCCCCAGACGGGAGTGAACGAATCCCAGGCCCGAGCACGGGATTTCGGTTCTGGCGATCCGAATCCCTTATACACGAAAGCCCTCCACGTACGGCCAGATCTTTCGTCGCAGCCTACCTGCTACGCTGTCGCGTGTGGGACGCGTCAAGCCCAACGTCGCTCCCCCATTGCGTTCGCCCGCCGCCGCGATGGCGTCGCTGCGGTGGACCCTGCTGCTGGCGGTCGCGCTGCTCGCGCTCGTCCTTCGTCTCGTCTAAATCTGGCAAATCTCCCACGCGCCGTTTTTCGATCTCCGACTCGGCGATGCCGAGGCCTACCATCAATGAGCGCTCCGGATAGGGGTCGGATGATGCGACCTGGCATTCATTGGAGACCGGGACCTGCTGTGAGACGCGGAATGTAATCGCCTCGTCCTGTCTTCGACCTAGCGCGATGCCTCGCTCGACGCTGCTCCAGTTCCCCCGTGTGCTCCCGAATTGCCGTCTACGAATTGTCACAAAAGCGCCACGACCAGGACACGCCGACCCCGTCTAATCGTGAGGATGAATAAAGCGTCCGTGCGGAGGCCGAAATGACCCTAAAGGAGTTTCAGAGCGCTACGTCGGCGGTTCCTGAACCAGCCCTGCGCTGTGCGATAGCCGCGGCTCTCTCTGTGGAACCGGCGCGAACGCCAGACGCCTATCGCCGTTTCTACACTCGTGTTGTTGTGACGCTGGGCCTCGCGACATCAGAGCCTGCGCGCCCACACGTGACTGCTGCCGTGTGCGACACCTAGTGCTCAGATTGCTGGCTGTTTTTCGATTCCACCCCACACCGCGGTTCAAGGCGTTACCGCGCGGCGGCTGCGAAGTTGCGCTGCTCATCGCATCGCGGCGACTAAGCCACAGATTTCATATGGGTTAGCCGCCCTCCTTCCTTCCGCCCGTGAATTTGTCGATCGTCGGCCCGCCCGTTCGACCTGTAGGTGGAGGCGACACATGCAGACAATCGCGCAAGACAATCCGTTCGCGGGCACAACCACGACCTATCACGCGGGCTCGAGGCGGGCGCTATGGACCGGCAGGGTCATCAGCGGGCTGGCCGTAGCTTTCCTCATCTTCGACAGCGTCGGCAAGCTGCTCGAGGTGCAACCCGTCATCGACGGAACGAAGCAGCTCGGGTACCCTCCGGATATCGTGTTCAGCCTCGGAGTGACTCTGCTGTCGTGTGTGCTGGCTTATCTGGTTCCGGGGACGTCGGTGCTCGGCGCGGTGTTGCTGACGGGCTATCTTGGCGGTGCCGTGGCTACGCACGTGCGTGTCGGGAACGCGCTCTTCACGCACGTCCTCTTTCCCACGTACGTCGCGGGCCTCCTCTGGGGCGGCCTCATGCTGCGCGACGCGCGGCTGCGTGCGTTCCTGCCCTGGCGCGATCGGAGCCAGTCATGAGTCACGTCAGGTCGAAAGACGGAACCACGATCGCCTACGAGCAGTCCGGCAATGGCCCTGCGCTGATACTCGTGGACGGCGCGCTCTGCAGCCGCGCCTTTGGGCCTTCGCCGAAGCTCGCGCCGCTGCTCGCACGGCATTTCACCGTCTACGCCTACGACCGCCGCGGGCGCGGACAGAGCGGCGACACGCACCCGTATTCCCCGGCGCGCGAGGTGGAGGACATTGCCGCGCTCGTCGAGGCAGCGGGCGGGTCGGCGTTCCTTCTCGGGTTGTCGTCAGGCGGAGCGCTGGCGCTGGACGCCGCTGCTAGCGGTCTCCCCGTCAACAAGGTGGCCGCGTACGAACCGCCTTACGTGGACGACAGTGGCCAGCGCGGCGGAGCCGGCCACGAAGGCCAACTCACGCGTCTGCTCGCGGAAGGAAACCGTGGCGGAGCGGTGAAATACTTCATGAAGGACATGGTCGGCGCGCCGGCACCAATCGTCGTGGTGATGCGTCTGATGCCGTGGATCTGGCGCAAGCTGAAAGCGGTCGCCCATACCCTCCCATACGACGCCGCCGTGATGACAGCGTTCAGGATTCCGCGCGCGCGCTTCGCGTCGATCGGCGTGCCGGCACTGGTGATGAACGGGGCGAAGACCGATCCCAGGCTGCGGGAGGCTGCGCAGACGATCGTGGACGTCATTCCCGCGGCGCGTTACCGCGAGCTGGCGGGACAGACGCACAACGTGAAGCCCGATGTCCTAGCGCCGGCGGTCGTGGAGTTCTTCACCGCGCCGGCGGCCACGACGTCCGTCCGGATATGACGAGCATGCGATTCATCATCCTGCACAAGACCAACGCGCATTGGGAGTCGGGCGCGATCCCGAGCCCGGAGTTGATCGCGCGTGTGGGAACGCTGCTCGGCGAGCTGGCGAAGGCGGGTGTGCTTCTCGGCGCAGAAGGCCTCCGCGCCAGCTCAGAGGGCGTGCGGCTCAGATTTGCGGCAGGCACGCGCACTGTCATCAACGGTCCTTTCGAAGGGGACAACGAACTGGCCGCCGGCTTCAGCATCCTGAGGACGCGGTCGCTGGAGGACGCGATCGAGTGGGCCACGCGCCAGGCTGACGTCCTGGGCGACGTGGAGATCGACATCCGCCCCGTCACCGAGCCCTGGGACATCGGCATGGGTGCGACGCCGGCAGACGTCAGCACGCGCCGCTACATGGTCCTGCGCAAGGCCACCCCCTCGACGGAGATTGGCGGGGCGCCGTCTTCCACACAGCGGGCGGAATTCGCGCGCCTGATCGGCGAGACCACGCGCAGTGGTGTCCACCTCGTCACCGAGACCATGCGTCCCAGCAGGAGGGGCCGGCGTTACATGAACTCCCGCGAAGGCGTCAGCGTTTATGACGGCCCTTTCATCGAGACCAAGGAACTGATTGCCGGCTATGTCGTCGTGTCGGCAGCGTCTCTCGAGGACGCGGGGCGATGGGCGATGCAGTACGTCCACGCCGTTGAAGCCGACGAGGTGGACCTGCGCGAACTGGAGCCTCACTGATCTCACGCTGGGGAGACGACGAGATTACCCCTCGCAGCGATCCCATTCTGTCGCTGTGAGACGCGGTATGTCCGGAGCAAAACCGTAGTCAGCCGAAGGCCGAACAGCTTGGTCATTCGCCGCAGCTCGGTTGTCTCGAATCAAGCCGGTTTTGCGAAGGACATGCCGCGTCTCACAGCAGAGAGATGCACGGCGAGAGGGCGCGCAGTCCCTCGCTACGGCTTCGCGTATTTCTTGAGGATCTCCGTGCTGACTTCCGCGGCAAACACGTTGCCTCTCGCGTCGGTGGCAACGCCTTCCACGCCGGCGTTGTTGTTCTTCTCGGGATCGGGCTCGACAAACGGAATCAGCGCCGTCACCTTGCCGTCCCTGGCGCTGCCGACGCGGATGCCTCTTGTGAACCCGGGATTCTGCGTCTTGTTCGACTGTGAATCGGCGACGTACATGTTGTCGTTCCGGTCGATGAACACGCCACTCGGCCGGCCGAACTGTTTCCACTGATCGATAAAACGTCCATCGGCATCGAAGATCTGCATGCGGCCGTTGCTCCGATCGGCGACGAAGATGCGTCCGCGCGAATCGATCGCGATGCTGTGCGGCGTGTCGAACTCACCGGGTCCCTTGCCCCGCTTGCCCCACGCCGTAATGAACTTGCCGTCCTTCGAGAACCGCATGATCCGGTTGACGGGCGTGTCGGCCATGTGGCCGTCGGCGACGAAGATGTCGCCGTTCTGCGAGATCGCGACGTCGGCGGGTCCGCTGAAAACGTCGTTCCCGGCGCCGGCAACGCCCGCCTTGCCGAGTGACATCAGCAACTTTCCGTCAGGGCTGAACTTGAACACCTGGTTGCCCTTGCCGTCTTTGATCTGGGCGTCGGTCACCCACACGTTGCCGTCGCGGTCAACGGTCATGCCGTGCGCCTGCACGAACAGTCCCTCGCCAAAGCTCTTGACCACCTTGCCGGTGGAGTCGAATCGAAGGAGCGGCGGATCGGATCGATGGAAGACCCAGATATCGCCGTTCGGCGCGGGATCCACCGAGATGACGCCTGCCCATTTCGCGCCGGCGGGAAGCTTCGCCCACCCTGCGTCTTCACGATACGGATTGGGGGAGCCAGTCTGGGCGCCAACGGTCGCGGCGACCGCCGTGATGACCAGTACGAAGAGTCCCGCAGCAGCCGATTTCACCAGACGTGAAGGTGCCATACAGTCCTCCATGCAGAATGCGCGCGAATTATACGCCCGGATTGGAACCGGCCGTGGACCGCATTCGGGCAAAGACAGGATGGGAAGTTAGAGGGAATTCGGAGCGGGCGAGCGCTTTGTCTTGGGATGATGCGATCTGCGATTCATTGACGGCCGCGGCCTGGTGGGTTCGGCCTTCCGGGATCGTTGCCCCCGCCCTGATTGCCGTCGCCCGATTTATCCGGTTTGCTTGCCTGCGGTGGCTTCCCTGGCGAGGGCACGGCGGCGGGCGGACCCGACTCTGCTCCGCCGCCTCCGCCGGAATTGCCGCGTCCCTGCCCATTCGAAGAGCCGCGGCCACGACCGTTGCCGTTATTACCTTCGGACGGAAGATTGGTAAGCGCATCGGGCCCGCGCTTGAGCGCGTTGCGCACCTTCGCGAGCGCGGCGGCAGGAAGGTCGCCCTGCTGCACCAACTGCGTCAGCGTGGCGATGGCAACAGTGCGCCGGTCGCGCGGCGCATCGTCGGCCAACGCCTTGAGAACCGTTTCGTTGACACCCGACTCGATGGCATCCGCCCCGACACTCAAGCTGGCCGCGTCGCTGGGGTTCCCGCGGAGCGCCTGGCTTGCCCTTTCGAGCGCCCCTTCACGGCGCTCGATGGCTGCGGCGATCCGCTCGAGCGAAATTCCCTTGGCCTTACCTTCCGCCATCTTGCTTTCGAGCAACGCCACCGGAATCCCGACTTGGCGCGCGCGTGAAAGCGCGGTGTTGATCCGGTCCTGCGGCGGCTGGACCTGCGCGTTCACCGCATTCGCGCCTGACAGCGCCAGCGTCAAGGCCGCGACAGCAATCCGGTACTTCATCATTTCTCCTCGCACCGTTCCTTCTCGAACCGCGCTTAACGCACTTGATACAAAGACGACTTAGGCGGCTCGTCCGTCACATTGCTTCCGCGAAGCGCCGCGCTCAGAGCCTGACGCGCGCGATGCACGCGCATCTTGAGCGCGCTGACCGAGGCGTCGAGCAGCGAGGCCATCGTCTCGTACGGCATCCCATCCACGTAGTGCATGACGAACGCTTCCCGGAGCACGGGTGGCAGCTGCCCCAGGGCCCGCTGGATCCCGATTCGCGTTTCGCTGCGCTCCGCGAGCACTGCCGGGCCGTCGGCCTCGTCCAGCAGGCTCGCCGCGACATCCTCAAGCCGGACGTTCCGACGACTCGCCTCCTTGAGATAGTCGAAGCAACGGTTGCGCACGGTTTGAAATAGCCACGCGCGAAAATGCGAGGGCTCGCGGCACCCCCTGAGATTCAGATACGCGCTTACGAACGAGTCCTGCACCATGTCGGCCGCGACATCGTGATCCAGAACGATCGAGACCGCATGGCGGTAGACGACGCGCTGATACCGGGTCACCAGGAGCTCGAATTGCTGCTTCTCGCCGCCGAGCACACGAGCGATCACCTCGACGTCGGAAGGTCCATCAGAACGGCGACGATCCAGGGGCGGCGCGGTCATCAATTCACCACCAGCACCGCGACATACCCACCCATGCCATCGTCCCGCCGCCCAGCGGTTGATGGCGGCACGAACCAGTCGCCGGTCGCGGATCGGAAGGTGTAGTTGTAGACGCCCGGCCCGAGCGGCAGTCGCACGATCCACTCGCCGCCCTCGAGCTGCATCGAGGCGGGCTGCCAGTTGTTGAAGTCACCGGCAATCGACACCGCTCCCGGAGGTGCGTCCGTCACGCGTAACCGAACGACGACCGTGCCCGCCTCTGATAGCGCGACAGGTACGAGCGGCGCCGGGATGCGGCCAAGCCGCTGCGTGAGCCCAAGGCTCCACGACCGCCGCGACGAATTCCAGTACAGCGGGTCGGGCGCCTCCTGACGGACGCTGGCCCAGACGCTCGTGCGCGCGCCGACACCTACGTTGCTTCCGAGCGCCCACACGCGTTCGGATAAATCTGTCGCCAGCCACTTCCCGAACTGTCCCCACACTTGTACCGGCGCCACCTGATAAGCCAGCGTGGCGCCGACAAACGGATATGTCCCTTCGCTCGCGTGCACCCACCGCGCATCACCCTCTACGTAAACCGTCGCGCCATAGCCGCTGCGCGCGCCTGTTTCGAAGACGCCGCGATTCTCGCGCACGCCCTCGAACGCCAGCGTCTGTCCGCGCCACCCGGCACGACCTTCGACGAACCCACTTCCCGCCGAGAATCGTGTAAACGGTATCGCCTCGAGCGTGCCGCCCGTGCCTACGCGATCGAACACGCGGTCGCGGAACGAGAAGCCGTGCGCGCCAACGTCCACTCCAAAACCGGCTCCGTTGACCTGCGAGCCAGACAGCATTACGCGTCCGCCAGCTCCAACCGTGCCCCAGAGGGTTGCGCTTTGACCCCACGGCGCCGCGACAGCTCCATAGACCCATCCTTCACGTCGCGTGTCGTACCGCAGGAGGCCGATCAGATTATTGGTGCCGAGGTTTGCCGACAATGGGTCATCAACGAGCCGACCCGCGGAGACATCCGCCGACCACCCTTGTGCGAGTGCCGCGGTCGTATGGCTCAACACGACAAGGCTCACCACCAGCGCGACGGTGGACGTGCCTCGCGTCACAATTGCGGCGTCGCCGGGGACATCAGGGCAAGACGGCTGTTCGTCCCGCCGAACCCGTCACCGATCTGAGGTGCGTAGGGGTCTGGGATCCACCGCTGCCCGTCAACGACGAACGCGTAGTCGTGAACGCCCTGCGTCAGTGGAACCGTGATCGTCCAGATGCCCGGAGCGGACTGGCGCAAGTCGTAACGCGGCTCCCAGTTGGTGAAGCTGCCGGCGAGCTGGACCCTCGATGCCGAGGCATCGAGCCTGAACTGCACGAACACTTGCGGATTAGCGGAAGCACTATCTGCTTGCGACAAAGTTGAAGGTGCCATGCGCGCGTACGGCAATACCAGGAGCAGCACCACAGCCGCTGCCGCGGCGACCGCGAATGCGGGGCGGATCGAAATCGGGCGAGGCGTCCAGACGAACTGAGCCAGGCGTGTGATGGCGCCGGGGGGTCGCGGGAGCGGCAACGGCTCTACATTTGCGATTCGGCTCATGACCGCCGCCCTGACGTCGGGCGCCGGCCGAGCGGCGAGCAGCTCGCGCGTTTCGTGAATGGCTCGGTCAATCTGGTCGTTCATAGTCCTACCCGTATACGAAGACGAGCCAGGAGGCGGTCAGGTCACATCGAGTTTACCTGCGGAACAGGCGCCTGACGTCCCGGCCCTGCGCACTGGTGCACACCAGCGCATCCTACCGCGACCGCGATGTGACGTGCCGGGGGGGTCGCTCGTCTAGGTCTCGAAGGTCGCGCCCGGCTTCAGATCCCACCGTCGCAGGCGCGCCATAGAGGAGACATGGGAACAAACATCACGCTCGGGTCGGTTCGTCTGCGCCTGCTTCTGGTTCCATTCGCCGCCGCGGCGTTGACCGTCGGGTGCGGCGGCGGGAGCCTTCTTCAGTCGCCAACCGGGCCATCCGGCGCGCTCAGTTCTGATACGTCTCTATCCACTGACAGCGGGGCGTCGGTGTCGAGCGCTTATAGCGTCGATCTGCTGGCGAAAGGCGGGAACGGCAAGAAGCCGGCTGATGACGACGAACGTGGCGAAGGAAAGAAGCCGGGCGACGTTGGCAATCCCGGGCGCGGCCATGACGACAAGGTCGTCGGTTTCGTCAGCGCGAAATTCTCAGACACCCTCACAGTCAATGGCATCACCGTGGTCCCGGGACCGGGCGTGGTGATCCGCCATGGGAACCGCACCTTCACGATCGCTGACATCGAGGTAGGCGATCACATTCAGGCGCGCGGAACCATGGAGGGGACGACGCTGGTCGCCACGGAGATCAAAGTGGAAGACACGGGTCAGGACAACGATGATGTGGACGAAGTGGAACTCAAGGGCGCGGTCGCCGCACTGTCCCCTACGGCCAACTGCCCGGTGGTCACCTTCACAATCGGCGCCACGAACGTCACGACCTCCGCTGCGACGGTGTTTGACGATGTGACCTGCGCGACGCTTGCGAATGCAGCGATCGTCGAAGTCGAGGGTACGAGACAGGCCGATGGGTCGATCCTCGCCACGAAGGTCGAGCTCGAGGCGGGTCCGGACGAAGTTGAAGGGACGATTTTCGCCCTCTCTGGAACCGCCACCTGCCCCACGCTGACGTTCAAGGTTGGGCCGATCGAGAGCTTGGCAACCACGGTGAACACGAACGGCTCGACGACGTTCACGGGGGTCGTGTGCTTAGCGCTCACCAACGGCGCGCGCGTCGAGATCGAGGGGACGAAGCAAGCCGACGGTTCGATCACCGCTGCGTCTGTGGAGCTTCATTGACCTTCCCCACGGCTGTGAGACGCAGTCTATCCGTTCCGCAAGTCCGACCGCGTCTCACTGGGGCGGACGGGGATCATGGCAGGAGTGATCCCCGTCTTAGCCCTTCGTCCTGACTACGGTTTTGCTTCCGGACACACCGCGTCTCACAGCGGCAGATTCGGGATCACTCGGAGGAGTGTCGCAATTTCTCCATGTCTTTGGCCTGTTGGAGGCGGGATGAGTGACGTCCAATTCGTGCTCAGCCGCGAACAGCGAGACGAAATCTCAAAGGCCACTGCCGCAATCAAAGATTGCCTCAAAGAGATGATGGTCAGGCCAGACGCTCCAGCGGAAATTGTGGCTATCTGGACGAACTTGGCAATTATTCAATCGAACCTGACCAGCCTGCCGCGAATCGACTCGAACTGACCCACTCCCGTTATTCCCGAGCCAGCCCGGGTGAACCCAATTCGGTCGAGTCGATCCTTCCTTCCCTCAGGCCCGGCGCACCATAGCCGGCACGAGGTGCTTGATCGAAGGCGCCCCGACCTGTTGCATTGCGGCGGCCAGTTCAATACGCAGGAGCTCCAGTACACGCTCGACCCCGGGTTGGCCGAACGCGCCAAGACCCCAGATATAGGGCCGGCCGACGCAGACGCCCGCGGCCCCCATGCACAGCGCCTTGACGATGTCGGTGCCACGGCGGAAGCCGCTGTCGACCAGGACCGGCATTCGACCTCTGACCGCCTCCAGAATCTCGGGCAACGCGTCGATGGTCGCGCGCCCGCTGTCCTCGCTCCGCGCGCCGTGGTTCGACACGACGATCGCGTCCACGCCCGCCCTGACCGCCAGCGTCGCATCCTCGTGGGCGAGCAGGCCCTTGATCACCAGCTTCATTTTCGTGGTGTCGCGCATGCGCTTGATGATCTCCCAGGTCATGGCGGAGGACTGGATGTTGGACAGGCCCGAGAGGTCCACGCCCTCGTACATCGGCCTCCCCCTGTAGTTCGCCTCCAGGCTGCTCCTGTCGTGGCAGGCCGAGCAGTTGCGCGTGTCGGTGCGCTGCAGCCGGAACAGGGTTTCCTGGTTGCGACCCCCGTTGCGATCCACCGTCACCGCTACGGCAAGGCAGCCCGCCCGTTCCGCGCGCGTCAGGAATGCCTTCGAGACCTCCCATTTGTTCGTGGCGTAGAGCTGATACCAGATCGGCGCGCCGCGCGCCGCCATCACGTCCTCGGGCGAGGTCGTCGACTGGGTCGACAGGATCATGAGATGGTTCCCGACCTTCGCTGCCCGGGCGACCGCAGTCTCGCCATCGGCGTGATAGGCCCGATGGCCGCCGATCGGCGCGACGATGATCGGAGTGTCGTACTTCACCCCGAGGATGTCGGTGCTCATGTCGATCGAGCTCACATCGACGAGGCGTCGCGGCCTGAGCTGGAACTTCAAAAAGCCTTCGCGGTTGGCGCGCAGCGTCACCTCATCGTCGATGCCTGAAGCCATGTAGCCGAAGTGAGCGGGGGGCGTGTTCTTGCGCATGACCGGCTCGAAGTCGAAGACGTTGATCGCGTCTTTCGGGTTCGTGATCAGGTCCTGCAGCGAGGGTGGCGCCCAGACCCGAGGATCCTGGGGGGTCAGCGGCGCGGCCGTCGTCTCGTCCGCAGCCAACGCCGCGAGGCCGGGGAACGCGAGCAGCGGGCTCGCGGATAACCACTTGAGGAGCTGCCGCCGGCTCTCGAGTCTGTCTCTGGGATTCATGACTGAACTCTCCCCACGGGCTCTCTCGGGCTTTGACGTCGCCTTCAACGGGGTGCCGAAGCCCCCGCAACAGCGGGAGCATTCTACTGAATGGTGGCGTCCTCGTCACGACTGGCGGCTGGATCACTTTAGCATCGCTCTTCTAAGAACCCGAGCGCTTCGCCACTCCGCGATAGAGGAAGCCGCCGAATTTCGGTGCTCCCTTCAAGTAGCTGTTCTCGAGCTGTTCGATCTCGAAACCCGCGTGCTCGATCAATGTGGAGATGCGGCGATTCAAGTTGCACCCGCCGAAGACCGTCTGCTCCAAGGAATTCAAGCGCTCCTGCCAGCGTTGGACCTTGGGATCCTGCGCAAGTCCGTGCTCGACAAAATAGAAGCGTCCACCTGGATCCAACACACGCCGCATCTCGAGGAGCGCACCCGCGACGTCAGGTATCGTGCACAGCGTGAACGTGCTGACGATCGACTCGAAGCTCGCATCGGCCACAGGTATCTTTTCCGCCGAAAGGCCAACGATCTCGACCGGAAAGGGTGATGCCGCGATTCGCTTTCGCGCAAGTCTCGCGGATGTCTCTGACGGATCGACGCCCACGACTTTTGTCACCGTGCGCGGATAGTAAGGAAGGTTGAGACCCGTACCGAAGCCCACTTCAAGAACGGTGCCCTTCACGTCTTTGAGGCATCGCGTTCGTTCCTCCTTCATCGCCTTCGTGTTCATGGCGATGTTGACGAGGTGCGGAAGAATGCGGACTTCGTAGAAGCTCATACTAGTCTCCTGTCCCTCGCTGGAGCCAGAGCTCCAGCTGACCGCAGATCGGGGATCACTTCGAGGAGTGATCCCCCGTCTGCCCCCGCCGCATCGTATTACCGCTTCGAGAACATGGCGTCTTGACGGTACCCATCGTGAGGGGCGGCCGTATAAGGATCAATCTGCGGCGAGGTGACAAGCTGATTGAGCCCTGTCCAGACGACATTGACCGTCCCATCAGAGCCGACGGCGAGCCCGGTGTAATCACCATGAAACGCGTTGCAGTCCTTACCCGCGGCGTTCGCAATCGGCGGGTCGCTGTAGCCAGCGGGCCCGCAGATGGCCGGCCATGCGGATTGCGGGACGTACTGTCCGGCCCAGTGAGTCACTGACACATCGACGTGTTCAGCCGCGCCAAGAAGAACCGACGCTGCCGGTCCGATCTTGAGCACGTGATGGAACGTGTCGGCCGGGGCGGCTGTGTCGTCCTGATCCCACGCAACGACCAGCGTACCGTCCGGCTTGTGGTCGGACCATGGAAACCAGGCTGGCCCAGCCTTGTGCTCGACAACTGTTCTCGCTCCCCACGTCACACCCCCATTTGTCGAACGGACGACGTAGACATCCAGGTCCGAACCCGGGCCGGCATTGCACGGATCGTAATTGGGCGCAGCGCCCGGCAAGGTGGAGTAGCAATCTGGCGTGGCGTTGGGATTCGGCGTACCGCGATCGGCGAAGACGATCGTCACATCGAGTGGATTGAGTGGATTGACAGATATGTTTCCGGCCGCGGTCCAGCGGATCTGGTGGCCCCATACCGTCTGCCGACTAATTACCGAAAACGGCATGTCGCTGAGGCCATCCTCGAGTTGAACCGTCGGGACCGGGTTGCTAAAGGTGGCGCCGCCGTCGGTGGACTTCACCACCATGATCTGGGAGTCGAAGTCGAACGGTACCTCCCACGCCGCGTCGTTTTGACTATTGAGGAAGTGCACATAGAGATGGCCGTTCGGCGCAATCTCCGGAATCGAGAACTGATCCTCATCGCACTCCGTACCCGAGCCGCTGCTCTGGAAGGTACAGCTCGGGTGCGAACCCGAAATCTTCTTCGGTGTCGACCACGTGAGCCCGCCGTCATCCGAGTACGTCAGATAGATCGGCGACTCGGCGTAGCCACCATGGAGCGCGTTGAGGAACCGCGTGGTGGTGACGTAGGCCCGCCCGTAAAATGGCGAGTTGGCATAGTTGTCCACGGTCAGCCATTCCTTGTCATAGAACACGGCTCGATTGGCGGGGCCGATTCCCGTTCCGGTTCCATGGAACAGCGTGATCGGCTGGCTCCAGGTGACACCGCCATCTGTGGAGCGACTCACCGAGACATCGCCTTGGGAGACGTAGGAACCGCCTTGCCCGCCCGTATTCTCGAGCTGCGCCATCAGGACAACACCATGCTTGGCATCGAAAGCCGGTGACGGATCGCCGGCGCCATTCCCACTCCGCATAGGAATCTGACCGTCGATCCAGTTTGCGCCTCCATCGAATGATGTGAAGAACCCGGTCGGCACGATCGCCTGGCGGGCACCTGTCGAGTTGTTGAAGCGGTAGAAATAGTCATTCGACCCAGCGACGAGGTGATTGGGATCGATTGGATTAACAGCGATCGCAATCTCGTTGTCGGGCGCGAAGTCCTGCCCCAGCTCGGGGGTATTACAGCTCATATCGACGGTGGAGGCAGGGTTGCCCGAGCTCGTGCAGCGAAAACGCTCGATCTGTTCCTTGGAAAAATTTCCGCCCGTATTACCGGGCTGCACTGACAGGTCGAAATCCTTGAGGGCCGGCATCAGCTTGATCGCGATCAAATCGGCGGTGCTGAACGGCCGATCGCGAGCCACCACAGACGAGGCGATGGTCGCCAACGTCACCGGAATCACACTGAGAGCAACGATGGAACGAAGAAATGTGACAGTAGACACGACATCCTCCTCTGTTTGGTCTTGCGTGCCGTGTTTGGACGATTCGAAAGACTGGTTCAAACGACCGAGTCATGGGATGAACAAGACGCGTACGCTCGCCGCGGCTCAGTCGACCTTTTGGGGTTCCATCGACGAATCGACGATGCGAAGCCGTCCAGCCCAGGCTCTGCCGGGCTGCCTTGCAAGCAGATTGCGATCCGCGACGCTTTTACTTCCATGCCTTTGGACGTACGGTAATGCCTTCGACCCTCGGCACGAACAGAACAGCCGTTACGCTGGAGGCGGCGTCAGTGCGGCGAGAGCGACCCGAGGTAGGCCGAGATCGAGATGATGTCGTCCTCGGACAGGTTCGCGACTGCTTTTTTCATCAGCGCGACGGCGGTGCCGGCGCTCGATCCGTTCTGGATCGTGATGAGCTGTCTGGCGATGTAGACCGGCTGCAGGCCGGCGATGCGTGGGACTTCTCCGAGACCGGTCAGCGCATCCCCATGACAGATCGCGCATGAAATCGTCTTGCCCGAGCCGCCGGTCTTCACGAGCGCTTCTCCCCTCGCGATGCTGCCAGGCGGTACGTACGCGAGAAACGGAGAGTGTGGATCGCGAATCGCTGTCCGGTACGGATCCTCCGGTATCTGGATGATGCGATGGCCGATCGGCTCCGTACCACCGCCCGGAACGATGACGCGATGGCGCCCTGCAGTGGCCACGTAGGTCTTCGGCGGCGTAGCCGTTTCGATCACCTTCACAAAGGGAATCGGCTTGATCGCCGCGAAGTACTCCGCCGCCAGCCGCACCTCTTCGTCAGACGTCACCCTGGCGATC
>Ga0137435_1000170_pt1 | contig 23468 bp, 20 predicted proteins | sample EasRivERMGT100_2_FD_104904 | JGI IMG/M metagenome (GOLD analysis project Ga0137435, IMG submission 104904) | Soil microbial communities from meander-bound floodplain in the East River, Colorado, USA - East River MetaG ERMGT100_2 | ecosystem: Environmental > Terrestrial > Soil > Floodplain ... | reverse complement strand
GTCGACGCGCGCCGGGGTGGGGGAGACCGAAACCGCCGCGGCGAGAACGAGCGCGGCCGCGGTCGCGAGGGTGCGGGGGGGCATCGGGGTCCTCCTTGTGGTCGCCCACGATGGTACGCGCGCGGGTGGACAGGCGCCGCGACCTGGGTCATCCTCTCCCGGATCATGACCGCGGTTTGGCTCCCCATCGCTTTCGTGCTGGCGTCGACGGTGCGTTACTTGCCGACGCCGCCCCCGCCGACCGCGCCCGCGCCGGTCCCCGCGAACGCGGCCGCGGTGCGCGCGGAGATCGACAAGCCCGGCGCGTCCGCGATCCTCGTCAACGTCTGGGCGACGTGGTGCATGCCCTGCCGCGAGGAGTTTCCGGACATCCTCCACGTCGCCCGCGAGTTCAAGGACGCGGGGCTGAGGACGGTCCTCGTCTCGGCGGATTTCGAGGGGATGGAGATCGAGGCCCGGCAGTTCCTCTCGGAGCACAAGGTCGATTTCGCGACGTTCATCAAGCGCGGGAAGGACGAGGAGTTCGTCAACGGGATGCACGACGACTGGTCTGGTGCTCTCCCCGCGACGTTCGTCTACGACGGCAGGGGCCGTCTCGTCCGCTACTGGGTCGGCAAGGCCAGCTATCCCGTCCTGAAGAAGCGCGTCGAGGAAGCGCTCGCGCGCAAGGAGAATCCATGACCGGAAAGAGCTTGTTCGTCCTCCCCCTCGTGCTCGCAGCGGCCACGGCCGCCCACGCCGGCGGCGTGCTCGCCATCGGCAGCGCGATGCCCTCCGGCGACGTCAAGATGAAGAGCGTCGACGGCAAGGAGATGTCGATCTCCGACGTGAAGGGCGCGCAGGGCACCCTCGTCGTCTTCACCTGCAACCACTGCCCCTTCGCGAAGATGTGGGAGACGCGCATCGTCGAGCTGGGGAACGCCTACCAGGCGAAGGGCATCGGCGTCATCGCGGTCAACGCCAACGACCCGTCGGTTGCCGCCGAGGACGGCTACGACCAGATGGTCTCGCGCGCCAAGGAGAAGGGGTTCGCGTTCCCCTACGTCGTCGACGCGACCTCCGGCGTGGCGAAGGCGTTCGGTGCCGCCCGCACGCCCGAGGCCTTCCTGTTCGACAAGGACGGGAAGCTCGTCTACCACGGCGCGGTCGACGACAACGGGCAGGACGCGGCGAAGGTGGACAAGGCGTACCTGAAGGACGCGCTCGACGCCGTCGCCGGGGGCAAGGCGGTCCCGGTCGCCGAGACGAAGTCGATCGGTTGCTCGATCAAGTTCCGTTCTTGAGCCGGTGAGCCCCGCGGCGCGCAAAACCAGCGCGCCGCGGGCCTTTCTCCCGGTTGCACCTCGGGCGGCGCGCTGGTTATAGTGCGCCCCCAGAGATGAGCCAGTCCGATCCACCTCCCCACTCGTTTCCGAAGTGGGTCGATGATCTCCGACCGCTCGCCGCCGCGTTGCTCCTGGGCGCCCCGATCGTCTTGGTCGCCCTGGTCTGGTACGGCGGCTCCCCCGCCACGACCGACGTCGGCTACGCTCCCGTCCAGCCGGTGCCGTACTCGCATGCGCTGCACGCCGGCGAGCTCGGGATCGACTGCCGCTACTGCCATACGAACGTGGAGACCTCGGCGCACGCCGCCGTCCCGCCGACCGAGACGTGCATGAACTGCCACACGAACATCCGGGGGGCGTCCCCGAAGCTCCGCCCGGTGCGCGAGAGCTACGCGAGCGGGATGCCGGTGCCGTGGGTCCGCGTGCACGACCTTCCGGACTACGTCTACTTCAACCACAGCGCGCACGTACGGCGCGGCGTGGGCTGCGTCGAGTGCCACGGCCGCATCGACAAGATGGAGGTCGTCTACCAGGCCAAGGAGCTCTCGATGGGCTGGTGCCTGGATTGCCACCGCAACCCCGACGTGCACCTGCGCCCGCCGGAGCTCGCGACCCAGATGGATTGGCGCCCGCCCGAGGGCCGGAACAAGACCGACGTGGGGCGGGAGGTCCGGAAGCGGCTGGGACTTTCCCCCTCCGAGGATTGCAGCACATGTCACCGGTGATGTGGCGAAGCCTCGAGGACCTGGCCGACGACCCGCGCTTGGTCGAGACGGTCTCGCGTGAGTTCCCGCTCTACGCCGACGAGATGCTCGCCCCGTCGCGGCGGGATTTCCTGCGCCTCATGGGGGCCTCGGTCGCGCTCGCCGGCATGACCGCCTGCCGGAGATGGCCCACCGAGCACATCGTCCCGTTCGCGCACATGCCGGAGGGGTACGTTCCCGGGAGCGCCCTCCAGTTCGCGTCCTCGTTCGACGTCTCGGGCGCCGGGCGGGGCGTGCTCGTGACGAGCTTCGACGGGCGTCCCGTGAAGATCGAGGGGAACCCCCTCCACCCCGCGAGCTTGGGCGCCACCGACCCGACGACGCAAGCGGCCGTGCTCGAGCTGTACGACCCCGACCGGTCCGTAGGCCTGCTCGAGAGGGGGGCCTCGGCGGAAGGGGCCTCCCGGCGCTGGAGCGAGTTCGCGAAGGCGATGGAGCCGGTGCTCGCGGCGCACCGGGCCTCGGGAGGCACGGGGCTGCGCGTGCTCGCGGAGCCGTCGTCCTCGCCGACGCAGGTGGCGCTTCGCGCGCGCTTCGCGGCGGCGTTCCCGAAGGCGTCGTGGGTCGAATGGGATCCGCTCACCCGAGACGCCGAGCGCGAAGGGCTGCGCCTAGCGTTTTCGCGGCCGGTGCGGCGGCACCTCGACCTCGGGCGGGCCGACGTCGTGGCCAGCTTCGACTGCGACCTGCTCTTCGACGACCCGCAGTCGATCGCGCACGCCCGCGCGTGGGCCCAAAGCCGTCGCGGGGCCGGCGGCACGATGATCCGGCTCTGGTCGGTCGAGACGACGCTGTCCCTGACGGGAGGGGCGGCCGACCATCGGATCGCGGTGAAGAGCGGCCTCGTGCCCGTCGCCCTCGGCCGGCTCGCTGAGCGGCTGAAGCGAGCCGGCGTGCCGCTGCCTTCCGAGGTCGACCGGTTCGGAAGCCACGCGTTCGACGATCCGCGGCTCGATCGCATGGCGGCCGACCTGCTCGCGGCGCGGGGGCGCGCGGTGGTCGCGGTCGGCCCCGCCCACCCGGCGGCGGCGCACGCGCTTGCGGCCGCGATCAACGCCGGGCTGTCGAGCGGTGCCGTGCGCTATACGGACGTCCCCGATCCCGACCGGCCGCCGCACGCGAAGGCGGTCCTCACGCTCGCGCACGAGATCGAGGACGGGGCGGTCGAGACCCTGGTCCTCCTCGGGGGGAACCCCGCGTACGACGCCCCGCGCGAGCTGGACCTCGAGACGAAGCTCAAGCGCGTGAGGCGGACGATCCGGTTGGGGTTGTACGACGACGAGACCTCGCTCTCTTGCACCTGGCACCTGCCGCGGGCGCACGCGCTCGAGGCGTGGGGGGACACGCGCGCCTGGGACGGCACGGTCGGGATCGCGCAGCCCCTGATCGAGCCGCTGTACGACGGGAAGAGCGCGATCGAGCTGATCGCGTTCCTGATCGAGGGGCGCTTCGTCCACGGCTACGACCTGGTCGCCGCGACGCACGGCGAGAGCGGGTGGAGGCGGGCGGTGCACGACGGGGTCGTGGAGGGTTCGGGCCTGCCCGGCGTCGTCCCCGCGCTCGATCCGGGGTGGCCGGCCTCCCTCGGAGCGCTCGCCGATCTCCGGACGGACGGGCACGAGCTGACCTTCATCCGGAGCGCCTCGCTGCTCGACGGCCGCTTCGCGAACCTGGGGTGGCTCGTCGAGCTCCCCGACCCGGTGACGAAGCTCACTTGGGACAACGCGCTGCTCGTCAGCCCCGAGGACGCCAAGGCTCTGAAGATCGAGGCCAACGGGACGGTCGTCCGCGTCGTCGCCAACGGCAAGGAGCTTTCGATCCCGGCGTACGTCCTGCCGGGCCAGGCGGCGGGCGCCTTCACGGCGAGCCTGGGCTGGGGGCGCACCCGCGCGGGACGCGTGGGGACCGGCGTGGGCACCGACGCGTACGCGCTACGCTTCGCCGGGACGCCCTGGCGGGTCGAGGCGAAGATCGCGATCACTTCGGATCACGTCCGCCTCGCCACGACCCAGGACCACCAGCTCGTGGACGCCCTGGGAAAGCGGGAGGCGCGCATCCGGGGGGAAGAGCTCGTGCGCACGGGCACGCTCTCGACCTTCCGTCACGACCCGGCCTTCGCGAAGGAGATGGTCCACGTCCCCGAGCCGGCGCCGCTGTGGGATCCGCCGGTCCCCTACGACGGCCACAAGTGGGGGATGGCGATCGACCTCACCGCGTGCACGGGGTGCCACGTCTGCACGATCGCCTGCCAGGCCGAGAACAACATCCCGGTCGTCGGCAAGGACGAGGTCCTGCGCGGACGCGAGATGCACTGGATCCGTGTCGACCGGTACTTCGACGGTACGCCCGAAGAGCCGTCGCTCGCCTTCCAGCCGATGGCGTGCCACCACTGCGAGAACGCGCCGTGCGAGCCGGTGTGCCCGGTCGCCGCGACCGTGCACGACCACGAAGGCCTGAACGTGATGGTCTACAACCGGTGCATCGGCACGCGGTACTGCGCGAACAACTGTCCGTACAAGGTGCGCCGGTTCAACTACTTCAACAACCACAAGCACCGGACCGCGATCGAGGCGATGGTCTTCAACCCCGAGGTGACGGTCCGCGCGCGCGGGGTCATGGAGAAGTGCACCTACTGCGTGCAGAGGATCAGCGTGGCGAAGATCGCGGCGAAAAACGCGGCGCGTGCGATCGCGGACGGCGAGATCGTCCCGGCCTGCGCGCAGGCGTGCCCGACGCAGGCGATCGTCTTCGGCGACCTCAACGACTCCGGGAGCCGCGTGCGGGCGCTCCACGACGATGCGCGCGCGTACGGGGTCCTCGAGGAGATCAACACGCGTCCGCGGACGCGCTACCTCGCGCGTCTGAAGAACCCCGCCGGCGGCGGGAGCCAGGCCTGATCGTGGAAGCGCTCCTGGACAACACCCGCGACGACCCCGAAGGGCGCGCGCCGCTCGTCCTGGGGGACCACGACGACCTCTCGATCACCGAGAAGGTGTGCCGGATCGTCGAGGCGAAAAAGCCGCCCAAAGCGTGGTACGTCGCGTTCGCAATCGCGGTGTCCTTCACCGGCATCCTCGGCCTCATGATCGCGTACCTGTTCGCCATCGGCGTCGGCGTGTGGGGCCTGAACCGCCCCGTCTCCTGGGGCTTCGACATCACGAATTTCGTATTCTGGGTCGGGATCGGGCACGCGGGCACGCTGATCTCCGCGATCCTCTATCTCTTCCGTCAGGACTGGCGCACGGGGATCAACCGCTTCGCGGAGGCGATGACGATCTTCGCCGTCATCTGCGCCGTCATGTTCCCGTCGATCCACGTCGGCCGCGCGTGGCTCCTCTACTGGGCCGCCCCGATTCCGAACCAGATGCAGATGTGGCCGAACTTCCGGAGCCCCTTGCTCTGGGACTTCTTCGCGGTCTCCACGTACATGACCGTGTCGCTCGTCTTCTGGTACATGGGTCTCATCCCCGACCTGGCGGCGATCCGCGACCGGGCGACGTCGAAGCTGCGCGCGACCGTCTACGGGATCTTCGCGCTGGGGTGGCGCGGGTCGAACCGCCATTGGCACCGCTACGAGCGCGCGTACCTGATCCTCGCCGCGCTCGCGACGCCGCTGGTGCTCTCGGTCCACAGCGTCGTCAGCTTCGACTTCGCGACCTCGGTCCTTCCCGGGTGGCACGCGACGATCTTCCCACCGTACTTCGTCGCCGGGGCGATCTTCGGCGGCTTCGCGATGGTGCTCGTGCTCGCGGTGCCGTGCCGCCAGTGGTTCGGGATGCGCGACCTCATCACCCCGCGGCACCTCGACAACATGTGCAAGATCCTCCTCGCGACGGGCATGATGGTCGGCTACGCCTACGCGATCGAGTTCTTCATCTCCTGGTACAGCGGGAACCCGGTCGAGGGGTTCGTCTTCATCAACCGCGCGTTCGGGCCGTACGCGTGGGCCTACTGGATCATGGTCATCTGCAACGTGGCCACGCCGCAGGTGTTCTGGTCCAAGCGCGCGCGCAGCAATCCCTGGATCATCTTCGGCGTCGCGTTCTGCGTGAACATCGGCATGTGGTTCGAGAGGTTCGTCATCATCGTCACGTCCCTCCACCGCGACTTCCTGCCGTCGAGCTGGGGCGTCTACACACCGACCTGGGTCGAGGTGCTCACGCTCGCGGGGAGCTTCGGGCTGTTCTTCACGCTGTTCCTGCTGTTCCTGCGCTACCTCCCGATGATCGCGATCGCCGAGGTGAAGGGGATCATGCACAAGCAGCGTCACGGGGCGCACCGGTGAGCGCCGCGAAATCCGGGACGTGGGGCGTGATCGCCGAGTTCCGCTCGGCGGACGAGCTCGTCGCCGGTGCCGCCAAGGTGCGCGAGGCCGGCTTCACGAAGTGGGACGCCCACGCGCCCTTCGCCGTCCACGGCCTCGACGACGCGATGGGGATCAAGCCCACGATCCTTCCCTGGATCGTGCTCGGCGCCGGCGTCACCGGATGCGTGGCCGGCTACGTGATGCAATGGTGGATGAACGGGGTGGACTACAAGATCATCGTCGGCGGGAAGCCCTTCAACAGCATCCCGTCGGACATCCCGGTCATCTTCGAGGTGACGGTCCTTCTGGCCTCCCTCACCGCGTTCTTCGCGATGCTGGGGTTGAACCGGCTCCCGGAACTCGCCCACCCGCTGTTCCGAAACGCGTCGTTCCGCCGGGCGACCTCGCACGCCTTCTTCATCAGCGTCGAGGCGCAAGACCCGCGCTTCGACGCGGAGGGGACGGAGCGCCTCTTGCGCGAGGCCGGGTGCACGCGCCTCGAGTGGATCGAGGCCTAGGATGCCGCGCCGCGTCGCCGCGATTCTCGTCACGCTGTTCGTGCTCTCGCTCGTGCCGTTCGCGTGCATCTTCCGGGCGCGGGCGACGCTCTCGCCGAACCCGCGCATCCACATGATTCAGGGGATGGACAACCAGCCGCGCTACAAGGGCCAGATGGTCAACCCGGCGTTCGCGGACACGCGGTCGGACCGCCCGTGGCCCGCCGGCACGATCGCGCGCGGCAAGCTCGACGACGACCCGGGCCTCCTGACCGGCCACGTCGGCGACGCGTGGGTCGCCACGTTCCCCGTACGGGTCGACCTCGCCACGCTCGCGCGCGGCCGCGAGCGGTTCGGGATCTACTGCGCGCCGTGCCACGGTCTCTCGGGGTACGGCGACGGGACCGTCGCGCGCCGCGCCGAGCGGCTCGCCGAGGGGACGTGGGTGCCGCCGTCGTCCCTCCACGACGAGGCGATCCGGATGCGCCCGGTGGGCCATGTCTTCAACACGATCACGAGCGGCATCCGCACGATGCCGTCCTACGCCGCCCAGATCGACGTCCGGGACCGCTGGGCGATCGTCGCCTACGTCCGCGCGCTCCAGCGGAGCCAGCACGGGTCCCCGCACGACCTACCGCCCGAGCAGCAGGTGCTGCTCCGATGAGCACGATGAGGGTCCTCGACGACGCGGTCAGCCTTCCTCCGGCCGTCTCCCGGTGGTTCCGGATCTTCGCGGGCGCGGGGGTCCTCGGGCTCGCCGCCTCCGGGGGGCTCGCCGTCCTCGCGGGGGACGGCGGCGTGCGGTTCTACACCTCGTACCTGACGAGCTTCGTCTACTTCCTCACGCTGGGCCTCGGCGCCCTGTTCTTCGTCTTGATCCAGTTCGCCACGCGCGCGGGATGGAGCGTCGCGGTCAGGCGCCTCGCCGAGGCGACCGCGCCCAACCTGGCGCTCCCGCTCGCTCCACTGGTTCTCCCGGTCCTCCTCGGCCTCCACACGCTCTATCCGTGGTCGAACCCCGCGGTCGTTACGGGCGACCATCTGCTCGAGGCGAAGGCGGCGTGGCTCAACGTGCCGTTCTTCTTCGTGCGGACGCTCGTCTACTTCGGCGTCTGGTCCGCGCTGTCCCTGTGGTTCCACCGGCAATCGGTCGCGCAGGACAAGACGGGTGCCCGGACGCTGACGAACCGCATGGAGGCCGCGAGCACCGCCGGCCTCATCCTCTTCGCGTTCACGATCACGTTCTTCGCTTTCGACTACGTCATGTCGCTGACCCCGCACTGGTACAGCACGATCTTCGGCGTCTACGTCTTCGCGGGGTCGGTCCTGTCGTTCTTCGCCTTCCTGCCTTTGCTCGCTCTCGCGGTGCAACGCGGGGGAGCGCTCCGCCGCGCGGTGACGGTCGAGCACTACCACGATCTCGGGAAGCTCGTCTTCGCGTTCACGGTCTTCTGGGCGTACATCGGCTTCTCCCAGTACATGCTCATGTGGTACGCGAACCTCCCGGAGGAGACGGTCTGGTACCACGCGCGCCAGACCGGCGGGTGGACCGCGGTGAGCGTCTTCTTGATCGTCGGGCACTTCCTCGTGCCGTTTCTCGCGCTCATGTCGAGGGGCGTCAAGAGACGCCTCCCGACGCTCGTCGCCGGTGCTTCGTGGATGCTCTTCATGCACTACGTCGACCTCACGTGGCTGATCCGCCCGGCGCACAGCCCCGGCGTCGTCCCGCTGTCGCTCATGGACCTCGCGACGTTCGTCGGGATCGGCGGCCTGTTCGGGGCGGCGCTGGTGCGGCGCCTGTCCGCGCACGCGCTCGTCCCCACGAAGGACCCGAGGCTTCCCGAGTCCTTGTCGTTCGAGAACTTCTGATGGAAAAGCACGTCTCGCACGTCGATCCGTCCGAGCCCGACGCCTTCCAGCTCATGTTCATCGGCGCGCTCGGGGCGATCCTCGTCGTGGTGGCGGTCTTCGTCGTCCAGGGGCTGTACGACAGGCGCCGGAACTACGAGTTCGGGAGGAAGATCGTCGCGGAGACCCCGCGCGACCTCAAGCAAGCGCGCGAGGAGCAGCTCGCGAAGTTCGAGCCGCGCTGGATCGACCGCGAGCATGGTGTGGTCGCCGTCCCGATCGAGCGGGCGATGGAGCTGGTCGCCTCCTCCCCGGATCCGGCGGCACCGGTGGGGGCGAAGTGAGCCTGATCGCCGCGACCCTCCTGCTCGCGTCGGCCCCGGCCGCGACGCCCTTGGACCGCACCGATCCGGTGCCGCCGGTCCTCCGCGAGGTCGGTGTCTTAGAGCACCCGGACGGGAGGCTCCCGCTCGACCTTCCCTTCGCCGACGAGTCGGAGCGGGCGGTCACGCTCGGCGCGTACCTCGCACCGAAGCGCCCGTTGATCCTGACCCTCAACTACTACCGCTGCCCGATGCTCTGCACGCTGGAGCTGAACGGGCTGGTCGAGGGGCTTGCCGCGCTCGACCGGACCATCGGGCGCGAGTTCGACGTCGTCACCGTGTCGATCGACCCGAAGGAGACCGCAGCACTCGCGCGGGAGAAGAAGCAGGCGTATCTGGCCGCGTACGGGCGCCCGGCCGCCGCCTCGGGCTGGCACTTCCTGACGGGTCCCGCGGCCTCGATCGAGGCGCTGAGCGAGGCCGTCGGCTTCGCGGCGACCTACGACCCGGTCAGCGACCAGTACGCGCACCCCGCGGTCGTCTTCCTGATCACCCCCGACGGCCGCATCTCGCGCTACCTGTACGGCATTCGCTTCGAGCCCAAGACGCTCCAGCTCGGGCTGACCGAGGCGTCCGAGGGGCGCATCGGCTCCGCGTGGGACCGCTTCCTTTTGTATTGCTACCATTACGATTCCCGGCAAGGACGCTACGCGCTCGCCGCGATGAAGCTCATGCGCGTGGGCGGTATCGCGACGGTCCTGATCTTCGGTGCGGTGCTCTCGAGCCTGTGGCTCAAAGAGCGCCGCCGGACGCGGGCCGAGGCCTAGATGCACGCGTGGCTTGCGATCGACTCCGGTCCCGGCTTCTGGCTCCCGAGCCAGAGCTCCACGACCGCGCCCGCGGTGGACGGCGTGTTCTACGCGGTCACGTGGATCAGCGCCTTCTTCTTCGTGCTCATCACCGCCGCGCTTCTCTACTTCGTCTGGCGCTTCCGGGCGCGGCCGGGGCACGAAGCGGCGCCGAGCCCCTCGCACCACACGCCCCTCGAGGTCACCTGGACGGTCATCCCGCTGTTCATCGTCGTCTGGATCTTCTGGGAGGGGTTCACGGTCTTCGTGGACGTCGCCACGCCGCCCGCCAGCTCCTACGAGGTCCAGCTCACGGCGCAGAAATGGAATTGGCTCTTCACGTATCCCACCGGCTACACGGACACCGATCTCCACGTCCCCCCCGGAGAGCCGATCCGCGTCGTGGGGACCGCGGTAGACGTCATCCACTCCTTCTTCGTCCCGGAGTTCCGCGTGAAGCGGGACATCGTCCCGGGGCGGTACGACGAGGCGTGGTTCCGCGCGGATGCGCCGGGGCGCTACCAGATCTATTGCGCGGAGTACTGCGGGAAGGATCACTCCGCGATGAAGGCGCTGGTCATCGTCCACCCTTCCCGGGCCGACTACGAGAAGTGGCTCGCCGACGCGTCCGACTTCATCGCGAAGCTCCCGCCCGAAAGGCTGGCCGAAGGCGGCGAGAAGCTCTTCAGCCAGCGCGGCTGCAAGCAGTGCCACTCGATCGACGGCAGCCCGGGAACCGGGCCGTCGTTCAAGGGGATCTGGGGGCACGAGCAGCCCCTGCAAGGGGGCGGGGTCGCGCAGGTCGACGAGAACTACGTGCGGCAGTCGATCGTGGACCCGCACAGCCAGATCGTCGCCGGCTACCAAGCCGTCATGCCCTCCTTCCAGGGACGCCTGAAGGACCGGGAGATCACGGCGCTGATCGAGTACATCAAGACCCTGCAGTAGCAGGGGAGGGAACGTCATGGCCACCGTCGAAGGAGCCGCCGCCGGGAGGAAGGTCGCGCCGGGCGACGACTACCTGACCCACACGCACGGGTTCCTCTCGTGGGCGCTCACGCTCGATCACAAGCGGATCGGGATCATGTACCTCGTCTCGATCCTCGCCGCCTTCCTTTTGGGCGGGGTCGCCGCGCTGCTCGTGCGCACCGAGCTGATCGCCCCGGGCCCCACGATCATGGGCCCGGACGCGTACAACAAGATGTTCACCCTCCACGGGGCGGCGATGGTGTTCCTGTTCATCATCCCGGGGATCCCCGCCGCCCTCGGGAACTTCGTGCTCCCGCTCATGCTGGGCGCCAAGGACGTCGCGTTCCCGCGGCTGAACTTGACCAGCTACTGGCTGTGGGTGATCGGCGCGCTCTGCGCCGTCGGTGCCGTCGTCGCGGGAGGAGTCGACACCGGCTGGACCTTCTACACCCCGTACTCGACGACGACGAACACCAACGTCATCGCCACCACGATGGGGGCGTTCATCCTCGGCTTCTCCTCGATCTTCACCGGGCTCAACTTCATCGTCACGATCCACAAGCTGCGTCCGGTGGGCATGACGTGGTTCAAGATGCCGCTGATGCTGTGGGCGCTGTACGGAACCGCGGCGATCCAGGTCCTCGCCACGCCGGTCCTGGGCATCACCCTGCTGCTGCTCATCGCGGAGCGGGCGTTGGGTGTGGGGATCTTCGATCCCGCGCTCGGCGGGGACCCGGTCCTCTACCAGCACTTCTTCTGGTTCTACTCGCACCCGGCGGTCTACATCATGATCCTGCCGGCGATGGGCGTGATCAGCGAGGTCATCGCCGTCCACTCCCGGAAGCACATCTTCGGCTACCGGTTCATCGCGCTGTCGTCGATCGCGATCGCGGCCTTCGGCTTTCTGGTCTGGGGCCACCACATGTTCACGTCGGGGCAGTCCGGGATGGCGAACGCGATCTTCTCGGCGCTCACCTTCTCGGTCGCGATCCCGTCGGCGATCAAGGTGTTCAACTGGCTCGCGACCCTCTACAAGGGGAACATCCAGCTCAACGGGGCGATGCTCTACGGCCTCATGTTCCTCGTCACGTTCACGATCGGCGGCCTGACGGGGCTGCATCTCGGGGCGCTCGCGATCGACGTGCACCTCCACGACACGTACTTCGTCGTCGCGCACTTCCACTACGTCATGTTCGGCGGCGCGGTCGTCGCGTTCATGGCGGGGCTGCACCACTGGTGGCCCAAGATGACCGGGAGGATGTACGACGAGCGGCTCGCCCGGATCGGGGCGGCCTTGGTCTTCGTCGGCTTCAACGCGACGTTCTTCACCCAGTTCGTCATGGGCAGCCACGGCATGCCGCGGCGCTACTACGACTACACCCCGGGCTTCGCGATCTACCATCAGATCTCGACGATCGCGTCCTACGTCATGGCGGCCGGCTTCTTCCTGACGGCCTACTACCTCCTCCACTCCCTGTTCCGCGGCCGCCGTGCGCCCATGAACCCGTGGGGCGGAAACTCGCTCGAGTGGCACACGCCCTCGCCCCCGCCGCACGACAACTTCGCCGAGACGCCGGTCGCCGAGGACCCGTACGACTACACGCGGCTGAAGCGGGATCCCGCCACGGGCGGGTACCTGTCGACGAGCTACGAGGGAGCGCGATGAGCGACCCGGCGCACTCCCCGCACCTCCAGCACCACTTCGAGACCCCGCAGCAGCAGTTCGACGCGGGCAAGCTCGGCATGTGGCTGTTCCTCGCCACCGAGATCCTCCTGTTCGGCGGCCTGTTCTGCGCCTACGCGATCTACCGCGCGAACCACCCCGAGATCTTCGTCTACGCCCACCAGTTCCTGAACAAGTACTGGGGCGGCACGAACACGGTCATCCTGCTGTGCAGCTCGCTGACGATGGCGTGGGCGGTCCGGGCCGCGCAGCTCGGCCAGCGGCGGCTGCTCATCGTGCTCTTGTCGCTGACGCTACTCGGCGCGATGGGGTTCCTGGCGATCAAATACGTCGAGTACAAGGAGAAGTGGGAGCACGGGCTCCTGTGGGGCGCGCGGTTCGCGCCGCAAGTCGAAGGGCACGGCGAGGCGCCGGCCGGGGCCCCGCCCGCGGCGCTCCCGCCGCCCGCCGCCGCGCCCGCACCCCCCGCCGCGTTCGTCGTCGAGCGCTCCGCGATCAAGCCGGCGCCGCCGGGGCCGGGCGGCACCCTCGTCGCGGAGGAGGAGCAGCAAGAGCAGCTCGATCACGCCGGGATGGGGCGGCGCCCGGACAACGTGCAGACGTTCTTTTCGATCTACTTCCTGATGACCGGCCTGCACGGCATCCACGTCCTCATCGGCATGGGCGCGATCCTGTGGATCCTCGTCCGGGCGATCCGCGGCGACTTCGGCCCGGAGTACTTCACGCCGGTCGATTTCGTCGGGTTGTACTGGCACCTCGTGGACCTGATCTGGATCTTCCTCTTCCCGCTCCTGTATCTCATCCACTGACGGGGGATCGATGGACGCGCACGCCAGCTCCCACGCCCAGGTCGGCCACGTGATGCGGCGGCGCGTGCTGTTCCGCGTCCTCGCGGCGCTGCTCGTGCTGACCTACGTGACCGTCGCGGTCACGAGCTTCGACTTCGGCCGGTGGAACCTGTGGGTCGCGATGGGGATCGCGGTCGTCAAGGCCTCGCTCGTCCTCATGTTCTTCATGCACCTCAAGTACGACAAGCCGTTCAACGGCATGATCCTCGTCGTCTCGCTGGCGCTCGTCGCCCTGTTCATCGTCATCGCGCTCGACGACACCCTGCACTACAAGAAAAACGTCATCCCGGGCTACGCCCCCGAGATCAAGACGAACCCGAAGTGACCCCGTCGGGGGATCCCCGCCGCGGGCGCGAGGGCGAGATCCCCGGCGCCGGCGTCTTGGGGATGTGGATCTTCCTCGCCGCGCTGTCTGTCCTCTTCCTCGCGTCGATCGCCGGCTACCTGATCGTCCGGATGAAGGCGGCGGCCTGGCCGCCTCCGGGAATGCCGCGCCTGCCGCATGGGCTCTGGGTGGCGACGGCGCTGCTCCTGGCGGGAAGCGTGACCGTCCATCTGGCGCTCACGCGCATTCGCCTCGGGCAGCGCACCGCGGCGGTCCGCTGGCTCGTCGCGACCCTGGCCCTCGCCGTCAGCTTCCTGCTCGTGCAGGCCTGGAACTGGTGGGACCTGATCGCGGCCCGGATGACGGCGACGACGAAGAACCTCTATGCCTTCACGTTCTTCATGCTCACCGGCCTCCACGCCGCGCACGTGATCGGCGGCGTGATCCTCCTGGCGGTCGTCACGCTCCGCGCGGCGCGCGGCCGCTACGGGAGCGGCCGGCACGGCGGCCTCACCTACGCCGCGATGTACTGGCACTTCCTCGACGTCGTGTGGATCGTGCTGTTCGCGGTGCTCGTGGTGTTCGCCTAGCCTAGAACAGCGGCTTCAGCGTCCCGTCGTGCCAGGCGTACGCGGCGCGCGTTCCATCACCCGACCTCGGAAGGGTGACGAGGACGCTGTCCGGCGTCTCGAACGTAAGCGTCGCGAAATCCTCGGTTCGCGTCGTGCCGGGCGGACGATCGAGCGGCAGGAACACACCGGAAAAAACGCCGCGCGGCATCCGGATGCGTAGCCTCACCCCATCCGGGCCGTCGCTCCACGGCGGCTCGATCCCGCTCGCCGAGGCATCGGGCAGGTTCAGGGCGGTCGCCCAGCGCACCCGGACGTCGCGGCCTCCCGAGAGCCGCACGGCGGCGCTCAGATCCCCGGCCAAGGGTGCCCCCGCCACGCGGTAGGGAAGGTTCGCCACCACGATCTCGCTCACCCCGTCCCGCTGGCTGGCCTCGGCGAGCCCCCGGATCAGGCGCTCGCTCGCCCGCCCCGCCTCCAGCCACGAGTGCCAGTGGGTCGCGAGGGAGCCGAGCCAGACGGCGAGGAGAACCACCGATGCGATTGGGGCGACCCGCTTCGGGATACGGAGCAGCAGGTAGGCGAGCACGACCGCCGATGCGGCACTCGGGAGGAACAGGTAGCGCTCCTGAAAGGAGAGAAGCGAAGGAGCGACACCGAAGGCGAACAAGAGCACCAAGGCCCCAGCCTCGTACGCCCTTCCCGAGACGTGCCGCCACGCCAGCGCGACGAGCACGCCCACGATCGCCAACGCCAGAGCGAGGAAAAGAGCGGGGCGGGCTTCGATCCGCTCGGCATGAATCGGAAGGACGGCCGCCGTGAAGAAGTCGGCGCCGCGCTTGAGCCAAGTGAGTCCCAGCGTCTGCAGCGGACGCAGTCCCGCATCCCCCAGGAAGACCTGTCGCACGACGAGGAAGTGGACTGCGGCCAGGAGGCCAAGGGGCAGGATGCCCTTCAGCCATTCGCTCCTCCCGAGCCGGGAGCGCGTGGAGAGGGCTCGAAGGACGACCACCGCGGCGGGGAAGAAAACGACCGATTCCTTGAAGAGAAGCGCCGCTTCGAAGGCGGCGATCGCCCCCAGCGGAGCCCCGCGCCCATCGCGGGCCCATCGCTCGTAGGCCAGCAATCCCAGAAGCACCAGCGCCGTCGAGGCGACATCCGCCCGCGCGGCGATCCACGCGGCGTTCTCGACGTGGTAGGGGTGAAGGGCGAAGAGGGTTCCCGCGGCGGTCGCCCAGCCGCGATCGCCTCCGAGCTTGCGGACGAGAACGACGAGCATCGCCGCGCACGCCGCGATCAGAAGGACGTTCGTGAGGTGGAACGCGACCGGCCGCATGCCCCACAGGCGCAGCTCGGCCCAATAGCTCCCGAGGTACAGCGGCCGGAGATAGCCGAACGGGGTGCGCAGCGGCACGCCGCCCGCCACGGTCGCGAGGTTGACCCAGTCGTCCGAGATGAAGGGCATGCGGATCGCGGGGAGAGAGGCCAAAAGCGCGACGACCGCAGCGACCGCGGCCCCATGACGGGCGGTGACCTTCAGACGGGTCTCGGGGCGGGGGTGCCGAAGATCATCCCTTCGACGCTGATGTCCTCGTCCACGTCGGGCCAGTGGAAGCCGCCGTCGGGGTAGACCTCGTAGTTAGCTCGTTGCGCGGGGGTTGCCCGCTCCAGTCGCCAGGACCACCACAATGGGACCGAAACGGCTCGACCGTCCGCCAAGTGTGCGGTGATGTAGTCATCGGTCACTTCGACGCGTGTCGGCCTAAGCTCGCCGAGCGCAGTGCGCATCCCACGTCCCCCGGATCTTCGACTCATGCTCCTCAATATACGTCTGAACTATCGCAAGCTCACGCACGGAGAAACCTCGGTTGGTCGCGAGCCGTAGGGGGTTGAGCCAGAACTTGCAATGCATTCGCTCGCGCCGGACGTGGATGTGTCGGGGCTCGACGCAGTCGAAGCTCCGAAAGAAGAACCGGTAGGGCCCCGGGATGCCGGGAATGGTAGGCATGCGCCACGCGAGGCAGGCGGGACCGAATAAGGAAGGTCGTCGCTAAACCTCGGGACGTCTCGCTCGTAGACAAGCTTCGCGGTTGCAGCTCGGAAACCGCACCGGCGTATGATCCGGTCCATTTCCGTCCGGGGGAGCGAAACCATGACGTCACGCCTTCTCGTCCCGCTCGTCCTTGCTCTGGCCGCATCGAGCGTCGCCCACGCGCTCACCGCCGAGGAGCTCATCGCCAAGAACCTGGAAGCCCGCGGCGGCGCCGCGAAGCTCGCGGCGATCAAGTCGGCCCACACGGTCGGCACGCTGCGCTTGGGCGGCGGGCAGGAGGCAAAGGTCGAGTCGTGGGCGGTCTCCGGCGCGAAGTACCGCGGTGATTTCACGCTCCAGGGGATGACCGCGATCCAGTCGTGGGACGGGAAGCAAGCGTGGCGCGTGTCGCCGTTCCAGGGCCGCCGCGAGCCTCAGATGATGAGCCCGGACGACTACAAGGACCTGATCGAGTCCTCGGACGTCGCGGGGCCGCTTTCGGACTACAAGGCGAAGGGATCCACGGTCGAATACCTCGGCACCGAGGACGTGGACGGGACCGACGCGCACAAGATCCGCGTGAACCTCAAGAACGGGGACTCGCAGTACGTCTTTCTCGACCCCGACCACTTCCTGGAGATCCGCATCACGAGCAAGCGGATGATCCGCGGGCAGGAGGAGACCTCCTCCACGGACTTGGGGGAGTACGAGAAGGTGGACGGGATCTACTTCCCGTTCGAGCTCGGCCGGACGCACCTCGACAAGATCGAGCTGAACGCGGCGATCGACGAGAAGCTCTTCTTGGTGCCGACCGGCGCGGGAGCGGGGCGATGAGGGCGGCGGCCGGCCTGCTCGCGGTCCTTCTAACGGGCGCGGCGCTCGCCCAGAGCGCACCGAAGCTGGACGAGAGCGTCATCTCGGGCCTCGGGATCCGCAACATCGGCTCCGCCGCGATGAGCGGGCGCATCGCGGCCCTCGACGCGGTGCACCGCGAGAACGGGGACGTGGTCCTCTACATCGGCGCGGCGTCGGGCGGGGTGTGGAAATCCACGGACCTCGGGACGACCTTCGCGCCCAAATTCGACCATGAGACGGTGCAGTCGATCGGCGCGCTCGCGATCGATCCGTCGGCACCCGACACGGTCTGGGTGGGCACCGGCGAGGCCTGGACGCGCAACTCGGTCTCGATAGGAGACGGGATCTACAAGTCCACCGACGGCGGCGAGACGTGGACGAACATGGGGCTCAAGGAGTCGGAGCGGATCACCCGGCTCGCGGTCCACCCGAAGGACGGGAAGACGGTCTACGTCTGCGCAACCGGGAAGCTCTGGAGCGACTCCGACGAGCGCGGCGTCTACAAGACCTCGGACGGCGGCAAGACGTGGAGCAAGGTGCTCGCCGGCGGCAACCCCTCGACCGGTTGCGGGTCGCTCACGATGGACGCCAAGAACCCCAACCGCCTCTTCGCATCCCTGTGGGACTTCCGCCGCAAGGGGTGGACCTTCCGCTCGGGAGGCGAGACCGCCTCGGCGCCGTCGGGGAGCGGGCTCTTCGAGACCGTGGACGGCGGCGCGCACTGGACGGAGATCAAGGGCGGGGGATTCCCCGACAAGCCGTACGGGCGCATCGCGGTCGCGGTCGCCCCGTCGGACCCGAGCGTGGTGTACGCGGTCGTCGAGTCGGCGAAGAGCGCGCTCTACCGGTCGGGGGACGGCGGCAAGACCTGGGAGCGCCGGGACGACAGCCAGAACATGGTGTGGCGGCCGTTCTACTTCGCGCTGCTCATCGTCGACCCGACCAACGCCGATCGGCTGTTCAAGCCCGACGGCGATCTGATCCAGAGCCTCGACGGAGGCCAGACGTTCGCGTCCGCGGGCGGCGGCGCCCACGGCGACTTCCACGACGTCTGGATCGACCCCAAGGACACGAAGAAGGTCATCACCGGCGACGACGGGGGGTTGTGGTTCTCGAAGGACGGCGGGAATCGCTGGTGGAAGGGGAACAACCTCCCGATCTCGCAGTTCTACCACGTGAGCGTGGACGGCGAGGACCCGTACCGGGTCTACGGCGGCCTGCAGGACAACAGCTCGTGGGTGGGGCAGTCCAGCTACCCCGGCGGCATCGGGAACCAGCAGTGGGAGAACATGTACGGCGGCGACGGCTTCTGGATGTTCGCCGATCCGGCCGACCCGAACTACCTCTACGCGGAGGCGCAGGGCGGCACGATCGGTCGCGTCAACCGGAAGACCCACGCGAACCAGGACATCCAGCCGCGCGCGGGGTACGGCGAGAAGCTGCGCTACAACTGGAACACGCCGATCCACCTCTCACCGTCCGAGAAGGGGACGATCTACATCGGCGCGCAGTTCCTCTTCCGCAGCCGCGATCGCGGCCACACGTGGGACCGCATCTCGCCGGACCTCTCCACACAGGACAAGGAGCGCCAGCGCCAGGAGGAATCGGGTGGGATCACCGTGGACAACTCCGCGGCCGAGATGCACACGACGATCTACGCGATCGCGGAGTCCCCGAAGGACGGCAAGGTCATCTGGGCGGGGACCGACGACGGGAACGTCCAGGTCACGAAAGACGGCGGCAAGAGCTGGAAGAACGTCGTCGACAAGGCGGGCGTCCCGCCGAACTCGTGGGTCTCGTCGATCGAGGCGAGCCGCACCGGCGCGGGGACGGCGTACGTGACCTTCGACCGGCACACGTACGGCGAGATGGGCCCGATGGTCTACAAGACGACCGACTACGGCGCGAAGTGGACGCCGCTCGTCACCCCGCAGTCCCCGAAGGGGCTGCGCGGCTACGCGCACGTCGTCCGTGAAGATCCGGTGAAGGCCGGGCTCCTCTACGTGGGGACGGAGTTCGGCCTCTGGATCTCGATCGACGACGGCGCCACGTGGGCGCAGTTCAAGGGCGGGGACTTCCCGGCCGTCGCGGTGCGCGACATCGCGATCCAGCCGAGGGACCACGACCTCGTCCTCGGCACGCACGGCCGGGGCATCTGGATCATCGACGACCTGACCCCGCTGCGGTCGCTGACCCCCGAGATCCTCGCCAAGGAGGCCGCGTTCCTTCCGACCCGGGCGCAGCGCCAGCGCATCCGCGCGGGGGGCGGTTGGGTGGACGGCGACGCAGTCTGGACCGGAGGCAACGCGCCCACGGGGGCCGTGATCACCTACTACCAGAAGTCGCGCCACCTCTTCGGCAAGCTCAAGCTCGAGGTGCTCGACGACAAGGGGAAGGTCGTCGACTCGCTCCCGGCGTCCAAGCGCCGCGGCATCAACCGCGTCCCGTGGAACATGATGGTCAAGCCCCCGCGCGTGCCGCGCGCCGCCTCGCTGGCGGGAAGCGCAACGACCGGCCCGCGTGTGGTGCCCGGCACCTACACCGTCCGCATGTCCAAGGGCGACACGACCTACGAGACGAAGCTCGAGGTCGAGCTCGATCCGCGCTCGCCGTTTACCGCCGCGGAGCGCAAGGAGCAGTTCGCGGCGGCGATGAAGGTCCACGGGATGCTCGGCGACATGACCGGCCTCGTGGACCGGATCGTCGCGGTGCGCACCGGCGCGACGCAGGCGGCCGGCAAGCTCCCTGAAGGCGACGCGCTCCGCACGCAGCTCACGGCCGTCGCCGAGAACGCCGACGCCATCCGCAAGAAGATCGTCGCCACGAAGGAAGGCGGCGCGATCACGGGCGAGGAGCGGCTGCGCGAGTACATGGACGAGCTCTACGGGTCCATCGTCCAGTACGAGGGGAAGCCCGCGGTGACGCTCATCGACCGCACCGAGGCCTTGAAGCGCCAGCTCGACGACGTCACGAAGGAGTTCGACGCGTTCGAGGCGAAGGACGTCAAGGCGGCGAACGCGGCGCTCGAGAAGAAGGGCCTGCCGAAGATCTAGGGGCAGGCATTCCCATCGGCGGCGATCTCCGCATCCCGACCCGTCGCTTCGCGCGGATGGTTCGTCGTGTACCCCGGCGTCTGGTTGCAGAACGCGGCGACCGTCGGCCGCGCGAGGAAGTAGGTCGCTCCTCCCGCGCCCGGATTCGAGCCGTCCGCGACGCCGCTCGCGCTCAGGTTGTTTGCCAAGCAGGAGGACACCGTGCCCGTGTAGTTCCCTCCCGACGCGCGCAGCGCCGCGAGGGTGCCCCGCACGAGGTCCACGGTCGTCGAGGCCGGCCAGTTCACGGTGGCGGAGGTGTCGGGCTCCGGCGGGAGCAAGCTCGTCTTGTCCACGTGAACGACTTGCCCGAACGGCGCCTTCGCGTTGCCGGTCGAGGGGCAATTCACGGCGACGTTCAGGACTCCACCGCCCGAACAGGCGATCGCCGTCGAGCAGCGCACGCGTACGCCGTAGCGCGTCGTCGCCTGCGGCGCGTCGATGAACGTCGAGCCGTCGGTCCAGTCGCGCAGGAGCACGTCCCCCGCGTCCCCGACGGTGCCGTTCAGATTGCCGTCGATCCAGAACTGGTACTGAAGGACCCCGCTGTTACACGCGTCGAGCGTCGAGCCTCCCGCCTGAAGCGTGACGATCTGGCCGGGGCCCGCAAGCGGTGGCGTCGGGGACGCGCTGAGCGCAGCGGTCGCCGAAGAGCAGGCGAGACAAGGGGCTCCGGCGAACGATGCGTTGTCCACGGCGAGCGTGATGGGCGTGTCGAGCGCCTGCATGACGCGGACGTCGTCGAGGAACCACCCGTCGTCCCCGACGACGTTGTCCACAGCGAATAGCTCGTCCCACAGCTGGCTGGATCCGAGCTCGATGGACGTCGCGAGGAAGCGCAGGCGGATCCGCCGTCCGGAGAACGCCGAGAGATCGAATTTCGGCTCCACCCAGGTGCCGGGGTTGCGGAAGCCCGCCGCCTGGTTTCCCGGAAGCCCCGGGCCATCCTTGGCGAGGCCGATGTTCGCGGGATTGAAGTCCAGGCGCCAATCGGTGTGTCCACTGCGGGCGTACGCGAACTCCGGCATGCACGTCGAGGAGGGCCCCAGGTAGCGGAGTGGGTCGGCCGGATCGAAGAAATCGTCCTCGTCGTTCCCGTCGTCCACGGGGTCGAACATGCAGTTGGTGAATCTGTCGGTCCCTTGCTGATCGTACGCGTTTTCATAGGCCGTGAGCTTCAGCCAGTTGCCGACCGGAGCGCCGGAAGCGTCGGCGAGCTGCACCTGGACGACGCCGCGGTCGAGTGCCTCGGCGCTGAAGCTCGCGAGGTTCCTGTTGTCAACGAACGACACCTGGTGCTTGAAGGTCAGCTCGGGTAACGCCGCGGTCGCCAGCGGAAGGTTGATCGGGTCGATCGTCACGGCCGCGTCGATTTGCTTGAGGCGCGTCGTGTCCCGCACGGGGCTGATCACGTTGGGGGGGCACGTCCCCCACCGCAGCGACTGCACGCCCGTGAAGGAGCGCCCGCTGTTGCAGTTCGCCGCGTTGAATTTCTGAACGTGCCAGTCGTTGACGCCGCCGGCGGGATCCCCCGGGAAGCCGAGGAAGCAGTCGACGTTCCCATAGCTGTTGGAATTCGGCCCGAACGGATCGTTGTACTGACAGCGATAACCGTCGGACAGCGCGAGCGAGGTCTTTCCCGCATCGAGGGTCATGAGCGTGAACTTTCCGAGGCCCGACGCCGCCTCGAAGTCCTCGAGGAAAGGGCTCGTCGGGGGCAAGGGGCCGACGACGTTGAGGTCCAAGTCCACGAAGAAGTCGGTCACGCGGGTGAGGTTGTCGAACTTGTTCGAGCGAAGCGTGAGCGTGAAGTGCGCCCGGAGATCCTGATCGACCGAGGTCCGCTGCACCGTCGGGGCGCCGGCCACCTTGAAACGGAACGCCGGCGTCGTGAACTCGTTGCCGTTCGCAACCGAACCGGCCGCAACGATCGGAACGCTGATGCACTCGATCTTCGGATCCGTCGTCGCGAGGCCGACGACGACGTCGTCGAGATCGAGCCCGCTCTTGTTCCGAAGCCGCACGGTCATGTCGATCGTCTCGTTCGCGTCGGCGAATGCGTCATCGTCGCCGGGCGAGCCCGGGGCGAGGGAAACCGTCGCCGCCCGGAAGTCCACGCGCCCCGCCGCGATGAGGATGGTCGTCTTTGCGACGAGGAATCCCTGCTGGCCGGGGGACAGCGCATTGGCGCACCGCGCGCCGGTGCCGTCGTTCCTGTCCTCGTAGGTCGCGGTCACCTCGGGATTCTGAGTTCCCGACGTTTGAACGAAGGTCGCGCCGGGCGAGTCGTAGAGGGTGGTGTACGGGAGCCGTCCTCGGTACGCGTCGCTCGTCCCGACCCGGTCGAGGATCGCGATCTCCCCGGTCACCTCCGAAAGGGACGTCACGCGGACCGTGACGTCCGGCGTCCCGTTGTCATTGCAGTCCTGGTCGTCCACGAGGTCGGCGTAGCTGCCGTTCCCGTTGCAGTCGTTCTTCGGGTTGACCGGGTCGTAGGGTGACTTGTCCGTGACGGTCAGCTCGACGAACCCGCTCGGCTCGTAAGCGAGGGTGCTGCTCACCTCGAGGTCGGCGCACTCCCCGGCGCAGGCGGTCGTGTCCTCGTCGAGCCGGCTCTCCTTCCACGAGATGAACATGTCGTCGACGCCGATGCCGTACCCGTTGACGTTGGGGGTGATCGTCGACGTGACCGGCTCGCGGTTGTAGAACGAGACCGCTGCCTGGAAGCGTTTCCCGGTGTCGCCGTAGAAGTCCTCGAGGGTCGCGAAAGCTTCCGCCTTCTTCGTGGCCTGCTTGTGCGCCGCCTGCGCCGCGAGAAGCGCGGTCGCCGCAGCCAGTACGAGCACCCTAGGGGCAGGCATTCCCGTCCGCCTGGATCTCTGCGTCGCGCCCCGCCGCCTCCTTCGGGTGATTCGTGGTGTATCCCGGCGTCTGATTGCAGAACGGCACGACTGTCGGCCGCGCGAGGAAGTAGGTCGCTCCTCCCGCGCCGGGATTGAAGCCGTCTCCGACTCCGCTCGCGGTCAGGTTGTTCGCCAGGCACGTCGACACCGTGCCCGTATAGTTCCCGGCCGACGTGCGCAGCGCCGCGAGGTTACCCCGAACGAGGTCCACGTTCGTCGAGGCCGCCCAGTTCACGGTGACCGCGGCATCCGGCTCCGGAAGCGCCAGACTCGTCTTGTC
>Ga0137435_1000169_pt1 | contig 23860 bp, 28 predicted proteins | sample EasRivERMGT100_2_FD_104904 | JGI IMG/M metagenome (GOLD analysis project Ga0137435, IMG submission 104904) | Soil microbial communities from meander-bound floodplain in the East River, Colorado, USA - East River MetaG ERMGT100_2 | ecosystem: Environmental > Terrestrial > Soil > Floodplain ... | reverse complement strand
ATCTTGTTGTTGATCGCGTCGGTGTCCGTGGTGTTCCACCAGTTGCTCTCGAAGTTGAGCGTGGCGCCCGGCACCGTGTAGCTCCCCGTCGAGTAGACGTGATAGGAGCTGCTCGAGAGGAAGTTGCTTGTATGGACCACCGGGCTCGGGTCGGCGCCGGTCCCCGAGTGCGAGATGTACATCCCGTAGAAGTTCGACTGGAAGGTCGAGAGCGTGATCGTGGGAGCGGCGGTCCCTTCGACGTAGATCCCTGCCCCGCTCGACGTGTTGTTCTGGAGCGTCACCGACTGGATCGTCGGATTGGCGTTGTTGACCCGGATGCCGTGGCGACCGCTGTAACTGACGGTCGAGTTCCGTATGGTCGCGCTCGATTGCACGTACAGCTCGGACGTCCCCGACTGGCCGCCGTATTCGACGTCGCAGTAGTCCAGCACCGAAGCCTGCGAGCCGGGGTTCAGCGCGATGGACGTCCACTGTCCCGCCGCCGCCGGCGTGTAGTTGGTCGTGAACCGAATCCTCGATCCTGTCGTGCCGACGGCGCTCAACGTGCCGTCGACCAACAAGCTCGTGGATCCGCCGAACTTCACGATGACACCCGGCTGAATCGTCAGCGTGACGCCAGCGTTGACCTTCACGTCCTGCGCGACGATGTAGGGAGAGAGAGCGGTCGTCCACGTCGAATTGGCTGCGATCGTTCGTGGCGCGAAGTTCCCCGGCACCACCGCACCGCCGTCACCGTCCAGAAACGGGATGTAGTCGACGTAGAGGAGCGCGGCGGAGTCGGTAACGTCGAAGATCTTCGAGTTGATGGCCGCGGTGTCGGCCGAGCCCCACCAGTTATTCTCGAAGTTCAACGTTGCGCCCGGGACGTTGTAGTTCGCGGTCAGGTACACGTGGTAGGAGGTGCTGCTCATGAAGCTGGTCGTGTGAACGACGGGGTTGGGGTCGGAGGCCGTTCCGGAGTGGTTGATGTAGATCCCGTAGTAGTTGCTCACGAAATGCGACAGCGTGATCGTCGGGGCCGATGTTCCCTCGATGTACATCCCCGCCCCGAACGACGCGTTATTGTTCTGGACGGTGACCGACTGGATGGTCGGGTTCGCGTTGTTGATCCGGATGCCGTACTTGTTCGCCCAGCTCGACGTCGAGTTCCGAATCGTCGCGTTCGATTGCACGTAGAGATTCGCCTGCGAGCCGGTGCTGCCGCCGTAGTCCAGGTCGCAGTAGTCGAGCACCGACGCTTGCGATCCCGCGTTCAGGATCACGGTGTTCCACTGCCCCGCCGCCGGCGTCGCGTTGTTCGTCGTGAAGCGGATCCGCGACCCCGACGTCCCGGCCGCGCTCAGCGTGCCGTTGACCGTCAGGCTCAGCCCCGAGCTGAACTTCACCGTCACGCCGGGCTGCACGGTCAGCGTGACGCCGGCGTTGACCGTGACGTTCGAGATGACGACGTAGGGGGACAGGGCGGCAGTCCAAGTCGTGTTGGTGGAGATCGTACCGCCCACGTCGGTGGCCTGGACGATCGTCGAACCGGCCACGAGAACGATGGAGGCCGCGAAGAGCCGTCGCAGTGGCGTCATGGGCGTCTTCCCCTCAAGGACTCTTCTTTTCCAGCTCCTGGCAGCGCTCGGTCTTGGGCAGGATCCTCGGCTCCCTCGAAGCGTCGCTCGCGAGGATCGTCTGGCCGCCGGCGTGCCACGCGGTGATCCCGCCTTCGAGGACGTAGAGGTTCTTGAAGCCGGCATCGGCAAGGATTCGTGCCGCCGCCTGAGCCCGGTGGGCGGAGTGGATGCAGTACAGGACGATCGGCGTCTCGCCCGGCAGCTTGGGTGCGAGCGAGAGAACGTCGGAGTACACGACGTTGACGGCGTCCGCGATATGACCCGCGGCGTACTCGTCCGCCTCCCGGACGTCCAGCAGCGTCACCGGGGACGACGTGTCGAGCCACGCCCTGATCTTGGCGGCAGGGACGTAAGCGAACCCAGTCGCAGGCTCGTCGGCAGCTACCGCGGCGAGCGCCAGGATCGCGGTTGCGAGCGTCATGCCCCCCTCCTTGGTGAGGGAATCGGTGGCCGCCGCCCGATCTGACGAAGAATTTTTCCGCGACGAGCTAGGATGGCGTCCGTGACGAGCCACCCCCAGCAACGCGTCGGCATCGGAATCGCCTTGGGCGCCGGCATCGGCGCCGCGATCGGTGCTGCCACCGGCAACATGGGCGTATGGCTCGCGGTCGGTGTCGCGGTCGGGCTGGCGCTCGGGAGCGCGATGTCGCGTCGGGTCAAGCCGCCCGTATAATTCCGGGATGTCCAACCCTCTGCCCCCTCACGCCCAGCTCATCCAGATGGGGAACGCCTTCTGGGTGTCCCGCTTCGTCTACGTCGCCGCGAAGCTCGGTCTCGCGGACCGGCTGGCCGGCGGGCCCAAGACGGCCGACGAGCTCGCCGGGCCGACCGGATCGCACCCGCGCTCCCTGTTCCGGCTCATGCGCGTGCTCGCGAGCCTCGGCGTGTTCACGCAGAGCGACGACGGCCGCTTCGGGCTCACGGAAATGGGCCAGGCGCTCCGGTCGGAAGCGCCGGGCGCCGCGCGCTCCACGATCCTCGCCTTGGCGGGCCAGTGGGCGTGGAAATCGTTCGAGGAGTTCCCCTACTCGATCGCCACCGGTGAGCCGGGGCTGGAGAAGGCGCTCGGGATGGGCATCTTCGACTTCTTCGCCCAGCACCCCGAAGAGGCCTCGCACTTCAGCGCCGCGATGGTCGGCTTCCACGGCGGCGAGCCGCCGGCGGTGGCGGCCGCGTACGACTTCTCTCCCTTCGGGACGGTCGTGGACGTCGGGGGCGCGACGGGGAACATGCTGTGCGCCGTGCTCGCGAAGCACCCGAAGGTGAAGGGCGTGCTCTACGACCTCCCCCACGTCGTCGAGGACGCCCCGGCGCTGATCAAGGAGCGCGGACTGTCCGACCGCATCAGGATCGAAAGCGGCAGCTTTTTCGAGCGCGCGCCCGCGGGGGGCGATGCCTACATCCTCTCCCACGTCATCCACGACTGGGACGAGGAGGAATGCCTGACGATCCTGGGCCATGTGAAGCGGGCGATGAACCCCGGCGCAAAGGTGCTCCTCGTCGAGATGGTCCTTCCCGAGGGGAGCGAGTTCCACCCCGGCAAGCTGCTGGACCTGGTGATGCTCACGGTGCCCGGCGGCGAGGAGCGAACCCCCAAGGAGTACGCGGCGCTGCTCGCGAAGGCTGGGCTGCGCATGACGCGCGTCGTGCCGACGGAGTCCGCGGTGGCCGTCGTGGAGGCGGTTGGCGCTTAGCCATCGGGCGTATGCTGGCTCCAGCCTTCGAAGGGCGGAGCCCTTATGTTCGACCACCAGCTCGCCGACAGGATTCGTGTCGCCCTCGGGGGGCGGGACGGGATTACCGAGAAGAAGATGTTCGGCGGGATCGGGTTCCTCGTGAACGGGAACATGTGCTGCGGCGTCCACGGGAAAGAATTGATGGTGCGGCTCGATCCGGCGACGGCCGGGGAGGCCCTGCGTCGGCCCCACACGCGGGTGTTCGATCTCACGGGGCGCCCGATGCGGGGGTGGGTGCTCGTCGGGGAGGACGGGGCGCGCGCCCAGGACGACGTCGCGTACTGGGTGGACCGCGGTTTCGCGTACGCCTCGACGCTCGAGCGCAAATAGACTACGGGCCTCCATGGAGGTCCGCATGCTCGCGACACTCGCCGCCGCCGTTCTGCTCGCCTCTTCGCCTTCCGCGGAGCTGACGACCCTCGTGAACGACTTCCTCGCCGGCGCGTCGCGCAACGACGCCGCCGTCCACGACCGGTTCTGGGCCGATGACCTGATCTACACCGGCTCGTCGGGACGTCGCGTCGGGAAGGCGGACATCCTCAAGGACGTCCGATCGGCGCCGCCGCCGAAGCCGGAGGATCCCGTCGTGACCTACGCCGCCGAGGAGGTCCGCGTGCAGCCGTACAAGGACAGCGCGGTCGTCGCCTTCCGGCTGGTGGCAACGACGGCGGCCGACGGGACCACCTCGGTGCAGAAGTACCTCAACACCGGGACGTTCGTGAAGCGCAAGGGACAGTGGCGCGCCGTCGCCTGGCAGGCGACGCGGCTCCCCCGAGCGGCGGACGAGGCGAAAGCACAGGTCGCGACGGCCGAAAAGGCGCTCCACGCCGCGATGCGCTCGGGCGACGCGAAGGCGCTCGAGGCCCTCCTCGACAAGAGCTTCGTTTGGGTCCCGCGCACGGGTGAGCCGCTCACGCGCGACCAGCTTCTCGAGGCAGCGTCTTCGAAGCGGCTGGGGTACAAGAACCTCGACACCGGCGACGTGACCGTCGACGTCTACGGCGACGCCGCCGTCGCGCGCGGGGTGTCCTCCACGGTGATCTTCGTGAACCAGGGCGAAGGGTGGAAGGCCGTGGGAGAGTATTGAGGATGCTCACGCGCAGCGCGGCCTACTTCCCCGTCGGCGACGTCGAGCGGTCCGCCTCGTACTACGAGCGCGTCCTCGGGTTTCGCAGGGAGTACGCCGCCGGCTCGCCGCCGCGGTTCGCGATCGTCAGCCGGGACGGCCTGCCGATCATGCTCCGCCGCGTCGAGGAGCCTGCGACCATTTCCCCGAACGAGAGGCAGGGCGGCACGTGGGACGTCTTCTTCTGGGTCGACGACGTGCGCGGCCTTCACGCGGAGCTCCGCGAGCGAGGCGCCGAGGTCGTGTACGGGCCCCTGGTCCAGGAGTCGTACTCGATGGAGGAGTTCGCCGTGCGCGACGCCGACGGGTACGTGCTCGGCTTCGGCCAGCCGCTCGAGCGCTGAGTGGTCCTCGAGGCGCGCCTCGTCGACATCACGACCCTCGCGGTGGACGCGATCGTCAACGCGGCGAACTCGAAGCTGACTCCGGGCGGTGGCGTCTGCGGCGCCATCCACGGGGCCGCGGGCCCCGAGCTGGCCCGAGCGTGCGCGGCCCTGGCAGCTTGTCCTGTCGGCTCCGCCTGCATCACGCCGGGATTCCGCCTCCCGGCGCCCTACGTCATCCACGCCGTCGGCCCGGTGTGGGGCGGCGGGACGTTCGGCGAGCCGGAGCTTCTCGCCTCTGCTTATCGCGCCGCGCTGCATTGCGCGGCGACGCACGACCTCGCGAGCGTCGCGTTTCCGGCGATCAGCACCGGCATCTTCGGCTACCCGCTCGAGCCCGCGACGCGCATCGCGGTCGCCACCGTCCGCGAGGCCCGTCTCGAGCGAGTGCTCTTCGCGTGCTTCAGCCCCGAGGTGCTGGCCGCCTATCGTGCCGAGGGGGTCGCGTGAGCGGCGGGTACGTCCTCGGCCACTCCGAGCAGGAGCTGAAGCGGCTCGCCGAGCAGGCGCGGGTCATCGACCCGATCACACGGCGGATCTTCGAGCAGGCCGGCATCGGACGCGGCATGCGCGTGCTCGACGTGGGAAGCGGCGTCGGGGACGTCGCGTTCCTGATCGCCGACCTCGTCGGCCGCGAGGGCGAGGTGGTCGGCTTCGACCGGGTCGGAAAGGCGCTCGAGGTCGCGCGAAGGCGCGCCGCGGAGCGAGGATTCGCAAACGTCTCGTTCCGCGAGGGTGACCCTGCCGAAGCCCCGGTGGGCGCGCTCTTCGACGCCGTGGCCGGGCGCTACATCCTGATGTTCCAGCCCGATCCGGCCGTGATGCTGCGCGGGGTGGCGCGCCACGCGCGCCCCGGCGGGGTCGTCGCGTTCCACGAGATCGATTGGGAGGGGGCGCGCTCCTCCCCGCCCGCACCGACGTTCGACGCCGCGTGCCGCTGGATCGCGGACGTCGTGGCCCGCTCTGGCGCCGCGACGCGCATGGGGATCCGCCTCCACGCGGCGTTCCTCGCCGCCGGGCTGCCCGCGCCGGCGATGCGACTCGAGGCGCAGATCGAGGGTGCCGTGGCATCGCGCGAGCTCGTGGGGCTCACTTCGAGCCTCGCGATCTCGCTCCTCCCCGAGATGATGCGCCTCGGTGTGGTCACCGAGGCCGAGATGGATCCCTCGACCCTTCAGGAGCGGATGGCCGCGGAGATCGTGTCCGGTGGCGGTGCCGTCACCGGGCGCTCGGAGATCGGCGCGTGGGCTCGCACCGCTTCGTCGTAGTCGAGGGCGAGCTGGGGATCGTGCGGCTGGGGTCGCGCGACGCGGTCCCGGCCTGGGCCGACGGTGCCTTCGCGTCGATCACTCGCACGGCGGACGAGCTGTCCATTGTCTGCCCCGCGAGCCGCATGCCCGCGGGCCTGAGGTCCGAAGCCGGTTGGACCGCTCTCAAGCTCATCGGCCCGTTCCCGTTCGATCAGATCGGGGTGCTGGCGTCGATCGTCGGACCGCTCGCCGAGGCCGGCGTCAGCGTCTTCGCCCTTTCGACCTTCGACACCGACTACGTGCTCGTGAAGTCCGAGGACCTCCCGGCAACGGTCACGGCCCTCACGCGCGCAGGTCACCTGCACGAGTCGCGCTGACGCCCTCGACCCAGTTCTTCAGCCCCGCGAGCATCACGCTCCAGTTCTTCTCCGAGTGACGCCGCGCCTCGTCGGTCGGGTTGTTGTCCTGGGCGAGCGAGACCTTGGTCGAGCTCCCGTCCGGCTCGAGGTCGATGGTCACGGTGTGGTAGCTCTCCGGCACGTCCGGCAGGCCGGAGAGCGGGCTGTAGTGGGTGTAACGGAGCTGCCGCCCAGGCTGGAAGCGGAGGACGACGCCCTTGTCCTCGTACGGCTTCCCCTTCCAGTCGCCCCGCCACGTGATGGGGCTCCCTTCCTTCCAGTCCGACGCGACTTCCGAGCCGAACATGTACTTCCGGATCTCCTCCGGCGTAACGAGCGCCTGCCACACCTTCGAGGGCGGCGCTTCGATCGTGATCGTGGACTTCGCGATGAGTTTCTCGGCCATTCGATCCCTCCTTCCACGGTGGCCGCAAGGTTGTGGGGTTCTCGCCGCGGCATCGTGGCAACGAGCGTGTTCCCAAAGCGCAATTCTCTCCCGTGTGCCTCGCACGCGCCTTCCGTGCTCAGGTCACGCCATTCCAAGTGCCTTGCGCTGTGGGGCTTGCGTCGCTCGTTCGGCCGCGGACCCCACAACCTCGCGGCCACCGTGGGTAAGATGGGCGAATGGACGGCCATTCCGAGGTCGAAGGGCTCTGCCACGGCATCGCCGAAGCGATCGGCCGGCGCGACGTCGACTGGCTTCGGCTCGTGCTCGCCCCCGATTTCGTGCAGCGAACGCCCGCCGGCGAGGCCAAGGACGCGACCGCCTTCCTTCAGGCGATCGCCGGGATCGAGGTCGAGATCCTCCTCGTCCGTCTGGAGCGGGTCGAGGTCGACGTCAGCGCCGCCGGCGCGCTCGCGACCGGCATCCAGCTCGCGCGGGTGCTCGTCGAGGGTCGGGAGGTCGAAGACCGCCGGGCGTTCGTCGACTGGTTCGTCAGAACCGAGGCGGGATGGCGGCTTCAGGTCGCGGTCGACCTGGGATGAAAAAGGCCCCGGCCCATTGCTGGACCGGGGCCCGGCGTAGCTGTCCGGAGTGGGTGGCGTCGGGTTCCCCCGTAGCCACGTGACACCACTACGAGGACGTCACCTCCACCGAACTGAGACTATGGCTGTTCAATGGATCACCTCCTTCGTCGGGCGCCCTATGGCAGTGAGGGTCCCATCCCTCCCGGTCCGCCCCGTCCGCCCGGGACGCGCGGCCGTCGCGCGGCGTCCGCGCCGCGCAGGAGGAAAGTTTACCAAGATTGCGCGAGGATTCGTAGCGGGGTACAAGGGCGCCCGTGAAACGGCTCCTTCCGGCGCTCCTGCTCCTGGCCGGCTGCCAGCGCGGGGTGACGTACGACGCGATCATCCGCCACGGCACCGTCTACGACGGGAGCGGGGCCGAGCCCATGTCGGCCGACGTGGCGATACGTGGCGACGTCATCGCCGCGATCGGCGACCTGTCGCGGGACGCGGGAAGGCTGGAGATCGACGCGTCCGGGCTCGCCGTGACTCCCGGCTTTGTCAACATGCTCAGTCAGGCGCAGGAGGCGCTGCTGGTCGACGGACGCGCCCAGAGCGACGTCCGCCAAGGCGTCACCCTCGAGATCATGGGCGAGGGCGAGTCGATGGGGCCGCTCAACGAGCGGATGAAAAAGGAAAACGCCGAGCTCCAGGGGGACCTGAAGTACCCGATCGACTGGACGACGCTCGACGAGTACCTCAGGCATCTCGAGAATCGCGGCGTCTCGTTGAATGTCGCGTCGTTCGTCGGAGCCGCGACCATCCGCCGGCACGAGCTCGGCTTCGCGGACCGGGCACCCAGCTCCGAAGAGCTCGGGCGGATGAAGGCCCTGGTCGCGCAGGCGATGGACGACGGGGCGCTGGGCGTCGCGTCGGCGCTCATCTACGCACCCGGATTCTTTGCTTCGACCGACGAGCTGATCGAGCTGTGCCGGCCCGCGGCCGAGCGCGGCGGGATCTACGTCTCCCACATGCGCAGCGAGGGGAATGCGCTCCTTCCCGCCGTGGACGAGCTGATCCGGATCTCGCGCGGGGCCCGGATCCCCGCCGAGATCTTCCACCTGAAGGCGGCCGGCGAGGCCAACTGGGGGAAGATGGACGAGGTCCTGGCGAGGGTCGAAGCGGCCCGCGCGCGGGGCGACAAGATCACCGCGAACATGTACACGTACCCGGCGGGCGCGACCGGCCTCGACGCGTCGATGCCGCCGTGGGTTCAGGAGGGTGGGCTCGAGGCGTGGCGCCAAAGACTCTCCGACCCGAAGGTGCGCGAGCGCGTGCGGCGCGAGATGAAGACCCCCACGACGACGTGGGAGAACCTCTACCTCGCCGCGGGCTCCACCGACAGGATCCTGCTGGTCGGGTTCAAGAATCCCGCGCTGAAGCCGTACACCGGGAAGACGCTCACCGCGGTCGCCGCGAGCCGCGGCACGTCCCCCGAGGACACGATGATGGACCTCGTGATCGAGGACGACAGCCGCGTGGGGACGGTGTACTTCTTGATGTCCGAGGACAACATCCGCAAGCAGGTCGCCGTCCCCTGGGTCTCCTTCGGGTCGGACGAGGAGGCGTCCGCCCCCGAGGGGGTCTTCACGAAATGGCAGCAGCACCCCCGCGCCTACGGGAACTTCGCGCGCCTGTTCGCGAAGTACGTCCGCGACGAAAGGCTCCTCTCCGTGAGCGAGGCCGTCCGGAAGCTGACGTCGCTTCCCGCCGAGAACCTGCGGCTCGAAAAGCGCGGCCGGCTGGCGCTGGGCTACTACGCGGACGTCGCCGTCTTCGACCCGGCGAAGGTCCAGGATCACGCGACGTTCGACGCCCCCAGGCAGTATGCGACCGGGATGATTCACGTGTTCGTCAACGGCGTGCGCGTGCTCGCCGACGGGGAGCACACCGGCGCCACGCCGGGACGGGTCGTCCGTGGGGCGGGCCGCCGTCCAAGTTGATGTAACCTTGTAGGCTTCCTGCCCGGAGGGATCGTTGAAGTCGTACCACGACATCGTCGGCGACGGCGGCTCGAACATCGTGCAGCAGGTCGAGGCGGGCCGGGAGAAGATCGCGCGCGCGCTGGCGCACGTGCGGCACCGGGTCGCGATCGGTTCCGGGAAGGGGGGCGTCGGGAAGAGCACGCTCACCCGCGCTCTCGCCTCGGTGCTGGCCGCCCGCGGCCTCGAGGTTGCGGTCCTCGACGCCGACCTCAACGGGCCCACGCAGGCGCGGATGTCGGGGCTCGCCGGCGCCGTTCCGCTCCCCGGCCCGGACGGGCTGGGGCTCCCCCGCGCGCGCGACGGCGTGCGCGTCTTCTCGATCGGCGAGATGCTGCCGGAAACGGCCGCCCTCGAGTTCGCCTCGGTGGCGCAAGGCGACGCGCACACCTGGCGCGCCACGAAGGAGTTCGCCCTACTCGGCGAGCTGCTCGGATCGATCGCCTGGGGGCGCCTCGACGTGCTCCTGTTCGACCTGCCGCCCGGAGCCGAGCGGACGGCCCAGTTCGCCGATTTCCTCGGCCCCGAGACGGCGTTCGCGCTCGTGACGATCCCCTCCGAGATCTCGCGCGGGGTCGTGGCGCGCTCGATCGCCGCGCTCTCGCCCACCGGCGTGCCGATCGCCGGGTACGTCGAGAACATGAGCGGTTACCTCTGCCCCGACTGCGGCGACGTCAAGCCGCTTTTCCCCGACGCGGGCGAGGTCAGGCTCGACCTTCCCTGCCTCGGCCGCGTTCCCTTCGATCCCGCGCTCGCCCTCGCCTGCGATCGCGGCACGTCCTTCGCCGAGCTTCCGCCGACCGCCGCGACTCGCGCGCTGACCGAGGTCGCGGAGCGGATGATCGCGTTCCTGGAGACCCCTCGATGAAGTTCCTCTGCGTCCCCTGCGACAAGCCGATGACGATGATGTCCGTGGCGCCCCCCGACGGGGGCTCGCTCTCGGTCGTGTACGGGTGCCCCGACTGCGGGTACGAGATGGCGATGCTCACCAACGCGCACGAGACCCAGATGGTCTCCTCGCTGGGGGTCAAGGTCGGCTCCGCCGAGGCGGTCGAGGCCGGGGCCAGCAAGTGCCCGTTCTCGGCGATGGTCGCGCCGAAGATCGAGGACACCGCGGCCGGGGTGAAGTGGACGGCCGAGGCCTCGGCGCGAATGGAGTCGGTCCCCGAGTTCGTGCGTCCGATGGCCCGGTCGGGGATCGAGCGGTTCGCGGAGGAGAGCGGATACCGCGAGATCGACCTCAGAGTGCTCGACGAGGCGAGAGCGCGATTCGGGATGTGAGCGTGGACGCCTTTGCGCGCCCGTACGTCGTCTCGTGGAACCTGACGTACCGGTGCAACCTCGCCTGCGAGCACTGCTACCTCGACGCCGGCGGCAAGCCGCTGGTCGAGGACGATGCCTTCGCCGACCGGTCGGAGCTGTCCACCGAGGAGTGCTGCCGGGTCGTCGACCAGATCGCGGCGTTCGCTCCGGAGAGCCTCACGATCCTCACGGGGGGCGAGCCGCTCCTGCGCCGGGACATCCTGGAGATCGTCCGCTACGCGCACGGACGCGGGCTGTGGGTCGTCGTCGGCACCAACGGAGTGAAGATCACGGAGACGCTGGCGGCTCTCCTGAAACGCGAGGGAGTGCGCGGGCTGTCGCTCTCCCTGGACGCGCTGGACCCGGAGCGGCACGACACGTTCCGGCGCGTGCGGGGCGCCTGGGAGAACACGGTGCGAGGAGCGAAGATCCTCGCCCGGGAGGAGCTCCCGTTCATCGTGCAGACGACCGTCGGGGCGCACAACGCTGACGAGCTCGGAGCGATCGCGGACTTCGCGTACGCCGAGCTCGGTGCCAAAGTGTGGAACCTGTACTTCCTGGTCCCGACCGGACGCGGCGGCTTCGTGTCCGACATCGCGCCCGAGGCCTACGACGCCGTGATGCTGGAGCTCCAGCGGATCCAGCACCGGTACGCCGGGCGGATGATCGTCAACGCGAAGTGCGCGCCGCACTACGTGCGCACGCTGCTGACGCACGAGCCCGACTCCCCCGCCCTGAAGGCGTACGCCGGGGGCGCCGGCGGCTGCCCCGCGGGGACGCACTACCTCGGGATCCGGCCCAACGGCGACGTGACGCCTTGCCCGTACCTTCCGCTGTTCGGCGGGAATCTGCGACGCGAATCCCTGACCTCGATCTGGGGGGAGTCCGATCTCTTCGTCAAGGTCCGCGACCGCGCGTCGCTCGGCGGCCGGTGCGGGGCGTGCGAGCTGGGCTCGCGCTGCGGCGGCTGCCGCGCGCGGGCCTACGGCGCGACGGGCGACGTCATGGCGGAGGACCCGCTGTGCACGCACGAGCCCGGGACGTTCGCGTCGCATCCGGCGCTCCAGTTGGCTCCTCCCGTCGAGTACGGCGCCCCCGCCGCGCCTTCGATCACCTGGACGCCAGAAGCCGAGGCGCGCATGAAGCGCATCCCGGCGTTCGTTCGAGGGATGGTCGTCAAGGCTGTCGAGGAAAAGTGTGCACGCGAGAGCATCGCCGCCGTTACCGTCGAGATCCTCGAAGAGCTGCGGTCGCGAATGCCGAAGGGACCGCGAGACCTCTTCAAGGCCTGAGTCGCGCCGTGTTCCACGAAAAGGTGCCTGACCCTAATTCCAGGCGGCGTCTTCGCTGGAGAGCTTCTCGCCCTCGGCCTTGAGCCACGCGTCGAACTCGTCCTGCGTGTCGATCGTCACGTAGCCCCGCATCGAGTAGTGCCCCAGGCCGCACAGCTGCGCGCAGGCGATCTCGTAGGTGAACTCGGGGTTCCCCACCTTTTCCCGCATCTGCGCGGTCGTCACGGTCGGCACGAACCACAGCGGGATGACGAGGCCCGGCACCGCGTCCTGCTTGACGCGCATCTCCTTGAGGTTGAAGGAGTGGATGACGTCCTTGCTCGACAGGTCGATGATCACGGGCCGGTCCACGGGCAGGTGGAGCTGGTTCAACGTGACGATGTCGTCCTTGCAGTCGGGGTCGCTGCGGTCGAGGCCGAGCGGGTTCGTCTGGAGGTCGAGCTTCGCGATGTCGGCCTTGCCGAACTTCCCGTCGGGCCCGGGGTAGTGGATGTTCCACGCGAACTGCTCCCCGACCACCCTGACGACCACGGAGGAATCGCGCGCCGGGAACTCATCCACGCGCTTGGCCCACAGCGGGATCGAGAACCCGACGAGGAGGATCCCCTCCGCGACCGCGACCGCGATCTCGAGGTAGGTCGAGGTCTTCCCGGTCGCCCCGGTGTAGCTCGCGACCGGGTTGCGCCCCCTCCGGAAGCGGTACAGGACGTAGAAGAAGAAGAGGATCCAGCCGACGAACAGCACGGCCATCAGGGCGTGCACGATGATCATCGTCTGGTCCACCTCGGCGGCGTGCGCCGAGGCCGGCATGGGAAGTCCCAACGGTCCGCTCATGGCTTGCGGTCACCCCTCTGGAGCTCGTTCCACTCGGCCTCGATCTCGGCCTCGTGGAACCGACGCGCCTTGTTCCGCAGGTGGAGGAAGAACGCCACGAACCCGCCCTGGACGGAGAGGGTCACGGCGAGGAGCAAGAACATCCCGACCTTGGCGGCATCGATGAGGGGCGATTCGGTGGCCGCCCCGTAGCAGCTCTCGCATGCGCGGGCGAAGGACGGTGCTACCGCCAACACGAACAGGAAGAACAACGCGCGCCTCACGGGAGACGCCTCGCCTTGCGCAGGAACCAGACCTCGTAGCCGATGAGGCCGAGCCCCACCGCGCACGCGGCCGTCGCCCCCAGTGCCGAGGTCTTCAGGAGCCACGCCGCCATCCCGAACGCCAGCACGACCGACGCCGTGATGAACAGGACGTGGAACGCTTTGAGCGACACGGCTCACCGCCCGATGCGATCCGCGACGGTGAAGGCGGGCACCAGCAGGAGCACGGCGAAGAAGGCGACGGTCAGCAGCATGACCCACAGGATCAGCTTCTTCTCCGAGATGAGGTGCATGAAGTAACAGGCGACCAGCGAGCCCTTGACGGTCGCGATGATCAGCGCCACCGCGATCGCCTGATGCACCGGCAGGTGGAACGTCGAGACCGCCACGGTGACGAGGGTCAGGACCATGAGGGACACGAAGACGAGGATGTAGGCCCGGACGTGCTTCTTGAGGTCCTCGGCGGAGTGGGTGGTCTCGCTCATCGTCAGCTCCTCGCTCCTAGAGAAGGTAGAGCACGGGGAAGAGGAAGATCCATACCAGGTCGACGAAGTGCCAGAACAGTCCCGAGTTCTCGACCCGGTTGGCGAAGTGCTCCTTGTCGGTCTTCCAGAGCTTGGCCCCCGGGCCCCAAAGATAGGCGTTGACCGCCATCCCGCCGATGACGTGGAGCATGTGGAGGCCGGTCATCGTGAAGTAGATCGCCAGGAACGTATTGGTCTTCGGGTAGTACCCGTGGTGGAACTTCGCCGCGTACTCGAAGTACTTGACCACCAGGAACGCGAAGCCGAAGAGGATCGTCGCTCCCATGTACAACCGGAACTTCGTGAAGCTGTCGGTCTTCAGCGAGTACCACGCCATGACCATGGTGACCGATGACGAGATGAGGAAGACCGTGTTGAGCGTCGCGAGCGGGATGTTGAGGTAGTGGGCGCCGTGGGGCCATTCGGGGGCCCCCACCCGCAGGAGGATGTACGTCGCGAACAGCGCGCCGAAGAGCATGACCTCGGAAGCGAGGAAGAGCCAGATGCCGATCTTTCCGCTGGTCAGCCCCGTATCGGGCCGCGCCTCGACGGTGTAGGGGATCTCCATCGCGCTCATGACACGCTCGCCTCATTCTGCGGCGTGTAGTCCTTCGAAGCACCCGGGACGCTGTACTCGTACGGCCCGCGGTGGACGACCGGCGGCTCCGCGAAGTTCCCGTGTCCCGGCGGCGACGGTGCCGCCGACCACTCGAGCGTCGTCGCGTGCCACGCGTTGGGCTCGGTCTTGGCGCCGTGCTTCAGGCTCCAGAAGAAGTTGACGATGAACGGGATCTGGGCGAGCGCCAGGCCCCACGCCCCGAACGAGGACAGCTTGTTGTAGTGCAGGACCTCGGGGGAGAACGTGTAGGAGGCACCGCCGTCGGCCAGCCGCCGCGACAGCCCCGCCATTCCGGCGAAGAACATCGGCATGAAGATCAGGTTCATGAAGATGAACGACGGCCAGAAATGGAGCTTGCCGAGCGCCTCGCTCATCGAGCGACCGGTCGCCTTCGGGTACCAGTAGTAGATCCCCGCGAACAGCGCGAAGATCGTCCCGGGCGCGACGACGTAGTGGAAGTGCGCGATGACGTAGTAGGTGTCGTGGAGCGGGATGTCGGTGATGTTCAGGCCGAGGGGAAGGCCGGTCAGCCCGCCGATGCCGAACATCGGGAGGAACGCGAGCGCGAAGAGCATCGGGGTGTTGAACCGGATCGACCCGCCCCACAGCGAGATGATGAGCGACGTCAGGATGACGACCGACGGGATCGAGATGATCATCGTCGTCGTCTGGAAGAACGCCGCCATCGTCGTCCCCATACCGGTCATGAACATGTGGTGCGCCCAGACGACGAACGACATGAACCCGAGGAAGATCAGCGAGTACACCATCGGGCGGTAGCCCCAGAGCGGCTTGCGGGTGTTGTTCGCGATGACCTCGGCGACGATGCCCATCGCCGGGAGGATGAGGACGTAGACCTCCGGGTGGGCGAGGAACCAGAACAGGTGCTGCCAGAGGAGCGGGTTACCGCCGCCGGACACCGCCAACGCCTGGCCGGAAACCACGAGCCCCGACGGCAGGAAGAAGCTCGTCCCCGCGACGCGGTCCATGAGCTGGAGGACGGCGGCGGCCTCGAGCGGCGGGAACGCGAGCAGGAGCAGGAACGCAGTCACGAACTGCGACCACACGAAGAACGGGAACCGGAAGAAGCTCAGCCCCTTGGCCCGGAGCTGGATCGTGGTCGTGATGAAGTTGATCGCTCCCAGGAGCGACGAGGTGATCAGGCAGATCATCCCGACGATCCAGACCGTCTGCCCGGTCGGCGCGATGTTCGCGAGCGGCGAGTAGGACGTCCACCCCGATTGCGCAGCGCCGCCGGGGGCGAAGAACGACAGGAGCATCGTCACGCCGCCCAGGAAGAAGAACCAGTAGCTGAGCATGTTCAGGCGGGGGAACGACATGTCGGGCGCCCCGATCTGAAGCGGCAGGACGAAGTTCCCGAAGCCGCCGACCGCCAAGGGCACGATCCCGAGGAAGACCATGATCGTCCCGTGCATGGCGCCGAGCTCGTTGTAGAACGTCGGCAGCATAATGCCGCCCGGTGCGCGCGAAGCCCCGAGAAGACCGCCGATCAAGGGGATCGGCTGGTTGGGATAGGCGAGCTGCCACCGCATGAGCATCATCAGCGAGAAGCCGAAGAACAGGAAGAGCAGCGCGGTGACGGCGTACTGGATCCCGATGACCTTGTGGTCCGTCGAGAAGACGTACGCGCGCCAGAACGACAGCTCCTCGTGATGCCCCGCAGTCGCGGCGTGCGCGTGCGGCGGCGAGGTCACGTGCGTGGTGCCCATCCGTTGGATCCCCCGAGGTTTACTTGGGTGCGCCCGGCGCCGAGAACTTGATCGCGACGGTCTTGGACTCGCTTCCGGCGACGGTCACGGTCGCTTTTTGGACACCGAGCTTCTCGTGCCACGCCTCGATCTCGTACGTGCCCGGGTCGAGCCCCGAGATCGTGAATTTGCCGTCCTTCTTCGAGACCGAGAAGTACGGGTGGTTGAAGACGCCGGCGTAGGCGCTCATCCAGGGGTGGACGTCGCACTTGATCATGAACATCCCCTCGGCCTGGCCGAACGACTGCGTCGACTCCTTGACCGTGGGCGGCATCGCCATGTTGAACTGCTTGTTCACCTTCGGGAGCGCGTGCACGTTGTGCAGGATCCCGTCGGAGTTCAGGACCTTCAGCGGCTGGCCGACCTGCAGCCCGAAGACGTGCGGCTCGTAGTGGCAGCCGTTCTGGTCCATGACGACGGGGGTCGTGGGCGCGGGATAGCTCTTCCCGGCGGGCAGGCCCTTGACCACGCTGACCATGATGTTCGCCATCGTATTCCCCGGCCCCAGCACGAGGACGTCGGAGGGCTGCGGGGTCGAGTGCTTCTTGGCGCAGGCCGCGTCCGCGGTCATGTCGAGCGGCTTCAGGGTCGGAACTTTCCCGTCGTAGGTCACCGTTCCGGTGATCGTCGCGGCCGCGAAGGCGGAGCCGCCGAGGACAGCGGTCACGAGCACCGCGAAGGCAATCGTCAGAAGGCGCTTGCCGGACATGCTGATCTCCTCATCCATGGCCCCCAAACCGTGAAGACTATAGCGGATCAGATGTTTTCGAACCCGAGGGATTCGGCCAGCCGGGGGTCCTTGATCGGCACCAGGGGGGCGCCGGCCGTCAACCGGGCGAAAACTCCCACGAAAAGTCCCAGGATCCCGACGAGGCAGACCACGTCGACGAGGCCCAACGCGACCCCGTGGGGGTGGAGCGAGGGCATCACGAGCCACGTGACGTCGAGGTAGTTCATCACGAGCATCCACGCGGCACCGGCGGCGAGCGTGCCCGGCTTCCGCTTGATCGAGCGCGGCATCAAGAAGAAGAACGGCAGGACGAAGTGCCCCGCCGCGAGCAGGAACGACGCGGCCCGCCAGCTCCCCTCGAGCCGGTGCCGGAAGAAGATCGTCTCCTCGGGGATGTTCCCGTACCAGATCAGGAAGTACTGCGAGAAGCCGATGTAGGCCCAGAACACAGTGAACGCGAACAGGAGCTTGCCGAGGTCGTGGTAGTGCTCCGCGCCGACGACGTCGTCCAGGAGCCGGTACCGGCGAAGGAGGACGAGCACCAGGACGAGGAACGAGAACCCCGAAAGAAGGCTTCCCGCGAACGAATACACACCGAAGATCGTCGAGTACCAGTGCGGGTCGAGCGACATGATCCAGTCGAACGCCGCGAAGCTGTGGGTGATTCCCAGGGCGATGATCGCGGGCCCCGACCACTGCCTCAGCTTGCGCGAGATCTCGGGGTCCCCGCTCGCATCCTGGCGCCGCGAAGCCCTCACGAAGTACACCGCGATCGCCGACCAGAGGACCATGTAGATCGCGGTACGGGTCACGAAAAACGGTGTGTTGAGGTAGGGCTCCTTCCAGTGGAGGATGTGGTCTTTCCCCTCCGCGATCCCGCGGATCCACGGGTAGAGCTCCTCCCGGAAGAACAGGATCGGCAGGACCAGCAGCGCGAAGAGAGGGATCGTCGCCATCGCGTTCTCCGCGAGGCGGCGCACCACGATCCCCCACCCCCCCTGCATCGCCGTGTGGACGAGCACGAAGTACAGGCAACCGAGCGCGATCGACAGCGTGAACAGGAAGGCGACGAGCCACGAGAACGCGAAGGCTTTCGTGTCCCCGCGCGAAAGGACGAGCGCCAAGGCGATTCCGAGCCCGCCCACGGTCAGCGCGATCGCCGGAATCCGCGCGAGGGCGTGCCCCGCCGGGATCGTCACCCCCGCCGGATCGAGCTCGTGGGCCGCCCGGTGGCTCACGCGGGCTCCTCGATCGTCTCGACGCCCTTCGCCCCCGACTCGTCCAGCAGCCGGCGCGTGGCGCCGGCGTCGAACTTCGGATCGGCGGCCTCGATCGAGATGAAGAACGTGTCGTCGCTGGCGCGGGAAAAGCGTGGGCTCTCGAACACGGGGTGGTGGTGCCTGGGAAGCTGGTTCAGCCCGAACATGCCGAAGACCGCCCCGAGAGCCCCGCCGAGCACGCCGAGCTCGAAAGTGATCGGGATGTAGGCCGGCCACGAGAAGTAGGGCTTGCCGCTGATGACGAGCGGGTACGCCTTCGCGTGGACCCACCACTGGAGGGCGAAGCCCGTCGCTGCCCCGCCCAGACCCAAGACCAGGATGATCCACGGGAGGAGCGAGCGCCTCAGCCCCATCGCGCGATCGAGCCCGTGGACGGGAAACGGCGTGTGCGCGTCCCAGCGCGTGTAGCCGGCGTCGCGCACGCGCTCGCACGCGTGGACGAGCGCCTTGGTCGTCGGAAACTCGGCGAGCAGCCCCCAGGTCGCCATCAGTGCGGGTCCGCCTGCGGCAGCACGGTCTTCACCTCGGCGGTCGCCACCATCGGAAGGAACCGCACGAAGAGGCAGAACATCGTGAAGAACAGGCCGAAGCTGCCGAGCAGGCACGAGACGTCCCAGATCGTCGGCCGGAAATAGCTCCACGAGGACGGCAGGAAGTCGCGGTGCAAGGAGGTCACGATGATGACGAAGCGCTCGAACCACATCCCGATGTTCACGAAGATCGACATCACGAACAGAATCGGGATCGTGGTCCGCGCCTTCTTGAACCAAAAGACCTGCGGGCTGATGACGTTGCAGGAGATCATCGTCCAGTACGCCCAGGCATAAGGCCCGAACGCACGGTTCGTGAAGGCGAAGACCTCGTACGGGTTCCCGCTGTACCAGGCGATGAAGAACTCCATCCCGTACGCGTAGCCGACCATCGTCCCGGTGACCAGCATGATCTTCGCCATGTAGTCGAAGTGGCGGATCGTGATGATCCGCTCCATCCGGAACGCCTTCCGGCAGATCACCATGAGCGTGACGACCATCGCGAAGCCGGAGAAGATCGCGCCCGCGACGAAGTACGGCGGGAAGATCGTCGTGTGCCAGCCCGGGAGCTGCGACACCGCGAAGTCCATCGAGACGATCGAGTGGACGGACAGCACGAGCGGCGTCGCGAGCCCGGCCAGCACGAGATACGCGACCTCGTAGTGCTGCCAGTGCCGATTGGCCCCGCGCCACCCGAGGGCGAAAAAGCCGTAGATCCGCTTGCGCCAGACCGACTTCGCCCGGTCGCGCATGGTCGCCAGGTCCGGGATGAGCCCCACGTACCAGAACAGGACCGACACGGTCCCGTAGATCGACACCGCGAAAACGTCCCACAGCAGCGGGCTGCGGAAGTTGGGCCACATCCCCATCTGGTTGGGGATCGGGAACATGAAGTACGCGACCCAGACCCTCCCGACGTGGATGCCGGGGAAGATCAAGGCGCACATGACCGCGAAGATCGTCATCGCCTCGGCGGCGCGGTTGATCGAGGTCCGCCACTTCTGGCGGAACAGGAACAGGATCGCGGAGATCAGCGTCCCGGCGTGCCCGATGCCGACCCAGAAGACGAAGTTCGTGATGTCCCAGGCCCAGCCGACCGGGACGTTGAGCCCCCAGATCCCGATCCCCTCCCAGAACAGCCAGGAGACCGCGACCCCGAGCAGGCCGAGAAGCGCTAAGGACGGCAGGAAGAACAGCCACCACGCCGGGGGCGTCGGACCCTCGACCACGCCGGCGACCGCCTCCGTGATCGAATGGAAATCGTGCCCGCCCAGAATGAGGGCGGGACGGCCCGAGACGGGGTCGTAGAGGTCCCGTTCGTCGCTCGCTGCCATGTGCTGTGCGGGGACCTCCGAAACCTCGGAAACGGAAGGCGGTTTCTACCATTCTCCTGGGGCGGGGTCAACCACTCCGTTCGCCGTATTGATTTATGGCATCGATGCCAGTACCTTGGCCGTATGGCGAGCGTTCGGAAGATCACGGTCCACATCCCCGAAGACCTCCTGGACCGGGCGCAGCGGTCCACGGGCGAGGGGATCACCCAGACGGTTCGTCGCGGGCTCCAGCTGGTCGCCGCCGGTGACGCGTATCGAAAACTGAAGGGACTTCGAGGCAAGGTCGCCATTTCGATCGACCTCGAGAAGCTTCGAGAGGACGATTGATCGCCGTCGATACGAGCACGCTGATCTCGTTCTTCCGGGATGAGCCCGGCCCCGATGTCGAGGCGCTCGATGCCGCTCTCGATCTCGGCCATGTCGCGCTCCCTCCCTTGGTGCTCACCGAGTGCCTCAGCGATCCCAAGCTGGATCGCCAGGTCGCGAGAATCGTCAAGTCGATCCCGGTCCTCGATCCGCAGCCGGGCTACTGGGAGCGTGCGGGTGCGACCCGTGCAGCGATCCTGGCCCGAGGCCTGCGGGCTCGGATCGCGGACACGTTGATCGCGCAGAGCTGCATCGACGCCCGAGTGCCGCTCCTGACGCGCGATGCCGATTTCTCTCACTTCTCTCGTCATGCGGGACTCATCCTCGGCTCGTGATGCCGACCCGGCGGGAGGTTCTCGTCTCGTTGACCGGCGGCCTCGGCACGGTCCTCGCCGCCTGCCGCGAGGACCCGACTCCGGCGCTCCGGGAGAAGGCGCGCGCCGAGGGTGCGCACCTCGACTGCTCCGACGTCACGTTCCTCGGCGCGGCCGAGCAGGCCACGCGAACGTCGAACGAATATCGGCAGCACCACGACCTGCCCGACCAGTTCTGCTTGAACTGCCTCAACTTCGTGTCGCCTCCGGTCGCCGGAGCCTGCGGGACGTGCAAGACCGTGAAAGGACCGATCAACCCGGACGGATGGTGCAAGCAGTGGACGAAGGCTCGCTCGCGGTAAATCCATCCGCAACTCGTGACGGTTCGGGCCGGAGGGCTTGTCGGCTGCCCGGTCACGGGGTACATCACCACCCAGGTTCCACTGGCCTTGGGGGGCAAGTGAGAAACCGCGCTCGGTCCGGAGGAGGAGGGCCCGTGTCATGACGGCCAGGTGGGTACTCGCGGCAGCCCTGCTCGCCGGGACCGCGCTCATTGCCGAGGACGTTGACCCGAAGAAGGCGAAGCCGGCGGACACACCGGTCGCGACCCTCGAGGACTTCTACGGCGACACCGGGAAGCGTTTCCAGGCGGCGGTCTCCTTCTACAACCGCGAGCCGATAACCTCGACGTTCAACCCGAACGTCAACGGGTACGGCATCGGCGTCGACGACATGTTCATCTCGTGGAAGGAGAGCCGGCTCGACGAGGACACGACCGCCTGTGCCGGCGAGTGCGCCGACGTCGAGGTGAGCAGCACGCTGGCCTACGAGCCCACCGGGTTCGTCGAGCTGACCGTCACCGACAAATCCCCCTATGACTCGGTCAACCCGAAGAACGACTGCAACGGGAACGGCAGCTACGCCGACGCCGTGGACGATCAGGACTGCAACGACAACGGAACCCCGGACGTCACCGTCCGGCTGACGTCGCTCGCGGAGGTCACCGGTGAGATCGTCGTCCTCGACAGGGTGGGGTCCAGCCCCGTCTACCGCGGGCGGCTTCCCTACAGCACGCTCTACGACTCGCCCGGTACGATCTTTCTCCAGACCTCGGGGACCGCGAATCCCGAGGTGACCGCGAGCTACGAGGACCGGAACGACGGCACCGGTGCCAGGTGCGCCAACGCGCTGTCCCCCGCCCAGCAGGGATTCCTCGTGGCGCGGACCACGGTCGTGATCGCCGCCGGACGCGTGGATTTCCGGGGTGCGACGATCGCGCTCGCTCCGGGCTCCCCCGGCGACGACGACGGGTTCGCCGACGCCGGCGAGACGATCGACATGGCGGTCCGCCTCCGCAACAAGAGCGGGCTCGATCTCGACGACGTCGTGGTCGGCCTCGCGACGACCGACCCGAAGATCGAGTGCATCAGCGTCCCGATCGTAGCGGCCGGCGCCGTGGCGAGCGGCGTCGACTTCACGACATCGCCGTTCCGGTTCAAAGTCGCCGCCGCCCCCACCGTGCAACGCACCTCGGTGGATGAGGTGCTTCGGGCGCACTTCGCGCTGACACTGCGGTCCAACAAGTTCGACAACCTGACCCGTGTCATCGACGTGTTCATCGATCTCGACCTGAACGCCGTCGGTCCCCCGCCCGCGACCAGCCCGTTCCTCGAAGACTTCGAAGGGGCCGGCCTCGGCCAATTCACGCTCATGAGCCTCGACGCGGGGAAAGCGTCCCTCGCGCTCTCCGACGGCTACCGATGCCAGTACAACGATCCCTTCGGTCCCAACTCGAACAGCCCGGGCAACCCCGAATGCTTCCTCGGCTTTGCGGGGGATCCCGCCGCCGGGATCAATGACTGGCACATCCAAAAGGCCGACGCCGCCAACTGCAACAGCGGGCGGTCGCTCACGGGGCTCCAGTCCCTGCGCTGGGGCACGTGTCCGGCCGGCGTGAACTCCCCCGTCCGCGACACCACCCGCTTCAAGCAGATCGACGCGATAGCGACGATCGACCCGATCAATCTTCCGGTCGCTGGTGTCGCGATCCCGGAGCTGACCTTCGCGCACCAGGCGTCGCTCATGGACAACAGGAGCATCGTGAGCATCGAGGCCGGCCAGGCGACCGATCGCGGCGTCGTGCAAGTCCAGCTCGCGAACGCCGCCGGTGCCCCGGTCGGCGACTGGGTCAAGATCACCGCCTTCGAGAACGTCTACGACCAGCAGGGAACCGACAACTTTTCGAACTGTATGTTCGACCCGGTGGACGACGGCAACGACGAGGACGACTACTTCGAGCCGACCGATCCGTTGCGCCGTCTCGGTCCCTCGTCCACGTGCTTCCCGGAGTTCGCCTACGCCCGGAGCGGCAATACCGACTGGCGACTCCCCATGATCCTGACCAACACCGGATTCCGTCAGGACGGCCCAGCTATTCCGGGAAACCCCAACGCGGGCTTCTGGAATCCCGGCACGTGGGTGGCCCCGAGGTTCGACCTGTCGGCATTCTCGGGACAGCGGATCAGGCTGCGGTTCCTCGCGACCTCGATCGAGCTCGGACAATCGAGGCTCTGGGACGAGCTGTTCGCGGTGGACAACGTCGTCGCCGACGACGGCTGGTTCATCGACTCCGTCCGAATCGATGCGGCCCTCAGCGCCCCCGTCGTGCTCGAGGTGGACAACGCTTCCTTCGCGGGCCTTTCGTGTCCCACGTGTACGAGCGCGAGCGCCGTGCTGACAGCTTCGCCGGCGCCGCCGCTCTCGGGTCCCGGCCAGCTCGTCACCCTGCAGGCGTCGGAATCGACTCTGAGCGCGTGCAACGGCGGGACCGAGCAGTACCAGTTCTGGATCGACGGCAATCTGAACGGGACCGTGGGCGATCTCGGGGACACGCTGCTCCGCGACTGGACCGACGGGTCGACGTTCATCGACGCGCCTCAGTTGACGACGCGCTACGGCGTCCGTGTCCGCTGCTCGACGGCGACATCCTGCCAAGGGGGCAGTGTGCTCAACGTCGTGGTCACCTGTCCTTCGACCGGCAACGCGAAGGCGCCGTTCGGGCAAGTGATCCACGTGGACAAGACGAGTCTGGCGCTTCCGGAGCCGGATGCCGCGGTCACCGTGAACTGGGCGGCCTCGACGAACGTGGACCTCGTTCGGGGTAACCTCGCGGCGCTGCGCACGTCGGCCGGGAACTAT
>Ga0137435_1000168_pt1 | contig 23934 bp, 41 predicted proteins | sample EasRivERMGT100_2_FD_104904 | JGI IMG/M metagenome (GOLD analysis project Ga0137435, IMG submission 104904) | Soil microbial communities from meander-bound floodplain in the East River, Colorado, USA - East River MetaG ERMGT100_2 | ecosystem: Environmental > Terrestrial > Soil > Floodplain ... | reverse complement strand
TCGCCAATCAACCAGTTCAGCGCGTTGACCGCCCGCCCTTTCTGCATGGTGCAACCAGGGCAATTGCATGGGTGCGCTACCACCGACATCAGCATATCCACCGTAAAGGACATATCATCGTTCATGTGGTTCACGTTCGGCTTCCAATGGTTCATCATTGCCCTGCCCCCTTCGTGGTTCAATATCTGTCGCTTACTACCATTAGCACAATAAAGTTATGGATAAGGCTACCCTGGTAAGGGCTGGATGTGTAGTGCAGAAGACTTCCCGCTGCGATCACATAGCCGTCATTCATGTGGGCGTTAATGCGTGCGTTCAGGTCTTCAACGGCATCCATTTCCAGGTTGCCCGTAGCCCACACTGTAATGCAGTAGGGCTTGCGCTGCTTGTCGCCCGCCAGTTCCTCTAAGTCCTTGTCGCTCAACATGATGCGGCTTCTCGTTTCTGGTTTTGAAAGCGGTAATACTTAACGCCGAACTCATTATAATCCTCAATCTGCCAACCTTCGCGTCGCAAACTGACCAAGACCCGATTGAGACTGGATTGGGGTGTGCTAAAACGATGACATAGCTCTGGCGCACTGTATGTGCGCCGACAGTTCTTTTCTTCGGCAAAGAACTCCTTGATTCGGTCGGGTAACGCTGACCTACGTTTGTCGTTCACATCGAAACCCCCTTGCTGAGTTATTGTTGCTCATTGTGTAGAAACTAAGTGACGATTGCATTGTACTCCACTTTATTTGTGTTGTCAATACGCTACTGTGCGAGTTTTGCAACAGTGTTGACATTGCACCAAAAAGCCCGTAGAATGAGGGCAGGAAAGAGTAAACTTAGCGAAATAAGGGGAAGACTATGGCATGGAAGAAGACTGTGATCGCAACAGAGCTAGAACGTGAGGCAATGGTGGTGATTGCCAAGCACAGACAGGTGTCGGGGGCGAACGTCTGGCAAGGTATCCCAGAGGAACTGCGTCCTGCTTCACGCACAACGTTGTACCGCATCTTGCGCCAACTAACGGAGAGTGGACTAATCAGCACCTTTACGGTTGACCGTAGGCAATCAGCCCACACCTTAACAGAGCAAGGGCTGGCGTGGTTAGAGGAAACGGCTACTTACTTGTCGGGGGCGACAGAGCGAAGCAAACGCGCTATCGGCAAAGCGCGCAGGGGGCAGGAAGCATGATCTTAAAGAAAGTTTTATTCGACTACATTCAGGATGAAGAACCCACGATGTCGCGCAGGGACGTGCAGGAGAAAGCTAACAAGCTGGCGAAGGTCATAGACGACTACTTGACCGACGACAATACGGTTAGCATGACAATCTTTGAGTACAAGAACAAAATGGCACTGGTCAAGGCACAAGCCTTGGACGACATCAAGATTGACCTGCTGACCATCGTGACCTATGCGCGCAGCAAGGCTTTGGGCAAGGACAACAAGATGGTGATATTTGCCAACAAGTTGCTGGAAAAAATCAATCCCAAGCCAGTCTAAATCCAAAACCGAAAAGTTTTCGGTTTTGCCAAAAAAAAGACCGCCACCCCTGTGCGGTAAAAGGGAGTGGCGGTCTTTTTCTCCAAGAACAAGGATAAATCACGCACAAGCATGGCGACCTGTGCGGGTGTTACTCTATCACGACTTCTTCTCACCCTCAAGTTTATGCCAGCACTTGCGTAGCACCCGCGCATCCCAGAGGGCATTGTGCTTCTGGCTAAAGCCAGTGATCGCGGAAAAGCCTTCGCGGTCAACGTCTTCCCACATGCCTTTAGCGTACAAAAGAGTTGCCAGGTCTAGGGGGATGTAGTTGAGATAATCAGGCAGGAAGAAACCGCCCATCAGGTCACAGAACAACAACCAGTCATGGGCGTAGACATCACCGACCATCTGAATCGGTGTCTCGCGCCCGCCGCGTAATTGCAGCCAGACCTTCATTTGTTCCCCGATGTAATCCTTCTTGCCAGTGACATAATGCACTTTCTTGTCAATCAGGTTGTTGTCAACGACCCACAACTTCGGCACAACATGGGTATCCAGCCACTCATTGCCGCCCGCGATGACAGGGGTTTGTTCGGCGTAGAAAGCATCGCCGTAATCGTCCACCATTGCCAAACTTATCAGGCTAAGATCACCGTAGGAGTAGTTGAACTCACAGTCCAGGTACACGCGCATGATTCATCCTTCCTGCCAGTTCTTGAACAAGGCATGGTCAAACTTCTTTACTACACTTTTGATTGGTTCGACGCGTGAAGCACAACGTTTGCAGGTGACTGGCTCATCGACAGGCCCGCGGAAGTAGCGCGCCCCACAGAGAGCTTTGCCGTCTGGCCCCACGAAATGAATGGTCTTCTTGACGCGTGACTTGGTAGCGGTGTAGGTTTCATCAAACCAGATACCGTGGTGCAGACGCTCGAACTTGAACCATTTCATAAACTTACCTCACTAACTTTTTAAGTAGCTGTCAGCAAAGTCCTTAGCGTCTTGCAGGGCTTCGTCGTAAGTGGCGAAGGCCGCGTAGGGGGTAATCTTGCCGACGAACTTGTTGCCTGAGATAGAGTAGCGGTAGGACTTACGCGTCTTGCGAATGGCAATCGTAAAGCCGTGGTACTCATGGATGTAATTGACTTCTGGTTCACGGTTGGGCATCTTGCGCTCTCTCCATTAGCCCAACCAGGATAGAGCGTTCCGCGTGGTGTTGTGCCAGCTTAATCTCCATCATGTTTATGCGCCCCTGCAAGTCGGTAAAGCAAAAAGCCAGGGCTTCATCATAGCTATAAAAGACATTGTAGTTGCTCTTGGTCATGCGTTCGGGGAAGTAGAGCGTGCTATTGAGGACGTTCTCGCACCCTTCCAGGTTGACGACAAAAGACTTGTCAGTCTCCTTAATCAGCGGCACCGACGTAATGCCGTAACCATCGCGGGGCATGGATCGCGTGCCGCCGCTACGCCATTGCACAACAAAGACTCGTTGTTCTTCGCTCATCCACTCCACCATATCCTTATTCTTAGCCCAAAAAGAAGTAGCACAATTAGTAAACAGGCCCACAGGGGAACGTCGCTCATGGGTTATCCTTTGCCTTGAGAAAAAAGACTAAGCCGACGATCCAAACAAAGAACAGCACCCACCAAACGTAGTAGGGGACATCACTCATGGTTTTGTCTCGCTAACTTCATGCTCATGAGTCGGCTCCAAGAGTGCCAGAATAGCGTCTACGCGGGCAATCTCTTGCCGTGTGACTTCTGGGTTTTCGTACCAGCCCAGCGCGCCGATTTCCTCAGTGCGCGTGCGGTAGCGTTGCAGGGCTTTAAGCACAATCATCAGGCTAACTGAATCGAACACGGGCGCGGCGCGGTGGTTCCATGCCTCGATAGCCTCGGCCAAACGGGACTTCTCGACAGCTTGATATGGGCCAAACTCACAAACGTCTGGGTCGTCAATAAGACAACCTATCAGTACATGATCGGCAGAACCAGATTGGTGTATCGCGGCTGGTGTCCCGCACCAGGGACACGGCAACAGTTCGTCGCTCATGGTTTTATCTCGCCAACAATACGCAGGATGGTGTCGGCTTCGGCGCGGTCGCTTTCCTTTTCGGCTTCGGGCAGGTCAGCATAGGGTGTGTTCATCTGGCGTTGCCAACGTTCAACCGCCCAGGAGGGCAACAAGAGACTTACGTGCGTGTCCCCAGGTGCGGGAGAAACCCATTTCTCGTTGAGAAGCACACCCTTCTCGAACATATACTTCATCCAGCCCGACCAGGCTTCATGGGCGTAGGCGGCAAGAGCTTCGCGCACAAGGTCTAGGGAGTCGCCGCCAGGATTACCGATAGTTTGTGACTCAGCCACAAAGACATGGGCCGACGAGTCGGCTGGGTCAAAGTGACCAAAGGTGACGCCATCCAGGGTAATGAAGTTAGGCGTGCTGGCAGGGGGCGGCTCATAGATAGCTAACTTGGCTTCAAGTTCTTTGATACGGGCTTTGTACTCTTTCTTCTTCACAGTTATCTCCCTGCCAGTTGTTCGACGGCACGCGCAAGACAGTAGGGGGCGACGACAAAGAGAATGGCTCTTGCCACAACCACCGCTTGTTGCGGCGCGCCTGTTTGCAAGTCAAAGGTAATCGTCATCTCGTTAAAGGCGGCAATGACGCCCAAGATAGTCACAAAGTGCAGGATACTTCTAAAAAAGTTTGCCATGAAACGTTCCTTATTCTTAGCGCAATAAATTATTCGCTGTAATCAATGTCGCTGGCGATGATCTCTTGATAAAGCTCATCATCTTCAACTTCTTCTTCGCGCAAGTCGGCAATGGCTTCTGTGATCAGGTCAAGCACCCATTCCAGGTACTCGTCACCGTTCTTTAGCCCAAGGGACTCGATGTCGGCTTGCTCATAAGAAATCGTGATGGTCTTCACCGCTACCTGCCTACCAGCACAGCAGGTTGGCGGCGATTGATTGTGCCTTTGGCGCGGAAGGTAGTCAGGGCTTCGGAGCGCGTGTTGAAGTTATAGATGTCGGTCAGCAGGGCAAGGTAGCTATCAATGTCGGTGCAGCGTACCAGTTTTGTGCTTTGGTAGGTCATTTTCATCATCATGCGCTTATGCGAATAAACGTCATTGCCCGCCAACTGCATGAGTGCGCTGACAAAGGTGACGCTGTTCCACGCCTTAAACCAGGGCTTGAAGTCCTTTGCCATTGCACAAACGTGGCTGGCAAAGGGGATGCTATCGGCTTGGTAGAGGCCATCGGCAAACTCTTTGACATTAAACTTTTGCGTCTGGCAGAGGCGTGAGGCCATGCTAATCGGAACGAACTGGTGGGCGACCCAGAAGTCGCGTAAGTCCAGGTACTCAGGGTTGCCGCGGGCGCACCAGTGATGCAGCCAGTCGGTCTGTGTCCAGCCCTTGGTATTGAGCAAGACCTTAGACGAATCAGCCATACGCATTGCGCGTGAGACAATAAAGTAAATCGGCACGCGCAAGTGGGCCGCGGCGCGCAAGCGGTGTTGCCCATCAATGACAACAAACTGCGGGCTAACGATAATGGGGAACAGGTGCAGCAGGTTGGTGTGTTTAATGGCATCAGCCAGCCGATGCACGCGCTCAGGGTCAATCGGGCGGTTGGCAGGGTCTAAGCTGAACTTGCCATAATCCTCAGTAGACGTGATCACGTTTTCTTCAACCTCAATCAAATCAAGTTGCAAGTGGTTCATGGGGTTTATCCTTATTCTTAGCACAATAAAATCATGTTCCGTTGGTGGCGGCGAACTCGCCATAATACTTGACCGCCGCTTCATCGTAGGCTCTGGCGGCTTCTTCTACGGTCAAGAAGCAGCCTAGACTCTTGACAACACCGTCCACCGTGATTCTGGCGCACCACTTACGAGTCCTCTTTTCCCAACTAACGCCCTTGTACCCAGACGTGTTATTAGCAAGGCTCTTTCTGTTGCGCGCATTTTCGGTATTAGTACACAAGCGTAGGTTCTCGCGCTGGTTGTTCAGCCCGTTGCCGTCGCGATGATCCACTTGCATGTCGGCGGGTGCATCCAGAATGAAACGGTGCATAAGCTGGACGCGCTGCACGCCATCTGATCTCTTGAAAAAACGCTGGGCATAGAACGTGCGTCCATCCTTTCTAGCTTGCCACTTGAAGGCCGACAACCTTTCATAGTCCTCATCGTCAACAAGAGCTACTTGCCCTTGCGTCAGCGGTATCTTGCGCATGGTTCTCCTTGTTCTTAGCGCAATAAAAATTGCAGGGTTCCCCACACTGGAAGGGTGTAGGGGGTGTGTGCTGGAATGCGGCGTTTTACTTGCCTCATTTTTATGCACAAAAGTATAGTGCAATAAAAGTTGCGAGACTCTCACACCTGTGGTGGTGGTTGGTCAGTGTCGCCATGACGGTTGAGATAGTCCTCAATCCAGGTTACGCGACCCTCAATGTTCTGGCAGACCTCAGTAATCTCGCGCATGGTGGTCAAGGCAGCAGAGAGCGTGCGCCGCAGCATGTCTACTTCAGCCTTGAGTTTGTTCACCTCACGCTGGGTGTCGTAAACCATCAGTAACTCCTTAGCACAATAAAAGAAGGGGGCTGGCAGGGGGTCTACACCCTCTCTGCCTCTCTTGCCGCCACATAACCCTTGTCAGTGAAACTCAGCAAGACCATGCCGTTACTCCTAACGCGCTCAACATAGCCCTGCTTGACGAGACTCCGTAAGGCCGACTTTTCCTTACTCTCCAACGTTTCTGTCTCAACCATGACCCACTTAGCACCAGGCGATAATGCCTGATCCCACAATAAGGTAGCCAAGATTAACCGCAACATCCTACGCTCATCGTAATTCAAACCATTTAACATAACCCCCCTCACTCCTAGTTAATTGTTGCACATCGAGAACTATCCTCAATGTAACACAATTAGGTGAGACTGTCAAGCACCAATTTTCTTTTTTCTAAAATCAACAAGCACAAAGAGGGGGCCAATCCTAGAAGGGCGGTACCCCACTTAAACTTATTACAATAAACTCTTGAAGCAAAGTGTTTCACGTGAAACATCATGGCACTCAACAAGAAGTACGCGACTAACTACATGAATCTCTAAACCAATAACTCTTTCAACAACACGATCCATCAACTACTTCCCTGCCAGCCCACATCCAGTAAGGGGGTAGTCCACCACCCCAGCAGGTAGGTAAGCTAACAGTGGGGGAGTGCGGGAAGAAGTGGGGGAGTGGGCCGAAATAGAGGGCCGTAAGTCAATGCGTACCAGAGGCCGAAATAGGGGCCGAAATAGGGAAGGCAAGCAAGGGGTAGGCAACTAATAGAGGGGTGAGGGGATTTTTCAATTTAGAGCGCGATGGGCAACAGCCGACCCCTGCCCTTCGCGTAGTAAGCGCATGACCCCCCCTGCCGTTAGCGTGCTAACGATATGCCCCAATTCCGCACATTTTGTTGACTAGAGACAACGTAACATTGTCGCAAGTCGGGGGAGTGCATAGGATTATGCCAACAAGGGGGAGAGTCAAGAGTTTATCGAGACAACGACAAGAGAGCTAAAAGTTTAGTCGCATAATGCTATGCTCTCGCCGCGCGCTAACGCGTTCCCATTCCCATTCTGCGCACTCGCATTCCCTATGCTCTCCCCGATTGCCTCTCTCCCTGATTCTATGATTGCCCCATTGCAGGGGGATCATACTGCGACCGAGCGACTCGCAGCACTCGCATTCTACGCGTCTCTATGCTCGGTCTCTTGCCTCTCTCATCCATTGCAGGGAGACTCGCAGCACTTGCAATGATGGTCTCTTGTTGTCGCTCTCATCATTGCAAGGATCATGATCTCTATTGGTCGCGTTAGTAATTCCCTAATTCCTACATGGTCTCATAGTCTCCCCGACATTGGCCGCGGGGAGTTGTGCTGCGCAGCATGATCCCCGACATTGCGCCATTGGCCGCGGCGAGAGTGCCTCATTGGCGAATTGTGCTGCGACCGTTGCGCGGTCTCTAACGCGTTGTGAGAGGCACTTGTTACAACTCGCCATTGGTCGCGGTCTCATTGCGCAGGGAGTCTCTATTGGTTTGCAGGGAGACCGTAACAAGTGCCTCTCGCGGCGAGTCGGTCTCTATTGTCGGGGATCACTCCCTGCGAGTCTCTAGCACTCTCGCCGCGTTTAGGTCTCTTTTGTTGCAACTAAACTTTCCGTACTTACTTATTATTTAGAATCGCTCTCAAGCCAAAATAAGGCACTTTCTAGCGTGCTAGAGTCGCTCTTGATAGATTGCCTTATTGGTCTCGCTCTCGCAATTGTCCTCTCTATGCTCTTTGTTGTGCGAGAGTGCTGCGCAGGGGAGTTGTAAAAGTCGGGGAGAGGCACTCATAAGTAATTGCAATGATGGTCTCCCCGATTGCTCGCGGCGAGAGTGCTGCGCAAGAGACTCTCCCCGACTTGTTACCGAGTGCGCAGGGAGAGTCTCTAGATCATTCCCTGCGACCGTCTCTCGCTGCGCAGCACAACAAAAGAGAGGCACTCATAAGTGAGTGCCTCTCTCGGTCTCTATTCTATTGTCTCGCTGCGAGTCGCTCTCTAGTGCGAGTGATCGTGATTATGTTCGTGCGTGAGATCGTGCACAACTTGGAGACGGGGATCGTCGCGGTGCCTCTCAACGGGGAGAATGTCTTTTACTGTTATATTCTCATCTCCCAACATTGCAACGAGTCTCTCTAGCACTAGTTTAGCCTGATCCGCGTTTAGCTCGGTCTCGCGGGTGAAAAATCCGATCTGCAAGTCGTTTGTGATCGCAATGTCGTAAATTACTTTCGCCATAATTCTATGCTCTCTCTCTTGATAGTGGATTGTAGTTGCTCGGTCTCGGTCTCGCAGGGAGTCTCTTTACTTAACGTCTATCTCTAGTCGCAGCGTCACCCCGTTGTCTTTCCCCTGCACTTGCGAGAGTTTACCGAGAGCGGCGAGTTTTGCGATCACGGTCTTTTGCTGCGCAATGATGAGTGCGCGGTCAAAAGTCTCTTTGTGCTTTTGCATAAGTCGGTCGCTCTCGCCACTAGTCGCAGCGTTGATCGACAACTCAACACTCCCCCGATACGACTCGATCTCATAGGTGATCCCATTGATATGAATATACGCCGCGCACTCTTGCGCGCTGTACTGATTGGTTGAAATATCCGCGATTGGTCTCCCCGTGATCGCCGCAATGATCCCTGCGAGACTCTCTTTATTTAGAACTATGTTACCAATGGTCGCTCTTGTTGTCGCGATAGAATTGCACGCCATGATTGTGATCTCCCTGTTTTGCTAGTGAATTAGAATAGACGATTGGTACTCTTGTTAGACTTGACCGCGGGGAGAGAGGCACTCTCGCTCGCAGGGGAGACCGAGAGAGCGACTCCCCCTAATTGCGCCATGATCTCTTGTACGCGTTGCTCTTGTTGCGGCGAGAGTGCCTCTCGGTCTCCCTGCGCAGCACTCGCCGCGGTGATCTCTTGTAACAAGTCTCCCCGATCCGCGAGAGGCACTGGCATAAATACGACCGACTCGCTCGCGGGGAGAGTGATCCCCGACTCGTTGCGCAACGACTCGATTCCCATATTGGCTACTCGCACTTGATACGACAACTCATCTAGTACCATAGTAGCTAGAGTTGTGCTGCGCGTTTTGCTCGGTCTCTCTAGTAGCGCGGTGATCTCTTGTTGTATGGTCTCTAGTCTCTTGTCTCCCCAAAAGTTGAGATCGCCAATCTGCGCAACGACTCTTTTAAGTTGCACGACCGAGCGACTAGAGAGCGAGTCGTTTTTCTTGATACTCGCCAAAGTATCAGAGAGTGCCTCATTAACGAGACCGTACAATTCTCCCTGTACACTAGAGAGAAAGTCGCTTACAAGTGCCTCTCTTGCCTCTCTTTGTTCTGTGATCACAGCGCGGCGCAAGTTGACGAGATCGCCGCTACTCGCAGCATAGATTGGGGTCTCGGTCTGCGACTCATAGGGGAGAGGCACAAAAGAGAGCGAGAGAGCAAAAGAGAACGCGCTGCGCAATGTATCCGCGCTCGGAAAGTGCAACATACAACGCGTAACAAAGTCGCTCTCCCATTGGTCACGACTTGACCATGTAATCGCACTAGGATCGCTCGCAACGACTCGCGCTAGCACTTGCGCGGCGAGTCGCTCGTACTCTTGCGCCATTCGCTCGCGGTGCGCAGGGAGATTCGCAATGAGACTCTCAACGAGTGCCTCAAAACGACTTTTGTAATTCGCCATAGTCGCGGCGAGAGTCTCATAGCTCTTGCTGGGAACAAAGAGACCCAGGGGAGTTGAGAGACCGCTAGATCGCAGCACTTGTCGCGCTCGCGTCTCTAGGCTATTAAACTCGCCTAAAATATCCGCGGGCAAGAGTAATCTATGCCCCAAGTTTACAATGCTCTCGATCTCTCTCATCTCGGTAACATCCAAACCGAGATCGATAGCTTGGAGTTGTTTCACTCCCCGATAGCGCGAGACTTTTAGATTGGCAATTGCGCCACTCTCCATAAGCGACCGCCAATCGTCGCGGGCAATCGTCACAACCGCGATCCCTGCGAATTTGCTGCGCAGCACTGACAACTCTTGATCGTTGCTCTCCAGAACTCTTGTTACATTCTCGCCATTCATAATCATGATCTCCCTGTTGAAAAATTATTAAAATAAACTCTTGTTGTCTGCACTCTTGAGACTCCCCGACTTTTGCGCAGGGAGAGTCTCTTGTTGTGTCACCCGTCGCCATTGCGCAATGTACTCGCTCGGTAGTAGATCACTATCATTCACCGCCAAGAGAGCCGCGTTAGTCATCTCTAGCACTCCCCGCGTATTGGATCGCACTCGCGCGATTGCCTCTTGCCAAGAGTCGGTAAAATCCATTCCCTGCGCGTTGAGTTGTCGCGACTTGCGAGCGACATTCTCGATCTCTGCATTGGTATATCCCGCGAGACTTGCGGCGATCTCATCTATTCCTCTCATTGCGGCGATCCCCGCGTACGAGACCGAGAGACCATATTTTACCGAGTACAATTCAATGAGAGCGACGATCTCGCTCTTGCTAGGGGGAACAAAAGCGACAACGACGTCAAAACGACCCGCGCGGGCGAGTGCCGCGTCTAAATTTTGGGGATAATTGGTGATCCCAATCCATAGAACGCGGCCGCGTAGCGCGGGGTCGCTCAAAACCTCTAACATTCGCTTGAGAATGCGACTTGAGACCCCAGAGTCGCCATTGGGCGAGCCACTTGCGCGATTAGGAAAGACCGACTCGATCTCATCTATTACGACAATACAGGGAGATGCACTCTTGATCGCTGTGATCGCTCTCTCTAGATTTTTCTCGCTTTGTCCTACAAAACTCCCCAATACTTTGCCAATGTTAAAATTAATAGTTGGCAAGCCACATTCGCCAGCTAGACCGCGCATAAAAAACGACTTTCCCAATCCAGCCGCGCCCGCGCACAAAATCCCCGTTGGCACATCCGAGTAATTCGCTGCGACCATGTGATCAACGACCGAGCGAAAGTAATTCTTGAGAGGCACCATTCCCGCGATATCTAAAAAGCCATTGGGGAGAGGATCAAGAGTCTCTATGATCTCCCCGTACTCTTGCGCCATGGCCGCGCTTTTGATCTCTCGCACTTGCGACCGAGAGAGAGAGGCACTTGCGCGACCGTCGCGCAGCACATCCATTAAACCGTAACGCGATAACATGCTAGTCGCGGTCGCGAACTCCTGCGCAGACAACTCGACATTACAACCACTCTCTATGAGTTGAGGCAAAACTTTCTCACCAATGGCGAGTCGCTCGCCATAGTCAGGGGGAAAAATTTCAATAGCATAGTACCGACTCGTTGCGAGTCTCAAGCTCTCATGTAGATCGATCAAAACGTCTGTAATGAGGATCAATAGATTACTCGTATCCTCTACGCGTCTCTCGCTTGCTACACTTTGCAGGATCGAGAGGATCGCTTTGTCCGCAGCACTCATCCGATCATACCCCTGATTGGCCGCGACCAATTCAGCACGATCAATGACGATTACGACTTGTTGATCGGATTGCCTCATTGCAATGTCAATGAGACCGACCGCGGTCGCAGCGTCCAATGGGAGATCGCCCGCGCTAGCACTCCCCGACATTCCCGCGAAAGGATCGTTGCTCGCCGCTGCGAGACCGACTAGAGTTGTAAAATTCGCTCGGTCGCTCTCAAGTGCAAAAGACCATCCGAGACCGACTCGGTAAACTGCAACGAGTCGGGGAGAGTCGGGGAGTGCTGCGAAAGTCTCTAGGATGTGATCAACAAGAGAGCATGATCCCATTTTACCGAGTTGCAGATCACGCGTTCCCCCATGTAAAACAAAAGCATGGTGAGTGTTGGCGTTAACGCGCTGCGCAATGGTCTCTAAATACGTTGTCATTGGGGTATTGTCCTATTCTCTAAACTATGAAAATTTCAAAACGATATAAACGAGCGAGACAATGATCGCAATGTCTCGACAATACGCGGCAACGAGTGAAATAAACACTAGAGACTCGTTGCGACTCTCCAAAATCTCTAGCTCGCGTTGCGCAGCGTCAAAATCCCAAGATTCTATATCCCCATTGTCCCAATCAACATCCATTGGTACTAGCTCAAAACGTTGCGAGTCTCGCATTTTCGGTCTCTCTTTCTCTCTCTCGTTTTTCTCTTTCCGCACTCGATACAACTCGTCAAGAGTATAGCAAGAAAAATAAATAAGTGCAAATACTTATCACGCACATTGTATATATGATTCTAAACTTTTGAGAGAGGCACCGCGCAGGGGGATCACAAGTGCCTCTCTCCCCGACTCGCAGGGAGACCGAGCGATCCCCCCTGCGCAGCACTCCCCGCGAGTTGTGCTGCGAGTTGTGCTGCGAGTCGGTCGCTCTCGCAGGGAGACCGAGCGAGACCGCGAGAGGCACTCTCCCCGACAACTCGCAGCACTCCCCGACTCTCGCCGCGAGTCGCAGGGGGATCGCCGCAATTGTCGGGGAGACTTGAGAGGCACTTTTGAGGCACTCTCGCCGCAAGAGAGGCACTCGCGGCGATCCCCCTGCAAAGTGCCTCAAAAAACGTGCAATTAGTCGGGGATCGCCGCGACCATGAAATAAAAGTTGCAATTAGACGAGTACACTTATTGAAAAACGATAAACTCGCCGCTAAAAAAGTGCCTCAAAAATCGAGTTTAGGGGAGACCGAGAGCATAGGCTATCCCAAAAGAGTTGCAGGGGAGTCGGGGAGTGCAAAACTTTGTGCGAGACCGCAAGAATTTATGACACAAAATTCTGCGAAACGCGTTTTTCGCATAGTCACCCCCTTGGGCTTCGCATAGCAAGCGCATCCCCCCCTTGGGGTTAGTGTACCAATGACATGACCGTGGTCTGGCGCGCCACCCCACCCCCCCCATCCGACCCCCCTATAAGGACTATTCCCCGACTATTTTTGAATCCGAGATCATTTTCGGGTTCACCCCCGCAGGGAATTTTTGTGTGCGAAAAAATTATTTTGAAAAATTCTTGCCAGAAAAAACACTTTATTTCTGGCGCATTTCCAGCGGCAGGTTGACCACATCCCAGCCATAAATCCCCGATAATCTTCAAGTTATTATGTCAAGTTTTTGCTGGATATTGCCTGAGCTTTTGCCTGAGATTTCCAGCTACATTCTCATAAATTTATTGCAATAATTTTACCAAAAGATCGGCGCATTTTCATGGCATTTTCATGCTAAATTCTTGGGATAATCTTGGGATAATTTGGGTAAAATTCTTGGGATAATTTCTGGAGTTTTTGCGCGCATGTGTGAGGCATAAAATAAAAAAAAAGGCACCAACCCCTTTTTGAATTTCCAGAAAAGGGGCGGCACCTCTTTGTGGGCATGTCTTTGCCTGAGTAAATTCTAGCCCGCGATAAAACAAACTCGTTGCTCGACTAGAAAGTCCATGCTACCTTGTACCATCTCGACTATGCCTGACACGTCCGACTGTCGGCACTCAAGCGCATGTATATCTGGCTCTCCCTCATTGTCAACAGGGATATAGACCGTTCCGCACTTGCCCATAAAATTATCTTGGCAAAAAGACCCGTAAGTATCCTCTCCTGACAGCATCATTCCGAGACCTGCGATCACCTTGCCTGTGGCATGGCATTCATCCACTAAGCCTGTGACAAACAAGCCCAAAGCGTCGGGGCATTGCTCGTTAAATTCCATGCTCTTTGTCTTAATGCTCTCATCCGTGTAGGCCACACTGACAAACGCCTTGCCCTCTGGCAACTCCGACCCGTAACAAAATGCGAGTACGGCGAAACGGTCTGCTAACAAGTTGGCTGTGAATTTTTCTTGCGTGTTCATCTTGTATTCTTTCCTTTGTTCTTGAGAGTGCTAATTAAAACCGCCATACATCAAGTATAGCGGCTTTGTCGGGGCAATGTTGGATTGAATACAGATACTTTTCAGACCGTATGCCTACGCCTTTGTTTCCGCTTCGGCCTTAGTTTCTGCCTTTGGCTCCAGCTTCTCTAACTTTCGCGTGCTAACGGCAGCGTCCTTGGGTAGCTCCTTCAAGCCATACATTTTCAGGATGCGATTGGTTGCGTCAGCCCTTGTGATTGCTGTGCCAAATTCATGCTGCATTGGCGTCGAGTCCCTGCCTTCGCGGAACCACCATACATGGCTCGTTGTTTCTTCATCCATAGTCTTATCTCCATAAGCACAAAAAAGTGGGAGTGCATTTGCACCCCCACTGTAAAGTTTTATCACGGCAACGTCAAGGCTTGCGCTGATAGACCGTCGCCAGCCCGTTATTCTCTGGCACTAGCTCGATAACCTCAAGCCATACCTGCTGCAAGTAGGTTTCGCCCCGCGACCGTCGCCCCTCATAGGCCACGCGCTTCTCAAAGACCCATCCCATTTCCTTGACGCTGCCGTCTTTCCTGTCCACATAGACCTTGCTTGTGCAGCGACCATGCTCGCGCAGCCCATACTTGTATATATCCCCGCGTGTGTCGCCAACTTCAAAAGGTTCAAACTTCGACTCTCCAAAAATGCAATCTTGCGTCGCGTCCACAAAAGTTTCACGTACTAAAAACTTGCTTGCCATGATTTGTCCCTGTTCTTTCTCTAGTAGGTTACTTGTTGCTTGCTAACATCTTGCGCACTTTGCACTCGACCAACTCGCGGCTTTGCACTTGCCAACTCAACACCTCATCCAACGACGTGTTAACGCCGCGCTTGATTAGTAAGCCTTGATCCTGGGAAGGATCGTAACGTTGCACTAGCCGCGCCCCATAGCTATGCAATCCTGCTAGGAATGCGCTAAACGTATCCATTTGCATAGCCGCGGCTATATACTTGGGCGAGTTAGTGGCGACGATCTTGCTCCAGTCCCCATGCGACATAGGCCAACGCGAGTACCTGTCAAGAGCTTTGCTGACTAAGCTCAAGAGTTGCGGCCCGCGCTTGTCGAACTTACCCGCCACTTGGTAGTTATCAGCGCGACCGAAAAAGCACTTTTCAACCTTGCCCCAATCAGCCATTGTCATTGTCGAGTTGCCCGCGGTTGTCATCGACCCTGGCATAAAGATTGGTGATATACCCATCGGGTGATTGGCAACGTCCAACTCAACATTCTCCAACAAAAAGCCATTGCTGCTAAAAATTATGTCAACAAACTCATCGTAACGGTGCGCCCAATTGCCCTTGATGCTTGGCGTTAGCGACATAACCCGAACGTAATAGTTAACTCCCACGTCACAACTCATAGGCATAGTGATCTGAGTTGTCACCGTGTAACCGACCTTGATTTTATCCTTGTTGCTCGCCATGATTTCATCCACCCCCTATGCTAATTGCGCCTGACTTGACATTACCCAACCGACACACCGCGATCCAAAAGCCAAAGAACAAACCCCAATAAACCAAGTATCCAAAGACCAACACTAGAAACGCTTTCATTAAAATGGTCGCTTGCTTGGAGTCGCCTTTGCCCGTTGCTCTGGCTTTAGCACGCTAACCGTAGACTCCCCATTTGCCAGCCTATTTATTTGCTCCTGATTAAACTTGATCACGCAATCACCATTCACGAACTTGTTAATATGTTTGCTCGTTGTGCGCGACCACTTGTAATCTGTGACATAAACTGTTGGCACGCCACTTGTAGCTTTGCGTACCGCGACCGCCTCTTGATAGCTGTATAACACTATGTCGCCACTTGCCAGCGTCACTTGAGTTTGGTTCGACCCGATTGGTTCAATCTTCATTTTGCCACTCTCCCTTGTTTCTTGTAGTCTCTTGCTCGTTACTTCTATGTACAGTTTAGCGCACTTTCGCCGCCTATGTTGGACTGAATCCAGATACTTTTCAGACCAAAACCCTACGCGATTTTCAAGGTGATCACTTGCCCCTGCGCACTATGTAACTCGACTTGTTCCGCGGCTATACTGGCAACAACCAACAAGCCTAGACCTGTCACATAAACTTTGTCGCCTAAGCGCAAGGTGAACTTGCCTTTCGGTCTGCCAGCCCCTAACCTTGCCCCGCCAATGTTTTGCTTGCGCTTGTCGTCAGGCCGCGTAACGAACCGCGGCCCCCCCTGTGTTTTTATTGTCATAATCTTAGAACGGTCTCCATGCTGGAACGATGACTCGCTTTGGTTTGACTGGCTTGATTGGTGCCGTGTATTTGTCTTTGGCTTTGAGGGTATAGTCCAAAGGGTAGTTGTCTTTGCCGCCAAGCTCTAGCATTACCTTGTACGCCTCTTGATGGTCACTCATCCCGCCCGCGTGACTTGTGATCTGGCAAGCAAGTTTGTCAACAACGCAAACCTGATACCTGTCGGTGCTTGAGCTTTTCGCAATAAAGACATAGGTGAAAGGCTCGTCGGTCGCAAAGTAATCAGCCCCCAGCATGTCCCATAAAGTTGTCGTGGTAAAGCCATAGTAGCCGCCAATCAAACCAACTAAAAACTTTTCGGCTGCCTCAAAGGTCACAAAATTTTCGCTCCAATCGTCATTGCCATAGTCAATTTCACCCGACCGACAATCATAGATGTGTGCTTGAAACGTGCGCTTTGTGCCTGACCGCGGAACCGACGCGATAAAACCCCACAGAAAATTGCTTGCAGCCATTGGCATCGCGTAACCATGTAATAGATAATCTCGCGCCATGAACCAATCTATTCCAAAAGTATATTCGGCGTGTGCGCGAATTTCCTCTGGCGTCGTAAAAAATGGAATCCCCGTACCGATTGCTTGATACATAATCTTTCCTCACTAAATTCTAGAAGGGTCGCCATGCTTTGGCTCGTTGTGGCTTGTAATCACTTTCAATTACCTCTGGCTCGTTGTCGGCATAAACAAAATCACCCGCTTTTTTCATTATGTCCGCGCACTTGCCTAAGCTCTTGACTGGCTTGCCAATGTTGGTCACTAGACCGTCGCGGCTATCGTAAAGGTGGACACAATACTCGCGCGTCCTAACGTTACCGACCAAGAACGGTTGAACCGTATAGAAAATCCATTGGTATACGCTGCGCGTGGCTTGGCACTTGTAGCACAAGAAAATCTCATCGTCGCCATTGCCAACGCCAGAGAACCAACGCGATCCAAACTCCATTTCAGCGTGTGCCTGAATCTCGGTAGTCCACACAAAACTTGGGATTGTCATAATCTTCTCTCACTAATCCTAAAAGGGTCGCCATGCTGGAGTAATAACACGCTTTGGGCTGACTGGCTTTTTTGGTTCGTAATCCTTGGTAATCATACCGACCAACAAGAGCGCGGCCTGTTCTGCTAACTTTAGCGTGCTAAAGCGATTGCTTGCTGCGCTGGCTTGTCCCCCGCCGCGGTGATACATAAAGACCTGATAGAGTTGTTCGGCACCATCCAGATCATCTGTGAAACTAACAACAAAGAAGTAAATGCTAGGATTATCAGTCGAGTAGGGCGTGCCGTGAAACACGAACGTATAATCGTCGTTGTCCCAAAAAGTCGAGATAAAAGTAGAATTGCTAAACTTTTTAGCATGATCCACTATGTCGCCCATTGTCCTAAGTTCGTCGTATGCCATGCTTGCTATCCTCTAAAAGTTCAGACCAACTTGACTAATTGCCTTGTTGGTCTGAATATATCACGTATTCAATTCAATGTCAATACCCAATTTCGGCCAATTTCAGACCAATATATATAGGTCTTTATTTCATAGGCAAAATCACCTCTATATCACGTATGGCTGACACTCTGGCGCGATTCAGCGCGATCCCATTCTGCCTATACACCAAAGCCCCACTTGTAATTAGCAAACGCTTGACTTCCCCATCTGGCACTTTGACCTTTAGCCAGCCATCGGTGCTTGTGCTTGTCATGTGAACTTTATGCTCCGACAAGCTGCCTGTGGCCTCATCAAACAAACTTAACAACCATGCCCGCGCTTGCTGCCTGAGTGCCTGTTTGTGAGTTGCGCTTGCGCTTAGGCTAGTAACGCCATGCTGACTGGAGTAGCTTGGCGTCGCCGCGACATAAGTCCTGCTTGTCTCTGGACTGGCGTCTACACTTGGCGTTAGCTCAATAAGCCTATGGTTGTCCTCTTGCAGCCACTCCTGCCTCTCCTTGCCCTGCCTGAAAAGCAACCCGACAATCAACAAGCGCGCCAGCCCTGCGCTTTGGTGAATAAGCTCAAGGGTGACATCCCGCAAGCCCCCCGTTGCCGCCAGCACAAAGACGCTTGTACTTAGCATGAAATACACAGCCACTACAACAATGGTCGCGGCGGAGTCCCAGCCCCCTAGCATTAGTGCCATAAAGCCAAGGATGGCAAAAGTTAAGTTGAATAAAATTATGACCCCCCCTGCGCCTCTTTCCAGCATGGTTGCCCTTCCTGACCCCTTTTGAAGCTCCCTATAAGGACGATCCCTGGATAATTTTTGAAACGCGGGGCATTTTCTCGCCCGCCCGCACAGGGAATTTTTTTTGAAATAAAAATATTTTTACAAAATTCCTGCTTGACAAGTTAATAATTTTGTCGTAAAATTTGCGTTACAACTATCCACACTTTATTATGACAACCCGAAAGGAAATGCTATGCGACCTAGCTCAGTTTTGCGCCCAAGTAATGAGTTCGTTATCAGCGCGGTTCTGGACGAAACTACCCTCAAGCGGCTAAAAGAATTAGAGAAAAATTCTGGCATGTCGCGCTCTAAACTTATCCGCACAATGATCATGGCGACCAGCACAAAAGCCCACCCACCCAGCCGCGCTACCCACACAAGTACGACCCCATCGCCCAAGCAAAAATAAAAATAATCCCCAGGTGCCTTTTCCAATTTTGAAAAAGGGGGCGGCACCTCTTTTGGTAGAAAGGTTTCCCCAAATGAAGACTTATGCGGTGAGCGTGAACAAGATTGCGCTCAAGCACAAGATTGCTAAAGACGATCCCTTTTGGAAGGAGTTCAACGGCACCTATGAGAACAAGTGGTTGGGCGAAGAAGAACTGGCCGAAAACATCTGCACTGGTCATGCCTACACCGCGTGGCACGACCCACAGTACCGTAACTCGCAGAACTGGAAGCTCTCTCAGTGCATCCCGATAGACCTAGACGACGGCACTTACAAATCCAGTATGGCGGGCGTCAAAGAACAGGACTTTACCAGAGCCTTTGCCAGCATCATTCACACCACACCCAGCCACACCCCAGAGTTCCCAAGAACGCGCTGCATCTTCTTGTTGGACGAACCGATTACCGACCCCAACAAGTACCGCAGCGCATGTAGGTTCTTGGCTAAACTTATGGGCGGCGACATGGCAGCAACCGATCCGTCCCGCCAGTTCTACGGCAACGACCATGCCGAAATTGCCCTTCTGCATGGTCGCCTTGAAGTCGGATATTTGCGCTACTTGTACCAACGTGAACAACTCCACCAACAAGAAGTTGCCAACTCTCATAATAGGAACAATTCTCAGTATGGCACAACACACGCGCAAGGTCAAGCGCAACATACAGGTCGCTCAGAAGATGTCAGCAAATTGTTAGATCGCATTGACCCACTAGGCATCGAGTACCACGATTGGGTTGCCAGCATCGCCGCTATCAAGCATGAGCTTGGCGACTCAGGCTTGCCCATAGCCATCGGCTGGGCGCAAGGCAAGAAGGGCGAAGTTGAGAGGATGTGGCGCAGTATGCGGCGCGAGTCAGGTGTCGTGGCAACCTTCGGCAAGTTATGTCACCTAGCCTACCCTAGTAGATGAGTTCATAAATTTATCATAATAAGTTTTTGCCTCTCCTATTAGGCTTTTATGTTTGTTGCAATTTCAGAAAGGCAGTTCCCGATGAGCATTGAATTACTAACCCAGGTCTGGAAGTACGCCGAAGTCACAGGTAGTGAGCTACTGGTCTTGCTGGCCTTAGCTGACTACGCCCATGACGACGGCACAAGCATCTACCCATCCGTCGCAACCATTGCGCGCAAGTCAAGACTGTCGGTTGACCAAGCTCGACGCGTTGTTCACGAATTGATTAAGGATGGTTATGTCGAGTTGATAGAAGAAGGCGGCTGGAACGGTAAGACTAATCGCCCTAATCAGTACAGGATTTTGCTAGAAAAGTTAGAGGGGGGGTACTTGCAGGATGCAAGGGGGGGTACTCGCAAATTGCAGGGGGGGGTACTCGCGCCGACGCGAGATGATCCGTTAGTTAACCGTAAGTTAGAAAAAGCTGAGTTGCATCAACCAATTTCCCCCCCACAACAAGCACAAGAAAAGTCGTCTGACCCAACGGCATTGCAAGCGTCCGATGTGATCGACTACTACCGTGTCAACATTGTCGGCAAGAAGACCTTGTTGCCAGCGCAGGAAGAACAGGTCTTTCATTTGTGCTTAAAGTTTGGCAATTTAATTTTGTTGGAAGCCATGAAGAACGCGGTCAGTGGCAACTCCAAGGCGGGCGTACCTACTTTGAACTTTATTGCGGCAATCGCAAAGCGGTTGTATGACCAAGAGCAAGCCGACAAAGTACGCCACGCGGCTATCGCCAGGTCAGAGAGCGATGAAGCCACACCTGACTTGAGCAAAGACCCGCAGTTTTATGTCAAGAAAGATGGTTTAGACGCGTACAGGAAGTTACTTTCCAATCCCCAAGAACCAGGAACAGACGATGAATAACATGAGCGAAGAAGATATGATCGGTGGGCTTAGACCCTTTCAGTTGTGGAGTGCTAAGTCGCAAAAGGTGTTGGACGCATGGGAACGTGGCGATCCCAGCGCGGGCTACAAAACTGGACTGGTTGCGCTGGATAAGTTTATTCGGCTAGTGCCAGGTGAACTGACCGTGTTGGCAGGAAGACCAGGCATGGGCAAGACCGCCCTGTTCATGCAAATTGCGGGCAACATGGTACCCGACCAAGAGGGCAAGGATCGCGTGGCTATCTTTAGTGCGGAAATGTCAGGCACCAGTCTTAACTTGCGTCTTGCCTGTGCGGTGGCGCAAGTTAATCTCTTTACCTTGCGCTCTCAGACCGCGAGCGAGATGGAATTTGAAATGGTGCGGCGCGCCATAGACGGCATCAAGAACTTGCCCTTGCTCATAGACGAAACTTCGCGACCGAGCGCGGACTACATGCGCAACCAGATTGCTCTGATGAGTCAAGCCTACAAGCTCAACTGCGTCATCCTAGACTTCCTTGAGCTACTCAGTGCCGAAGGGCGCAGCGACGAGCAGCGTATCAGCAATGCCATTGTCACGCTCAAGGAACTCGCCAAGCAGCATAACATTCCCATGCTAGTCGTTTCGCATCTCAACCGCGATGTCGAAGACCGTTCGGATAAAATGCCCTACATCTCCGACTTGCGCTACTCAGGCATGATTGAGCAGATAGCCGACCAGGTAATCCTGATCACTCGCCCAAAGTATTATCTCGATAAGGGCATGAAGGTGGACATGAAGACCTACGAGAACCTGAGCGAAGGTGGGCCTATCGCCAGCAACATCATGGACATCGCCTATTTGCCGATTGCCAAGAACCGCAACGGTGACACAGGCATCGCAAAGCTGGCTTTCAATGGGCCAGAGATGAGATTCTACGACATCAAGCGCACCCGCTTCCCCCAACCCAATGACTTCACCCGCGAACCAGAAGCAGAGGAACTCTAATGTCAGGCAAAAACACACAGGAAGACACCCTGAAATACTACAAGAAACTTTTCATCGAAACCCTGAGTGTAATCAGGATACTAGAAGGCGGCACACCCAAGGCGCGCACTTATACCCACGTCTTTGTGCATGGTGATTTTTATGGCGGTAAACTTGGGAGCTTGTTGTGCAAGCGGGGCTACAAACAAAAGAGCATCTACAAGGCGCATGACAGTGCAATGGACTTGTGCAAGAAGTGTGATGACAACCTGACCAAAATGGCACAAATCCTCATCGCCAGCCGCGCCAGTGAGCTATACACTGTGGCTGGCAACGGCAAGGCAGAACCGCCGACCGCCAAAGAAGTCCTGTTCTGTCTGATAAAACTGCGTGAACTTGAAATGGCGAAACCCGCACCCAAGATGCTCAAAGAACCGCTGTTCTCGCCCGCCGAAATGGAAGACGCCAAGAACCCTGTCAAGAAAACTGAGGCCGCATGGTTCCCTTCACATCCAGCTTAGTCCAAGAGCGTGACCCCGACACCCCTACTGCCATGATCCAGGTCAGGAAGTACAAGCCGCTGGAAGTAGGTTTCCCAGCCCCAGGCATCTACGCAGGATTGATTTACATAATCCTGCCGCACCCTGACCCTACGGTACTGGCACGCATGGCCCCAGGTGGTTCGAGTCCACCGCTGTTAAAAGTTTATCTCGATAATGACATGACCGCCGAAGACATCTTGGAGTTTATCAAGAAACAAGTTCCTGCCCTGATCAAAGCCAGCGCGGGTGTTGCCAGCCCCCTCTTTGAGCAGTTCTACCAGCACTTGCATGTCATCACGACGCGTAAGCGCACCAAGGACTATAAAGCGTATGACGCTTTTAGCAAGCCAGACAACCCGCTGGACTCTATTGTGCGCTGAAACGTAGGGGGGTACATCAAGAGTTGCGGCGAGATTAGTGTAGTAATACCATGTGCTTATTTAACGTGGCTCCTACCCCCCTTAAAACGCCCCACGATTGATTTACTCTGGTGGGAATGTTATTAACACAGGCAATTTGCCACTTGCTATTGCATGAAGTACGTGATAGAATGTGTAACGTACATATCATCACGCCAGTTCAAGGAGACAATCAATGAGTGATAATCAGCAAACGCCCGCTAGTGTTGCACCACGGCACATGGGCGATAAGGCCGAAATTCGGGGTGCCAACGAGCGCATCTTGCAGATGATTCCAGGGGCAGCGGATTACCCGCGTGAAGTTCTCTTGGCAACTGCCCAGATTGCCATTGTGTACAGGCTTGACCCGATCATGGGCGAGATTGTAATTGCCAAGATGGGTAGCAAGAAAGTGGGCGACAAGTGGATGGATGTCTACGCCCCTCTCATCACCGTCAAGGGGCATCGCACCCTAGCGCGGCGCATGTCCAACTACACTACCAAGACCAGGCACATGACGCCAGAGGAAACCAAGGAGTACCGCCGCGACCTGTATGACCCAGGTGATGTCGGTGCCGAGATAACTTTATGGCGGCTGGATATTGCCAGGGAGTGCAAGAACATCGACGTGCCGTATGAACCGACCATCGGTGTTGGTTTCTGGCGCATCAAGGCGCGGCCCAAGAAAGAGAACGGGGTGATTGTTAGTTACGCCCCCGACGAGATTCCTGAGACTTGGACAGCCTTTCAGGTAGCCGAAAAGCGCGCTGAGTTGTCGGCCATTCGCAAAGCGTTTGACCTGCGGATTCCTGACCATGCCATGTCGGATGACTACGACATTGAGGTTGAGGCTGGCAGAGTGCTAGACCAGCGGGATCGGGAACATGCTATTACGCAGCGACCAGAGAAAGTAACCATCACCGAAGACGGAGAAGTGTTATATGCAGCTTGACGTGGAAGTCAAAGAAGAAGTTAGTGAGGAAACACCAAAGCGCACCATGCGCGACAACTTCAAGAATACCAATAGGGGTTCGCGCTTTTCTAAGTCACACTTGGTAGCGGCGATCTGCTTGCTTCATGCCATGCGCGGCAACTCGTTTGACAGGTTTGCCATGCCCAGACTGGCGATGTCGAAGATGTTGGGCATCAATCGTTGGCGCATGATTCGTGTGATTCAGGCAGCACAAGAAGGCATGGCGTTGGCCGTAGCTCTTGACAAGAGACTCAAGCGTTATGATGCTGCGCCCAAGAAGAAAATGGGGCGACCGCCAGGTAAGAAAGGCATAGCCCGTTCGTTGGAACAAACCCTAGATGACCGACAAGATAAGGCGAAACG
>Ga0137435_1000167_pt1 | contig 23989 bp, 30 predicted proteins | sample EasRivERMGT100_2_FD_104904 | JGI IMG/M metagenome (GOLD analysis project Ga0137435, IMG submission 104904) | Soil microbial communities from meander-bound floodplain in the East River, Colorado, USA - East River MetaG ERMGT100_2 | ecosystem: Environmental > Terrestrial > Soil > Floodplain ... | reverse complement strand
AGTCTTTGGCCCGGGCGATCTGCGCGGGCAGCCGGCGCGCCTCGACGCCGAAAAGGTCGCGTTGATCTATCGGATGTATGAGGTCTATCCGCGCGATCACCCGATGGCGCTCCGCCGGCGCTTTAAGCGCGTCGGGATTTCGCTCCGCAAGGGCACCGCGAAAACCGAGCTCGCGGCCTGGCTCGCGGCGTGTGAGCTCCATCCCGCGGCGCCGGTCCGCGGCATCGGCTGGACGGCCGACGGGGATCCGATCGGCGGGCCCGTCACCGATCCGTATATTCCCCTTGTCGCCTACACCGAAGAACAATCCGAGGACCTCGCCTATACCGCGCTCCGCGTGATCCTCGAGCTCTCCTCGCTCCGCGATGATTTCGACATCGGCCTCGAGCGGATCCTCCGCAAGACCGGCGGCGGGAAAGCGGTCGCGCTCGCCGCGGCGCCGGATGCGCGCGACGGCGCCCGGACGACCTTCCAACATTTCGACGAAACACATCGCTTTGTCTTGCCGCGCCTGGTCCGTGCACATCGGACGATGCTCGCGAACATTCCGAAACGCCGCGCCGCGGATGCGTGGACGCTCGAGACGACGACCGCGCCAGAACCGGGCATGGGATCGGTCGCCGAGTCGACGATGGAATACGCCCAGGCCGTCGCCGCCGGCCGGGTCACGGATGCGCGCCTGTTCTACTTTCACCGTGACGCCTCGGAGACACACGACCTCGAGACACCGGACGGCCTCCGCGCGGCGATCGTCGAGGCCTCGGGTCCCTCGAGTGCATGGTCCGACATTGAAGCGATCGCGGCGGCCTGGGAAGATCCCGAAGCCGATCGCGCGTATCTCGAGCGCGTCTGGTTGAATCGCCTGGTCAAAGGCGGGACGCAAGCGTTCGACGTGCCGCGGTGGCTCCAGCTCGCGCGCCCGTCGCCCGTCGCGCCCGGCGACGCGATCACGCTCGGCTTTGATGGCGCGATGTTTCACGACGCGACCGGGATCGTCGCGACGCACGTCGAGAGCGGCTTTCAATGGGTCCCCGGCGTGTGGGAATGTCCGCCCGGCCGGACCGATTGGCAGGTCCCGACCGACGAGGTCGACACGACGATCCGCGGGCTGTTTAAAGAATTCAATGTCTGGCGCCTCTATGCCGATCCGCCGTACTGGGGATCGTGGATCGCGCAGTGGGCCGGCGATCCCGCGCTCGGCGACAAGAAGGTCGTCGCCTGGTGGACGACCCGCCGGCGCCCCATGACGTACGCGCTTAAGAGTTTCCAGAACGCGATCCGGAGCGGGGCCGTCTCCCATGACGGGGATCCGCGGCTGACCCGACACCTGGGCCACAGTCGGCGCCATGACCTGCCCGGCGGGCGCGACGAACAAGGATCGCCGCTCTGGCTGATTCGCAAGGATCGGCCGGACTCTCCGCTTAAAATAGACCTCGCGATGGCGGCCGTCCTCTCCTGGGAGGCGCGGACGGATGCGATCGCCGCCGGCGTTCTCAACAAACCACCACGGGTCCAGATGTTGTTTATGGGGGGACGATGATGCAGGAACACAAACGCCGCGGCCGCCCGACCCTCGACCCCGCGGGCCGCCCCTCGACGCTCGTCGGCGTCCGCCTGACGGCGGCGACCTATACCGCCGTCACGAAAGCGGCCGCGATCCGGCGGGAATCGATCCAAGACCTGATCCGGCGCGCGCTCGCGCGCGAGACGGCCCGGCCGCATTAGTTAACATAACTTGTGGGCGTATGACCCACGGTCGCAAGATAGGGCCCGACCGTGGAGCGCGCGTACTCGATCCTCGAGATCAAATCGATTGACCAGGCCCGGCGGGTAATTCGCGGCGTCGCGTCGACGCCCGAGCCCGACCGCCTGGGCGATATCGTCGAACCGCTCGGCGCCACGTTTGCAGCCGAGCTCCCGCTCCTCTTACACCACAAGCGAGAAACCCCCGTCGGCGTCGCGCGCCTCGGGCGCCCGACCGCGGCGGGAATCACGTTCGAGGCCGAGCTCCCGGTGATTGACGACCCCGGCCCGCTGAAAGACGAAGTCGATCGCGCCTGGTCGTCGATCCTCCACAAGTTGATCCGCGGCGTGTCGATCGGCTTCAAGCCGATCCGCGATGCGGTCGAACCGCTCAAGACCGGCGGGATGCGGTTTTTGAAATCGGAGATCCTCGAGCTCTCACTCGTCACGGTCCCCGCGCATCAGTCCGCGACCTTTGCCGTCATTAAATCGCTCGATCATGCGGCCGCGTCTGGCCTCACCTTGCCCGGCGTCACGGGCTTGACGACCACGAGGCCCCGCATCATGGGCAAGACACCCGCCGATCATATTCAGAACCTCGAGAACAAACGCGCGGCGACCGTCGCCCGCATGACGGAGATCATGGACACCGCGGCCGCCGACGGGCAAACGCTCGAGGCCGAGGCCGCGACCGAACACGATGGCCTGTCAGATCAGGTCAAAAGCATTGACGCCGATCTCAAACGCTGGCGCGAACACGAGCAGCTCGCGATCGCGACCGCGACGCCGGTCCCCGCGACCGGGATCGTGAAGACCTACAGCCGGGTCACGGTCAAGCCGAACGTCCCGCTCGGGACGGCGTTCGTCCGCCAGGCGATCGCGCTCCTGGCCTGTCAGGGCAACAAACACGAGGCCGCGGAATTCGCGACACGCTGGAACGATTCAACGCCCGAGGTCGCGCTCTCGCTCAAGGCCGCCATGGCGCCCGGGACGACGACCGATCCGGCCTGGGCCGCGCCGCTCGTCAACCAGACCATGGTGAGTGATTTTATTGAGCTGCTGAGGCCGGCGACGATCCTCGGCAAGATCCCCGGCCTCCGCAATGTCCCCTTCAATTGCAAGGTCCCCATGCAGACCGCCGGCGGGACGTATGGCTGGGTCGGGGAAGCGAAACCCAAGCCGTTGACCAAACTCGCCTTTGCGAGTGACACGCTCGGCGTGACCAAGGTGGCCGGGATCATTGTCCTGACCGAGGAGCTCGTCCGGTTCTCGAACCCCAGCGCCGAGGCCCTCGTCCGCGCCGACATGGTCGCCGGGATCGCGCAATTCCTGGACGCGCAGTTTATTGATCCGGCCGTCGCGGCCGTCGCGGGCGTGAATCCGGCGTCGATCACGAACGGCGCGCCGACCGCGGCCGCGACCGCGAACCCGATCGCCGACATCATGGGATTGATCAATCACTTCGCGACGAATAACATCCCCGTCGCCGGCGTGACCTTCATTCTGTCGCCGGCGAACGCGCTCGCGCTCTCATTCCGTCAGAACCTCGACGGCTCGCCCGAATTCCCCGGCGTCACGCTGGCCGGCGGCAGTTATCGCGGGCTCACGTTCATCACGTCGAACGCCGCGACGACCAACGTCGTCGCCCTCCAGCCGGCGCTCGTCCTCTATGCCGACGACGGCGGCGTGACGATCGACGCCTCGCGCGAGGCGTCCTTGCAAATGGACTCGGCGCCGATGTCGCCGGCGGACGCCACGACCGTCTATGTGTCGCTGTTCCAAAACAACATGGTCGCGCTCCGGGCCGAGCGGTTTGTGAACTGGAAACGGGTCGCGACCAACGCCGTGAAGTACCTCACCGCGGCGAATTGGCCGGCGCCGACCGGGACCGCGACGATCGACGAGAGCGGGCGCGCGAAGAAAGCGAACTAACCACAGCTCAGGGCGTCCCGACGCTGGGAGACGCGCGGTTTCGCCATCGCCGCAGACCCGCGAGCCGGGACGCCCTGACCTGAGAACCGGAGACGAGTGGAGATCAGCCGGCGCGGATTTGTGGAGCTCGTGACGAAGGTCCTCGGCCTCGTCGCCGCGCCCGTGCGATCGATGACGCGCGGCGGCTGGTGGCCGATCGTGCGCGAGCCCTTCATGGGCGCCTGGCAACAGAACCAGGAGATCACCGCGGAAACGTCGCTGACGTATTCCGCGGTCTTTGCGTGTGCGACGCTCATCGCGTCCGACATTGCGAAGCTCGGCCTCCGCCTGGTCGAAGTCGACGATTTTGGGATCTGGACGGAGACGACCTCCCCCGCGTTTTCGCCGGTCCTCAAGAAACCCAACCGCTACCAGAACCGGATCCAGTTCATCACGCACTGGGTGATGTCGAAACTAATCCACGGGAATACCTACGTCCTGAAGGAACGCGACGCCCGCGGCGTCGTCGTCGCGCTCTATGTGCTCGACCCGACGCGCGTCGTCCCGATGGTCACGACGAGCGGCGAGGTCTTTTATGAATTGACGCGCGATGATCTCGCGACCGTCGAGGACAAGGTCGTCGTCCCCGCGCGCGAGATCATCCACGACAAAATGGTCCCGCTCTATCACCCGCTCGTCGGCGTCAGTCCGATCTATGCGTGTGGCGTCGCCGCCCTGCAAGGGCTCGCGATTCAAAACGGCGCGACGGCGTTTTTTAAGAACGGCTCGCAACCGTCCGGGATCCTGACGACGCCGCAAGACCTCACCGACGAGCAAGCGGCGGATCTGAAAGATCGGTGGATGGCCGGCTACAGCGGCGACAACGCCGGAAAGGTCGCGCTCCTCTCACACGGCCTCACCTACGAACAAATGGCGGTCAACGCCGCCGACGCGCAACTGATCGAGCAATTGCAATGGTCGGCGACAACCGTCTGTAGTTGCTTTCATATTCAGCCCTACATGATCTCGATCGGCGACCCGCCGCCCTACGCGAACATTGAACCGCTCACGATCCAGTACTACTCGCAATGCTTGCAGGAAAAGATCGAGAACCTCGAGATCTGTCTCGACGAAGGGCTCGAGCTCCCGAAACCCTACGGGACGGAATTCGATCTCGATGATCTGATGCGGATGGATTCGCTCTCGAAGAACGAGGCCGCCGCCAAGGCGATCAGCTCGGGCGGGATGACGATCAACGAGGCGCGCAAGAAATACTTCGGCCTGGCGCCCGTCCCCGGCGGGCACACGCCCTATATGCAACAGCAATACTGGCCGCTCGAGCAGCTCGCGACGCGGCCGATCCCCGAGCTCCCCGCCGCGCCGGGGGCGATGGCCCTCCCGCCCGCGGACGACGATCCCGCGACCGCGGACGAGCTCGCGCGGGCCCAGGAGAAAGCGATGCTGATCTATGCCGCGGCTTGATGACGTCGCGACCCTCGTCGGCGTGTCGATGAAAGCGGCGATCGCGCCCGTGACGGCGGAGGTCGGGACGATCTCCCGCGACGTCGCGGCCTTGCGCGCCGAGCTCGCCGAGCTCCGGGCCCGCGCCCAGGTCCCCGGCCCGCCGGGCGCCGTGGGTCCCGCCGGCGCCCCCGGGAAGGATGGCCAGGACGGCCTCCCCGGCCCGCCTGGGCCGATCGGGAAGTTTGCCGATCATTACCGGGACGTCTACGACGGCGCGACGACCTACGCCGCCGGCGACGTCGTCACCGACGACGGATCGCTCTGGCTCTGCAAGGCCGCGACGACGACCGACCGCCCGGGCCAGTCGTCGGCCTGGAAACTGATCTGCAAGCGCGGCAAGGACGGCCGCGACGCGAAGGGGCCGCGGTAATGCCGGCGCCCGCGAAACTCGTCACGCTCCCGCAAGCGAAGGCGCACCTCGAGATCACGCTCCCGGCCGGCGACCCCGGCGACCAGCAGATCCAGGATCAGCTCGACGAGGCCGAGGACACGATCCTCCGCTTCTTGAAGGGCGCCGGCGGCCAGGCGGAGACGTGGACCGATCCGACGACGGCGCCTGGCGACGTCACCGCCGCGATCAAGTTACTACTGGGCCGACTGCATCAGGGCCGCGGCGACGACGAGACGGACTTCCCGAAATTCTGGGAGCGGATCAAATTGCTCCTCGCGCGCTATCACACACCAGGGATCGCATGATCGGCGACTACAAGCACCTCGTGACGTTCCAGGACCCGGTCGACGTCCCCGACGGCGTCGGCGGGTATACGCAAACCTGGCACGACCTGACGCCGCCGACGTGGAAAGTCCAGGTCGCGCCGGTGGCCGCCGTCGACCAGGAACGATCCGCTGGCGGCGCCGCGGTGATGACCGCGGTCCTCGTCACGGTCCGCGGCCACTATCACCCGGGCGTCTCGACGCGGACGCGGATGCTCCACAACGGCAAGACCTACGCGATCACCGCGGCGACGTTTGTCGACACCCGGCCGCCGCGGATGGAACTGACCGCCGTCGAACAGGGGACGCCGTGAGTGTCACCCTGAAATGGATCGGCCTCAAGGAATTGCGCGAGGCCTTGACGCACCTCCCCGAGGAGCTGACGGATCTCTCCGTCGGCATTGTCGCGGGGGCGGCCGAGGCCGCCGCCGCCGAGATCAAAGCGGCGTATCCCGAAGGCGACACGGGCAACCTCCGGAAAGGCGTCCGCGTCAAGAACGAAGACGGGCGGCTGACCGTGCGGCGCGTCGTCCGATCGGCGGCGCCTCATGCGACGTTGTTCGAAACGGGGACCGTCGTCCGGTCGAATAAGCGCGGACAAAATCGCGGCTTCATGCCGGGCGCGAATATCTTTGTCCCCGTCGTCATGCGGCACCGCCGCGAACAGGACGAGGACCTCGTCGCGGTCGTCGAACAGGCGGGGCTCGATGTCCGTCGCTAACGTCGCCGCCGTCGACGCGGCGATCGTGGCCGTCCTGGCCGCCGATCTCGAGCTCGCCGCGCTCGCGCCCGATGGCGTGTGGTTGACCGTCGCGCCGGCGTCCCGCCCGCCCCGGACGGGCTTCGTGATTGTGCAGCCACAAACGCATGAGGACATCGACGGCTTTCGCGCGCCCCTCTATGAAACCTTTCAGTATCGCGTGACCGCCTGGCGCCTCGCGAAGTCGCCGGCGCCGGCGGATGCGGCGGCCTATCGGATCCACCAACTGCTCGAGGACACCGTCCTCACGATCGCCGGGTATACGCATATGTCGACGCTCCGGGTCGAGCGCGTCGGCCCCGAAGTGCAGATCGATCCGATCGACAACGATCTCCGCTGGCAGATGGCCGGCGCCGATTACGAAGTGTTTGCTAGTCCCGACTAACCGCCCGAAAGGATTTTCTTATGGCCCGTATCCACGGCAAAAAAGGCGACGTGATGCTCGACCCGACCGGGGGCTCGACCGTCGTCACCCTCGCGTCGACCGACACCTGGGATCTCGACCTCTCCAAGGATCGCGTCGACGTGACGTGTTTCCAGGACACCAACAAACAGACGGTCGTCGGCCTCCCGTCCTACTCGGGGACCATGACGGGTTGTTGGGATTCAGCGACGACGCCCGAGCAACTGTTTGCCGTGATCTTCGGCGACGTCGCCGCGATGATTCACCTAATCCCCGACACGCGCGAGCCGACCTTCCTATTCAAGGGCCTGGGCAACCTCGACGGCGCGCTGAGTGTCTCGGCCAAAGGCGCCGTGACCTGGTCGTCGAAATTCGACGCCGCCGGGCCGTGGGTGATGGAACCGGCGATCCCCTGACATGCTCGGGGACGGGATCGCAGGGCGTGACGGGCAGATCCGCTGGGCGTATTACGTCGCCGCCGGCGTCGAGGGCTGGCGGTTGATCCCGCGGACCAAGCCGACACGGACGGGCGCGATCCCGAAATGGTCGCTGTCGGCGCGGATCGTCGGATCGGATGCCTTCAAGATGGCGCAACGGCCGTTGCTCTTTGTCGCCGTCGTCCGTGAAAAACGCTGGCTGTTTCAGATTGAAGAGTTTCGAATCGAGGGGGACCGGATGATTGCGACCCTCGGGCCTCGAGAGGATTATTGATGGCGCGCTTTGTCCGCCCGCAAACTAAAACCTTGACCCTCGCGAACGGGGACACGCTCGTCGTCCGCGAGCGGCTGACCGCCGGCGAACAGCGGGCGCAATACGCGCGGATGTTCAGGACCCGCCCAGACGGGAGTCTCGAGCGCGATCCGCTGATGCCGCTCCAGGTGTGCATGGTCCTGGCGTATCTGCTTGATTGGCACCTGAAGGACGATCAGGACCAGCCCGCGATCCGGGACCTCTCGACGGATGATCTCTACCACGTAATCAACGGCCTCACGCCGGAGGCCTTCGAGGAGATCCGGGACGCGATCCAAGAACACGAGGCCGCGATGCTCGAGGCGCGGACGCAAAAAAAAACGACCCCCAATGGCGGGACGCCGTCGTGAGTGACCTCACGATCGCTCGGCGCTTCGGCTGGCGCTATGAGTGGGTCCGGGATCTGGACGCCGACGTCCATCAGGTCCTCGTCGAGGAGCTCGTCCGCGAACAGGAACAGGCGGATCGCTGATGGCCGTTACCGGCGTCTTCACCGCGGATTTTTCCAGCTTCGATAAGGCCGTCCAGACCTCGACCAAAAATCTCGAGGGGCTCGAGGGAGGCGCCCAGAAGGCCGAGTCGTCGCTCCGCCTGATGACGCAGACGCAAGAGCAGATGCTGAACCAGATCGGCGCGTCGGGCGGGCGGATTCAGGAGCTGAGCGAGGCGACCGAGGGGGCCGCGGGCTCGGTCAACACCCTCAATCAGAGTTACCGCCAATTTGACGGGCTGCTGCAATCCGCCGGCGTGAACATCGGCCCCCAGATCAAGGGCCTCGAGGACATCGCGGCCGCGGCCGGCAAGACCGTCGCGCAATTCGGCCTCCTGGGCACGGCCGGCGCCGTCGTCGGGACCGCGCTCACGGCCTGGGACCTGGGCAAGTGGATCGGCGAAGTGACGGGCCTGACGCAAGGGATCGAGGATCTCACCGCGTCGTGGATGGGCCTCGGGAATGTCGCGACGGAAACCGCGGGGGCGAAGCAGGACGTGATCAACCGCGCGATCGCCCAGGGCGCGAAAGAGACCATCAGCTATACCGAGGCGATCAAGTTCAACACCGAGGCCGCCCAGCGTAACGCCGACGCCAAGATCAACTGGCGGGAGCGGCTCGCCGACGCGCACCGGGAAGTCCGCAACCTCACCGACGCGCAGAAGGCGGAAATCGCGATCGCGCTCGAGGCCGGCGCAAAGGTCGAGGAATTAACGGCCAAGTACGGCATCCATGCGCTGGGCCTGAAGATCCTCGCGGCCGAAACCGACAAGGCCGCGGCGGCCCAGGCGCGGCTCACGGCCGAACACCAGAAGGATCTCGCGGACGCCGAGCGCCGGGAGCGGGCGAACCAAAAGGGCATTGAGCAGATGGAATACGACGCCCGGCTGATGGCGGATCGGGCGAAGTTCGACGAGGAGCAACTCGCGATCACGAATCAGAAACTCGCGGCCGGCAAGGGGTACGTCGAGCAGATGGGCGAGATCGCCCGCGCGAATCACGAGGCGGCGACGGCGGAGGCGGCGCGGCTGGGCGACCAGGACCGGATGACCGCGGCGAATGACGCCCTGGTCGCGAGCATGCTGGAACAGAACCGGGTTGCGGCCGAGGTTGAGGCCGCGAATGAGGGGGTCACGGAGAGCGCCTGGCATATGGACGCCGCCTATCAAGGCCTGACGATGAGCGTGGAAATGAGCAAGGACGCGATCGAAGGGTGGATCGAGCTGATGAAATTTACGAACGCCTCGAACGCGCTGCTGAATCAAAACTCGCTCTTTACGACGACGTCAACGCTCGAGAACCAGGCGCGGCTCGGGACGGCCTTCTCGCCGATCCCGGGGTTCGCCGGCGGGATTGAAAACTTTGGCGGCGGGCTCGCGAAGGTGCACGGCGGGGAGGTCCTGGCGAATCTCCCGGCGGGGACGAGTGTCTTTCCGAAGGGCTCGGGTTTTGGCGGCGCCCAGGTGTCGAACGTCTTCAACCTCGTCGACACCGAGAGCAATCTCGCGCGCCGCGTCGCCGAGCTCATCATGCGGCAAGTCCGGGCGGGTACCCAGTTAGGGACGGCGTAACGATGAACGCGACCAATTACCTCGAAAACAAACTCGTCGATCACCTGTTCCGCGCGGCGACGCTCGCGAAACCGGCGGCGCTCTATGTCGCACTCTTTACCGCGCCGCCGAGTGACACGGGCGGCGGGACCGAGGCCGCCGGCGGCGGGTATGCGCGCGTCAACCTCCCGCCCTTAGACACGAACTGGGCCGCGACCCAAGGCGGCACGACCGGCGCCTCGAGCGGGACGGGCGGCGCGACGAGTAACGCCGCCGCGGTGACCTTCCCGGCCCCGTCGGCCGACTGGGGCACGGTGACGCATTTCGCGCTCTTCGATGCGGCGACCGCCGGCAACCCGCTCGTGTGGGGCGCGCTCGTCGCGGCGCGCGACATCGTGAACGGCGACCCGGCGCCGACATTCCCCGTCGGTAGTCTGACGATCACGGTGGCCTGACATGGCATTCGACGCCCATAAGAATCTCGCGATCTCCACCGTCACGACGGCGACCGGCGCGGCCGGGACGACGCTCGGCGTCACCGCCGGCGAGGGGGCGCGCTTTCCCGCGGTCCCGTTTCAGGCGACCGTCTGGCCGTTCGATCAGGCGCCGACGCCCGCGAATGCGGAAGTGGTCCGCGTCACGGCGCGCACGACCGACAGTTTAACGATCACGCGGGCGCAAGAGGGGACGACGGCGCGGGCGATTGTCGTCGGGGATCTCATCGCCGCGACGATCACCGCCAAGAGCCTGACGGATATTGAGAGCGGGACGAACTTCCCCCTGATCACGACGCCCGGCGCGATCAGTGCGGGCGGGCATCTGAGCGGGGCGGCCGATGTGGTGTTTACGACACCGGGGACGCACATTATCCGGACGTCCTCGCTGGATGGCGCGGACGCGGACGTGCTCCAAGTCACGGCGTCCGGGGCGGGCGCAAATACCCGTGGGGCGTATTTCAACCTCTTCGGGAACGAAGTCGCGGGCAGCGGTGGGGCGATCACCTTGGGCGCGGGGGATGCGCCGAACGGGATGATCGAATTCGTGACCGGGGCGTTCTCCCGGGGCCGGATGTTTCGCTCGGGCGCGTTTAGTTGGGGCTCGGTGTTTGACCCGGGCGGGTCCACGTTTCATCACACGTCGTCCGGGGCGGCGGTCCCGAACTTTATCTGTCTCGGCGTCGGCGTCGGGCAAAACTTCCCGATCACGTTTCAGAACGCGAACGGGCAGGTCGGCTACATCGGCACGTTAGCGAGTGCGACCACCTACGCCACTACCAGTGATGCCCGCCTGAAAACCGATCGCGGGCGGCACACCGATCCGGACGTGTTACGCCGGACGATTATTCACAAGTTTCACTGGACGTCGGACGGGACGCCGGGGCGCGGCGTGTTCGCGCAAGAGGCCCATGCGGTCGCGCCGTTTGCGGTCACGGTCGGCACGGATGACGTAGACGATCAGGGCCGCTTGAAAAATCCGTGGGGCGTGGACTACTCGAAATACGTGCCGGACTTAATCACCGGCTGGCAGGAACACGAAGCGCGGTTAGCGGCACTGGAACGGCAACCGTCGATCATGAATCGGATGGCGGCGGCGCTGACGGCGCTGTGGGTGTGGGTGACGGCATGACGTGGATCGGCTGGCTCCCCGTCTTTGCGGCGATCTTTGTGGTCGGGCTGATCGTGAGATTACGCCGTGATCAATGAAGGTCTGATAGCACCGCTTTGGTTAACTGACGCGAATCCACCACTCGCCGTCAATGATCCGCAAGAACAGGCGATAGTCGGGATCGTCCTGCCCGCGCACGACCTCGGCCATCGTCGCCAAGCGATAGCGATCACCGTCGAACAGGCGTTCCTGCGGTGGAATCTCCATCACCGGAGTCTACCCTAAATGATCGGCGGGATCTATTTCGCGGGCGCCCCGCTGGAGGAAAGCGGCTTGTCTGATAACGCAGTACTTGCGTTAACTTGGGCGAGGACTCCACTTCTCGGCCTCATGTGGCGTCAGGCGCAGAATGTGCGGCGTCTGGCAGTGGCGGTGTTCGTGCGCGACATTCAAGCGGTACTGTTTCATCCGCTCGTCATCGTCGCCGCGAAACAGCACCATGCCGACCTTGCCGCACGATTGACAGCGCCAGTACTGGCGACGGTAGACCATGCGTCCGGCGGCGCGTCGTTCGCCCGCCCGCATCCCGGCTTTGTACGCCGAGTCATACACGCGCCGGTAGTCGGCCTCGTCCATCGACCGGGGAGTCTACCCTAAATGATCGGCGGGATCTATTTCGCGGGCGCCCCGTTCGCGGGCGTGTTCCGCGCCGCCATCAGCGCGGGCGCATCACTCGCCGCGTCGGCGACGATCACCCTTAGCGCATCGGCCACGATCAGCCCGCCGCCGGCGCGGCTGCAAGCCAACGCGGCGATCGTCTTTACCGCGACCGCGAATCTCTCCGTCCCGATCGACACGGGCGCCGGCATCTGGATCGGGGGCGTGAACGTGACCGGCCGCGTGCGCGTCCAGGGCGTCACCATTCACGACATCCTGAACGACGCCCCCAACACCTGCACGTTCACGATGGAAGGCGACGGGCCCGCCGTCGGCCAGTCGGTCCGCGTCACGATGGGCGCGCGGCTCCTCTTTACCGGCGCGGTCCAGACGGTCGATCAGTCCTACGAATCGCGGCCGGACCTGGTCGCCTGGCACGTCACCGCGATCGACGACACCGGCCAGGCGAACGCGCGGCGCCCATTTGGGACCTGGGTTGACACCTCGGCGACGACGATCGCCCAGGCGATCACGGGGACGTTTGCGCCGGCCTTCTCGACGGCCGGGATCGCCGCCGGCCTCCCGCCGGTCTCGATCGTCTTCGACGGCGCGGATACGTTCATTGCCGCGCTCGTGCGCCTGGCGACGGCGATCGGCGGCTACGCCAAGGTCGAGGACGGCGTGATTTATTTGTTTCTCGAGGACCTCGCGGCCCCGCCCGATCCCATCGACGAGGGGCATCGGTTCCTGATGGTCCCGGCCATCCAGGCGAACGTCGATAGTAGCCAGCTCCGCACGCGCGTCTACGGCAAGGGCTACGGCGAAAATATCCTGGCCGATCTCGCCGTCGGCGAGACGCTGGTCCCCATCCAGGACGGCGTGACGTTTCCCCCGCTCGGCGGCCTGGCCATCCTGGCGACGACGCCCGACGGCGCGCAGTCCGAGAAGATCGCCTTTACCGGCGTGACGCTCGCCGAAGGCGGGACGCTGGTCGGCCCCGGCGCCGCGCCGACGGTCGCGCCCGTCCTGGGCCTGACGCCCGGCGCCGGCGTCACCGATGGCCATCACGACGTGACGGTCGTCTTTGTGACCGCGCTCGGCAAATCCATCCCCGGCCCGGCCGCCGGGATCGACGTGCCCGTCGTCCCGCCGCCGCCGACCGCTCCCGTCGCCGCCACGGCGGTCACGGGCACCGGCCCCGATCAGGGATCGCATGACTACGTCGTCGCGTTCGTGACGGCCTTTGGCGAGACGCTCCCCGGCCCGATCAGTAACGCGATCGGGACCTCGTCGACCATCGGGCAGATCGCCGCGCCGACGACCGCCATGTGGGCCGAGCATCCGCACCTCGCCGGCGGGAACCTCGACGTCGGCGCTCATGCGTGGAAAATCACCCTGGTCAACGCCCAGGGCGAGACGACGCCGGGCCCTGAGTACGGCTGGGAGAACATCGCCGCGGGGAATCAAACGATTAACCTCTACGACATCCGGCCCGGCCCGGCGGGGACCACGGCGCGCCGGCTGTATCGGTCGTTTAATTTTTCGGGCGTCTATAACCTCGTCACGACGATCCCGGACAACACGACGACGACCTACACCGACAGCAAGGCGACGGCGTCGCTCGGCGTCGCCGCCCCGACCGTGAACACGACCGGGACCGCGGTTCAGCGGATCCCCGTCTCGAGCATTCCGCTCGGCCCGCCCGGCACGACGGCGCGCAAAGTTTACCGGCGCTTCAACGGGGCCGGGACGTTCAAGCTCGTGACGACGATCGCCAATAACACCGGCTCAACCTTCAATGACTCGGTCGCCAATAGCGGCCTGGGCGCCGCGGCGCTGTCGACCCCGACCGCGGTCGGGAACCAGATCGTCGCCACGATCCCGAAAGGCGCGTCGGCCGTCACCGCGCGCGAGCTGTATATGTCGCCGGTCGGGAGCACGACCCGCAAGCTCGCGCTGGTCGTCGCGAACAACATCGACACGACCGCGACCATCGTCGCCTCGGATGCGACGCTCGCCGGCGCGGCCGGGGAACCCGTCGCCGATACTTCGGGCCTGCAACAACCGCAAGGCCAGGTGAACCCCGGGTCGCCGACGCTCCCGGTCGCGGCCGCGGCGACCTTCCGGCCGACCGGCGGCTGGGTCGTCCTGGGCGGCGGCCAGGTCGTCCGCTACACCGGGATCAGTGGGCAGTCGCTGACGGGCATCCCGGCCGACGGCGCCGGCGCGATCTCGATTACCGTCCTCTACGGCCAGCAGGCGCGCCCGGCGGCGATGCTGACCGGCGTGACGGGGATTCTCGTCCCGATCCTCAAGGGCGCCGCCGTGCATATCTGGGTGCAACGCGACGACCCGCTGGCGCAAGCCGAACAGGCCGCCCGGGCCGGCGGCGACGGCGTCGTCGAGCAGCTGCTGGTCGATACCCGCCGCGGCCTCGAGTCGCTCACCGCCCGGTGTGACGCGGACCTGGCGCTCTTTAGTCGCCCGATCGTGACCGTCTCGTATGCGACGCGCGACCTCAAGACCAAGAGCGGGAAACAGGTCGTGATCAATCTCGACCGCCCGCGCATCGCCGAGACGCTCACGATCCAGGACGTCACGATCACCGAGATCGACATCTCGCCGGGCCTGGCGCCGCGCTTCATGGTGCGCGCCTCGACCGTCCGGTTCTCGCTCGAGGACACCTTGCGGCGGCTCATCGCTGGCGGGTCGATCGCCGGGGGCTCGTCGTGATCGACCTCGTGCTGATCCTCGGGATCGCCGTCTGTGTCGTCGTCGCCCTGTTCACCCGCCCGCGGAAGGATAACCACCCATGACCGCCACGCTGCCCGATCCGATCGTCACGACGCTTCGCTCGTCGCTCGGGTATTACCTCTGCGCGGAGGGCGGCGGCGGCCGCGAAGTGCTGGCCGATCGGGTCCAGCCCGGGCCGTGGGAGCAGTGGACCGTCAGTCACAATGACGACGGCACCGTCTCACTCCAGGCCCATGATGGTCACTTCCTCACCGCCGAGATCGACGGGTCCGTCGCCTGTCGCGCGACGAGCTCGGGCGAATGGGAGCGGTACACGATCGAGGTCCGCGACGATGCGATCGTGTGCTTCAAGAGTTACCACGGCACCTACCTGCAGGCGCCCGCCGGCGGCGGCCCGGGCAGTGTCCTCGTCCAGGTCGACGCCGATCCGCCGCGCCCGGGCGAATGGGAATTCTTTGCCTCGAGCGTCAATTTCTGGGCGCCGCCGACCGCGCTCAATCCGAACTATCTGGCCGGCGTCCTGACCCGGACCGATCGCGTCGTCGCCGATGAGACCGGGCCGCGGATGCTGATGGGCTGTCACTTCATGGAAGGGTTCAGCGCCTACTGTCACGGCAAGACGATCGGCGCGCTTGACGTCGCGACCCAGCTCGACATCATCGCCGAGCGGTACGGGTTCGTCCGCAACCTCGACGTCCTCGGATTCTGGGATAGCAACCGGCCCGGCGATGTCGACGAGTGGGACGCCTGGAAGGGCCGCGAGGTGACGCCGATCGAATTCATCGCCAATAGCGGGCGCGTCATTCCGGCGACGCCCGACTACTGGGAGCGGAAGCGCGAATACGTGACGATGCTCCACGATCGCGGCCTCAAGATTTTCGACGACCGCGGCGATATGAACGCCTTTACCCATCAGCAGAAGATCGATCACATGATGCGGAATGGGCAGTTCTATCGCGACCTCCCTTTCGGGAAGGAGGTCCTCGCCGGCGTCTGGGCGATTAACGAGGCCTGGCAGAATGGCGGCGACGATCGGGCGCTGCTGCTCGAGATGATCGACGCCTTCGACGCCGGCGCGGGCTGGCTGCCCGCGGTCGTCGGCCTGTCGTCGCCGGGCGGGGATAGCGACCCCGACGCGCTCGCCGCCTGCGACCCGCCGCAAACATCCTGGGAGCCGGAGCTGCCCGACAGCTTCGCGTATTGGAGCGCGTCGCCGGCGACGGCGATCACCTGTCACGGCAACCGCGGCGATCACACCCATATCGTCGAGCATTATTTCGGCTACGGCTACGACGAAGAGATCCGCGACACCGGCCAGCCCGTGCAGAACACCGAGCCGGTCGGCGGCGGCGACGGGGTGAGCGTCGGCCAGGTCAACGATCCCGAGCTGCTCTGTGCGTTGACCGCGGCGGCGCTCCTGGGCGGGCAGGGCTGGACGTTCATGTCGGGCTCGGGCGTGTTTTGGGACGAGCCAATCGAGACGATGCCGGGGTTCGAAGAAGTCGCCCGGCTGCCGACCTTTCTCCCGACCGACATCGCGACGTTTCCGGTCGTCTGTCACGCCGGCACGCGCTTCCAGGGCGTCCGCATCCTGGCCGCCGTCGACCCGACGCGCTGCGAACACGCGATCGCCGAGGACGGGCGCTTTGTCCTGGTCGTGCACACTCAGGAGGCCGCCGGCAACGCCCTCCCGTGTGAGCGCGCCTGCGCGGACTTCACCGTGATCAACATGCTGACGGGGGCGATCGAGCGCACCGGCCCGCTGGCGGCCGGCGCCAGTTTCCAGCATGGCGGCGTCGCGCGCCTCGTCGTCGGGCGGCTCGAGGCGACGGCCGCGGCGGCGACCATGACGAGCTGGACGCACGCGATCGGGCTCGGCCGCCGTCGGGCCGGGCGTCTCGTCAACATTGCCCGTCGCCTGCCGGGCCGCGGCTGGACGGCGTAACGCACACACACGCACACACACAGGAGCCGACGATGCCGACGACACCCCGATCTCAATCTGCCCTCGCCGCTGATCAGAATTTCCAGAAACGCCTCGCCTCGCTCCTGACCTCGGAGGCGATCGTCGTCGCCAGTGAGGACACCGGGACCGAATTCCACCAACAGCGGCGCCAGCTCGCCCAGTCGATCCTGAACAACCCGACCCAGATGGCCTATAGCCTCGGGCCGACGATCACGAATGGGACCAACCTCGTCGCGGCGACGACGTCCTACAACTTCGAAGCCGGCGCCATTGAAACGAGCGCGACGGACCCGGAGATCCGATCGCAGATTGCGACGTTATGGAACGTGATGGCCGGCGCCTAACCCACGTCAACGGCCGCCGGGTCGGGTCCTGGGCGCCGCGGGCCGCGCTCGAGCCCGCGCCCGGGCCGACGTGCCCGAAGCATTGCGACACGGCGACGCCGCCCGAACACGGCGACGGCGATCAGTGGGTCTGTGTGTGTTGCGGAACGCAATTTACGTGGAAAGGGTCCCCATGATTACGCTCGACGTCGTCCTCCTCGGCCTCGCGCTCGTGTGTTTCCTGGCGTCGGCGGCGAACGTCTCGAGCCCGCGCGTCAATCTGATCGGGGCCGGGCTGGCCTTATGGGTCGCGTCGATCCTGCTCTGACGCACACACACGCACACACACAAGGCGGGCTCCCCTTCCCGGTCGACGACGTCGTCGTCCTCCGGGCGCGGCCGGATGGCTCGATTGAGGCCCGCTGGGTCGCCCACGACCTCTGTCAGGTGTTCCCCGACTGGCCGGCGGCCCTGGCGCGCGTCCCCGCTGTCACGGCCTGGCTCGGGCTCTCGAGCGGGATCAGAATTCGCCCCTGAACGTACGCACACACACCACGCACACACACCCATTTCTGATCTGCGTAATTGCGCCTAAATTTGGATATGGAAATTCCGGGCCGTGTGTGCGAGTGTTCCACGTGGAACGCTGTAAGTGATTGATTCTAATGGTGCGCCTGGCAGGGATTGAACCTGCGACCCCCGGTTTAGGAAACCAGTGGCCCGTGGCAAAAATGCCTGATTTTATTGATCGTTTTCACCGCGCACACACACCGCGCACACACACCGGGGCAAAAATCCCCTCAAATCTGCGTAATTCTGGACGCACACACACGCGCTCATTTCGTCGAGGGGACGACGTGAAACTCGCGGACCGTCGCGCCCGGTTTCGGGCTCTCGGGGAACCATCGCGCGCGCATCTTGTCGATCGCGCTCGCGACCCGGTCCGGGACCGCGGCCTTCGTATACCGCTCGGTCGTCTTGATGTCGGCGTGTTGGGCAATGTGTTTGACCGCGTGGATGTCGCCGCTCTGCCGGTAGGCGTCCGACAGGAACGAGTGCCGCGTGTCGTAGGGATTGCAATTGGGCGGGACGCTGGCGTCGAACTGCTCGAGCATGGTCCGATCGCCGGACTGCTCGGCCTCGACGACCAGGGCCTTCCGGCAATTCACGACGGCCCGGCGCCAACTCTTACGCATACTCGCGCGCGAGAAGGCCTGACCCCACAACGCGGCCCGGTCATAGTCGCGCAAGGCCTCGACGGCCGGCGGCAGGAGGTCGACCCAGGCGCCCTCGACGCCCTTCCCCTTTTTGCGGGCCGGGAGAAATAGCTTTCCTTCGCGGAAGTTCACGCGCTTGCGGTCCAGACGCATGAGGGACTTGTGTGCGAGCCCGGTCCAGGACATCACCCGGAGGCGGATCTTCGTTTCGCTGTAGTCGGGACGCGGGCCGCCCTTGTCGCCGCGCCCGCGGTCCGGCATGGTCGCGAGGATGCGCGCGAGGATCGGCATGAGGATCCCGCGGGGCTCGCCCTTGGGCGGCGGCAAGTAGGCGATCCCGTCCGTCGGGAGGATCAGGTCGTCGTCGTCGTCGGCGCCGAGGGTTTCGCGGAGGACCATCGCGAGCGCGCGCATCCGGTGATTGACGGTCGTCGGCGCGCGGCCGGCGTCGGTCCAGGCCTTGAGCTGGGCGCGGACCTGCGATCGTTTGAGCTCGGCGACGGGCTCTGCGGCGAGCGGGGCCGATCGCCAATGCGCGAGCAAGCGATGCTCGTCGGCGCGCTTGTCGTCGATCACGACCTTGCCATCCGCGCGCGGCGTCAACGGATGATCGTGGAGCCACAGATCGATCGCGGCGCCGAGTGATCCGGCCTCGCCGCCGCGGCGCGCGCGTTTCTGTCGCAAGTCCTCGAGCAATTGGAGGCGACACCGCACGAGCTCGAGATTGTTCTGTTTGGAATACGGAATGCCGTCGTCGTCGACCAGGGGAAACCGCACGGGCGGCGCGCTGATCAAATTCTTGCCTGAGCCGAGACGCGCGATCACGCTGATCCCATGCGCGTCCTGATAAATCCCTTCCGCGAGGGTAATGCGTGTGCGTTTCGCTCGTGGCATACACGCTTATTTTAGCTTAATTCTGAAACGGTTTAGTCGCTTTTGGGTTGACGCCGCCTCGATGGTGATTTAGATCCAGAAGACCGGCGCGGTCGATTCCAGTACGGGCTTTTACATTTCGGGCAGACCGCCGGCGCGAAACCTTCAGTCTTGGGGATCCATTCATGCCCACACCGCGAACAGCGCCATCCCAGATGCGTGATGGGGATTTGTTTGGCCATAGACGAGGATCGTTCCATGGCGGATACCGGCCCGACAATAACCCGTGCAAAGAAGATAACGCAATAGCTTTATTCTGACCGTAAGTCAATAGGACGAAAGACCGGGTTGTATGGGACCCCCCCCCGCGCATAAGATGCGCGTCCCACCGCTCGATTGTGTCGTGCTAGACAAATTCGCCCGGCCGTTGTTTCACTAGGAGGGGTTCATGGTTCAGCGTCGCAGCATCCCGAAACCCACACCCGCGAAAGTCACCGTGCCGCGCGCTCGGGATGCGGCCGTCGTCGACCTGAGTCACCTCCCCGTAATCCTCCGCCTCTCGGAAATGGCCGCGGTCTATCGCGTCAGCGCGCACACGATCCGCCGCGGCCTCCAGGACAATACGTTCCGCCCGCTGCCTTTTGAGAAATATCCGTACCGCTGGCTCCGGGATGACGTGATCCGCGACCTCCAGACCCGCCACCTGAAACTCAAGACCCGCCGGCATGGGTTCGCCGCGACGAAGGCGAAACGCCAGCTCGAGGCCAAGACCGTCGCGAAGTAGAGGCGACCATGTCCGGCCGGATCGTCTCGGCGGTGTTCGACTCCACGCTCCCTGCCTGGCTGAAACGCTATGCGGCGGCCTACGCGAGTTTCGCCGCGCCGGATGGCTCCAGGGTCTATCCGTCGCGCGCGCGCGTCGCTAGGCTCGTCGGACGGTCTGAGCGGTCTACGCAACGGGCGATCCAGGAACTCCGCCGCCGCGGGGTCCTCGCGCTCGAGCAGGACGCCGCCCCAAATCGCGCGCCGCGTTACTCGTTTCGGACGATGGCGCTCCCCCAAATCGGCGACCCGGATCAGCTCGGACTGTTTTCCACAGGGGGCGTACAAAAACCCCGAGCAAAAGACGCGGATCCGGATCTTTTCCACAGTCATGCACAGGGATTAACAGGACACGGGTGTCTCCCCCTGGGAGACACGGGTGTCTCCCGATCCGTCATTGATCCGTCAGTAGGTACTAGTACAAGGCGCGAGGCGCGCAAAACGGGGACGCGATGACCGTCGACCCAAATCCAGAGCTGTTCTATTTCGAGGTCCCGGGCCCCTTTGCGGTGAAGGGCTCGACGTTCAGCTTCAAGGATCGCCGCGGTGTGATCCGGACCAAGACCGACTGTAAGCACGGCCAGACCTTCGCGGCCGCGGTCCAGTGGGCCGCGAAACGCGCCGGCGTCCCGCTCATTCCGAAGGGCCGCGGCGTCACCGTGTCGGTCGTCTATTCGTTTGCCCGGCCCAAGGGGCGCGAACGCTGGCGGGTCGATCCGTGTGTCCGGCCGGACGTCGACAAGCTCTGTCGCGCGCTCCTCGATGCGCTCACCGGGATCGCGTATGCCGACGATGGCCAGGTCGTCGCGCTGTCGGTCCGGAAGATCTACGCGCCGATCGTCCGCGCGCGCGTCATGGTCCAGGCCGAACCATGAAGTGGCGCCCCTGGCTCTGTGTCGTGATCTATGGCGGACACGAATTCTATTTAACGTGGACGCGGGAACGGCTGTATCAGAAGTGTTTACGGTGCGGGCGTGAGAGTCACGGCTGGGACGTGCGCCCGTCGTTTCGGTATTGGTCGACATGGATGCGATGACACACGATCTCGGCCCCGCTGACGTCCTGAGCCCGACCCTCCAGATCCGCCTCGAGCTCCGCTCGCGGCCGGGTCGCTATCTCACCACGCTCACGCTTTGCGACCTGACCGGGCTCACGATCGCCCAGGTGAATCACGCGCTCTATCGGTTGACGAAGGAACACAAGATCCTGCGCGCCTGGCCCGGCCGGCGAGAAGGTCAGGCGTACGCGTGGAATTTTAGAGGAGTGAATTAATGAGGGGAGTCGGTGCCCGACAACGTGAACGCCGCGAACGCCTCCACCAAATGGCCTCTGATGGATATTCAGTACATCAGATCGCAACGGAGATGGGGATCAGTCGTTATTCCTGCCGTCAACTAGCGAAACGCGGCGGGATTGAGATACCAGCGGACCGAATGATGACGAATCTACATCACCACAAGGCGGGCCGCATCATGGACGCAATCGCGATGGATGCCGTCAACCTGACGGCTGACATCAACTTGATTGATTTCGCGGACCTTGAAGTGAGCCGTTATACCGAATGGATCCGGCAACTTAGTGTTGCGAGGAAATTACTCGGGCGGCTGATTGTGTCGCTCAGGGAACAACAACAAAGGAGTACGCCTTGTGAAAACACAGACCCCGTCGGAGACGGAAACGAAGATCCCGCGCGCGTCCAAAGTCCGGCCCGTGCCGATCAATCAGATGCGAACACCGCCGATCGGATTGATTCAGAGGAAGTTTCGCCCGGCGCAAGCCGAGAAATATGCAGCGAATCTTGACCTCGATAAATTAGGGCTGCCGGTGGTGAACTGGCGCGACAGTGTTTACTGGATTGTCGACGGCCAGCATCGAATTGCCGCGTTAAGACTCTACGGATTCAGTGACGAAACCACTCTTTCCTGCGAGGTCTACGAGAATCTATCTGACGTCGAGATGGCGGATCTATTCCTAGGGCGCGATGACCGGCGGCGCATCAGTCAATTCGAGAAATTCCTAGTCGCTTGTACCGCGAATAGGCCTGACGAAGTGCAAGTACGCCGATGCGTGGAAGCGCAAGGGCTGAAAGTCAGCCAACAAAAATCAGAAGGTTGTATTAGTGCGGTGACGTCTCTCTTGCGGACACATGAGCGAGTCGGCGACATCGTGCTTGGCCAGGTATTACGTGTCCTCCGGGATGGTTTCGCGGCTGACCCCGTCGCTTTCGATGGTCAAATCATCGAAGCAATGGGACACGTATTTAATCGCTACAACGGTAAGACCGACGCCGCCGAACTGGTAAAGGCACTCGCTCAGACACAGTATGGGGTCAATGGGCTACTACGGCGCGCAGAATCGCAACGCGTACGAACCGGAAATCAAAAGGTCCAATGCATCGCCGCGACCATAGTCGACATCCACAATAAGCGGGCGAAACGCAAGTTACCTTCCTGGTGGAAAGTGACAGAGCCGAAAGAGGCCGCGCATCACTGACGGGTGAACACAATGACAGTCGACGAACTACGCAAGGTAGTCGAGCGCCTGATCGAGGAGGGTCGTCTCGCGAATCCACAACAGATGCGTACCTTCGGGCCGCATGTGGTGATGGACATCGACGACCATATCTCAGACGAGGCCATAGGCGGCGGACGGATCCGGGTGGTCCTGCGCTCCCCTGCCGAGCTGATGCTGATTGCGCGCGCGCTCGAGGGTGAGGGGGCCGCCCCGATCGGGGGCCCTGATGGGGGCCAGGCCCCACCACGGCAGGGGGGCGGGTCCCGCCAGCAAGGGGGGCCCTAGTGCCGCAACTACCGGCCCGCCCGTGTCTCGAGCCGGGGTGTGTCGCCCTGGTAGGGGGCGGGGCGTCCCGCTGTACCATCCACGCACGTGACCACCGAGGCAGTCGCACGGCCCGCGGTTACGATGAGGATTGGCAACGCTTGCGATCGTGGTTTATGTCACGAGCCGAGAACCAACTGTGTCGATCGTGTCTCGATCGAAACGTGATCACCCTCGCGACTGATTGCGATCACGTCATTCCGTTTCAATCGATCGATGATCCGAAACGTCTCGACGCAAAAAATTTACAACCGCTCTGTTCGTCGTGTCACGCGATCAAGACTCGGGGGGGGCCGAAAAAAGTTTAATAACCGCGGCTTTCCAAACCATCCGGGCCACTGCTTTTTCAATTTGCAACGGCGCGCGACGGTTGCAACAGAATGGATCTCTATGCAACGCACACGAAAACGGCAACACCTGGGAACCGAGGCGATCCGGCTCGCCGAGCTCGGACTCTCCCCGACCGAGGTCGCCGCCAAGTTAGGCGTGAATCGATCCACGGTGCATCGGTGGATGGTGGCGGGACACGTGCCCGACACACGGGATCCGCGGGACCGTCCGGACGCGGTCCCAGCCGTGCCCGCCGTCGACCCGCTGACCGTTGACGCGACGACCTGGGCCGCGGCGATCCGCGCCGCCTATCCGCTCGACGCGACGGACGCTAAACTCGTCGACCTGGCCGACCTCGCGTTAACCGTCGCGCAGAACGCCGCCGAGCTCCCCTCGATCCGGCTCGCCGCCGTCGGCCGATTTCAGTCCGTCGTAAAACAGCTCGCGACGCGCATCCGTGCGACGACTGACGATCGCCCGCCGGCGCCCGTCGCGGCCCCGCCGACCGCGCGCGTCGATCCGCGTACGCTGCTGAACCCGACGATCCAATGATGAAATGATCCTCACCGTCCCGCACGATCGGATCCTCTGGCCGACGCTCGGCCCTGGCGTGTGTGATTTCATCGAACAGCATTTAGTCTTTGGCCCGGGCGATCTGCGCGGGCAGCCGGCGCGCCTCGACGCCGAAAAGGTCGCGTTGATCTATCGGATGTATGAGGTCTATCCGCGCGATCACCCGATGGCGCTCCGCCGGCGCTT
>Ga0137435_1000165_pt1 | contig 24538 bp, 25 predicted proteins | sample EasRivERMGT100_2_FD_104904 | JGI IMG/M metagenome (GOLD analysis project Ga0137435, IMG submission 104904) | Soil microbial communities from meander-bound floodplain in the East River, Colorado, USA - East River MetaG ERMGT100_2 | ecosystem: Environmental > Terrestrial > Soil > Floodplain ... | reverse complement strand
GTCTTCGCGCGGCACGAGTCGTGCCCGACGGGACGTCATGCGCCTTCTCACCGCGCTCGTGTGGTGCCCGGCTCTGCTGGCCATCTCCCGCTCAGCCGAGTGCACCCAGATACCACGCCTCGATCCCGGAGCGCGCATCCGGTTCGACGCCGTGAGCCTTGGCAGCCAGCTCACCGGTACGCTTGTGACGCGGGAGATCGACAGGCTCATGGTGAGAGTGGATGGCGATGCCCCCGGGCTCCTGCTCATCGTCCCGGCCGACTCGGTCACACGGATCGACGTGCGACGCGAGCGGCGCATGACAGCCGAAGGCGCGCTGGTCGGCATGCTGGGGGGTACGCTGCTGGCGGCGGTCGCTTCACCCGATTGGGTGGACGAAAATGGGGACTGCACGACGCTGCCGTGCCTGGCCCACAAAGTGTCCCCGAATCTCGACACACGCATGGCGGTATTGGGCGTCACCGGCCTCCTTCTGGGAACGATCATCGGATCGGAGACCAAGACCGCCGCGTGGGTGACGGTGCCGCTACACCAACTGAACATTGGCGCGACGCCGGAGGGCGGGCTCGCGCTGGGGTTCAGAATCTCTTTCTAAAGACCAATCGGGTATCTAGCGCGGCGGGTGACCCAGCGTGGGCAGCGCCTGGTCGAGAAAATCCTCCACCGGTTGGCGCCCGTTCGACCCCATGCGGTGCTCGTCCATGAGATTGATCGCCCGCGCGTTCGCCAGGGCCGACTCGACCGGGATGCCACGGTCTTTGATCAGGTACGCAGCCCACAGGTGACTCGCCCGCCACGCCACGGTACAGTGCAACAACACTTTCCCGTTCGCCGTCCGCACCGCCTCGGCGAACTGCGCGAGCGTGGCGGGAGCGTACGGGTACTCGCTGGTCCCCCGCACGGGCAGAAAGACGTACCGCATGCCGAGCTCCTTCACGAGCGCCGGCTCGTCGAACGGAACGTTTCTCGTCATTTCTTCCGGGGTCCGCAGGTTCACGACGGTCGTTACCCCTTGCGCCCGCAGCTCGCGGAGCGCGCGCTCCGTGGGCTGCCCGGTGACGAAGATGTCCTCACCCACGCGCGCGGCGCGCTCCAGGTACAACCCGGTCGTATCGAGGATGACCGGCGCGGGCACCGCGGTGATCGGCGCCGGCCGTGTGAACTGCTGTGCTTGAGCGACCTGGGGCGCGAGCGCAAGCGCACCCGGGATCATGGCAGTGATGACTGCTCGACACTTAATCATTTTGAACACCTCTCACTCCTCGAGTCTCGCACTGACCCGAAACGTATGTCCATCCGGGTGCCTGATGTGGCACTCGTGCACGTTCCAGGGCATATCGGTTGGCGGCCATGGAGCCTCGAGACCGAGCTTGAGAGCGCGCGCGTACAGCGCATCGACCTCCGCGGGGGAGGACAGCCACCAGCTCATCCACGTACAGCCGGCCTGATTGTCCCACGGCTCGCGCGGCTTGGGGCCGCCTCGAGCACCCTGGCCGTTCTGGCAGAGAAAAATCTCTGTAATCCCGGAGACAACGGCGCCGAACGTCGGGGGATCTCCATGCTCCCAGTGCTTCTTCCATCCGAGCTGCTCGAACCAGTCGAAGCTCTGGGCGAGACTCGAGACGTTCAGAATGGGGGTCACGTCGTGGACTAGCATGATCGGCCTACAGAACGGTCTGTGGATCCGTCAGCGGCAGGGTGAACGCCTCGGCCACACCCGGATACACGACTTTGCCCTCGACCACGTTCAGCCCAAGAGCGAGACTCGGATCCTTCTTGCACGCGTCCTTCCATCCCAGCCGCGCCAGACGCTTCGCATAGGGGAACGTCGCATTCGTCAGCGCCAGCGTCGACGTCCTCGGCACACCACCCGGCATGTTCGCCACGGCGTAGTGGATGATGCCATCGACCACGTACGTGGGATTCTCGTGTGTCGTCGGCTTCGTCGTCTCGATGCAGCCGCCCTGGTCCACCGCCACATCCACAATCACCGAACCGGGCTTCATCAGCTTCAAATCGCCCCGCTTGACCAGGCTCGGCGCCTTCGCGCCCGGCAGCAGCACCGCGCCGATCACGAGATCCGCTTTCTTGATCTGCTCGAGAATGTTGTGACGATTGGAGTACAGCGGATCGACGTTGGCAGCGAGCACATCGGAGAGGTAACGCAGTCGGTCGAGCGACACATCGAGCAGCGTGACGTGCGCGCCCAGGCCCGCCGCCATCTTCGCGGCGTTGGTTCCGACCACACCCCCACCGATGATCACCACCTCGGCCGGCAGCACCCCCGGGACGCCGCCCAGCAGAATCCCGCTGCCGCCGAACACCTTCTCGAGATACTTCGCCCCCTCCTGCACCGCCATCCGGCCGGCCACTTCACTCATCGGCGTGAGCAGCGGCAGCTCGCCAGTCGACAACTGGACCGTCTCGTACGCAATCGCGATGGCGCCGCTCTTGATGATCGCCTTGGTCAACGGCTCGGAGGCGGCAAAATGGAAGTAGGTGAACAGCACCTGGCCCTTGCGGATCTTCGGCCACTCGGGCTCGATCGGTTCCTTGACCTTCATGATCATCTCGGCCCTGGACCATACCGTGTCCGCCGACGGCGCGATCTCCGCGCCCACCGCGCGATACGCGTCGTCAGTGAAGCCCGAGCCGAGCCCGGCCCCCTGCTCCACGAGCACGGTATGACCGTCGCCCGCGAGCGACTGCGCTCCCGCCGGCACCAGCGCAACCCGGTGCTCGGCGGTCTTGATTTCCTTCGGCACGCCGACGATCACGCGTTGCCTCCATTGGGTCCGAGAGAGACGACCGTTTGCCGTTCGGGAGCGAAGAATTCCTCCGCAATCGCCGAGACTTCATCCGCCGTTAGCGCTTCGACCGTCCGCAACACCTCATCGAGACTGCGGTACGGCTCGCCGTACACCGCCGTGCTCGCCAAACGATACATCCGGGACGTGGGGCTCTCCAGCGACAGCATCAGCTGCCCCAAGGTCTGCTGTTTCGCGTCGTCCAGCGCCTCGCCGCGCAGTCCTTCTCGCGCCATGCGGGCAAATTCCCCGCGAATCGCCTCTTCGGCTCTAGCCGCCCGCGCGGGCTGGCTGCCCACGTACACCCCCGCCATGCCCACCGCCTGATAGAACGACGTGAAGCTGTAGATCGCGTAGGCAAGTCCCAGCTCCTCGCGGATGCGCTGGAACAGCCGGCTCGACATCCCACCGCCAAAGACGTTGGAGATGACGAGCATGCCGTACTTGCGGCGGTCGGCATAGGGAATGGTGTCCGTCGCGAACACGATGTGCGTCTGCGCCGTATCCTTTTCGAATGCGCGCCGTACGCCGCGTACCGCAGGTGGCACCGGCGGCACCGGCGGGGGATTCGGGTGATGGCCTGGCGCCTCGCCGTTGAACCAACCCTGGCGGTCGCATTCCTCGAGCAGCGCTTCATGAGTGAGATTGCCCGCAGCCGCGATGATGCAGTTGCCGGGGAAATAGGCGCGGCTATGCAGATGCTTCAGATCGTCGGCCGAGAGGGCGCTGACGGTTTCTTTGGTGCCGAGGATCTGGAAGCCGTAGGGATGCTGGGGCCACATCGTCTCGTAGGCGAGATCGAACACTTCGTCGTCCGGCGTGTCTTCGACGGTCGCGATTTCCTCGAGCACCACCTGGCGCTCGAGCGAGAGGTCGCTGTCACGCAGCATGGGCCGGCGCACGATGTCGGTCATGACGTCGAGCGCCCGCGCCAGATCGGCGTCGAGCACCCGCGCGTGATACGCGGTGGCATCGCGCGAGGTGTAGGCATCGAGCGAGCCGCCGCGCGACTCGAGCGCGAGCGCGATCTCCTGCGCCGTGCGCTTCGCAGTGCCCTTGAAGACCATATGCTCGAGCAGGTGCGACACGCCCATCTTGGGGCGCTGCTCGTGCGCGCTCGCGGTGCGCACCCACACGCCCACCGCCGCCGACCGCACGCTCGGCACCCGCTCGGAGAGCACGGTGATGCCGTTCGGCGCGGCGGTGCGGTGGATTTCCCGGTCCAGGCGGACCGTATCCAGCGTGGTGACCACGCTAGTTCTTCTCGATGAGCGCTTTCCGGGAGAGCCGCATCCGGCCGCGTTCGTCCACCTCGAGCAGCTTCACCTTGAGATGGTCGCCCTTCTTCACCACGTCCTCGGTCTTCTCGGTGCGGCCGTGCTGCAGCTCGGAGATGTGCAGCAGCCCCTCGACGCCGGGGATGATCTCGACGAACGCGCCGAACGCGGTGGTGCTCTTCACGACGCCCTCGTAGACCCTGCCGACTTCCGGTTCCTGCATGAGCCCCGATACCATATCCCGGGCCCGCTCCGCCGCCTCGCCGACGCCCGAGATCGTGACCACACCCGTATCCTCCACGTTGATCTGGGCACCCGTCTGCTCCTGGATACCGCGGATCGTCTTGCCCTTGGGACCGATGAGGTCGCCGATCTTGTCGGGCCGGATCTGAATCGTGAGGATGCGGGGGGCGTACTTGGACAGCTGCGAGCGCGGCTCGGGCATCGCCTGATGCATGATGTCCAGGATGTGCAGGCGCGCCGTCTTGGCCTTTTCGAGCGCTTCGCTAATGACCTTCCAGTCGAGCTTCTCGACCTTGATGTCCATCTGGATCGACGTCACGCCGTCCTTCGTCCCAGCGACCTTGAAATCCATGTCGCCGAGGTGATCCTCGGTGCCCAGAATATCGGTGAGGATCGCGGTCCGTTTGCCGTCGGTAATGAGGCCCATCGCGATGCCTGCGCACGCCGACTTCACCGGCACGCCGGCGTCCATCAAGGCCAGCGACCCGCTGCAGACCGTCGCCATCGAAGAAGAGCCGTTGGACTCGAGGACTTCGGAGACGATGCGGATCGTGTAGGGGAAGCTCTCATAGGGCGGCAACACCGCCTGCAGCGCCCGCTCCGCCAGCGCGCCGTGACCGATCTCGCGCCGGGACGTGCCGCGCACCGGCTTCACTTCACCGGTGGAAAACGGCGGGAAGTTGTAGTGCAGCATGAACGACTTCGTCGTCTCCTGCGCCACGTCGATCGAGTCGATCCGCTGCTCGTCATCGGTCGTGCCCAGGGTTACCGTCGCAAGTGCCTGGGTCTGTCCCCTCGTGAAAAGGGCCGATCCATGGGCACGGGGCAACCAACCAATCTCGCAGGCGATAGGCCGCACGGTGTCGAGGTCGCGCCCATCGACGCGCTCACCGGCATTCAGAACGCGGTCGCGCATCGTGTTGTACTCGATCCCTTCAATGACCTCGGCGATCTCGCGCAGCTTGTCGGGGAATTCCTCGGCGAGCTTTTCAATGATCGTCTGCTTGATGGCACTCAGGGCCTGCGTCCGCTCCGCCTTCTCCGCCAGCGTCAGCGCCTCGCTGACCTTGTCCTCCGCCAGCGCCTTCACGCGCGCCACGAGCTCCGGAGGAGGCTCGGCCTTGGTCCATTCCATTTTCGGCTGCTGGACCGCCTCGACGACCTGATCGGCGACCTCGAGCAGCTCTTTGATCCCCTTATGCGCGACCTCGAGGCCCTTGATGATCTCGGCCTCGGTCAGCTCCAGCGCCCCGCCCTCGACCATGACGATCGAATCGCGCGAGCCGGAAACGGTCAGATCGACATCGGAGAACTCGAGCTGCTGAAAGGTCGGATTGAGAATCCAGGCGCCCTCGACACGGCCGACGCGCACGGCGGCGATCGGTCCGTTCCATGGCACCTTCGAGAGCGAGAGCGCGGTCGAAGCCGCCACGACGCCCAGCACGTCGGCGTCGTTCTCCTGGTCGGCCGAGAGGACGTAGACGAAGACCTGCACTTCGTTCTTGAAGCCTTCGGGAAAGAGCGGCCGCACTCCGCGGTCGATGACGCGCGCCGAGGTGACCTCATCGTCGGAAGGCCGACCTTCGCGCTTCAAAAAGCCGCCGGGGATCTTGCCGGCGGCGTAGGCCTTCTCGCGGTATTCGACGGTGAGGGGGAAGTACGGCAGGTTCGAGACGTTCTCGGACACGGTGACGGCGGCCAGGACGACCGTTTCACCGAACTGCACGAGACATGACCCCGCCGCCTGCTTGGCCAGCCGCCCCGATTCAATTTTGAGGGTACGGCCGGCGAAATTCGTCTCTACTCGCTTCACTGCCTTGCCTGTCTAGAGCACTGGAAATGTGCTGGAGCGCCCCCCCGGGTGCTCTTCCGAGGCGGCCCAGCACGACGCCTGATGCGACCTAATGTCGGAGACCGAGCTCGTCGATGAGCTGCCGGTACTTCGCGAGATCGGTGCGCTTCAAGTACTCCAGCAGGCGGCGGCGGCGGCTGACCATACGCAGCAGGCCGCGTTGCCCGTGGAAGTCCTTCGCGTGGACCCGGAAGTGCTCGGTGAGGCTGTTGATGCGCTCGGTGAGCAGCGCGACCTGGACCCGGCTCGATCCGGTGTCCTTCTCGTGCAGCCCGTGTTTCCTGACCGGCGTCGTCTTGTCGTACATCGTCCCTGTTCCCTAATCGTTGGAAGCGCCGTAGGTTAACCGGCTTACCCCCCTTTGTAAAGTGGAGCCGTGACGAACGCCGCGACCGACCTGGTCGGCCAAACCCTTGGCCCCTACACCCTCGAACGGCTGCTCGGCCAGGGAGGGTACGCCTTCGTGTTTGCCGCCCGCCAGCCCGACGGCACGCCCGTCGCCATCAAGGTCCTGAAGCCCCGCTACGCCGGCGACCCGCAGTTCGAGTCCCGGTTCCGGAACGAGAGCGAGACCGCCGCCAAGCTCGAGCACCCGAACATCATTCGCATCCGCGCGGTCGCAAAGACGGGCGAGCACGTCTACTTCGCCATGGACCTGTGCGCGGACAGCCTCGGCGCCCGGATCGCCAGCGAGGGTCCCCTGCCGGAAGCCGGCATCCTGCGGCTCGCGCGCGACATCACCGCCGCGCTCGAGTTCGCGCACCAGCAGGGCGTGATCCATCGCGACCTGAAGCCCGACAACGTGCTGATTCGCTCGGACGGCGGGGCGGTCCTCACCGACTTCGGCATCGCACGCGCGGTGTCGGGGTACACCGCCTCGACGGGCGTGAACATGACGATCGGCACGCCGCACTACCTCTCCCCCGAGCAGGCCCAGGGGCGACCGCTCGACCCGCGCGTCGACTTCTACGCGCTCGGCGTTACCCTCTACAAGGCAGCCACCGGGGAAGTGCCGTTCAGCTCGAGCGACTGGTATGAGCTTGCCCGCATGCACGTGGAAGATCCGCCGCCTTCACTACGCAAGAAGCGGCCGGAGCTGTCGAAGCGGTTCGAACGTGTTGTACTGAAGTGCCTGGCGAAGCATCCCGACGACCGCTACGCGAGCGCCGGCGAGCTGCGGGCGGATCTCGACGACGTCGGGAAGAAACGCTCGTGGTGGGACGTGTGGTCCGGGTGATGCCCGCTATGCCCTGAAGACTCCGCGGATCGCTCGGATGATTCGCGAGAAGAGGCCGGGACGGGGGACGGGGGACGGGGGACGGGTCGCCACCGGGCCACCGCCCGCGAGCAGCGCCTGCACAGCCTGTCGTAGCTCCGCTTCATACCGTTTGGGAAAAGGCCGCTCGGCAAGGCGCACTTCGAAACCCGGACGCCCGGCTGTCGCCGAGAGCTCGATGAAACCTGGGTGAGCGCGCTCGATAATCTCCATCAACGCCTTTACCCCGCCCCCCCTCCCCCGTCCCCCGTCCCCCGTGCGATAGTACGCCGCCGTCACCACGGCCACGACCTGCTCCGCGGTGAGCCGTCCGGCGACGTATCCCTCGAGCACGTCGTTAACGGATGTTGCGGATGACATCGTTCGAGATCGCGAGGATCATGATCGCGAGCACGATCAGCATGCCGACCTGCGTCAGCCGCAGCCGGAGTTGCGGCGACAGCGGTTTGCGCCGGATGCCCTCGGCAATCAAGAACATCGCATGGCCGCCATCGAGCACGGGAATCGGCAGCAGATTGAGCACCGCGAGGCTCACCGAGAAGAACGCGATGAACATGAGGAACTTGTCGATGCCCAACCGCACGGCTTGACCGGAGACCTGGGCGATCATGATGGGGCCGCCGACCTCCTTCATCGACGCCTGGCCCAGGACCAGCCGCTTCACCCCGCCCACCACCGCGCCGATCTGACGCACCGTCTGGAGCGCCCCCACCTTGATCGACGTTCCGATCGGGAGCCGCTCCCTGGTCTCTGGAAAGTCACCTTCAGCCCCGATGAAGCCGAACGGGCGCGGCCGGGCGGATGTGCTGTCTTCGTCGGTTTGGGGGCGCGGTGTGACGGTCAGATCGACCACCTCGCCGTGGCGGACCACCGTGAGCGGCACCGGCCGTCCCGGATTGTACCAGAGCTTGAGCAAGAGATCGTTCCAGGACCGGATCGTGTCGCCCGCCGCGCGGATCACGAGATCGCCCGTCTTCAGTCCTGCGCGCGCACCCGGTTCTCCCGGAAACACCAAGCCGATGCGTGCCGGGGCGGACGGCAAGAGACCCCAGGCCACCAGGCGCACGCGCGCCGTCGTGTCGCGCGGCAGCCGTACCGTGATCGGCTCCGCGCGGCCGGCGACTTCAAGCACGGCCAGGGAATCCGCCTGGAGCATCCTGGTCTGGAGATCGGTCCACGACGTCACGGTGTCACCGTTCAGCCGGATGATGCGATCGCCGCGCCGCAGGGTCGTCAACGCCTCCGTGCCGGGCGGCAGCGCGCGCGCGAGCACCGTGTCCACTTGCGTCGTCGACCGCACCGGCACACCGGAGAACGCCGCCAGGCCCGCATAGATGAAGAACGCGAGCACGACGTTCATCGTCACGCCGGCGAGAATCACCGCCATCCGTGCCCACAACGGCTTGTGGTCGAAGGCGCGCGCCGGATCGATCGCGACGCCGGCTTTGCCGCCCTCCAGCTCGCCCACCATGCCTTCTTCCTCGAGCCCGGCCATCTTCACGTAGCCGCCGAGCGGGATCCACGAAATCCAATACTCGGTCTCACCGCGTTGCCAGCCGATCAGCGGCCGGCCGAAGCCGAGCGAGAAGCGCAGGACCTGGATGCCGACCGCCTTCGCAACCAGAAAGTGTCCCAGCTCGTGCACGAAGATCAGCACGCCCAGCACGATGACGAGCGACAGCAGCGTCAGGAGCATGCGACCTCATGCGCCAGGCGCCGCGCTTCAGCATCGGCCGCCAACACCGCCTCCAGAGAGGAGGCCCCGGCTCCCAGCTCCCGGCTCCCGGCTCCTAGAACTCGCTCGATGATCTCGGCAATGCGGCCGAACGCGATCTTCTCGTCCAAAAACAGCTGCACCGCGACCTCGTTGGCGGCGTTGAACATGGCGGGCGCCGTGCCGCCCGCCCGCGCGGCGTCACGACCCACGACGTAGGCGGGGAACCGCGCCGGCTGAAGCGCTTCGAACGTCAGTGCTCCCGCCGCCACCGGATCGAACCGGCGCACGCCATGGTCGGGCACCCGGTCCGGGTAGGTCAGCGCATAGAGTATTGGCAGCTCCATCGTGGGGAATCCCACCTGCGCCAGCACCGAGCCGTCCACGAACTCGGCGAATCCATGAATGACGGACTGCGGATGAATGACCACCTCGATCTGGTCATACCCCACGTGGAACAGGAAATGTGCTTCGATCACCTCGAGCGCCTTGTTCACGAGCGTCGCCGAATCGACCGTGATCTTCTTTCCCATGGTCCAGGTGGGATGCTTGAGCGCCTCCGCGACGGTCGCGCGTGACACGCGCTCCGGACTCCAGGTGCGGAAGGGACCGCCCGAGGCCGTGAGGATCAGGCGCGCCAACTCCGTGGACCGCCGGCCCGTCACGCACTGGAGCACGGCGCTGTGCTCGGAGTCCACGGGCACGATTTCGCCGCCGCCCTGGCGCGCCGCGCGCGCGACCAGCTCGCCCGCCATGACCAGCGTTTCCTTATTGGCGAGCGCCACGCGCTTCCCTGCTTTCAGCGCGGCCAGCGTCGCCTCGAGCCCCGCAGCACCGACGATGCCGTTGACGACGATCTTCACGTCAGGATGCGTCGCTGCTTCCACGAGACAGGACGAGCCGTTCCGGCTCCCGGCTCCCGGCTCCGAGCTCCCATTGACCAGGCCTACAAATGCCGGGTTCCACTCTCGCGCCTGCTGATTCAGCAGATCCTTATTGGAGTGGCCGGTGATGGCGACAACACGGAATCTCTCCCGCTGTCTGGCCAGCACCTGGAGAGTTGATCGACCAATCGAGCCGGTCGAACCGAGGATGGCGACGCCGACGCTCATATCACTCCGAACATGCGATACAGTCCTGCCGCCACGGGGATCACGAAGTATAGAGAATCGAGCCGGTCGAGCACGCCCCCGTGGCCCGGAATGAGCGACGACGAGTCTTTGAGCGCGACTTCCCGCTTGAGCAGGGACTCGGCCACGTCACCGATTTGCCCCACCAGCGATACGACCAGCCCGAACAGCAGCAATTGCCCGTCGGTAAAGTGCCATCCCTGACGATTGAGCACGAACTTCCCGATGGCGAGCGCCGTGATGATCCCACCCAGCGTACCGCCGATCGCGCCGGAATAGGTCTTCTTGGGAGAAAGGATCGGGGCCAGCTTGGGGCCACCGAGCGCCGACCCCGTTGCCATCGCGGCGGTGTCGCAGATCCACGTGATCACGAGCGGAAACAGCGTAAGCATGAAGTAGGCGCCCGGTCGTATCACCGCGACGCCGCCGTGGCGAATCGCGATCAGGAACGACAGCAGCCCCGACGCATACAGCGCGCCGAAGATCGTCACGGCGATCGCCGTGAGCGGGCGTGCGGTGGGTCCGCGCCGCCCCATCGCGATCGTCATGACCACCATCAGCCAGACGGCCGCGAGATACAGCGCGGGCTCGGCCCAATGGATCTCCGATCCCTTCGCCCAGTAGGCGAGCACCGGAATCGCCGCGGCGGCGAGCCAGCCGGTACGCTCGAGCGGCTCGATACCCTGGCGGCGCGCGAAGTCGTAGACCTCGCGCGTGCCCAGCACGCCCAGCACCGCCAGCACACCGGCGAGCACCCACCCGCCCAGCCAGATGACGCCCGCGACCAGTGGAATGGCGATCGCCGCCACCACAATGCGCTGCACCAGATTTTTGGAAGGCATCAGGACGCGGTGACTTTCCCGAAGCGCCGGTCGCGGCGCTGATAATCGAGGATCGCGTCGAGCAGCGTACGCCGATTGAAATCCGGCCAGAGCACGGGAGTGATGTACAGCTCGGTGTAGGCGAGCTGCCAGAGCAGAAAGTTGGACACGCGCTGCTCGCCCGAGGTGCGGATCAGGAGATCGGGATCGCCCCATGGCGCCGTGTAGAGCTTGCTGCGGATCGCTTCCTCGTCGATGTCTTCGAGCTTCTTCGTCCCCTTGAGCACCTCTTCGGCGAGCAACCGCGCCGCGCGCGCGATCTCGCCGCGCGACGAATAGGAGATGCACAGGTTCAGATGCAGCTTCTCGCCCGAGGCCGTCTCGCGCTCCACCCGCTCGACCGCCGCGCGCCCACCCGGGGTGAGCCGGGCGCGATCGCCGAGCACGTGGACCTGCACGCCCTGGTCACGCAGCTCGGCGACTTCCTGCGCGATGTACTCCTCGAGCAGGTCCATCAGCGCCGAGATCTCGGGCGCCGGCCGGTTCCAGTTCTCCTCCGAGAACGCGAACAGCGTCAGCACCTCGACGCCCGCCTCGATCGCGCCTTCGACGACTTCGCGCACGGCCTTCATTCCCGCGCGGTGGCCGAACGGCCGCGGCAGCCGGCGCTCGCTCGCCCAGCGGCCGTTGCCGTCCATGATGATCGCGACGTGGCGCGGAACCGGACCGGGGAGCATCAGACTTCCATGATCTCCGCTTCTTTGCCCTTCACGGCCGCGTCCACCGACTTGAGGTGCTCGTCGTGCTGCTTCTGCACTTCCTTCTCGGCGTGCTTTTGATCGTCGGAAGAGACGTGCTCGGTCTTCTTGATTCTGTTCATCGTCTCGGTGCGCGCGTGCCGGATCGCCACGCGGCCTTCCTCGGCGAGTCTGTGGATCACCTTCACCAGCTCTTTGCGGCGCTCTTCGGTCAGCGCCGGAATCGGAATACGAATGAGGTTGCCGTCGTTGGAGGGCGTGAGCCCGAGATCCGATGCGAGAATGCCCTTCTCCACGGCCTTGAGCAGCCCTTTGTCCCACGGCTGAACCGTGAGCAGCTTCGGCTCCGGCGCCGCGACGCTCGCCACCTGGGTCAGCGGCATCTCGTTCCCGTACGCCTCGACGCGCACCAGGTCGAGCAGCGCCGTCGTCGCCTTGCCCGTGCGCACGGTCGTGAATTCGCGCTTGACGGCTTCGACCGCCTTGTCCATCAGCTGCTTGGCGTGCTTGACGTGATCGCTCAGCGTGGGAGTTGGGGCAGGAGTCATTGGACGATCGTGCCGACGCGCTCTCCGGCCAGGACCCTGGCCGTCGCGCCGGGCTGGTTGATGTTGAACACCACGATGGGGAGCTTGTTCTCTTTGCACAACCCGAAGGCGTTCGCGTCCATCACGGCGTAGCCTTTGACGAGCGCTTCCTGGAACGTGAGCGTCGGCAGGAACTTGGCGGACGGGTCCTTCCTGGGATCGGCCGTGTAGATGCCGTCCACATTCGTCGCTTTCAAGATGACCTGGGCTTCGATCTCGAGCGCACGCAAGACCGCGGCCGTGTCGGTCGAGAAGTAGGGATTGCCGGTGCCACCCGCGAAGATGACGACGCGGCCCTTGTCGAGGTGGCGCACGGCGCGCCGCCGAATGTAGGGCTCGGCCAGCTCTTCCATGCGAATCGCCGTCATCACGCGCGTGTCGACACCCTTCTTCTCCAGAATGTCCTGCAGCGCGAGCGCGTTGATGATCGTGGCGAGCATGCCCATGTAGTCGGCGGAGACGCGATCCATGCCCTGTTCGCTCGCCGTGGTGCCGCGCAGGATGTTGCCGCCGCCGATCACCAGGCCGAGCTGCACACCCGTCGCGGCAACCGCCTTCAGCTCATCGGACAGCCGCTCGATGACGCCGAAGTCGATGCCGGAAGCTCGCCCACCAGCGAACGCCTCTCCAGAGAGTTTGAGCAGCGCGCGCTTGTAGGCGAGCTTCGCCACTTAATTGCCTCCGAGCTCGAACCGGGCGAACCTGCGAACCTCCACCTTCTCGCCCGTCTTGCCGGACAGCGCCTTGACCAGGTCACCGACGGTCTGCTTGTCGTCCTTCACGAACGGCTGCTCGAGCAGCACGTTCTCCTGGAAGAACTTCTTCAGCTTCCCTTCGACGATCTTCTCTTTCACCGCGTCGGGCTTCTTCTCTTCGGCGACCTGCGCCCGATAGACGCGGCGCTCGCGCTCCACAACCTCGGCGGGCACGTCCTCGGTGCGCACGGCGATCGGCCTGGCCGACGCGACGTGCAGCGCGATGTCCTTCGCGAGCTGACGGAACTCGGCCGTGTTGGCGACGAAGTCGGTCTCCGAGTTGAGCTCGACCATGGTCGCCACTCTGCCGTTGAAATGCAGATAGATCTCGATCACGCCCTGGCCGGCGGCGCGGTCCGCGCGCTTCTCGGCGCGCGCGGCGTACTTCACGCGCAGCAGATCCTCGGCCTTCGCCATGTCGCCGCCCGACTCCTCGAGCGCCTTCTTGCAGTCCATCATTCCCGCGCCGGTCTTATTGCGCAGCTCGGCGACCATCTGCGCGGTGATCCCTGTCGTCTTCGTTGTCATTGCTTCGCGTGTCCTTTCACGTCCTCATAAAAACGCCGCCCTCGCCGTGGAGCCCGGGGGCGGCGGTCGGTGGTTCATCCTGCCGAGTTTGTTACGACTCGCCCCCGCTCACGGGTTCCGCCGGGGCCGGCGCTTCCTCCGTCTTCATGCGCGCCGCGATCGCTTCGGGCTTGGGCCGGCGCTTGCGGCGAGCCGGCCGCTTCTTGCGATCGCCCTCGGCGTCCGTCTCGCCCGTCTCGGTCGAGTACGTCGATCCTTCGCCCTCTTCGCCTGTGGCAGCGTCGCGCAGCGGCATCTGGCGCCGCGCTTCGGCGATCACGTCCGAGATCGCGTTCGTGATCAGCGAGACCGCGCGAATCGCGTCGTCGTTCCCCGGAATCGGCACGGTGATCAGGTCGGGATCGGCGTTCGTATCGACGATCGCGACGACCGGGATGCCGAGCTTGTTCGCTTCAGCGACCGCGATGCGCTCCTTCTTGGCGTCGACGATGAACAGCGCGCCCGGCAGCCGGCCCAGGTTCTTGATACCCGCGAGGTTCTTGTCGAGCTTCGAGCGCTCGCGGTCGAACAGCAGCTGTTCCTTCTTGGTGTAGTTCGTGAAATCGCCGTCCGCCGCGCCCTGCTCGAGGTCCTTGAGCCGCTTGATCTGCTTCTTGATCGTCTGGAAGTTGGTCAGCGTCCCGCCCAGCCAGCGCTCCGTGACGTAGAAGGCGCTGCAGCGCTTCGCTTCCGCTTCCAGAATCCCCTTGAGCTGCTTCTTGGTGCAGACGAACAGGACGCCTTCGCCCTTGAGCACGACGTTGCGCAGCAGCTCCTGAGCGACTTCGAGCTGACGCATGGTCTTCTGCAGGTCGATGATGTAGATGCCGGAGCGTTCGGCGAAGATGAAGCGCCGCATCTTCGGATTCCAGCGGCGCGTCTGATGGCCGAAATGGACACCTGCTTCCAACAACTCCTGCAACTGAGGCTGAGGCATTTACTCCCTTTCTTGGGTTGTTTCCGCCGCCGCTCTCATCTCTCGCTCAACCCCGGAGGGACCCAGAGCGAGATCAAGCGGCGTGAGTATTTGAACGATTACCGCTTGCTGAACTGGAATCTCTTCCGAGCTCCAGCACGACCGGGCTTCTTGCGTTCCACGGCACGTGGATCGCGCGTAAGCAGCCCTTGCTCACGCAGTTTCTTGCGGTGTCTGTCATCGGCCAATACAAGGGCGCGGGCGATCCCGAGACGCATCGCGCCCGCCTGCCCCGTCAGACCGCCGCCGACCACGCGCGCCTTCACGTCGAACGCGCCGAGCGTGTCGGTCGCCGTGAACGGCTGCTGAATGTGCGACACGAGCGAGGGCCGGGGGAAATAGTCACCCAACGTACGCCCGTTGATGCTCCACTTGCCGGATCCCGGCGTCAGATAGACGCGCGCGATCCCGAGCTTGCGGCGGCCGATCGCGTGCCAGCGCAGCTCCGGTGTGATCGCGCTGCTCACTTGGCCTCCACGGCGACCAACGGCGTCGGCTGTTGCGCGGCATGCGGGTGCTGAGGTCCCGCGTACACCTTCAGCATTTGCTTCACGTGCTGGCGCGACAACGTCGTCTTTGGCAACATCCCCCACACCGCTTTCTCGATGACGCGCTCGGGATGCTTCCCGAGCACTTTCTTCACCGGCGTGAACCGCTCGTGGCCCATGTACCCGGTGTGCCGGAAGTAGCGCTTCTGCTCGACCTTGCGGCCCGTCAGCTGCACCTTCTCGGCGTTGATGACGATGACGAAATCGCCGCCGTTCGTGTGCGGCGTGAACGTCGGCTTGTGCTTGCCACGCAGGATTTGCGCGATGCGGCTCGCGAGCCGGCCGAGCGGCTGCTCGGCGGCATCGACCAGCCACCAGCGGCGCTCGATGTCCTGCGTCTTCAGCGTGTACGTCTTCATGCCCGACTTGTGTCCTGGTTTTGGCAGACGCGAACTCTAACCGGGCCGTAACCGGGTGTCAACTCTGAGGTTGGGCGAGCGTGACGAGCGGCGTCCCCTTCTCGACGCGATCGCCCGCCTTCACATGGACCTGCTCGACGACGCCACGCGTTCGCGCCCGGAGCTCATTCTCCATCTTCATCGCTTCCACGACGACCAGGCCCTGTCCGGCCTCGACGGTCTGCCCGCGGGTCACTTCCACTCGAACGACGAGCCCCGGCATCGGGGCCTTCACCACACCGCCGACCGCTTCCTTCCTCCCCCCACCCGTCAGCGCCTCGATCTGCTTCGCCCGATCGTCCTGCACCTCGATCTCGAACCGCTCGCCGGCGGCGCCCAGGGCCCAGCGGCGGTTGTCGAGCGGCTGGCAGGCGACGGTCCAGGACTGCTTGCCGAGCAGCAGATGAATGAGCGGCGTACCGGGGATGGCGGCCCAATGCGACTCCAGCCGCTCGCCATCGATGGTCACAGCCCCACCCTCGACGTCGATGACGTAGACCCGACTCCGAACCGTCACGTGGTACTTCATCGAATTCCCGTCGGCTGAAGCCGGTATCTCATGCGGCCTCCAGGACGGCCACGGTTTCCACGTGCGCCGTCTGCGGAAACAGATCGAACGCCCGGACCGCCTTGAGCTGATAGTTCACGTTCAGGCGCGACAGGTCTCTCGCCAGCGTCGCGGGATCGCACGAGATATAGACGAGCTTCGCCACGGGCTCGGACGTGAGCCTCAGTGAGATGTCCCAGTGCAACCCGCCGCGCGGCGGATTCACGACCACCGCATGCGGCGGCGGGAGGCTCGGCAACACGTCCTCGGCGCGCGCGGCGATGAAGCGCACGGCGGGGAGCCGAGTGCGCCCCCACGTAACGGCCTTCTCGTCCGCATCCACGCTCACCACGCTCGCGCCGCGCTCGACGAGCAGCGCCGCGGTGTCGCCGATCCCTCCATACAGATCCCACACCGTCTGTCCCTTGACGTCGCCGAGCTGTTCCACCGCCCACTGCCGCGTGAGCATCCCCATCCCAGGGTTGACCTGCTCGAACGCGGTCGCGGGAAAGCCGGTCTCCGGCCCCGCCACGACGCGTGCGGCGCCGTCCACTGGCTGCCACCAGCACACCACGGCTCCCTGGACGACGTTCGCGAGCGCGTGCTGCAGCTCCTGTGCGTCGAGCCACGGCTCGCCGGCCGATTCGGCGATGATGTGGCGGCGCTCCTCGCGATCGAGGCGCAGCGTGAGCCGCGTCAGCGGCTGCGGGAGCATCGCGAGCCGGCTCCGCATTTCCCGCCACAGAGCCATGAGCTTGAAGTCTGTGATGTGGCAGTCAGCAAGCGGGAATGCAAAGTTGGGCCGGTCGTAGGGGTGCAGACCGACGGTCAGGCCGTTCGGCCGTCCATCCGTCGTCTTCGCCGCCATGGAGATTTTCGAGCGATACCGCCACTCTTCGAGGGCTTCGACGATCTCGGGATCACCGACGTCCAGCTTCCCGATCCGCCGCAACGTGTCGCCCACGATCGCTCGCTTCGCGCTGAGCTGCGCGTCGTAGGCGATATGCTGAAGCTGGCAGCCGCCGCAGTGATCGTGCGTGTAGTGCGGGCACGGCGGCTCGACGCGATTCGGACTGGCCGCGACGATCTCGCCGACTTCCGCGCGTGCGAAATTGCGATGCCGTTGGAGCGAGCCCTCGCGCAACCGAATCCGGTCACCCGGTGCGGCGCGCGGCACGAATACCACGCGCCCGTCGCTGAGTCTGCCGACGCCATCGCCTCCCACCGCTATCCCGGTGATCGTCACGATGTCGCTCACTCGAGCCCGTCTCGCAGATTCATCCGCCGGCTTTCGGTCACCCATGTCGACGGCTCGACGGCCGGACGGCCTGACGGCCCCGCCTGTACGGAATCTCGGGCCACCGGTCCGACCGGCCGGCCGGCCGGCCGCTCCTCGTCGGCAACGAGCGCGGCCGCGACCGCGAGCGCGCGCTCGAGGCCGGGCCGCGGCGCCGCTGCCAGCACGCGCGCTCCCGCCCGCTCCAGATACGTGATGTCGATGTCGCCCTTGATGAAGGCCGAGTCCTCCATCACGCGCAGGTGAAACGGTTGGCTGGTCGGCAGCCCGACGATCACGAGCTCGCTCAACGCGCGCCGCATGCGTTGAATCGCGACCTCACGCGTCTCGCCCCAGGCGATCAACTTCGCGAGCAGCGGGTCGTAGAACAGCGTGACATCGTTCCCGGCCTCCACTCCGGAGTCCCAGCGAATGCCCGGCCCACTGGGCACCCGCAGGTACTGCAGCACGCCCGTCGCCGGCAGAAAGTCGTTGAACGGATCCTCCGCGGTGATCCGGCACTCGATGGCATGGCCGCGTGGATGCAATTGGCCACCCGGACCGGTCGCGCCGTGCACCCGCATCGCCTGGCCACCCGCGATGCGGAGCTGCTCGCGGACCAGGTCGACCCCGTACACCAGCTCGGTGACGGGGTGCTCGACCTGGATGCGCGTGTTCATTTCGAGAAAGTAGAACTCCCCGGAGGCGGCGAGCAGGAATTCGATCGTGCCGGCGCCGACGTACCCGACGGCGCCGGCGGCGCCCGTCGCCGCTTCGGCGAGGCGACGTCGCAAGGCCGGTGAGACGGCCACCGATGGGGCTTCTTCGATCAGCTTCTGATGGCGCCGCTGGATGCTGCACTCGCGCTCGCCCAGCGCGACCACCCGGCCGCGATGATCGGCGAGAATCTGGATCTCGATGTGGCGCGGCCGCGTGAGGTACTTCTCGAGGTAGACGCCGCCGTCGCCGAATGCCTTCTGCGCTTCACGCCGCGCCGCCTGGAATGCGCTCTCCATCTCCCCGTCGTTGGCGACCAACCGCATTCCCTTCCCCCCGCCGCCGGCCACCGCCTTGAGCAACACCGGATAGCCCAGCCGCTTCGCCTCCCGCCGCGCCTCACCCGGTTCGCGCAGCGGCGTCGCCGTCCCCGGCACGACCGGCACACCGGCCGCCTGCATGCGGCGCCGAGCCTCGGTCTTGTCCCCCATGGCGCGAATCGCGCTCGCCGGCGGGCCGACGAAGATCAGCCCGTTCTGGACGCACGCGTCGGCGAACGCGGCCCGCTCGGAGAGAAAGCCGTAGCCGGGATGCACTGCCTGGCAGCCCGTGTCCTTGGCCGCCGCAATCAGCTTTCCGATGTCGAGATAGGACTCCGACGACGGCGCGGGACCCAATAGGACGGCGGCATCGGCGTCGCGGACATGGGGGGCGAGCCGGTCAGGCTCGGAGTAGACCGCCACGGCGTCGAGGCCTTCCTCGTGACACGCGCGAATCACGCGAACCGCGATCTCACCGCGGTTCGCGACGAGGACGCGTTTCAACGACACCCTACCTCAGCCTCGACGCCAAAGGTCTCAAACGCCTCACACAGCTCACCGACGTTCTCCGCCGCCCGCCGATACAACGCCACAGCCGGCGCGGTCCACGTCTCGTGCTCGTCGATCGCCAGCCGCAGCGCCGCGAATACGAAGTCCCGTGCCGGAACACGATCGGCCTTGGACTCCTTCCCCGTGACCCAGACGAGGGGACGCTTGTTCCACTTCACCGATGGCCGGACCTCTGGGGGGCGCTCAAAACCCATGCTGGCGCACACGGCGCGCGTCTGCGACAGCGCGCGCAGCGAAGGGTCGCGGGCCTTGAGCTCGCGCAGCACGCGGTGGCGCAGCACGCTGTCGCCGCGCCAGCGGTCCATCGGCACGACGACGAGGTCGGGCCGGAGCCCGCGCCCGAACCGCAAATACCACGCGGCCTGCGTGTCGGTCTCGCCCGCGGTCAGCAACAGCCCCTGATGCGGGCATGCGCGCAGCAGGTTTTCCCCCAGCTCTTCGAGCACGGGCGGCAGCCGTAACTCTTCGGGCAGCGTATGCCAGGTCAGCGTCGCCGCCGCCGCGCCCGCGCTTTCCCAGTCGACAGACGCGCGCTCGCCCACGGTGTGGACGCGAAACACGCGCGCCGAGTCGGCGGTGCGCGTGCCCGGGCCCCAGCGGAGGGCGCGATCGAATGCCAGCTGCGCCGTGTCGAGGGTGCCGTGCGCCGCCACCGTGTCGACCGGCACTGGTCCTCGATGCGCGTGGTACTCGGCGCCACGCTGGAGATAGAACCGTCCCAGCTCGAGCCAGGCGGGGGCGTCGGTCGAGTCGGCCATGACGCGCGCCCACAGCGCCGCTCGCAGCGAGTCGGGAGGGGTGGGACTCTGAGCCAGCAGGACCGCCAGCGCGGCCTTACAGAGGAATGTTGCCATGCTTCTTGGGCGGATTCTTGCCGCGCTTGGTCTCGAGCGTGAGCAGCGCCTCGATCAACCGCGGCCGTGTGTCGCGCGGATCGATGATGTCGTCGAGATAGCCGCGCGCCGCCGCCCGATAGGGATGGGCGAACTTTTCCCGATATTCGTTGGTACGCGCTTCGCTCGCCTCTCCTTTATACAGAATCTCCACCGCCCCTTTCGGTCCCATCACCGCGATCTCCGCCGTGGGCCACGCGACGTTGTAATCCCCGCGGATGTGCTTGGAGCTCATGACGTCGTACGCGCCGCCGTACGCCTTGCGCGTGATCACCGTGAGCTTGGGAACCGTCGCCTCGCAGTACGCGTACAGCAGCTTCGCGCCGTGCTTGATGATGCCGCCGTGCTCCTGCGCGACGCCGGGCAGGAACCCGGGCACGTCTTCAAAGGTCACGAGCGGAATGTTGAACGCATCGCAGAAGCGAATGAAGCGCGCGCCCTTGAGCGACGCGGCGATGTCGAGCACGCCGGCCAGCGCCGCGGGTTGATTGGCCACGATTCCCACCGGCCGCCCCGCCAGCCGCGCGAATCCGACGATCAGATTGTTGCCGTAGTCGGGCTGGACCTCGAGAAACTTGCCGTTATCGATGATGTGCTTCAGCACCTCGTGCATGTCGTAGGGCTTCGTCGGCTCATCCGGCACCACCTCGAGCAGCGCTTCCTCTCGGCGGTCGGAGGGATCGTCGGTCGTGCGCACCGGCGGGCTGTCGAGATTGTTGCCGGGGAGGAAACCGAGCAGCGTGCGAATCGCGGTGAGCGATTCGAGCTCGGAATCGTGCACGAAGTGTGCGATGCCGGACGTCGCGCCGTGGATGTCGGCGCCTCCGAGCTTCTCGAAGTCGACTTCTTCGTGCGTGACCGTTTTCACCACGTTCGGGCCCGTCACGAACATGTACGAGATGCCGCGCACCATGAAGATGAAGTCGGTGATCGCGGGACTGTACACCGCGCCGCCCGCGCAGGGGCCGAGGATCGCGCTGATCTGCGGGACCACGCCCGAGGCCAGCGTGTTGCGGAGGAAGATGTCGGCGTACCCACCGAGCGACGCGACGCCTTCCTGGATCCGCGCGCCGCCGGAGTCGTTGAGCCCCACCACCGGCGCGCCATTCTGCATCGCCAAATCCATCACCTTGCAGATCTTCTCGGCGTGCGCCTCCGACAGCGCGCCCCCGAAGACCGTGAAATCCTGCGAAAAGACGTAGACGAGCCGGCCCTCGACGCGGCCCCACCCCGTCACGACGCCGTCGCCCAGGTACTTCTGGTCCTCGAGGCCGAAGTCGGTGGCGCGATGCGTGACGAACCGATCGAGCTCCACGAACGTCCCCGGATCGAGGAGGACGTCGAGGCGCTCGCGCGCCGTCATCTTGCCCTTTGAATGTTGAGTCGCGATCCGTTCGGTTCCGCCACCCTGCTCAGACTCGGATCGTTTTTGCTGCAGCAGTTCCAGCTTTTCGCGCATGGACATGAGGCGAGAATCTAGGACCGGAAATCAAAAGGGGACAGGATGTCCTGTCCCCTCATGACTATGCACCGCTGTGCGTCTACGCGTCTAGCTTTTGCATGTCCTCGCCTGTAGGCGCCGGGGCGGGAACCGGAATGATATCGTCCTTGGGGAACCCGGTGGCAGCGAGGACGATTCGGTGATGGATTGGATCCACCTCCAGAACCTTCAACTCCACCGCTTGTCCTTCCTTGACGGCATCGCCGGGCTGCTGGATATCGGGGATTCCCAGCTGCGACATCGGCACGAAGCCCTCGATGTCGCTGCCGAGGTCCACGACGACGCCCTTGTCCATCAGCCGCATCACGCGGCCCCGGAGCTCGGTGCCGACGGGGTACGTCTCGCCGATGCGGAGCCACGGATCTTCCTGCGCCTGCTTCAATCCGAGCGAGATCCGCTTGTTCTCGGCGTCGACGTTCAGAATCAGGACGTCGACCTCGTCGCCCTTCTTGACGACTTCCGACGGATGCTGGACCCGCTTGGTCCACGACATGTCGGAGATGTGAATCAGGCCGTCGATGCCCGGCTCGATTTCGACGAACGCGCCGAAGGACGTCAGGTTGCGCACCTTGCCGCGCAGCCGCGTGCCGACGGGGTACTTCTGCGGCAGGGCCATCCACGGATCCTGCTCCGTCTGCTTCATGCCGAGCGAGACCTTCTCTTCGGTCTCGTCCACCTTGAGCACGACCGCCTCGATCGACTCGCCGATCGAGACGAGCTTGGACGGATGCCGCACGTTGCGCGTCCAGCTCATCTCGGAGATGTGGACCAACCCCTCGATGCCCGGCTCGAGCTCGACGAATGCGCCGTAGTTCGTGATCGAAACGACCTTGCCCTGCACGCGCGTTCCAACCGGATACTTCGCCGCCACGTTTTGCCACGGATACGGCTGGAGCTGTTTCAAACCGAGCGAGATGCGCTCGCGCTCCCAGTCGATGTCGAGAACCTTGACCTCGAGCTCCTGACCGATCTGCACCATTTCGGACGGATGCGACACGCGCCCGTAGCTCATGTCGGTGATGTGCAGCAGGCCGTCGACGCCGCCCAGGTCAATGAACGCCCCGAAGTCGGTGATGTTCTTGACGACGCCCTTCCGCACCTGATTGACCGACAGCTCCTTCATCAGGACGTCGCGCTTGGTCTTGCGCTCGGCCTCGAGCAGCACGCGGCGCGACACCACGATGTTGCGGCGCCGCTTGTTCAGCTTGATGATCTTGAACTCGAAGCTCTGGCCCAACAGCTCGTCGATGTTCGGCACGCGCCGCAGCGCGATCTGGCTACCGGGCAGGAAGGCATCGACGCCCATGAGGTCCACGACCACGCCGCCCTTGATCTTTTTCACCAGCGTCCCGCTGACGCCTTCGTCCTTTTCGTGCGCCTCGCGGATCCGCTCCCAGACGCGCATGAAGTCGGCCTTCTTCTTCGAAAGGACGACCGCACCTTCCTGGTCCTCGAGATGCTCGAGGAACACTTCGATCTCATCGCCTTCTTTGAGGCTCTTGGGGTCCTTGAACTCGTCGATCGCCACCGCGCCTTCCGACTTGAACCCGACGTCGAGGATGACGGCGGTGTCGGTCACGCGCAGCACTTTGGATTTGACGATTTCCCCTTCTTCGATATTCGACAGCGTCCCTTCGTACAGCTCGGTCATTTTCGCGATCTCTTCGGAGGAGTATTCCTCGTCGAGGCCGGGGCGGACGCGGAGTTGCGAGCGGGGGGCTTTGCGAGTGGGTACGTCTTCTTCTTCGAACTCTTCGACGTCGCGTGCTTCTACGAGCATTCGGTACACCGGTTCGGTTACGAGTTTGGGGTTATCTCGCCACGCAATGTCCTTTCAGGACAGTGTTTGCCGAGCACAGGCTGCAGCCTGTCGAACGGGCGGAAACCTACCCAGGGAACCGTTGCCGCGCCAGTTCAACTACGTGCGTCACCTGCGCTTCCAGCGTCAGGGCCGTGGTATCGAGAAAAACCGCGTCCGGGGCCGGCTTGAGAGGCGCGATCCGGCGATTCGAGTCGGCGGCGTCCCGGGCCGCCAGCGCTTCGCCTTCGCGCCGCACCAGCTCGACGTCCACGGCCTGGCCGCGCTGAAACAGCCGGCGCCGGGCGCGTTCGTCGGGCGTCGCCGTCAAGAAGATCTTCAACGGGGCCTCGGGAAACACCACCGTGCCGATATCTCGCCCGTCCACAACCACTCCCCGCCCCCCGCCCCCGCCCCCGCCGCCCTCCACCGCCCTGCGTTGCTGGGTATTCACCCAGGTCCGGATCTCCGGGATGGCAGCGATCACGGAGACGTAGCGGGTAACGCGCTCTCCGCGGATCGCTTCCTCGACGTCCGCACCGGCCACCTCGGGCCGGAATCTCGTGCCGACGAGCACGAGCCGCACCGGCAACCGGTCCGCGAGATCGAGGATCTGCTGCGCGGGCCATTCCTCGCCCGTGCGGCGCCCGCCCTCCCCAAGCGTATCGACCGCGGCGAGCGTCAGCGCCCGATAGAGCGCGCCTGAATCGAGATGCGCCCACCCCAGGCGCTCCGCCACGAGACCGGCGGTCGAGCTTTTGCCCGAGGCGGCCGGCCCGTCGATGGCGATTACGCGGAGCATCGCTTCAGGTCCCGGAAGAAGTTTGGATAGCTGATGGCCACCGATTTCTTCTCCGACAACCGTACGTCGGCGCCGGGCACGGTTCCTAGCACGGCGAACGCCATCGCCAGCCGATGATCCTTGGCCGTGTCGATCTTGCCTCGCGGTGGGCGGGGCGTCCCTTCGACGTGCAGATCGTTCCCTTGAACCTCGGCCGTCACGCCGACGGCGCGCAGGTTCGCGGCGATCAGCTCGAGCCGATTGCTCTCCTTCACGCGCAGCTCGCCCACTTCGCGAAACACGGTGGACCCCTGCGCGCGGCTCGCGAGCACCGCCAGGACCGGGACCTCATCGACGAGCGTGGGGACTTCCGCGGCCGTCACCTCAGTGCCGCGGAGTGACGCGGGGCGAACCAGCAGGTCAGCC
>Ga0137435_1000163_pt1 | contig 24692 bp, 33 predicted proteins | sample EasRivERMGT100_2_FD_104904 | JGI IMG/M metagenome (GOLD analysis project Ga0137435, IMG submission 104904) | Soil microbial communities from meander-bound floodplain in the East River, Colorado, USA - East River MetaG ERMGT100_2 | ecosystem: Environmental > Terrestrial > Soil > Floodplain ... | reverse complement strand
CTTTTGGGAAACAACGGCGTTGATCATTCGTCAACGATCCATGGTGGTGGTGTATCATCTAGTGGATGGTCTCTTAATTGCCATGCGACCTTATGTTCAATGCTCCTTTTCTGGACTATGAAGAGTGGTGTGCTACCTAGTACTATAAGAATGATTCCTGGAATGATGCCGATGACACTCAAACATAGTATGAGGCCAATGGCCACTATGGGCATTCCTATAATGATAGCGCCACAGGACTTTGCAACTGTTTCGTTTCCTGATGGCTTGTCCATTTAGGTCACGGCTTCTCCTTTCGCTATTACTATTTTATAGCATCCCTTTGGCAATCGCAAGTAACAAACCTAGGACGCCTAAAAGAAGGACAGCACAGACCGCATAGCCTATCATATGACGTTATCACCTAGATCGTTCGCATCAGCGACTAATCTATTGATGGTCTCGAGACACGTAGGACATACACGACCTAGTGTAACTTCAGTCAAGCTTGCATCAAGTACGACCTTAAGACATGACGAACACGTCTCGTAATCGCTAAGGATACCCTCTTCGCAATCATGTTCGTACTGTGCCTCTGCTGCTGCGTTCATGTTGTGCTCGTGAATGCGTTGTGCTTCTGTCATAACTCCTCTTCCTAGTTGTCTGGAATAAGGCCAGCGAGCACACCTCGGAGAGGTATAACAAGATGTGCTCGCCGGTACTACGCCAGACTACCGACGACCTTTACGTCCCATCCAGGCTTCCACGGCCACAGCTAGGTCTGTAAAGTAGTGTCCTCGATACGGCTCACCGGTCATCTGATCGATAGACCAGATGACATATGGATCGCGGTTGTTCTTCCAGAGACACAACGCTTTCTGGTGGTCGCTGTCGTACTCAATAACGATTGCGCCATTTGAAAGTATTGTGCCTTGTTCAGGGCCTCGAGTAGAGACATTTGTTGTAGCCATCAGAGTTCAGCCCACTGAGTCATGTATCGAATAGTGGGCGGAACATCTTCGTTCATCTCGACGAAGTCCATGATAGTATCCCAGCTATTGGCCGAATGTGCCAATCGATTACCGGAAAGATACCATTGACCCTTAGCCTTGATGGCGGCATAAGTGTAATAAGTGCCACGCGGGCGTCCGAAGCACTTCTGGAAGGTGATAATAGCACCATCCTCGAAGTTATCTTCCGGACGAAGTTCGATCTTTTCCAACTGTTCGGACAACAAATTGATCCTTGCCCTAAGATATGCTGCGTTCGGTGATGTCATTATTCTACCCTTCTGTGGTTTCGTTTAGAAGTGCATCGTACTCATTTTCTTCATCGTCCTCATCGGCCCGATCAGCTACGTTGCAGAACCCAAATTCATGTTCGCAGAAGCAATGTGGGTTCACCCGCTCATCGAAAGCGTCAGGATGATCGTACCATTGACGGGTGCATGGATCATCCGGCGTATGACCGCAGCAAGGATAATCCTCGCAGTACCCGAGAGGCTTCTCTTCCGCTTCCCGTAACTTCAGGACTACTTCATGTTCATCATTTGTTAGGTATATTTGAGGCATGGTAGTTCCCCTCTGTGTTTTGATCTTGCGTGCGCCACGTGAGATTCGAACTCACACTGGAAGGATTTTAAGTCCTCTGCCTCTGCCATTGGGCTAGTAGCGCGGACGATGGGTTGGAGTCACGCACCCCATCGCTTAGTTCTTATACCCGCTAAGTTCGACTCCGTGGGTCGTTCGTGTTACTCCGACTCGACGGTCTCGCCGGCCAGCTCCGCTGCAATCTTCTCGGCTGCAGCGGTCTCGCGAGCGACCTTACGATCGGTGTAAGCCAACGCGAATGCGTTCGCCTCGTTCAGCTGGATGACGATCTTCTGGGTGTTGTTCTCCCCAAAAGCCGCCTCTTCCTGGCTGAACTTGCCCTTACGAATGTAGTTGTAAATCATCTGCGGCCGAACTCCTAAGAGGTTGGCCAGCACGATCGGATTGACAACGCCCTGAGCGGACTGCTCAGCAAACCGTGCCTGCGTCTTGGCGTCAGCCTCGGTGGCCAACGCTTCGAGCGTGGACAGTGTCTTGGTAGACATGTTATGCTCCTTCTGTGGTTGTGGTTGTGGTTGTGGTTGGAACGAGGTAAGCAATCATCTCTCTTGCCTCTGTTTCTATTATAGCGCGTACATCTAGCACAAATCAAGGCCACTTCTATAGGAATTTTTAATTCTTTTTTGCGGCCTGTGCAACTGAGTAATTAAAGTCCGCCTTGTGCAAATCCATGAACTCCGAAAGCCTCTTGGTTAGCCAAGTATGTTTTGTCATGGTACTTACGTTAGTCTTGAGTCCGATATGGTTATGAATGTCTTCAAGCGTGAACCCAAGGTGGAACTTCTCGGACACATAACTAGCTGCCCAAAGCTTGTACCTCAACCAGAAGTCCAGGTAGTTATCTTCGGTAATATGTCCAATGTCAACTGGAATAGTTGCGAAGATAATGTTCTGAGTCACAGACTTCATCTGAAAGGTATCGTTAGCCTCATCGACGAGGTCATAACATACACTCGCGGAATCTTCAATTTCTGTAAGGTCATAATCTAGTGACATGATGTTCCTCTCTGGTCTCATCAGCACGCAAGTTATGCGTGGACGTGCTAGGGTTGTACTTCACCTAGCACGTTTCGACCTTTACGGGCCTACTTCGTTACTCCACCTTTCTTTGTAACCATCAGGGCACCTAATCGCCGTACTTAGCTTACGGTACTTCACCATGCATGCTTCCCAGTTACGGGTCGTGGCATCAGGTGCTCCCCCTTCAGCAAGGGCGTCCGCTAAGAATGAATTCACGGGTTCCCAGCCCCTTGGCACGGTTGCGTTATCAGCTTGCACCGGCACAAACATCGCGGCACCAGCGGTTAGAAGCACCACAGTGCCCACAACTACATTTCTGCCACGCTTGGTTAGCTTAGTAGTCATCACTCCACCTCTCTCCTGCGTACGTCGGGTCAAATCCAATTGGAGGCACATCGCTGTTCGGCGCGTACCGCTTGTCGATCTGGTCTTGCAACTTGCACCTATCTTCCCAATGTCGTTCGCACCGTGGGAAGCTCTTGGTGCTAGGGTATGGTTGCATATGGTATTGAACCTCACCAAGGCAAGTTCCGTGACCTCGGTCGTCCATACATTTGGGTGTATCGGTTGTAGTCATGATAACCTCTCTCAGGGTTGTTATTCTGTTGTTGTACTATCAGTGGTGTGTAGGTTGAAGTCACGATCCACAATCATATCGACCACGTTGACGAACATATCGACCTCTTCAGGCGTAAGTCCCTTTACGAACCTCTCGCAGTACATCTTACGCAACATGTACTCAATGTAGTGCTGTGCAACCGCAATCGGGGTCTTGGAGTTCACAGGCCCCATATCCATCTTGAACGGTTCGGACTTATCTTCGGGGTTCGTGGTGAAGACCCACGCCTCCCATATGACATCTTTCACTTCGCTGTACGAGCGGGTAAGACCGATATACCAAACATCACCCTTCAAGTGGCATTCCCACTCGCTGAGTTCGGTCCTTTCGTCCCACTCGACGTCCATTGAACTGAACATCGGTTCTCCTTAGGTTGTAGTTGTGCTAAGTAATGCAGTGCCAGTACATCCGCGTTAGGATGTACTGACAAGTACTACTTAGTACGATGTATTCGGTTGTCCACTACTAGTGACACTTGGTCCTCTTCTGCAACCTCAACCCATATCATTGGGCCTAGCAGTACTGGTGCATCGGGTGACTGTGCCACTATGTCATAAATGGTACTTGCGTACTCATCTAGTGGCATGTCGCACACTTCGGGTGGTTCGATGTCGACATATATTGTAACCGCGATCTGTTGTCCCATTGTGACCTCTCTGGGTTGTGTTGTGTTAGACGTAGAACCACTCTCGTACTGTTGTACGCGTCGGTTCCATGTAGTCGTCCATCATTTCGTACTGCAATGCTGTTACGGCTGCGAGTTCGGAATATAAGAACACGGCGTCCTCGTTCTGTAGACCCGCAACCGATTCTGCGTACTCGATGAGTGAGGCCTGATATGCACCCTTCAAGGCCTCAAGAGCGAACCATATTGTACGTCCCTGTTCTGGGGTAAGGTCACGGAATGATGCCTTACCCTCCTTGTTCACGTTCACGTTCATAATAGTACCTCTCGTGTACTGTTGTGGTTGTGTTTAGAACCCTTTGATTATTTGTTCGAACTGATTTGATTCTAGGTTCTTAAGACGTTCCTTTGTTTCGTGGTACAGTTTTGCTGTTTCGTGACCCGCATCGTTCGCTTCTAGGTCGTACAGCAATTCGGTTATCGTTTCGAACGTAAGAAGTAGTTCCCGTAACGATTGTTCTGACAAATCTTTCTTCATGTTATAACCTCTCGTGTACGCGATTCTTTTCGTGCTATAACTATTATATCGCGAACCTTTGGAACTTTTCAAGTACCATATCTTAGGCACTTTTTAGATAACCTGGTGATTACCGTAGGGGTCACGAAACTGACTAGTCCCTTTGGATTGAGATTTATGTGGTTATATAGTTATGTTATAGTTATATGTTATATAGAATGTTATAGTACGTATCGTCATGTTATAACAAGAACACAACGCGAGTTGTTATCTCAACACCTCAATCATCAATGACCACAATGTCCTGGGACATTGATGCTTACATATTTGAGGGTCTTGTTATACTCTAGAACCTAAACGGTGTTCCATCAGGGCGGAATCCTCTTCGGGAATCAACCACTACGCAGAGTTCCTTATCGGCGTCCGCGTAGATGGCCTTCATGGTGTCGCTTGTACCTCCGACCGCTTGGACCCACCTTTGAGCATTCCAGTTGGCCTTGGACCTTGCAGGCCCTCTATTCTTGTTCTGCCGCTTGGACACTGGTGCTGTATTCTGCTTGTCCGGGTCATTGAAGAGGTCGTTGCGCGTTACCGCGACTCCTGTGGACTCCGGAACATGCGGGGCCCGCTTGGCCGCAGGACGTCTGTTTTCAACGTCCGCAATTGCTTGCGAGAACACCGCCTTAAGGTTCTTCATAGTACCTCCCTTAAGAACCCATCTTCCGTACGAAGACAGGGGGAAGGGTTAGAATTTCTTCTAACCCGACCCTCCGTCTTCGTACTACTTCGTGTTCTCGGCCAACTTCGCTTCGATGTTCGAAAGCTTCTTTGTTACGTACTTCGTAACCCATGCTTCGAGATCGGCCAACTCGATCTTGTTGTCCGCATTGATCGGAATCAACGGAACCTTACCCGCACGAACTCGTGCCGTTGTGTAGTTGTACATCATCTGTGGCGGAATCGGTGCGATGCTGTTCTCTTCGAGTACGACGTTTACAACCTTGCTTGCAGCGTACGGTGACATTGCGGACATGTGAGTACCTTTCTGATATGAGTACGTACGCGTGTTTGCGTACGCGATTCTCTCTTGCATGTTCTAATTATAATGCGTACCTCTCGTACATGTCAAGATGGTTATTCATTCGCATTTTGAATTGACCCCGTCGGGGTCGATAAGCTAGGACCCCACCGCTATGACTAACTGGGGACCACATAGTAGACCTCTCTCCGGAGGGCAGACACCCTCCTTAGGACCCTGGCGCTACGGGGCTCCAGGACCCTAAGCAGGATGGGGGCCCTTACGGGCCCCTCCCCTACTCCCTACTTGGTTGCGTTGGCAACCTTCTTGGCCACGTACTTGGTGACCCAGGCCTCCAGGGCCTCCGTGTCAATCCGGCCCTCCGCATCGCACGCGATGAGGGGTGCCTTCCCGGCCCGCAGCCGGGCGGTGGTGTAGTTGTACACCATCTGGGGTGGGATGGCAGGGAGGCCTGCCTCGGTGAGGACGGCATTCACGATCTTCGCAGCGGCGTAACCAGTAACCAACATGAGCATACCTCTCGCAAGAGTACGAGCGCTTCTCGCTCGCACTTATAACTATATTATAGTAGAACGAAAAAAATTTTTAACCGGCCCTGGGGTATACTGAAAATATGCCAAGGTTCATGTGTTACTGTTATATCTTCCCTGTCGGCGTCCCCTTACCCAACACCATTATAATAACCATAAGGGCCTCTATGATTTACTTTGAACTTGAGCTCCACCACCCAACATGACCAATCTAGAAGGAGTGGCAATGGCTGTATTCAAGAACGATGACACAGGCAAGTATGACTTCCTGTGTGACTTCCCAGCAGGAACATGCGCCCCCTTCCTTTCACAGGGTTGGGAGACCGAGGCACAAGCGGAGGCTCGAGGCGCTGAGCACCTGGCAGAGCATGAGACCGGCGAACCTATGACTGAGCTTGTAGCTTTCCAAGAGAGTGTCGGATTTGGTGTAAGCACTACCGCTGAAGGGGATGACAAGTAATGGCCGCCATCGTAGCAGGTGACATCCTGTGGAAGTATTCCGTTGTGGCCGCGACTGGCAACTCGACGGGGTCAGCAGCTGCTACCTCCCTGGGTGACCAGATTTCGACTACAGCGTGGGCCGGTGGCTCGCTTAATGACCTGTTCGACAATATCAGTGGTGCTGAGAATGCTGCGAGCGTTGTTGACTATCGTTGCGTGTTCATTCATAATAACAACGGCGCTAATACATACGAGAACCCCACCGTTTACCTTTCCGCTGAGACTGCGGGCGGGGCGAATATTACGATTGCGATTGACAATATTGCTGCCAGTGCAATCGGTTCAGCGTCAGCCCAGGCTGCGCAGATTGCTTCGGAGACGACCGCGCCTTCTGGCGTTGGTGCCTTCTCGGCTCCGACGACTGCTGGTACTGGGCTGGCTTTATCTAACCTGCCTATTGCGCAGTGTCGCGCTGTGTGGGTCAAGCGGACTGCTACTAACTCCTCGGCACTGTCTGCGGATGGTGTGACCCTCGCTGTCACAGGAGATACCGGTTCGCTGTAACCGATGATGCGGGAGGGTCGCTCATTACTTTAGTGGCCCTCCCAAGGTGACATTATGTGAGGGAGGGTTAAGTGGCGATCGCCTTTGATGCGTATCTTGGCGGCTACGCTGCTAAGGGCTCCACTTCGACGGCCAATAGTTCCGTCTCGACTAACTCGGCAGCGAATGAAACAATCATCGTTATCGTTTCCTTCGATCCGAGTGGCGCCTCGACTCCGACGATCTCGTCTGTCACGGATACACCGGGAACGACGTACACGGCTCTCGCCCCAATCACGAAGGCCCCCGCCACCCCGTCGAGTGGTTCGGGTGTTCTGAATCAGGTATGGATCGGCAAGCCGAGTCGTGCACTCGTCACTCCTACGGATACTATCACCGTCAACTTCTCCGCCGCTACTGGGGCCTGCTCTGTCACCATTCTTAGTTTTACTGGCCTGTCCACAACGGAGCGTGTTGCTGAGGTTCTTGGTCGAGCGACAAACGGTACACTGGCCATTACTAGCGGTTCCGCTACGAATGGTGATCTTGTCATTGGGTGTGGTGGCAGCGAGACGAACACGTCAGCCTATACGCCCGACTCGGACACGACGAACGGATCGTGGGCGACTCCGTATTGCCAGGCCACTACTGGTGGTAGCGCTGCAACGAACGTCTCGTCATTCGCCCAGTACAAGATCGTCACGGGCACGGCGACGCAGACGTGGAACTTCGTCAATGGTTCGGGCAATATCGGTGGCACCGTATTTGTCTTGCAGCCGGGTGTCGTTTTAACTTCAGTCACGTCTTCTCGAGCTACGACGTGGGATCTTCAAGGTCGAGTTACCGAGACACAAGCTACGACTTGGAATACACTAAAGACTGAGACTAAGACGCTTAGTGCTACGACATGGAAGACACTTTTCTTAGTTCCTATTGTTGCTAGGCCTACGACGTGGAAAACATTTAAGGCTGAAACATCACCTAGGGCCACAACTTGGGACACTAAGAAGGAGATCACTTCTCTTCGAGCAACAACATGGGATGTAGCGCAACCACCTATTACGTCTCAACGTAGTACGACATGGGATGTTATTGGGCTATTCCAGAATGATGTTATAACAGTTGCCGCAGATTATTCTTCTATAGGGTCACAGACGACATCTCATGCTGCGTCAGCATCTGCACGCGCTGCAGTTGTCTTGATTCATACACTTACCGCTACTGTAAGTGAAGTGTCTGACGTCACATATGGCGGCGTTCCTATGAGTTACTTTGGGGGGCAAGCAGATGCGACAGAAGGTGGATGTGTAACAGTCTTCTTCCTTGATAATATTCCTACAGGTACGCAAAACGTCGTTATGACGACGTATGGCAGTAATACTAAGAAGCTTGTTGTCGCGACTATGATTGTAGGTACGCCAGGAAACGTCATTCGCGGATTTGTGGTGAATGGAGCACTTTCCTCATCTACAAATCCACTTGTAGCTGGTACTTCCTTTAATGTTAATAGACAGTATCTCGGTTACGAAGCTATTACTTCGGGCGATGATGCTTTCCCCGCTACTCCAAGAACGTCTCCTCCCTGGTCACTAATTGAATCATCAGACCTTGGCACAAGTGGTCGCGGCTTTGCTAATACAGATATTGTGGCTCTTTCTTCAACACAAAATGCTGGTTGGTTTGGCTCTATGGCTGCTTCGTATGGATTATCAGCAGCTTGGTTCTATGAGATTCCACCGCCGCCTGTTCATGATGTAAGTACAGTCGCTTCACCATACTCGTCTATCGGTTCGCAGACCGTTTCACATGCTGGTAGTGCTTCTGCTCGGGCTGTGGTCGTTATGATCGAGCAGAACGGGGTGCAGTGGGACGAGGTCAGAACTGTTACTTATGGCGGCGTTCCTATGCATCGTATTCGTTTTGATACGGATGCAACAGAGGCAGGCGCAACATATATTTACTTCCTTGATGGTTGTCCGACAGGTACTCAAAATGCAGTAATGACGACCGCAGGAACAACTAGTAAGATTATGACGATTTCTACAGTTCTTACCGGAATTGCAGGATATCATATCGAGTATGTTGGAAATGGTCATACTGGTGTTACGTGGTCTGGTTCTAATAGTGGTTCAGTTCAATTTAATGGATTAACGCCTGATACATCACATTTACTTTTTGAAGTTATGCACTTTGGTGATAATGCCTTTGATGTTAATGCTCCTAAGGCTGGCTGGAGTGCTATTTATGCTCAGGCTGATGCGTTAAATGGCCGCGCTTTCGCACATATGTTTCATCACTCTTGGTCATCTAGCTTTAGTGGTGGATGGGGTATAGGTTCTGGTTCGTATGTTACGAGCGGTATATCACTTTTACAAGTTGCCGGTACAACGAAGGTAACTTCGTCCCGCTCGACGACGTGGAATACTGGCGCTGCATTATATCATGACGCCGCGACCGTTGGCTCTGATTATGTGTCAACAGGGTCGCAGACTGTTTCACACACAGCTAGTGCGCTTGCTAAGGGTGCAGTAGTTATGATTGTGCAGAATGGTTCTTCTACTAGTGAAGTTAGTAGTGTCACGTATGGTGGCACTTCTATGGTATTAGTAAGAACACAGGGGAATACACTTACGGAACTCGGAAGGATTTATCTTTACTACCTCGAGAATCCCGCTACCGGGACTCAGAATGTCGTAATGACCACGACAGGTTCATCTTCAAAGCAAATGGTCATTTCGACGATTATTCCTGGTACATCAGGTAATACTATCAAGCTTGTAGGTATTACCAATGGGCTTGGTGGTACGGCTATTAATACTACAGGTATTCCTGGCGCATCACCTTTGACAGTAGCTGGTGCACGTCATTTAATTTATTACGCCATTCATTCGTCCAGTGATTCATTTCCAAATACACCGATGGTTGATTCAGTTCTTATTAGTGGTACTGATCTTGGATTACAGGGTCGAGGTTTTGCGTATAAAGATATTTATGCAACAGGACAGCAGGTAAATATAGGTTGGCAACTTCCATCACATGCATACGCTATATTGGGTGCAGCGTTTATTGAAGTTCCCCCACCAATGTCTTATGATACGTCAACTATCGCTGCCGCATATGCTTCGATAGGTACGCAAACTACGTCGCATGTCGCTAGCGCTTCGGCTCGAGCTGCTGTTGTTATGATTTCTCAGAATGGTACAACTATTGATGAGATTACTGGTGTAACGTATGGCGGCATACCGATGCATCGCGTTAGGTTTGATACTGATCCTATCGAACCAGGCGCAATTTATATTTACTTCTTAGATGGGATTCCTACAGGAACTCAGAACGTTGCAATGACCACAACAGCTGCTACTAATAGGCAGTTAGTAGTGTCAACAGTAATCGCACAATCAGGAAGTCAGATTAGACATCTAGAACCTGTTCAGGGTACTTATAGCACTATTAGCAACGCACCATTTTTGAATATTAGTGTATCTCCGGGTATTTTCCAGTTACTTTTTGAAGTTATTCACGCAGGACATGATTCATTTAATACATCTACTTCTAACGGTTGGGTTAGTCTTAGTACCACTGATCTTGGGTCACAAGCACGAGGATTTCAAGTCTTATCATTAGTGCCAACTTCTGGATCCGCTTCTAGTGGTTGGGCTGTTGCATCTGGCGCATCAGTTATGGATTCAGTATTTGGTAGTATTGTTCTTTATCAGGCATCTACTACACCTACAGCAAAAGTTACTTCATCCCGTACTACGACATGGAATGTCACTTTAACATCTACGCCGAGAATTACGCATGATTTAGCTACTGTAAGCGCAACTAATACATCAGTTGGTACACAAAATACAACGCATAATGCGTCCGCGTCGGCACAGGCAGCTATTGTCATTATTGCTCAGAGTGGTTCTTCGTTTAGTGAGATTAGCAATGTCGTTTATGGCGGCTTTTCAATGACACAACTAAATGGCTACTCTGAGACGACTGAGCCCGGCGGCGTTTATATGTACTTCCTGGATAATATTCCTACAGGTACTCAAACAGTATCGTATGATTCTTCAGGCACAAGTCTTAAGCGTATGGTTGTAGCAACAATGATTCCTGGTGTTGCAGGTAATAGAATTCGAGGCGTTGGGCAATTTGGTTCTACTGGTGGTCTTGGTGGCAGTGCTAATCCTATGGCAAATCTGTCCGGTCTTATTGTTGGTAAACCGTATTGTGGTTATTTTGCTATTCATAGTGGTCATGATACGTTTCCTGCGACACCATCATATGGGTGGACGCTTATCACTAGTGCCGATGATGGATTAACTGGTCAAGGCTTTTCTCGCTATGATTTTTATGCGCAGGCGACTATTGAGCCTGCTGGCTGGACTATGACTGTAGATGATAGTGCTTATATTACTGCAGCATTTGTCGAATTACCACCTGTAACATCAATAGTCCGTACGACGTGGAATGTCGCTAATCCGCCTGCAACATCCGCACGAGCCACAACTTGGAATACGAAGAAGACTGAAACATCTTCACGCGATACGACATGGAACGTACTTACGACAGTGCCAGTAACGTCGACTAGGTCTACGACTTGGAAGACTTTGCAGGCTGTAACAGATCTAGTATCCACTACCTGGCATGTTAGGCAGGCAGTTACTGATCCTATATCGACGACATGGCGAATCCTACAAGCTATTACTGAGACGCAGCCTACAACTTGGCATACGCTCTTTAGAGTTGCGCCTACAACTAGAGCAACTACATGGAACATATTCATCTCAGGTGGTATTAGTACTAGGCTGACAACGTGGAAGACACTTCAGGCAGTTTCATCGCCTCGAAGTACTACTTGGGATGTACTTGCAAATGTGCCTGTTACGTCTACTAGGTCAACAACATGGAATACTAGACAGGTAGTAACTGAAACACAACCTACGACGTGGCATGTATTTACTACCGTCGCAGTATCTGCTAGATCCACTACTTGGCATACACGAAAATTCATTACACAGTCAAGAGATACGTCTTGGCAAGTATCTCAGATTGCTACAGGCTCTCGTGCGACGACGTGGCGCGTCTTTACTTCCGCGACTAGTCCTCGAAGCACAACGTGGGTCGTTATTGGACGAATTAACGTATTACGTCCTACTACATGGGATACGAAGAAGTTCATTACCGAGACACAGGACACATCGTGGATTGTTAATAAGGCTGAAACATCTGCACGATCGACAACTTGGCATGTAGAAGTAACAACTAGTGCTACGTCTGTTCGATCAACTACTTGGAATGTACGAAAGATAGAGTCCTCGTCTCGTTTGACTACTTGGAATGTTTCCTTCACGGTTCCGCTAGTTACTCGTATTGTGTCTTGGAACGTTAATACTCCGACTACATCTCTGCGTCCTACGACTTGGCATACTAGGCTTGTGGTCTCCAATTCAAGGGGCACCACGTGGCACGTATTTACGCCAGTTCTTGTACTTCGATTAACTACTTGGCACGTTAAGCAGACTATTACTGATCCCGTATCAACGATGTGGAATACGCTCGTTACTATTTCATCTTCACGTCCTACTACTTGGGATGTACAGATACAAGGTCAGGCGACATCCTCACGTGGTACTACCTGGCGAGTATTAGTTACGGCTGAATCTTCTCGTCCGACAACATGGCATGTGCTTAAGACAATTAGTATTACACGTCCTACTACGTGGAATACGTTATTCCTTGCCGTATCACCTCGTGTTACTACTTGGCATGTGTTTACTCCTGTTGGGCCTACGCTTCGTAGCACGACTTGGAATGTTAGGCAATTAGTTACCGAACTGCAACCTACGACTTGGCACGTGTTTACTCCCGTTGGTCCTACTACACGGTCGACTACCTGGAGGGTATTACGTCTTGCAGTTAGTCCGCGTAGTACCACATGGGATGTATTCTTTGCAGGTGGTGTTACTTCACTTCGTGTAATCATATGGAATACGAATGTAAGAATTACTGAGCCTCGTCCGACAACTTGGAACTTAAGTACTACGACTACAAAGTTCCATTCTACTACGTGGGATGTTAAGCGCACTGAAACATCTCAGCGTCCTACTATATGGCATGTTAAGCAAGCAATTCATTCACCACGTCTTACAATGTGGGATACGAAGAAGACGATCCTATCCACAAAGCTTACGACGTGGACTGTATATGGTGCAGGTAGTATTACATCCGAACGTAGTACTACATGGAATATTGCTCCATCGACAGGTCTTAATGTCATCGCTATAGGTGTTATAGGCGATAGGCGTTGGCAAGCAGTAACGGCAATTAGAGCTCGCACTGCAGTTTTGGATGATCAGCGTTGGGTAGGTAGTACAAGCAGAAGGAAGCGGACGGCAACTTTGGACCTCAAGCGTTGGGAAGGACAAAATGAAAACCAATAGTTATCCACGTGAGACGGTTGAGTTTCAGCCGCTTATCATTAAGAAGGACGGTGTAATTCAGACTGCAGGTGTTTCGACATCTATCGTAGCACATGGTGCGCGACCTACAGTTTGGACTACTGCAGTTGTATTGGGACTTGAAGTAGGCGTAATGATTTCAGGACTTACGCCGGGTATGTATGATATCTATGCTAAGATCACTGACTCTCCTGAAATTCCTGTTATGGACTGCGGCACAATAGCTATTACGTAGCGTTACTATTATATCTAAGGTGTATGCGTCGGTCTAGATGTTCACCATATAATAGAGCTAGAGTGCAACTCATATGAAGGGAGATGGGCATGGATATGGAAGAGTCTGACAGCACTTGGGTTCCCGACGATGCCCTAAATGCGCTTATCGCTGAGCGTACCATTCATACCGAAGAGGATAACGAGCAGATTGCACGCCGCCTCCTTCGAGAGAATGTTGGCGCCGCTATCCTAGGTATTGTGCATACCGCCATTCATGGTTCAAATGAGCGGACTCGACTTGATGCGCAGAAGTATATTACTGAGCGTGTGCTGGGTCGCGTAGGCGATGACGCTTACGGTGCTGTTAATCCTGTTGCAGATTTCATTTCCGAAGTTACGGGATTTGTTGCGGCGGCTGCGGGTTCAGAAAGCGAAGAGTAAGCGTGGAAGGCCAGGTAGGAATTGACAAGGCGGCTTTCTTTAGGCGTATAGGTTATGATCCCCATCCACAACAGCTTCTATACCATACTAGTAAAGCACGCTTTCGTCTTCCTAATTGCGGCCGACGGTTTGGTAAGAGTACTATGGCCGCCCGCGATCTTGAGCCTAAACTTTTTCTACCTGATCGTTTATATTGGATTGTTGCTCCGACGTATGACCTAGGCGAAAAAGAGTTTCGTGTTGTATGGCACGACTTGATTGTTAAGCAACAGCTCGGTCGTGATAAGACAATCAAGCGTGCATATAGCAAGAAGCAAGGCAACATGTTTATTCAATTCCCTTGGAATACACGTGTTGAAGTTCGCTCTGCAGATCATCCGGAGAATCTCGTTGGTGATGCCCTGGACTGGGTAATCATGTCAGAGGCGGCAAAGCACAATCCTGATACGTGGGAGCGATTCATTCGCCCTGCTTTAGCTGACCGTCGCGGCGGTGCTGATTTCCCCACTACACCTGAGGGATATAACTGGCTGTACAAACTTTGGATGTATGGTCAGGATAACACTATTCCTGAGTACGAAAGTTGGAGATTCCCCAGTTGGGCGAATTCGGCCGTTTACCCCGATGGTGAACTGGATCCTGAAATACGATTATTGCGTAGGACGATGAGTCCGGAGGCCTTTGATCAGGAAATTGGCGCGGACTTTGGTTCGTTCGTAGGAAAGATTTTCCCAGAGTGGGATGTAACGACTAACGTAAGGAACGTAAGCTTCAATCCTGCGTGGCCTAATTACATGTGCATTGACTGGGGATACACTAATCCTGCCGCATTCGTGGAATTTCAGGTAGATCCGCAAGACCGTATTTATATATGGCGTGTGCACTACAAGTCTTTCACGAGCGTTCAGGATCATATTCGTCAAATGAAGGCTCGTCCCCAGCCTGAGGGCTATCACCTTGACCTTGGTTTTGCAGATGCTGCTGATCCAGAGGCAGTATCTATTGTAAGTCAGTTATTAGTTCCATGTATTGCAGATCCCAAGGCTAAATCAGGTAGCGAAACAGGGAAGGGGAGTCGCGATGCTGGTGGATGGCGTGAAGGAATTGATCTTATCCGTTCGTTCCTCAATAGGGAAGAAGGCGAAGACGAATTCGGAGGGCCGATATACGCCCCCGCTTTCTTTGTCGACCACAGCTGCACCGAAATCATCGAAGAATTCAATAACTACCGCGCACCAGAAGGAACAAACGGTCGTAACGCTCCCGAAGGTGACAACAAAAGCCAGAACCACGCAGCTGACGCTATTCGATATGGACTGATGCACATCTTCAAGCTCGGTGCGACTATGCACTTGAGTGATGCCGTTGATGATATTAGCGGTACTCCTTTACCTTACGAGCTTGCCGATACTAATTCACAACTTGCAGACATAAGCGGTAGCTCCGGCTACTTCACAAGCGGAGGAGTCTTCTAATGGGACTGCGGGAATATTTAGGTTTTGCAGCTCCTGTGGTCTCTGATACAGGGGGGCCCGGGGTTGCGACTATCGACATGAACGATTTATTAACGCGATATGACCTAGAAGAAGTGGTAGTGAATGAGGGTCGTCCGTTTATTGTTGTGTCAGAGCGTGAGACTACTAAATTAGCGGAAGTTAACCTGAGCGAATTAGGTTCAACGTCGCCTTCTCCTTTTGTATCTGAGACGCGTAAGGAATATAATCGCGATTTGCAAGACCTTAAGGGTCTCGAGCAGTATGATCGTATGCGCAAGAGTGATGGTGCAGTTAGAGGAACGCTTCGTTTAGTCAAGACTCCAGTGCTTGCTGCGCGTTGGTATATTGAGCCAGCGTCAGATAAGCGCGAGGATGTGAAGATTGCGGAGTTTGTTACGGATTGTTTGTGGGAGTACACGACGTATTCCTGGTCTCAGTTCCTCACTGAGTCGCTTCTTATGTGTGATTTTGGTTATTACATGTTTGAGAAGGTCTGGGAGAAGCGCGTTGTCGATGGTGAAATGCGAATGGTGTTGAAGAAGCTTGCCCCTAGGCACCCAATGGATGTTAAGCAGTGGCATTTTGATAGTCATGGTGGACCTAATAGCGTCGAATTTTATCCGGCTAATTCTCTTGATGTGAATGATTCGGTTAATATTCCGATTAAGAAGATGCTGGTCTTTACATTCGATATGGAAGCCGGTAATATCGAAGGTATTTCTGTTCTTCGTTCTGCATATAAGCATTGGTATTACAAGGAGCAGCTGTACAAGATCGATGCTATTCAGAAGGAACGGCATGGAATTGGCATCCCTGTAATCAAATTGCCTATGGGTTTCTCGGCTGAAGACAAGCGTATTGCGAATGAGCTTGGTCGTAATCTTCGTACGAATGAGCGAGCGCATGTCGTTCTGCCTCCAAACTGGGAGCTTTTGTTCGCTAAGCTCGAAGGTAACATGGTTGATTCACTTAAGTCTGTCGAGCATCACAATGAAATGATTCGCGAGAATGTGCTTGGTTCGTTCCTTAGTTCGGATGTTGATACGAAGGATGAAGATCAGGTCATGTTCCTCAAGGCAACCCGATTCATTGCTGAGATTGTTTCAGACACAGTGAACAATTACTTGATTCCAGAACTTGTCGGATATAACTTTGATACGGAAGATATTCCGAAGCTTAGGGCGCGGCGCATTGGTGAGACAGTTGATCAGCGTACGCTTAGCTTTGCTATTCGTAATCTTATTGGAGCGAATGTTATTAAGCCTGATCAGCCCCTGGAAGACTATGTCCGCGATGAAATGGATTTGCCTAAGGCTGATCCTTCGACGGTCCGTGAAACTTCAACACCACAGGCTCCTGGGGGTAATGCAGCACCAACTGAAGCACCTGCAGGGCCACCAAGGCAAGGTCCTCCTACAGCTAAGCCGACTAGTGATAATGCTGGTACAGATACTTCCGGAGGTCAATAAGAATGACGATTCACGGGATGACTGTGCCTACACCAGAACTTGGGTGGTGTACAGCTCCTGTTGAACATTATCGCATTTGGGATATGGGCGTAACGTGGCGACATGTTAACATAGCTCCGAATGTATATGATTGGACTCGTCTAGATTATGTAGTTAATGGGTTAATTGCACAAGGCGCGACAAACTTAACTTATGTACTTGGCGCGACTCCATTATGGTGGGCAAAGGATCCTTATCTTCCTAATTATGCACCATGGCTTGGACAAGGTTCGAATAGTCAACCTATCGATAATACTCACTGGCAAGCATTTTGTATTCAGGTAGCTGCTAGGTACTTAGGCAGAATTGGATCATACCAGATTTGGAATGAACCACAGCTTAAGGACTTTTGGGGCTACGATGATTGGACGGCACTAGCTGAAATGACTCGTATAGCAAATAATGCTATTCATGGGGTTAATGCTTCCATAAAGACAATAAGTGGTCCAGTGCTTCCTCGTTTATCTTCAGGTGGTATGATTCGTGGTGGAAAATACTTAAGTGCATTGAAGGCTAAGAGTTGGCCGTTTGATATTCATTCGGCTCATATCTATCCAGAGATTGGATATACACCAGGTCGGTGGCGTGAGTATGCAGAAAGCTGGCAAGAGAAGCTAACTAGTCTGTCTGCACCATCTAAGCCTAAGTGGGTTACGGAAACAAATTACAATCTACAAGGTGGTCCTCTGTCTGATATAGCCATTGCTGATTACATGAATCGTACAGATGATATTTGTAAGGATGAAGGTATTTTTAAGTGTTATTGGTATTGTTGGAATCATTCTGATCCAAATCTACTTGGCATTCCGTTTACTCCTACTAGTCAGGGTACTACTACATTAACCGAATTAATTGAGGCGGCATGACTCCAATCCCAGTTCCGACGGCTGATGATAACGTATGGGTTATCACTCTGCCTGGCGAGCGTCCTTTTCTTGTTATACTCTTGGCAGTCATTGCAGGTCTTGCGCTCTCCTTAGCGGTTGGTTGGTTGTTATATAAGGCCGGTAAGGAAAAGCATCCGACGCCACTTATTGTGTCATTGTCGATCCTTACTGCACTCGCTCTTGTCGGTGCGCTGCTTGGTCGTGACTCCGACGCTTACAACCTCGCCGCTGTCGGTATAGGCGCGTTGGCGGGTTCTCTTGCTACTGTGTACCGGATAGAAAATGAAAAGAAGAAGCCCCCACCTGACGATATATCCAAGGAGGATGACGATGGCTGAGACTGGTAACACGATTGTCCTGTACGACGGTCGGAAGGTGACGGCCCGGGTGCGGGACTGCATCCTCGCCACACAGGCCTTGTTTCGTAAGCGAGCGAATAAACCACGCTTTACGATCAACCTCTCTCAGGGATCATTCTCGCATACGATCGATGCGTCAGGTTCGACTCATGATGGTGACGCAGTCACTGATGTTCGGACGGAGAGCGATGGTCTCGATAGGGCGGAGATTAGGCTACTGTCGCAGTGCTTCAAGCAGTGCGGCGCCCAGCCGTTCACCCGCGATGAGCGTGACGGCATGGAACCTCATCTGCATGTCTTGTTCGCCACCGACGCTCAGATGAGCGAGGGTGCGAAGTGGCAGATTGTCGAGTACGATGCTGGCCGCAACGGTCTGACGAACCGTGGTAAGGATCGTAATCCGTATCGCGTGAATCCGAAGCTTCGATGGTCATACACGCAGGGCAAGCCTGTCCTGAGACCCTAGTAATATAGTATGAAGGCCACAGGCAAGTGGCATCCCTTGAAATTGGAGCATCATGTTCGAAGCTACAATATTATCCCTAGCAATGGCACTTCCGAATGATCCGGTCAACGATCGCGAGTGGGCAGAGCAAAGGCCAAATCGAGGTCTAGCAGGAAGATATCAGGATAGCAATGTTCCAGAAGTTTGGGACGGTGTTCCACATAACATTAGAATGGTATGGCTTTGTATTAGACGACATGAGTCAATGTCTTATACAGGAGAGAATCCAGTCTCAACAGCCAGTGGCGCAGGTCAATGGTTGAATGGTACGTGGGATGGCCTGAAGGAATGGGTCAAAGTGAATGGTAAGTTTGTGGCTAAGAAGTATGATGAAGCAAAGGATGCACCTGCATGGGTACAAGATGCAGCATTCTTACATGTATACAAGCATAATGGGTTACGTATGTGGCATGGGACATGGTGTCCAGGTACCTAGGAGGTGAATGCTATGAATCAGATTCTACTTATTGTTGATACAATTGGAATTGCAGCAATTTTAATTATTATGCTCGTTCGAAGGTAATACATGATGTTACCTTTATATCTTTGTTCGTGTAGTTCCCTAGTAGTAAACTGATACAATACAAGGAGAGGAGGGTGAAATGGCCAAAAGTGCTGGTTATTGGGTAGAATTAAGTAGTGTCAAGTTTGAAGAAGACAGTACATCTACCTGGATTCAGGCAATGCCACTTGGTACATATACTCATCCAGTTCACGGTAAGATCGAGATCACGCCTGAGCGTGTTGTTCAGTTTGCCTCAAACGTTAATAATAACGCGAGAGAGCAGCAACTGGATATCGATTACGACCATAAAGCAAATGGTGGTGAAGCTGCGGGCTGGGTTAGCCAAGCAGATGCTCGTCCTGACGGTCTTTGGCTTCTGGTCGATTGGACTAAGAAGGCATATGATCAGATCAAGCAGAAGGCCTATCGTTACTTCTCTCCGGAGTTTGTTGACGAATGGACGCATCCGAAGACTGGTCAAGTGTTCAAGGATGTATTGTTTGGCGGAGGGATTACTAATCGTCCCTTCTTGAAAGATATCTTACCCATCAATATGTCAGAGGTGTTCGAGCACGCTGGCGACCAACAGATGAATGAAGGAGGAACGTCCATGACTCCAGAACAGCTTAAGGCGCTTGCAAAGCTGGCTGGTCTTCCGGAGGACGCCACTGCCGAGCAGGTCTTCGCTGCCGCTGAGGCTAAGTCTGCGGATCCCGATCCCGAAGAGTCCGAAGAGTCTGACGACTCGGGCGAAGAGGGTAAGCTGCCTGTTGCAGCTTCGGAGAATGATGCTATTAAGAAGCTGTCAGAGAGCAAGGATCCTGCCGTGCGAGCCCTCGTTGAGATGGTGACCGCTCAGGGTGCAATGCTTGCTGAGACGAATAAGAAGCTTCGCGAGGCTGACACAGCCACTACGGTTGCCAAGCTGAACGAGAAGGCTGCTAAGTCTGGTTATGCCATTCCGCCAGTGACGATTGAGGCACTGACTAAGGCACTTAACGAGTCCCCGAAGCAGCTTGGTGAGTCGGTCATTGGTGCGTTTGACAAGCTGCTTGAGGTCGGGCTTGTTAAGTTGGGCGAGCAGGGTCATGGTCGTCCCGAAGGTGGTACTGCGTCAGCTTCCGATAAGATGGCTGCAGCTGTTGTAAAGCTTCGTGAGTCTGATAAGGAGCTCAGTTACGCTGACGCCGTTGTGCGTGTTGCTGCTGATGATCCGATGCTGTTTGCGGAGTACCAGAACGAGTCCTATGCTGGGCGAGAGTAAGAAGGGAGTAACTAGAAATGGGTGTTGGACCGAATTATGGGCTTAACAAGGGCTTCCTTGCTACTGGCGCTACGGCATATGCGACTGGCGAGATTGTAACGCCAACGTCAACTGAAGCGGCTGTTGCACGTGCAGCTACTGCTAACGTTACTACGCCGCTTTACGTCGTTATGGAAGACCTTGACACGACCCGACTTGCTACTGGCAAAGCAATTGTCAGCTGTGCAATGGGAGGTATCGTTAGGGTTCAGGCTGGTGCTCCAGTTGCCATTAACGATCGCGTTACTAACGATGCCACTGCTCGTGCGATTCCTCGTGCGCGCACTGCAGCTGGTGCACAGCTGCTTCCGGTATTAGGTATTGCTCTGACTGCCGCAGGTGCAGCTGGAGATCACATCGACGTCCAGCTCACTCCGGGCGGACTCTACTAAGGGAGGTGTAGTAAATGGCAGTTTACCAGCCTACTGGTACAGGCAACGTTCACATCGATGCCGTTCTAACTCAAATCTCCCTTGGATGGCCGAATAACGGTCTTGTAGGGGAACAGCTTTTCCCGGTCGTTGGCGTTCGTAAGCAGTCTGATAAGTACTACGTGTTCGGCCGTGAGGCTTGGCTTCCGGAGTCGAATGACTACCGCGCACCTGGCACCGAGGCAAATGAGATTCCTGGTCTGAAGGTTTCTCTTGATACGTACTACGCACAGGAGCACGCACTTCAGATTGCAGTGACTGATGAGGAGCGAGAGAACACCGACTCGCCTCTTTCACCTGATCGTGATGGCACGGAGCTCGTTACCAGCAAGATCATCCTGAGCCGTGAGCTTAAGATGAAGACGATGGTCACGACTGCGGCTAACTACGCTACGGCGAATACGGTTACGCTTTCGGGTACCACACAGTGGAATGATTACACCAACTCCACGCCGATTCCGAATATCCGGACTGCTGTTCGGGCTATTCACGCTAAGGTCTTCATGGAGCCGAATGTCGCCGTTATTCCTTATCTGGTGATGTCCACTCTCGAGGATCACCCTTCCATCATTGCACGTATTCAGTACTCTGAGCGTGCGATTCTGACTCCGGAAATTATCGCTGCGGTCTTCGGTCTGCAGACGGTTATTGTTCCCGGCGTTGGTTATGGTACGGGTTCGGTTGGTACTGCTGGCAATGCTGTTACTGCCAGCTACTTGTGGGGCAAGGATGTTGTTATTGCCTGGGTTCCCCCGCGCGCCGGTATCAAGATTCCTGCATTCGGCTACGAGTTCGTCTGGTCGTATGGTGGAAAGGCTCAGATGGTTGATCGTTGGCGTGAGGATCGGCGCAAGTCCGATCTTATTCGCGTCGGTCGTCGTTACGACCTTAAGATGGTCGGCGTCGAGATCAATCCGGGATCGGGCGATTTCGGCAAGTCCATCACGGGTTACCTTATCAAGAACGCTATCGCCTAGGAGGGTTGAGTTATGGCTGCTGTTGCACTTACGAACATTTCGCACGGCGAGGAAGACGGTTCCGTGACTGAGGTCGCTTATGGCGAGTCAGTTAAGGATCTCCCGAAGGACGTCGTCAAGGATCTCACGGACCAGGGTTTGGTTGGTGAGCTTCCTGGACCTGTGGTCGATGATGGAGAGAAGGCCGCGCTCGAGGCACGTGTCGCAGAGCTTGAAGCTGCGCTCGCTGCCGCCGAAGCTAAGCCCGTTAAGTAAGGAAGTTCATCCATGTACATCAGTGTGGACGAAGCGAATGCTTATGCTGACAAGAATAAGCTAATCATCGATTCGATCGATGCTGATCTGGAGACGTCGCAGGCGACCCAACTCTTTGCAGAGCTTGGCAATGTCTACGACGTCTCCACATGGATGGATGAAACTACTACACCTAAACTTGTTCGCAAAATTCTTGCTATGCTTTATACTGGTTGGTTCTATCTTCGTACTTACTCGGAGGACGAAGATATTAGTAATTACGGCCAGCTGCTTATTAGTCAGGCTGAAAAGTTAATTAGTGGTATTGTAACAGGTACATTAGTTCTTGATGATGTTACGACTCCACCTTCTAATCCTGATACTGCAGATTTCTATCCTACAGATGCCTCATCTGCGCAGAGTCCTACCTTTGATGATCCTAGTCTTGGTGGGCCTGTTTTTTCTATGGGGCAGATATGGTAGCCGGTCTGGGCTTTTCTAACAAGCTTGGTACTAATGCTCTTGGTTTGGATATTCACTTCGAACCTACTATTGGTATCGCAGCTGGTCGTATTGATAAAGCAGCATTAGGTATTCGTTCATTTAGTGAACCATTGAAGCGCTCAGTTAAGCAAGTTATGATTCCAAGCATTGCGAAGAACTTTGATGTTGGTGGTCGACCTGCATGGAAACCTTTATCTGAAGGTACGCTTGAAGTTCGTAGGCGTTGGGGTTTGCCGCATGATGCGATTCTTCTTTGGTCACATGATCTAAAGCGCGTGGCAACACAACAGAATATTTGGACTATTTCACAAGATTCCGCTATCATTAAAGACTTGCCACAAAAAGTCTGGTATGGTAAGGTTCATCAGGGTGGAATGGGTCGCCATGAAGGTACGGGTGGCCGGACAGGAATACCACAGCCCCGCGCAAGTGGTAAGCGCGAAGTGGCTGCTATTCCTGCCAGGCCATTTCTTATGATTCAGGTAGAGGACAAAGAAGCGATTCATGATGTCTTTGTCAAATGGGTTGATGAGAAACTTGCACTGGCTTCCTTCGGGAGGTTGTAATGCCACTTACGCCCTCATTGTCTGTAATTGCTAATAAGCTCTTTGACAAGTTCAATGATAATAAAATAGACCTCGGTCTTGAGGCTGTTTATTATGGAGATCAGAATCGAGTACCTGTAACGCCTGCTTTATGTATTGAACCGGAAACAAAGACAAATACGCTCAAGAGTGCCTTTAGAACTGTGAATGTAGAATTTAAGGTCTACATCATAGTGTATCATAGCCAGGTTGCGTCACCGCAAGATAATAGACGTAATGCGGATGCTTTAGCTGAAGCTTTAGAAACATTTGTTCATGCGGATAGAGACTTAGGTGGCTTAGTAACACACTGCATGATTGATGAAATAGCTTCAGGATACATAACTAAAGGTACGACTCTTATGCGTGCTAGTCGTTTAACATTTTCAGCCATATCTCAAAATCAGTTACCCGGTTAGGAGGGAACGACATGTATACGATTTCAATTAATTTGCCCGACTTACCTGAGGGTACTGAAGTCGAGGTTGATGGACTAGGAGTGTTTGCTAACGGTTCAACGAATGATATTTCGGACGAGCTAGCAGATATGTTCCAGGCGAAGCATTCCACGATTCAGACTGAAATTGGTGAGGACGGTAATCACCAGAATTCGATTGTCCCTGGGCGAACGCTAGAGGAAGCCTTTGAGGGCAATACGAGTATTGTTGTTGAAGGGAAGTCCAAGGCAGCAGCTACTAGTGTCAAGCCTGCTAAGGAGAAGTCTGTGCCTACCAATCCTGAAGGGAGTGAGAACTAATGGCTGTCGCAATTGGTGCATCTGGTATTTTAGGCGTTGCTCGTGAAGCTACGGCGAATACGTATTTAGCGCCTGAGAAGTTTGTTCCGTTTATCAGTGAATCGCTTGGCTACGTGCAAGATACAGTTTGGCGTCGTCCGATTCGAAATACGTCAGGCCTTGTCGGAGCTGTGTTCGGTAACGTTCACATCGAAGGCGAAATCAATATGGAGGCTTTCGATGATGTCGTTCCATATTTCCTAACGGCTTCTCGTACGCTGCTTGTTAAGTCGGGTGCAGGTCCTTACGTATATACGTTCACACCTACTTCTGCTGCAGTGCCAGTTAAGACGCTTTCGATCTCCATTAAGCGCAACGCTGAAGTTATGGGCTACGTCGGTTGTGTCGTTGGTAGCTATACCTTCTCGGTTGGCCCTGATGGTACGCTTATGTTCAATGTCAAGATCGTCGGTAGTAATGAGACGACGCAGGCAGCATTGACACCTATTTGGCCAACTACCGTACCCTTCGGTGCTGGTATGTACACGATGGAGATTCCCACTGCTGCACAGGTCTTCGATACGGATTCGTTCGAATTCACGAGTGAAGATAATGCTGAGCCGCAGTACCG